>Ga0208357_1000292_pt1 | contig 40740 bp, 42 predicted proteins | sample NGESurdeep092012_6_FD_184487 | JGI IMG/M metagenome (GOLD analysis project Ga0208357, IMG submission 184487) | Arctic peat soil microbial communities from Barrow, Alaska - NGEE Surface sample F52-2 deep-092012 (SPAdes) | ecosystem: Environmental > Terrestrial > Soil > Wetlands > Peat ...
TTTTACGGATGCGCCCGTAGCTCAGTTGGATAGAGTACTTGGCTACGAACCAAGGGGTCGTGGGTTCGAATCCTGCCGGGCGCGCCAAACAATCAGAGGGATTAGACAAGTGTCTAATCCCTTTTTTTGATTTTGCCAGAACAGGGTCGTGAGCATTGTAAGGTAAGGCGCTGTCGGCTTTCATCGCTCTTGGCGGGATTTGGTGAGAGGCCCTCTTCACGACCTGGGGACGGGAGGTGCTCCGAGACTCGAGCGATTCCCTCCAGCCGTCGCCAGCACCGACGTTTTCCAGTACTCACGGCAGGGACCCATTTCCACGGCACGTCGGTAACCGCATGGGTATTATCGGCCAAGCGCCGCGCAGCCGGGAAAACTGCCAAATATCGGTAGTGTAAAGGCGAGCCACACATAACGGTTGCCCTTTCCCAAATCGCTAGCCCTGGTACTGCCGTAGAGCGAACTGGCCATGCCCGATGGACGGCAAAGCTAGGCAGCCGCTTTCCCGTTGAGTAGACTATGGTGTCGGCTGAGTTGCGAGTCCCTCTTTTCGGAGTCGATATGTTCAATACTACGATTGCGGGCAGCCTGCCCAAACCCTTTTGGCTCGCCGAACCGAAAAGACTATGGCCGCAATGGACGCAATCCGGGCAGGCATTGAACGACGCCAAGCGCGACGCGACACTCCTGTGGCTCAAGGTTCAAGAGGATGCCGGCATCGACATCGTCACTGACGGAGAGCAATCACGGCAACACTTCGTGCACGGCTTTCTCGAATCGGTCGGCGGCATCGATTTTGAGCATAAGGTCAAAATGGGGATACGAAATAATCGCTACGAGGCGCTCGTGCCCACGGTGACAGGACCGGTACATCTGAAATCTCGAGTTCACGAAACCGAAGCAAAGTTGGCCCGGGCACACACGACAAGGAAGGTCAAGGTGACCCTCCCCGGTCCCATGACTATGGTCGATACGATGGCCGACGCCCATTACGGAGACAAGGCGAAATTAGCACTCGCGCTGGCCCGTCTGCTCAACGAGGAAGCGCGTGCGTTAGAAGCGCAAGGCGTCGATGTCATCCAGTTCGATGAGCCCGCATTCAATGTCTATATGGATGATGTCAAACGCTGGGGAATTGACGCGCTGCATTGTGCCATCGATGGACTGCGGTGTACGTCCGCAGTCCATATCTGCTATGGCTATGGTATTAAAGCCAACGTCGATTGGAAAAAGACGCTTGGCGGGGAATGGAAGCAATACGAAGAGATCTTCCCGGCTTTAGCCAGTAGCCGGATTGATCAGGTTTCAGTCGAATGCATCCATTCCCGAGTGCCGATGAATCTGTTGAGCCTGTTGGCGGGCAAGGATGTTCTGCTCGGCGTTATTGATGTAGCGACGGACAAGGTTGAAACGGCCGAAGAGGTCGCCGGGGTGATTGCCAAGGCGATGCAGTACATTCCGAAAGAGCGAATCTTTCCGTGCACGAACTGCGGTATGGCGCCCATGGATCGAAGTGTGGCGGTAGCCAAACTGACGGCACTCGGGGCGGGGGCGGCCCTTGCGCGAAAGCGCGTGGCTTGATTCTGGCTGCAGAGAAACGTTACCGTGCCGCCCTTCCCTCGAAGGTTGGCTTGGTGATCGTCCAATGGCATTCCTGACCGGCGCGCCCGGGTTTTCACCCTGCATGGGCGGCTGCCGGACGTCAGGAATTCGGGGCCGTCAGTTTCTCGAGCGTCGCTTGCATCTGCTGTGCAATCACGAGATTGCGCGACATGATTTGATGAAGATCCTTCTGATTGGCCGCGGTCGTCAGCTGGGCAACCGCCAGTTGTTGCGCGACGTCGTAGACGCGTGCCTGTCGGATCATCCGATTGATCTGCGGGTCGGCTGAAGATGGAACTCGTAGCAGGAGTGCGGCGACGGTCTTAATGTCGGGTGAGGCGTATAGAATTGCATCGAGACTGGTCGCGTCATGTTCACCGTACATTGCATCCTCCTCGTCTTTCTTCGAGCGCGTTCACCTTCGAATTGACCTATGCCACGGACCGTCGTTTGGCGACTGAGATTGTCGCTTTCGGACAGGTCTTGCAGGATGATCCCGGTCAAACCTCCCCTTTCGGGCCTTCACTGTGACCTGCGTCACACGTGTACGCCGGCGTCCAAAGCTTGAGCAAAATCGAGGCCAGCTCGCTGCCGATCGTCGGTAACGACATGAGGTATTTGCCCCGAAGGGCGAAATGTCGCGGAGCCTACCTCCCGTGAATTACACCAAATTTATCGCAATAATTACCGCGGAAGATTATCGAAAACACATTATAAATATCATTTAAGTATTTGATTATATAATTCTCTTCAACTGGAGCTGGTGCCGGCATACCGGTCGCGGGAGGCTTATTCGCGCACACGACCGAACTTCACGAGTTCCGCTTTGCCCAACAGGTTCGAGACGCGCCTGCGTGAACAGCGCAACCACGATATGCCCTGAACTGGGTGCGTATGTGGCCTATGCGGTTGCTGTGAGCGCTGTTTCCGAAGGTCCGTTCTGGCTGGAGCGTCGCATTTCCCAAGGAGATTTTTATGCAAAGAAGAGACGTCATCATGGGGGCCGTGGCCTCGCTGGGTCTATTTACGACCGGCTGTACGACCACTGCCAATACGACCAGCACCACCACAGCTCCAGCGGAAAGCCGCGACAAACGACATTCCATCAACGTTGCAAGCCACGAAGCCCTCACTCGGCTTTACACCAACGTTCATGGTTCTCGCGAATTAGTCGAAAAAGCGCGCGGCGTGCTGGTGTTTCCGAACGTAATCGCCGCGGGACTTGGCGTCGGAGGCGAATATGGCGAGGGTGAACTTCTCGTAGGTGGCGCCCCGGTGTCCTACTACAGCACGGCCAGCGCGTCTTTTGGCTTGCAAATCGGGGCGCAATCCAAAGCGGTCTTTTTCCTTTTCATGACCAAGGATGCCTTGGAGCGCTTTCGGGCAAGCCATGGTTGGACGGCGGGCGTTGACGCTTCAGTCGCGCTCCTTCAGGTGGGAGCGAATGGCGACGTGGATGTGAATAGCGCACAGGCGCCGGTCACGGGCTTTGTCCTCACCAATGCCGGCCTCATGGCCAACGCAACGGTTCAGGGTACAAAAATCACGCAGCTAGACTTCTAGGAACCGCTCAAACCCATGCATGGCGATGGAATCAGACGACCGACGCACGGCACATCTCACGGACACGTTTCGGGTGGACAGGCGTGCTTCGGTCGCGGTTCAAGTAGAATCGATATTTCACATTAAATATATATAATAAGCCATTGATATTATTAATATAGTTAAGACAATTCTGTAGTTTTCCGCTTCAGTGTATGTTTCAAGTTAATGTCTCTCCGGAACGCTTGCAGCCAAACATTTTCGGCGTCAAACTCCCGGTTGCTTTGTAAGCCTACAACAGCGAGGCTTGATGTCATCGGATCGATGAGCGAGACGGCAATGCGTCAACCGAGTCAGTCATATAATCGTTATTGGCTTGTGCAATTGACAACAATTTGTTGATCCACTGCCTTCAATATGAGACGTCGCAACGCCTGCTCCATTGAGCGTCGGTTAGAAACAAACCATTTCGGGAGAAACACTTGAAAGCCATTTACATCCTACTGCCTGCAACGATTTTCGCGCTCGCCTCGATTCAACCTGCGCTCGCTCAAGACAACACGACCGCACCCTCGGCCGCGCCTACGACCCGGGCAGAAGTGAAGTCTGATACCAAGGCGGCCGTGAAATCCGGCCAGATCCAGACGGGTCAATCCTCGGCCAACATGAACAAGATCACCACCAAGTCCAAGGCCAAACGGCCCCTCGTGAAAGCCAAGACCAAAGCTGCGGTGAAAGCCGGCGAAATTCCGCGCGGCGAAGCGTCCTCCAATATGAACAAGGATACGACCAAGTCCACAGAGAACCGTGCTGATGTAAAAGCCAAAACCAGGGAAGCGGTCAAGGCCGGCGCCATTCCGCGTGGCGAAATGGCCGCCCCGGCGACCCCCGAATCGAAGTAAGTTTTCGATCGGGAAAGGCGGCATGACTTCGGTTGTGCGGCCTTTGTATCGGTCCTTGCATCGGCCCATCTTTGGGCCGATTGCTTTTTGGCGGACGGCACAGGCCGTGCGTTTAGCGCTCGTTTCGCAAAAGATGCCCATCAAATACACAAGTCGGCGCACCAAGCATTAGAGATAGGTGCCCGGCACGCGCGCCTTGATTCTCTGGAGCTCGGTTTCGAGAGACCGGATTTGGCGGATGAGTTGCAGGGCCAGAGTCAGCGCATCCAAATCGAGGTCAAAATCGGTGCGCAGGCGGCAACCTGTTCTCGCCAGCGCGATATTTGCGGCTGAAAACGACCACTGACTGGCCGTGACGTCGACCGGTTCGAGCACGCCCGCATTGGCCAACTCAATCAATTCATCCTTGGACAGCCCCGAAAAGTCGGCCACTTCGCCGACCGAATAAGGGCCGCATTCTTCGAAAGCAACCGCCTCGACGATTTCAATTTTCATTTCAATGGGCCTCCGCGAGATGCAGGCGCGGGTTGAAAGTCGATACCTGGGCCAGTTGCTCGAAAAGTTCTCGTTCACGTTCGCCCACACGCGTAGGTACGACAATCTGAACCACAGCGTGGAGGTCTCCAAACCCTTCTCGTGTCTTGGGCATTCCTTTGCCCGCCAGCCTTAAGGTACGTCCGGCTCGTGTGCCGGCTGGAATTTTTAACTCGACGCTCCCGGCGAGGGTGGGTATGACGACCGCGCTTCCCAATACGGCTTCCCAAGGTGCCAACGCCAAATCGAGATAGAGATCATGTCCATGAGGGCGAAATATGGGATGAGGCCTGAAGGTAATCGTCAGGTAGAGATCGCCATTGGGGCCTCCTTCCATACCTTGGCCTCCCTTGCCGGGAAGTCGCAGCCGTTGGCCGTCAGTGGCGCCTTTCGGGACACGCACGCGAAACGTCCGGGGCACGTGATGCATCAGGCCATTTTCTTGGTATTCGGGAAGACTGAGTTCGAGATCAATTTCCCGACCGTGATACGCGTCTTCGAGACTCACTTGCGTCGTGACCTCGTAATCCTGCCCGCGCATGCTGGAGCGTGAGCGCGGTCCGTGCCGCCGGGCTCCCGCGGCGAAACTTGCCAGGAGATCCGACAAATCAACATCCTCGAAACCCGCTGCCGCACCACCGAATTGCTGCTGCCAGTCCGGTGGGGGAGTGAAGTCTTGCCCTGCCCGATGGCTACCGAGCCGATCATAGGCGGCGCGCTTCTCAGGATCCTTCAGGGTGTCGTACGCTTCTCCGACTTCCTTGAACCGCTCTTCAGCGGCGACATCCTTGGAGACATCCGGATGATATTTATGCGCGAGCTTGCGATACGCTTTTTTGATCTGCTCAGGCGTCGCTCCACGCTCGACGCCGAGAACCTGATAGTAGTCCTTAAATTTCATCAAATTTCCCTGGAAACACCGGGGTTCGCCCCGGAGACATAGAGGGTCATCGCAACGCGGTCGTCAAGGGTGTCAAGAATGACTCCTCGCTTGACGGCTTCCTTGCCCCAAATCGGGGACGCCGCGCCCAGGGCGCTGACATCTGAAGGCCACACCGCTGCTTATTTCACAAAGCGTAATGCGAATTTGTCGGTCACAATGTTCGTATCGAAAAAGGCATGATCGCGTGGATCGGCTGGGTTACGCAGGAAATTCGATTCCTCCTCCAGGCGAAAGCCAACACCCTCGAGTTCTTTTCGTACCAGGGCCTCGTCGATCCGATGCAGTGTTTTGCTATCGGAAGCGCCGCTCCCGTCCCGGGCGGAGTGGTCGATAATCACCAGATGGCCGCCAGGTCTGAGCGCGGCAAAAAGCGCACGGTCCATTTTAGCCCGATCAACCGGAAGATACGCGATGTCGTGATAGGACAGAACAATGGTCACGAGATCGAGTCCGGTCACGTCTGGGGGCACCGGCTCATCGTAGGAACGAAGCACAAGGGAAATATTGGGCTGGGGATGGTCCGCCAGCCGCTGCTGCAATTTGGCGGAGGCTTGCGGTGTTTGAGCCAGGATATGGCCTGTCGCTCCAGTCGCCAGCGCGAGCAGTTGCGTCGTGTACCCGGCACCTGCGGACAGATCCAGTACGCGCATTCCGGGTTCAATCCGCGTGAAACGCAGAAACTCCAACGGCTTTCGGCCAGCGTCGGCTTTGCGGTCCGCATCCGTACGCACCGGACTTGCGATCGCATTCGCGTAGTTCAGATCGGCATCAGTCTGGCTCGAAGCCGACTTGGCGAATAGGAGAGCCAATAGTGCGAATCCGGTCCAGAAAACCCGTCTCGAGTTCCTATTCCGACCATCTAGAGTTCTCATCTCAGTCGACCTCTTCGCACCCAAGCTTCGCATTCCACAAGAGGGCTGCATTCCCAGCGCTACATCCTACTGTGAATTTTCATGTGCCGCCGACAATGAAACTGCCGGCACCCTTCGACGGCCCTTCGCAACGCAGAAGGCGGCGCCGTAAGTCCGGAAGCTACGGGTCAAATCACAACCTAGACCACCTCCAGCGTCACGTTGACATTTCCCCGGGTCGCGTTTGAATACGGACACACCTGATGCGCCTTTTGGACGAGGTCGTGGGCCACGGTACGATCCAGCGAAGGCAAGGAGATTCGAAGCGTCACCTCGAGGCCGAATCCATTGGGAATGGGGCCGATCCCGACCGTGCCCGTGATGGAAAGATCGGCCGGTAGCGTCACCTTCTGTCGCGCCGCAACCAACTTGATGGCGCCGATGAAACATGCGGAATACCCGGCGGCGAAGAGCTGCTCTGGATTCGTTCCGTCACCGCCCGCGCCCCCAAGTTCACGCGGTGTGGTCAGCTTGACGTCGAGAACACCATCCGAGGAAGAAGCATGGCCGTCCCGGCCACCGGTGGCCGTAGCGTGCGCACGATAAAGAACCTTGTCAACATTCATACGATAACCTCTCAAATGGCAGACTTATGGGGTAAATGCAACGCATATAGGTTGCCGCTTCCAAGCGACTGGCGAGATTTCACCGAGCCCACGAGCCGCTCAGGATGAGTCCGTCATGAGGGCCTGGCCCGGGAGCAGTGGCGAAGCAATCCATACCACGCTAAAAACGCGATTGCCTGGATTTTAGCGCACTCGTGAATGAAGTACCGGGCATTGTCAGTCCCATGCACCGAACGACATACGATGCCGCACACGGTACGAAGCCGGTTACACCTCTCCATGGATCGAATGATGACGCCTTTTGCCGAGGACGGCGTTCGCACTCCCATACGACCAGTCGCGGCGATGTGAAAGCCATCTCGGCGAGAACGCGAACCGTGGCATGGAAGGGCCAGGTCGCTCATCACCTTGACGCTTGCTGCGTATCGAACGGATGTCGGGCCGGCCTAGTACCGCCAATAGTGGGGCCTAGACGCGACGACGACAACGGGTGCCGGTGCAATATAGGCGCGGCCATAGTAACGACCGGGGTAGACAACGCAGCCCCCAAGCGAAGTGGCAAGGAGCAAGACAAGCAGGGCTTTGTTCATTGAGACCTCCGTAAATGGATAGTCCTCAGTTAACGCCCTACCCCACGTTTCGGTCTGCGATGTTGTGTTACCGGATCTTTCCAAGACCTACGATCGAGAAGTGTCATCACGGCGTCTACGCACCGACATAGACCAAAGACCTGACATTCGTCCGGTAACCGACGGTTACAAATTGCCGAGTCCCGATGTCAATGCAAGGGCGACGGCCCGTCGTCATCGTGATCGTGCTCATGGCCTTCACCATGCGCATGCTCATGCACGATCTCTTCGTGAGTCGCCTCGCGAACATCCAGCACCTCGACCGCGAAGCGCAATGCCACCCCCGCGAGAGGGTGGTTCGCGTCGAGCACGACCGTATCGTCGGTCAAATCGGTGACGGTGAGTATTTCGCTTTCCTCATCTGGATCTTCGGGTACGCCTTCGAACCGCATGCCGACCTCGATGGGCTCCGGAAATTTGGAACGAGGCTCGACCCGCACTTGCTCGGCGTCATATTCTCCGAAGGCATCTGGCGGTTCCAGATGCAGGCTCGATTTGAATCCAGGTTCCTTGCCATCGAGCGCTTCCTCGATCCGCGGGAAAATCCCATCGTATCCACCATGCAAATACACCATCGGTTCTTCAGTTTCTTCGATGAATTCGCCCTGAGCGTCGGTCAAGCGGTAGGTCAGCGTGACGACGGTATTTTTCGCAATCTTCATAATCGCTAGTCCCCAAACAGTCGTCAGATTATACGCATTTCGTCGTGCGACTCCGGGGCCGATGGCATAATGCGCCCATGCCCATTGAGAACCGCGATGACACTCCAATTCTAGGGGTAATCGGTGTAGATCGCTTTTTGCGCGACTACTGGCAAAAAAAACCCCTCCTGGTACGACAAGCGATCCCCGGTTTTCGTGCGCTGGTCTCGAAGAAATCGCTGCTCGAACTGGCGGGGCGCGAAGATGTCCAGTCGCGACTGATCACTTCTTTCGGTGGCCTGTGGTCCATGCGACATGGTCCGTTTGAACGACTGCCCAAACAGGACCATGACTGGACAATGCTGGTTCAAAGCGTGAACCTATACAAACCTCTTGTCGATCGGCTCATGCGCCGCTTCGCGTTCGTGCCATACAGCCGCTTGGACGACATCATGATCAGCCTGGCAGCTGATGGTGGTGGGGTAGGCCCCCACTTCGATTCCTATGATGTCTTCCTGTTGCAGGCCCAAGGGCGCCGCCGTTGGCGCGTGAGCTCCCAAAAAGATCTGAGCGTTCATGCCGACTTGCCCCTAAAGATCCTGCAAAACTTCACGCCCGAGGAGGAATGGGTGCTCGAACCCGGGGACATGCTTTATTTGCCGCCGCAATATGCGCATGACGGTCAAGCCATCGGCTCTTGCATGACCTATTCAGTGGGATTTCGCGCGCCGACCTACACAGAATTGGCGCGGGAGTTTCTGTTTTCCCTCGCAGAACGTATCGAGTTGCCGGGCCGGGTTACCGACACCGGTCGCAAGCGCACGGATTCGCCGGCGCGACTCGATAGTCGCCTGTTGCGCTCGGCTGCGGATCGATTGGCGCATCTCCGTGGCACATCGAGGGATGTGACGGATTTCATCGGGCGGTTCATGACAGAGCCCAAACCACACATCTTTTTTCGAAGAACGCGCATGAGCGCCGCGCGTTTCGTGGAACGCACCCAGTCGCATGGAGTGCGACTCGATCTGAAAACGCAGATGTTATATCGCAAAAAGAACGTGTATATCAACGGTGAGTCTCTGACGGTGACATCCGGCCAGGCGCATTGGTTGGCCCAACTTGCGAATGCACGTTATGCAACCGCGCCGACTTGCAGTGCATTGGTTGCCGATGCGGCACTGGGCACACTTCTCCACAACTGGTTTTCGGCGGGGTGGCTTCGTATTGGAGGCGATGATGAATGAACCACTCGATGCGCGTGGAGCGAAAGACGCGTTTCCCGCAATCCCTTTCGATACGCGGGCACAGTTCGAAGCACAACTGCTTTTAGCGATTGGCAGTGCGCAACGGGAAATTTGGCTGGCAGATGAAGATTTTTCGCGATGGCCCCTTAATCAGATCGAGACGGAGCAGACAATGCACGCCTTTCTCCTAGCCAGTCGCAGCAACCGGATTCATGTGCTCACCGCAAAAAGCGCATACCTCATGCATCAGGCGCCGCGTTTTATGCGCTTGGTCAGGTTGTTTGGCCACGCGCTCGCGTGGCGCTCGGTGCCGGACCCCCTCATCACCCGATTTGCTGAAGATTGCAGCTTCTGTGTGGTTGATCGGGCACGAATGGTGCGCAGATATCACCGTGACACGATGCGGGGGGTCGCCGAATTCCATCCCAATGAGGTCGGCCCCTGGGCCGATCAGTTTCAATCCGTGTGGGATGAAGCCAGCCCCGGAATCGCTACGGTGCCCCTGGGTTTGGGAGGGTGAATGCGCCCTGCAATACCGCCGGATATGACATTTTGAGCGCCTGTACCATTTGCTTTATAATTATTGGTTGGGTGATACCCGTATATGCGCTTAATATTGCGCGTTGCCGGGGTCGCTCTTTCGAAAACTAAACAGCGAGATTTCAGTCATAAATATCGCAACTCACGTCTTCTCGATCCGCCGCTCCACCTAAAAAAGGAAGGAACCATGAAAAAGTCCCTGCTCGTTGCCTCATTGCTGGCTATTGCAGTCACCGCATGCACCAAGAAGGATGATACGCCTCCGCCCACACCGGCTCCTGCGGTAACTCCCGCGCCGGCCCCGGCTCCAGCGCCGATGGCGCCTCCGTCCGAGACCGCTCCGAGTTCGAATTCGAGCACATCGGCTCCAATGGCTCCTCCTTCGGATAACTCGAAGGACTCCGGTTCAACGGCGCCGAGCAGCCCGATGAGCAAGTAATTTTCCAAGCGACCCGCGAACTCAGATTTTTCCCTACAGGAAGGCATGTGAGGTTTGGCGGGTCGAGTTCCATCGTCCCTGGACGTTGGATCATCGCCCTCGCGGGGTCCTGCCTTGCGAGGGCGATTCTTTTGTGACGGCCGATGCGCGTTTGGGGCTCAAAACGCAAAACAGCTTCGTCTCCAGAGCGAGCGACTTAGCGTCGCCCTCTTCCTCAAACAGTCATCCAGTCCAAACCCAGATGCTGATCGGCAACCAGAACGTCCTGCGGCTGGCAGGCCAGGACCTTCGCTAGGGCCTCACGCGCAAGATCAGGCGTATTGTTGTTCTGCGACAAGTGTGCCGCGACCACCACGTTCAATCGCGAACGATTGATGGCCTCGAGGATTTGCGCGGCGACGTCGTTTGCCAAGTGCCCGAAATCACCCTGAATGCGCAGCTTTAGCGCGGCCGGGTAATTTGATTTCTCAAGCATTTGTCTGTCGTGATTGCATTCCAAAACCAAGGCATCGCAACCATCCAGCATTCCGACGATGTGGGTCGTGCAGCGGCCCGCATCCGTCAATACCCCCAGGCGCTTGGATCCGTCGGAGAACACATATTGAACCGGCTCACGCGCATCGTGCGGCACCGCATACGGCATGAGACTGAGGTTACCGACGGCAAAACCGGCCCCAGGCCTGCAATAGTGAACCTGAACCCCCTCAAATGTGCGCGCATCGGTGCCGCGCAAAGTGCCGTGGGTTGACCATACCGGTATGTGATGGCGACGCGCGAGCCGAAAAACACCTGACAAATGATCGCTGTGCTCATGCGTGACGACAATGGCATCGAGCGATTCTGGCGGAATCTCAAGCCGGGCTAACCGTCGTTCGGTTTCCTTTAACGCGAAACCACAATCGAGCAACACCCGACTGCACACGACCCCCGCACGCACTTCAACCAAAAGAGCGTTACCTTCGCTGCCGCTACCGAGCGAGGCAAAGCGCACGGGACTATTTCAATTGATCATTCAACAGCGTAAGAATACGAGGGGCGACATCGCCCATATCCGGCGCGCCGTTCTGGTCCTCAACAGTGACGTGCGAGGTCCTGTTATCCGGTTGCCCACTGACGACCACACGATACTTTGCGGCTAGCTTGTTCTTGTCGCTGGAACTGAAGATACGCGAGAGAAAAGTGCCCTTAACCTTACTATCCTCGGCCGGATCCACGTATCGCACGTAGTAAATTCCCTGGCTGCGATCGCGATCCTCAACGGTAAAGCTGACGCGGTCGAGCGCTAACCCCACACGACGCCAAGCCCGGTCGAATGGATCGTCGACCCAGACATAACTGTGGCCGCCCGATAGCGTGACAAGCCGCGCGTGAAGCAGGCCGGCATTGACCGGGACTGCTCCTGGTTTCGCGTTGCCCTGTCCAGCGGCAACGATAGTCTTGGCCTCTGCCTCGCTCTTGCCCAATCGCACCAGCAGCCGCCGCAAGAACTCCGCCTCGAGTTCAGGGTCCGACGGCCGTTGGGTCCAGACCGTGGTCTGATTCTGCTGGCTGGTCACAACCTCGACCATGCCTCGATGACTGATGTAGATTTCGCTGCCGCCATCCGGCCGACGTTCAATGCGGGTGCGAAACTTGTCGCGCTCGCCTGTATCGTAGATGCTGTCGAGCAACTTCCCGAGATTGCGACGTACGAAGTCGAGCGGCAGCTTGGCATGGTTTTCAGCCCAATCGGTCTCCATGATGCCTGTGGCCGGAGAATCGACCGCGATCAGAAAGCCGTTGCTCTGCCAGAACTCCTTAAGAATCGGCCACAGCTGCTCAGGCGTCATGTTGACCACCAACCAGCGCTGCCCGCCGGCCCGCTCCATGTGGGCATCCTTGACGATAGGCAGCACGTCAGTGCTGCCCGCGCGCGGCTGTTCACTGTTTTCTGCGCGATCCCGGGTGTAATCGGAATACGTCGTAGTCGCGCCTTTGGGATTAGGAACGTTAAAGCGGTCGTCCTTGGGCAATGTACTTAGATCGGGTGGCACCTCAAGCGTGGCGCGGGGGGGTCCCTGCGATGCACTCTTGTAGTCGATCTGGCTGCCGTAAATCAATGGGTCCGTCCAAGTGCATCCCGAGACGACGAGCAACGATATCAGCAGCGCAGTAGCAAGAGTAAAACGTGAATTCATCATGCGTTAAAGTCCAAGTTTGGATCAGACAGCAATACTGGCCGCGCGCAGCGCGGTTCGGACCGACTCATGCCAATGCGTCGACAGAGAGACAAGCGGCAGGCGAATACCGGATTTGATGCGCCCCATCTCCTGGAGCGCCCATTTCACCGGAACCGGATTCGGTTCCACAAATAAAGTCGTGTGCAACGACAATGTCTTGACGTGCCATCGCATGGCTTCGATAGCATTGCCCGCAATGGCCGCTTTGCACAATTCATGCATGGCCCGGGGCGCGACATTCGCGCTCACGGAAATATTTCCCTTGCCGCCAAGGAGCATGAGCGCGACCGCACTTGCATCGTCGCCGCTATAAACAGCAAACTCCGCGGGGGCTTCGGCGATCAACGCCGCACCCCGTGCGATGTCTCCCGTCGCATCCTTGATTCCCACGATGCCCGGCACTTGGGCTAGACGCAGCACCGTGTCGTTGGACACGTCGGCCATGGTTCGACCCGGAACGTTGTACAGAATAAGGGGTAGATCGATCGCCTCGGCGATTGTCCGGAAGTGCTGGTACATTCCCTCCTGAGTCGGCCGATTATAGTAGGGCACCACGGAAAGCCCTGCATCGGCGCCAGCTTCCTTGGCAAAGCGAGTGAGTTCCACGGCTTCTTCGGTCGAATTACCGCCGGTGCCGGCGATAACCGGAATGCGTTTGGCCGCTTGGTCCACGGCCACCCGTATCAGCTCGCAATGCTCCGAAACGCTCACCGTCGGTGACTCACCCGACGTGCCCACGGCCACGATGGCCTGCGTGCCCTCGGCAATATGCCACTCGATCAGGGCGCGAAAGCTATCGAGATCCAGACTGCCGTCGGGATGCATGGGCGATACGATGGCGACGATACTGCCTTGGATCATGGAAGACTAACGCAGGGAAAACACGAATTCTAGCGGATTTGAGGGGTATCGGGCGCGGGCCGAACGCTCAGAGGCCGAAACGGGCAACTCCCGAAGTGACCCCGGCCCGCACCGCGCAGATGCGTTGAACACATGCCGGTTTTGGCGAGTCGATATAGCCGTCCTCGTAGGCGACAACGCGGAGGTCGCGACAATGCTCAAGAAGCTCGCCCCGTCGCAACAGAAACTCGGCCCGTGCCGGACGGCCGAGCACCTGGTTACCGTCGGCAAAAGTCTCATAGATAAGAACGCCGCCTTCGGCCACGCTCTCGCACAGCACCGGAAAAAGCGGTCGGTGAAGGTAATTCGCGACGACGACCCCTTCGAACCTGCGGTTGGGAAACGGCCACAGCCCCTGTTCCAGATCGACGACGAGCGTCTCCCGAGCGCAATCGATATCGAGCACGGTTGCATCGCGATCGATTGCGACCACACGATACCCCGCAGCGGCCAGCCAGCGCGAGTTGCGCCCGGACCCCGCGGCAACATCCAGGACGACTCCCGATGCAGGGATGAGCGGTGCGAAACGTCGCATCCAATCCGAAGGCGCCGTATTGCCATGGCTATGTGTCGCCATGATCGGTCAAGTGTAGGACAACCCCATGGCGTCTCGCACGTCACGCATTGTTTCCTGCGCCGCCTTGCGCGCCTTGTCACATCCATCGGCGACGATATTGCGCAGCAGGGTCGGATCATCCAGATACGGTTGCGCGCGCTCCCGAATCGGCTCCTGTTCGCGCAAAACGGCATCGATCACCGGCTGCTTGCATTCCAGGCAGCCGATACCGGCGCTGCGACAACCCGTCTGTACCCATTGACGGGTGGCATCGTCACTGTAGACCCGATGCAGTTGCCACACGGGACACTTCTCGGGCTCTCCCGGATCGGTGCGGCGAACGCGTGCCGGGTCGGTGGGCATCGTTCGAATTTTGCGCGTCACTTCTGCAGGGTCTTCGCGCATGGCAATGGTATTGCCGTAACTTTTGCTCATCTTCTGGCCATCAAGGCCTGGCATACGTGCCGAAGCCGTAAGCTTTGCCTGCGGCTCGACCAGGATCAGCTTGCGCGACCCTTCGAGATAACCAAAAAGGCGCTCCCGATCGCCCATTGAGACGCTCTGGGCATCGGCCAGAAGCGCTCGGGCCTGCTCCAGCGCAGCCTCATCACCGTGCTGCTGAAAGCGCGTGCGCAATTCCTCGTAGAGTTTGGCACGTTTGCCGCCCAATTTTCGCACCGCCCCGCGCGCTTTCTCCTCGAATTCCGGCTCATGGCCGAACAAGTGATTGAAACGCCGAGCAATCTCGCGTGTCATTTCGATATGCGGTACTTGATCCTCCCCAACGGGCACCATACTCGCCCGGTAGATGAGAATGTCTGCGGCTTGCATCAATGGATAGCCAAGAAATCCGTAGGTCAAGAGGTCCTTGTGCGAGAGCCGCTCGATCTGGTCCTTGTAGGTCGGTACGCGTTCGAGCCACCCTAAAGGGGTGCACATTCCCAGCAGTAATGTCAGCTCGGCGTGTTCGGGCACACGCGATTGAATAAAAATAGTTGATTGGCTCGGGTCAATACCCGCTGCCAGCCAGTCGACCAGCATGTCCCATACGCTCTTTTCGATGACCTCGACTTCCTCGTAGACGGTCGTCATCGCGTGCCAATCGGCAACGAAGAAATAACAGGGGTATTCGTTTTGCAGCTGCACCCAGTTTTTTAACGCGCCATGGTAATGGCCAATGTGCAACGCACCGGTGGGGCGCATGCCGGAAAGAACGCGGTCGGGATACATAAGTGCGCGGAATCAGATGTTAAACAGCATGCGAATGGCGTAGTACGAAATGGAAATAAAAGGCGCCAGAACATTCGTAAGTACCGTCGAAAACAGCAGAACCAAGAGAATGACCATACCGTAAGGTTCCAACTGGGAAAAGCGCCAAGCCAGCCGCGGTGGCAATAGACTCACGACAATGCGGCCACCATCCAGCGGCAAGATCGGCACCAAATTCAAGAGCATGATGATGAGATTGATCTTGATGCCGGCATCGGCCATATCCTGGAAGAACGGCTCGGTCATGCCAAATGCGAGCTGCCCCTTCAGGAAGGCCGCCCATAACAATGCCATGAGAAGGTTCATGGCCGGCCCTGCCAGCGCGACCCACAGCATGTCGCGCTTGGGGTTGCGCAGATTGCCGAAGTTCACTGGCACCGGCTTGGCCCATCCAAACAGGAAAGCGCCGCCGCCGGTCACCGAAGACAGGATTAACATTCCGAGAGGCAGAATGACGGTGCCAAACGGATCGATGTGGCGAATCGGATTCAGACTCACCCGGCCCTGCAAATAGGCCGTCGCATCACCGAAGTGCCGAGCGACGTAGCCGTGGGCCGCCTCGTGCAAAGTAATGGCAAAGATGATGGGAAGAATAAGAACGGTGACTTCTTGAACGATATGTTCCATGCTTGCGATTGTATCAGCGCGACAAGGACTCGCCGCGCACTGCGGACTGTTCGAACCCGAAAGGCTCGATCGGACCTCGCCCGGTGCGGACCAAGACCGGCGTTGTATCCGTTAGGTCGACCACGGTGGTGGGTTCCAGACCGCATGCACCCCCATCAAGCACCAGATCAACCTCGCTCTCCAAGCGCTCTCGGATCTGCCACCCCTGCGTCAACGGCTCACTGTCACCCGGAAGAATCAATGTTGTGCCAAGCAGCGCTTGACCGAGCTCTTCGAGTAATGCAATGGCAATTCGATTTTCCGGGACGCGCAGTCCAATGGTTTTGCGGGATGGATGGGAAAGCCGATGGGGAACCTCGCGCGTCGCCTCAAGAATAAAGGTGTAGGGACCCGGCGTCGTCGCCTTCATCAGGCGATATTGGCGATTGTTGACCTGGGCATATTGGGCGATTTCGGACAGGTCCCGGCAAAGCAGGGTCAGGTGATGCTTCTCATCAACCTGCCGAATACGCCGCACGCGCGTTACCGCTGCGCGATCATCCAGATGGCAGCATAGTGCGTAACAAGAATCGGTGGGGACGACAACGATGCCGCCCTGGCGCAGCATCTCCACGGCCTGTCGCAACAGACGTACCTGAGGGTTTAGGGGATGGACAACGAAATATTGCGACATTACGCGGGATCCTGATCCCATTTCTCCACGGGCACGTATCCCAAGTAGCCCTCTTAAAACCAGTCGTGCCAAATCGGCACCAATGACTGCGGCAACGGAGGCAAGGAGCCGAATTCGGCCCGGCTCTCGATCGGATCATGAAAGTCGGAACCTCGCGAGGCCAGAAATCCAAAGCGTGTCGCAACTTCCGCGTATTCTCGATATTGGCTGGGCGTATGGCTACCGGTAATCACCTCAAGGCCCGTACCGCCATGTTCCTTGAATTCTCCGAGCAGCGCGTCCATTTCCAGTGCGGAGAGCGCATAACGGCCCGGATGCGCCACGACGGCCACGCCTCCCGCGTCGGTAATCCACTGAACCGCTTCACCCAACGTCGCCCAGCGCATCGGCACATAACCTGGCTTGCCCGCGACCAGGTACTGGGCGAACACCTCCTGCATGTCGGCACAAACACCTGTTTCAACCAGAAAACGCGCGAAGTGTGTCCGACTGATCAGATCGGGGTTTCCGGCTCGCGCCAGCGCTCCGGCGAAACCGCCTTCGATGCCGATGGCCTCAAGTCTAGCGCCGATCTCGCGCGCCCGCCGCTCCCGCCCACAGCGCGTTTTGGTCAACCCCTCGACAAGTCCCGCATTCAACGAATCAATGCGCAAGCCGACGACGTGAATCGTCTCGTGAGCCCATGTCACCGAAATCTCGACCCCCTCGACATAGGGCAGTCCAAGTTCACGTGCTGCGCGGGCAGCTTCGACCTGACCGGCAACCTCATCGTGATCGGTCAGCGACCACAGTTGAACCCCGAACTGCGCGGCGCGCGCAGCCACGGCCGAAGGCGAGAGCGTACCGTCCGAGATGAATGAATGACAATGCAGGTCCGCGTTGAGTTGGCGCGGATCGAATGAGTGGGCTTGCATGGTCCAATTGTACCCCGGTAACTCGGTGGGACCGCCCTTAGTTGCCGTCCGGAGACGGTGAGTCTGCCGTGGTTTCCGCGAAGAAATCTTCGATCCATCGTGCCAATTGGGCAGGCTGATCATGGTGCATCATATGGCCGGCATTTTCCAGCCAAAGCCTGCGCACCTTGCTGATTCCAGCCACTTGTTCGGAAAATCCGGGCAGCGCATGCATTTTTTGCGCGTACGCAGAGTCTTTGGCCATGACCCACAGAACCGGCGCGGTCACCGCCGCCCAGATTGTCGTCGTTTCCTCGTTGCGATAAAGATAGGGATTGATCACCTTGTGTGCCGGATCGCCCAGGATTTCGAAGCTTCCGTCAGCTCGCTGACGGGACCAATGAGCCGCGAGAAATTGCGCGCGATCGACCCCCAGCCGAGGATTCGTCTTCCGGAGGCGCTCGACCACCGCTTCAAACGAAGAATAAAAACGCAACGTCGGCGGCTCGCGCATCTCGTCGAGCCAACGCGCAAGGCGTGGTCCGGCTCGCCCCGGAGGGTCGCCCGGCAATCCCAAGCCTTCGAGATTCGCGATCGCGCGCACCCGGTGGGCACGCACGCCCGCGTAAATGACCGAAATATTGCCGCCCATACTATGCCCCACCAAGCGCACCGGCGCGTTGGGGGAAAAATGGTCAAGAAGCCTTTCAAGGTCGAGCAAATAATCAGGCATCCAGTAACACCCTTGGCTCGACCAGTCGGAGAGCCCATAGCCACGCCAGTCCGGCGCCACGACATGCCACGAGCGCGTCAATTCGTCGACCAGGAACTGGAACGACGCGGCGACATCCATCCACCCGTGTAGCATGAACAGGAGAGGCGCGTTTGGATCGCCCCATTCGCGCACGTGGTAGCGCAAGCGTCCCACATCGATGAATGTCGATTCACACCGCCGTTTGGGGACGTACGCGGCGGCCTGCAAAAAGGTGGGAGCGGTCATAGGGAAGAATGATGGTTCCTGCTACGCTGTGACGGGAAATTATACGGTCTAAGCGAGTGTGACAGTCTGAGTGCGAGCTCGTCCATGGATCAAAGCCATGACCGGCTTATCCGATCGGCCGACGCGTTTGGACGGCTACCTTGGATGCAACGGTTTTTACCGGCCCTTAGCCCCGCATTGCCCGAGCCGAAGCATTTGCTTCGAGCAGTTGCAGTTCCTCCGTGTCGAATCCGGCGGCAAGCCGGGCCGCCACATTGAAAGGCCCCCTTGGCACCGGCGCGTCGAAGCGTTGCGCCAATTCCCAATACGTGCCGATTGGGTCGAGTTCGCGTTCGGCGCAGAGCCACCGATACCAGAGATTTCCAATCGCGACATGGCCAATTTCGTCGTGAAGAATCGTATCGATGATCAACGCCGCCTTCAGATCCCCCGCCTGTGCCAATTTCGCCCGAATCAATGGTGACGCGTCCAGCCCACGTGCTTCCAGCGTGCGCGGCACGAGGGCGATTCTCGCAAGCACATCTCCCTTCGTTTTTTCCGCCATATCCCACAAGCCATCATGGGCCGGGAAATCCCCATAGGCATAACCCAGTCGGGCCAAATGATCTCGAAGCAAGATGAAGTGATACGCCTCTTCGCGCGCGACCCGAATCCAGTCCCGATAGAATGCGTCCGGCATTCCATCGAAGCGAACCGCTGCATCGAGCGCCAAATTGATCGCATTGAACTCAATGTGCGCGAGCGCATGAACGAGCGCCGCTCGCCCTTCAGGGGTGACCATCGAGCGATGCTTAACCCGAGCCGGCGCAACGCGAAGAGGCCGTTCAGGACGCCCGGGCGTAGCGCGTATTTGTTCGGACGCTGGTACCGAACCGACGGGCAGTTCGGCCACGGCCAAGCCGAGGAGCCGCCCCAGCTTTTCTTCGACGTCCGCCTGCACCAGGACAGACCATGCGGCACTGCGCAGGCTTAAGGCCAAGTCTTGCCTCCCTTTGCTGACGTAAAATGAGTCGCGAACATTTCTTGAGGACACTGCATGGCGATCTATCGAATTGGGGATCGTACACCGGGTATAGACCCGAGCGCGTACGTTCACGAACAGGCAAGTATCATCGGTCTGGTCACGATCGAAGCCAACTGCAGCATCTGGCCGAATGCGACCATACGGGCCGACAGCGACCATATCCGCATCGGAGCCGGCAGTAATGTCCAGGACGGTGCGGTACTGCACGCGGACCCCGGCTTTCCTCTCGATATCGGAGAAGGCGTCACGGTCGGGCACCAGGCCATGCTGCATGGTTGCAGCATCGGTGATGGGTGTCTAGTCGGGATTCAATCAGTGATCCTCAATGGCGCCCAGATTGGTCGGGGTTGTCTTATCGGCGCCGGATCGCTCATTCCTGAGGGAAAAATTTTTCCGGAAAATGTACTGATCATCGGCCGCCCGGCAAAAGTCGTTCGCCATTTAAGCGTGGACGACGCGAGCCGCCTGCGGCTTATAGCCGAGCATTACGTGGCACGCGCTGTGCTGTATCACTCATCACTCGAACGAATCCGCTAGAAACTCGCATGGCCGACCAGCTTTTTAAGTTCCTCTTCGATGGAGCCGACTCCAGCAAATCCTCGGTGCGTGGTGAAATCGTCTCGCTTCACGAGGCCTGGAGAGAAATCGGAGCCCACCACGATTACCCGGCACCGGTGCTACGCATGCTCGGCGAACTGCTGGCGGCCAGTTCGCTTCTGACCGCCAACCTCAAATTCAACGGCGCGCTCATCATGCAGATTCATGGCGATGGCCCGGTGGTGCTCTTGGTGGCGGAATGCAATGCGGATCTGACCATGCGAGCCACAGCGAAGCTGGCTCCCAATGTTCACGTCGCGGATGACGCCGGATTCAAGGAACTCGTTAACGCAACCGGAAAAGGTCGCTTCGCGATCACACTCGACCCCAAGGATCGGCAAGATGGTCAGACACCCTATCAGGGTATGGTACCGCTCGAGGGGAACTCGATCGCCGACGCATTGGAGAATTACATGTTGCGATCGGAGCAGCTTGAAACCCGACTTTGGCTCGCCGCCGATGCAAACCGCGCCCATGGTGTACTGTTGCAGAAACTTCCGCTTCACAGAGGCGAGGACGGTGGCCCAGGGGGCGCAACAGTTGCTACAGGCACCGAGCTGGAAACCTCGCTCGAAACGTGGGCCCGCGCAGTGACGCTCGCCAATACTCTCGAACGGGAGGAATTGCTTTCGACCGACCCGCAAACTTTGATGCGTCGGCTATTTTGGGAAGAGACACTGCGTGTATTCGAGCCTTTGCCTTGTGCCTTTCACTGCAGTTGCTCACGCGAACGCGTCGGCGCGATGCTGCTCACCCTCGGAAAAGCGGAGATCGACGAGACGCTTGCCGATCAGGGTTCGATACACGTGAACTGTGAATTTTGCAATCGGGCCTACGACTTTGATGCTGTCGATTGTGCACAGTTGTTTGCAACGAACAATCCTGTGGACGGAATGCGCGTTGCAAACATACTGCGCCACTAGGGATGGACTGGAAGGCCCTGAGGCGAAGCCGGGTTCGAAGCGGCAGGTACACCGGGGGTGGGCGCACCGGAGACGCCGTCGCGCGAAGGAGCTGGAGGGGATTTTGACGGATCAACGATTTGCACGAAGATCTCGCCGTCCTTGATCATACCCAGTTCGTAACGCGCGCGCTCCTCGATGGCGCCCGCCCCCTCCTTCAGGTCTTGCACCTCCGCATCGAGCTGATCGTTGCGTGCCTTCAGTTGCGAATTGGTCTGCTCTTGCGCCTGAACCTGACGCTCCAATTGGTGAACCCGCATCCAGCCGCCTTTGCCAAACCACAACGGATATTGAATCAGAACGACCAGGGCGGCAAAGACGAGAGTAATGATGCGCATGTGGAACCCCGGGCGCTGGGGGCACCTTTCTAGGCCAGGTGATGGAACGCGCTGCGCCCGGGATACGAGGCTACGTCGCCAAGATCCTCCTCAATACGCAGGAGCTGGTTGTACTTTGCAACCCGATCGGTACGGCTCATGGACCCGGTCTTGATCTGAAGCGCGTTGGTGGCCACCGCAATATCGGCAATCGTCGTATCTTCCGTTTCTCCCGATCGATGGCTTACAACGGGCGCGTAGCGCGCCCGTTTTGCCATTTCGATGGCAGCAAAGGTCTCCGTCAGGGTACCGATCTGATTGATTTTCACGAGAATCGAGTTGGCCACGCGCTTGCGAATCCCTTCTTCGAGGATTTTGACATTGGTCACAAAAAGGTCATCACCGACGAGTTGAATTTTGTCACCCAAGCGCTGGGTCAGATGAAGCCAGCCGTCCCAGTCACCCTCGGCCATACCATCTTCGATTGAAATGATCGGGTATTTCTCCGCCCAGCTAGCCAACAGATCCGTAAACCCTTCCGCGGTCAGTATAAGACCCTCTCCATCAAGGTGATACTTGCCATCCCGATAGAATTCGGAACTTGCACAATCCAGTCCAATCGAAATTTGGGCCCCCGGTATGTAGCCGGCCTGCTCAATGGCTTCCAGCAATAGCTCGATCGCTGCCTCGTGGCTGGCGACCGTCGGCGCAAAACCGCCCTCGTCGCCCACGGCCGTACTCATCCCCTTACCATTGATCAATTTTCTCAACGAATGAAAGACCTCGGAGCCATAGCGCACGGCCTCCCGAAAGCTGGGCGCACCTATGGGAATGATCATCAGTTCCTGCAAGTCGAGGTTGTTGTTCGCGTGCGCTCCCCCATTGATGAGATTCATCATGGGGACCGGCATCGCCATTGCGCCCGACCCGCCCAAGTACCGATAGAGAGGCAATCCGGATTCTTCGGCGGCTGCTTTGGCGACGGCGAGCGATACCGCAAGTGTCGCGTTCGCTCCGAGCCGGGACTTGTTCTCGGTGCCGTCCAAATCAATCAGGGTGCGATCGAGAAAAGCCTGCTCGTTCGCGTCGAGTCCCATGATTGCCTCAGAAATTTCGGTATTGATATGCTCGCAGGCACGCAATACCCCTTTGCCGAGATAACGACCCGCATCGCCATCGCGCAGTTCCACGGCTTCCCGGGTGCCGGTCGATGCGCCGGAAGGGACGGCCGCTCTTCCCATCACGCCGGATTCCAACAAGACATCGCATTCGACGGTCGGGTTGCCACGACTGTCGATAACCTCGCGACCGATGATATCTACGATTGCACTCATGCAACTCCTTCTGGCGTACGATTTTGAATAGGCGATTTGGAAACCCGAACAGGGACGGGGGGGACTGGCCACATTTGGGCGCAGGCCATGCAACACGGCTGGCATGTAACGCCCAGAATGTTCGCGGCAACTATCGCGCAGAAACTCACGGCGTTCTCGCGCTCACTCAAACACCATCGACGATGAGCATATTCATGATCGCCGCACCTGCTCTGGCCTCGCGGGCGCGTCCGTATTCGGCCGACGTATAGAAGGCACGCGCCGCCTCGAATGTCGGAAATTCGAGTATCACGATGCGACCCGGGGCGCGTCCCTCGAGACATTCTGTCTTTCCGCCTCGCGCTAGCACCCGCGCCCCATGCGCCGTAACTGCCGCACTCGACCACTTGCGGTATTCGTCATACTTCACCGTATCGGTAATTTGCACATCCGCGATGATGTAGGCTGCCATTTTTTCCCCGCAACGACGTCAATTAGGCTGCGAATTCGGTCTCGGCAAGCGTCGATGCCTTTACCGTCCGATCAAGCAGTATCAAGGTCTCGAGCAACCCCTTCATTTGAGCCAACGGTACTGCATTAGGCCCATCCGATTTGGCAAGCGCGGGATTGGGATGCGTCTCCATAAACAGACCGCAGATTCCTACCGCGACGGCCGCACGCGCCAGGACGGGCACAAATTCACGTTGTCCACCGGAACTGGTGCCCTGCCCGCCCGGCAGCTGAACCGAGTGCGTCGCATCGAACACGACAGGGGCACCCGTTTCCCGCATGATCGCCAACGAACGCATGTCCGACACCAGGTTGTTGTAGCCAAATGACGCGCCACGCTCACAGACCAGGATGTTGTCACCCGAGCCGCCCGCACCCCGGGCCGCTTCACGCGCCTTCTCAACGACATTCACCATTTCGTGAGGGGAAAGAAATTGACCTTTTTTGATGTTGACCGGGCGCCCCGCTGACGCAGCGGCGTGGATAAAATCGGTCTGGCGACACAGAAAAGCCGGTGTCTGCAACACATCGACCACGGCGGCTACCGGCACGATCTCGTCGATCTCATGCACGTCGGTCAGCACGGGGACGCCGATCTGCGCCTTCACTTCGTCAAGAATACGCAGACCCGACTCGATACCGAGTCCGCGAAATGATTTACTCGAACTACGATTCGCCTTGTCGAAAGACGATTTGTAAATGAACGAAATGCCAAGCGCCGACGTGATCTCCTTGAGCTTGCCTGCAGTATCGAGTGCCAACTGTCTCGATTCGATGACGCAGGGCCCCGCGATGAGAAAAATTGGGTATTCCAAGCCGACATCAAAGCCGCATAACCTCATCACGCCGCCTTTTTCAAACGGGTCACACGATTCGCGATTGCCGCTTCGATGAACGACTTGAACAATGGATGCCCAGAGCGAGGCGTCGAGGTGAATTCTGGATGGAACTGCACGCCCATGAACCACGGATGGCCGGGTAACTCCATGATCTCGGGGAGCGATTCGCTCGGTGTATGCGCGCTGATCTTGTAGCCCTTGACCTGCAACTGGGGCGCATAATGATTGTTCACCTCGTAGCGGTGCCGGTGACGCTCGTTAACTTCCGCGCCGTAAATCCGCGCCGCCAAAGTGCCTGCTTCAACGGGACATTTTTGACTGCCGAGGCGCATGGTACCGCCCAGGTCCGAAGATATGTCGCGCCGCTCGATACGCCCATCGCGATCCAACCATTCGGTAATCAGTGCCACGACCGGATGCGGTGTGTCAGGATCAAATTCGGTACTATTTGCGCCCGCCAGCCCGACGACGTTGCGAGCGTATTCGATGGTTGCGAGTTGCATCCCCAAGCAAATGCCGAGATAGGGAATGCCATTCTCCCGCGCATATTGGATCGCCTTTATTTTCCCTTCGGTGCCTCGTTTGCCGAAGCCTCCCGGAACGAGAATGGCATCCAATCCTGCGAGATTCGCGGTGCCATTCTTTTCGATTTCCTCCGAATCGAGGTATTCGATGCTCACCCGAGAATTGGTATGGATGCCGGCATGAATCAAGGCTTCGGTAAGCGACTTGTAAGACTCGGTCAGGTCGACATATTTCCCCACCATGCCGATCCGCGCCTCGTACTTCGGGTGTTCGATACTGTTCACCAGGCGGTCCCAAACCGACAGATCAGCTGGCCTTGGGTCGATGGCCAGTTTCTCGCACACCAATTCGTCAAGGCGCTGCCGATGCAGCATCGAGGGAATCTTATAGATGGAATCGGAATCCCAGACAGAGATCACGCCTTCAAGTGGAACATTGGAGAATAGGGAAATTTTGGCGCGCTCATCATCGGGAACAACGCGGTCGGCGCGACAGAGGAGTACGTCTGCCTGAATCCCGATCTCGCGCAATTTTTGCACACTATGCTGGGTGGGCTTGGTTTTGAGTTCACCCGCCGACGCAATAAAAGGCACCAAAGTGAGATGGATAAAGCAGGTGCTCGAACGCCCGAGTCGTAGACTCATCTGACGCGCTGCTTCGAGAAATGGCAACGATTCGATGTCTCCGACCGTTCCACCAATCTCGACGATCGCAATTTCAGCTCCGCCGTCGAAGGCCGCCGATGCGCCGCGTGCGACGAAATCCTGAATTTCATTGGTGATGTGCGGGATGACCTGGACCGTCTTGCCCAAGTATTCGCCGCGGCGCTCCTTACGGATCACAGACTCGTAGATCTGACCCGTCGTGAAGTTGTTGACCTTGTGCATCTTGGCGGAAATGAACCGCTCATAATGGCCCAGATCGAGATCTGTCTCCGCCCCATCCTCAGTGACAAAGACCTCCCCATGCTGAAACGGACTCATCGTTCCCGGATCAACGTTGATATACGGATCCAGCTTCAGGAGGGTGACTTTAAGACCACGGGATTCGAGAATTGCAGCGAGCGAGGCGGCGGCTATTCCCTTGCCCAGGGAAGAAACCACGCCACCGGTGACGAACACGAATTTAGTCATTGCAATTCGTCGCGATCAGCCCGACGGGCGAATGATCGCGGTGTTGGAAAGTAGGATTATACAGCCAATCCCTGAGCGTCACGAGCTGTTCGGACGCGGTCCGGCAACCTGTAACAGACGCGCAGGCGCGATCGCGCAGATCGCTTGTGCGCTGCAAGAAATGGACTCTGCGCCTCCCGGACGATCTGCGATGGCGCGCGCAAGGGTCCCCCGTGTGGGCCGGCGCTCGATCGATCCGCCATGCGCCGCAGCGTGGCCGCGGTTGGCGTCGCGAGCTGTTAATCTTGTGGTTTTTTCGGAGAACGCGCTATGGAGGCGGGAATGTATTCAATGTCAATTCCGGTTTTAAGCCGAATGCTGGGTAATCTGGACGCCATCCTGGTCAAAGCTGCCAGCGAAATCGAAACCCGAAAACTCGAACCTGGCGTGTTACTCGCCACGCGCCTCTATCCGGACATGTTCCCATTCGTCCGGCAAGTACAACTTGCCAGCGATTTCGCCAAGGGCGCTGCGGCGCGTTTGGCGGGGTTGGATGTCCCTGTCTACGAGGATAACGAGCAAAATTTTGAGCAGTTGCGCGCGCGCATCGGCAAAACCCTCGCCTTCATCGGCTCGGTCGATCCCACCGTCATCGACGCGAGCGCCACACGCCAGATTACGATTCAAGCGCGCGATCGCACGTTTCAGTTCACCGGAATGGACTACCTGACACGGATGGTGCTACCCAATTTTTTCTTTCACGTCACCATCGCGTATGCAATCTTGCGCCAGAACGGCTTTGCGCTCGGCAAAAGGGACTTTACGGGAGCCTAAGTGATCTTTCCAGATCAAAGCCCTCACCGAACGGGGTGACGGAGATCCTGGGATAAACTGGCCTTGAAGAAAACGTAGTCGGCCGAATACCCGGTTTTGTGCTGGATTCCCGCGCTCGCACCGTCACAGGACCGTGTCGGCGTTTGTCCGCCGATGGTATGCACACGTTGGATATAAGTCACACCGGATAGAACCCCCGGAGTCGACGCGCTGGTCGCCCGAAACAACGCCTGCGAAATACTGTCAGGCGTAATCGCCGCCACTTGAACGACCAGCTTCGCGCTGACCTGGCTGCCGTCTTCATATTTCCACACGTCCCGGTCGTCGTGATGTCCGACGAGCCGGTGATCGAGCGCGTAGAGCCGGATTTGCGGCCGTGTAGCCGCCCAGGCGTACTTTCCATTCGTTGCCCGACACTCATAATTCTGGTCACCGGATGCGACCAGCACCAGAGCCACGACATTCCCCGCGGGCGGGGCGAGTGCGTGCGGGACCGTCGCTTGCACACCGGCCTGGGGGCTGGGGGGATGCAGGCTGAGCCGCGTAAAATCAATCGGATCCGTCGCGCAACCGCCCAGGGCGATACCCAGAAGGGTCAGGCCTGCCACCTTGATAAGGTGGAATCTCAACGCCTCGCCCCTTGGCGAACCGATCCGAACCACGCGCGGGCTATCGATCGAATCGGCCCGACCCCGCCGCACCTGCTATGGAATTTCCTCATACAAAAGTAACGTGAGAAATTCCGTGAATTCATCCGACGTGGACATATCACCAAAAATTTCCGCGGCACGATCATAGGTCGTCGTGGCTTTGCCGCCGACAACCCTTTTGACATGCTCCAATTCTTCCACAATCAGATCGCGCACGAGCGTCGGGGTCACCCGTCGGCCGTCCTCCAACACCCCTTTGGATGAGCGTATCCATTGCCATACCTGTGACCTCGAGATTTCCGCGGTAGCTGCATCCTCCATCAAACCGTGAATCGGGACGCAACCATTGCCGGCCAGCCAGGACCCAATATAGTGGATTCCGACGTTGATGTTCAGGCGAAGGCCAGCTTCGGTGATCGGGGTCTCGGGCTGGAAATTCAGAAGATCGTTGGCACTGACTCGAACATCCGCCCGCTTCTTGTCGATTTGATTGGGCCTGTCACCCAATACCCGTACGAATTCATTCATCGCCAGATCGATCAATCCCGGATGCGCAACCCATCCGCCGTCATAGCCATCGGCTGCATCTCGAGCCTTATCGAGGCGTACCCCGGCCATGGCCTCCTCGTTCGCGTCGGAATCATTCTTGATCGGAATGAGTGCGCTCATCCCGCCGATCGCCGGTGCGCCGCGACGATGACACGTTCTTAACAACAATAGGGCATAGGCGCGTATAAATGGCGCCGTCATAGTCACCTTCGCCCGGTTGGCAAGGCAGAAATTCCGATCGAGCTTGAACTTCTTGATGCAGGAAAAAATGTAGTCCCACCGGCCGGCGTTCAATCCCGAGGAATGGTCGCGTAATTCGTAGAGAATTTCGTCCATCTCAAATGCCGAAGTAATCGTCTCGATGAGAACGGTCGCTCTAATCGAGCCCTGCGGGATCCCCAGACACTCCTGGGCCATCACGAAGATATCATTCCAAAGGCGCGCCTCCTGATGGCTCTCGATCTTGGCGAGATAAAAATAAGGGCCGGCACCGCGCGCCAGCAATTCCTTTGCGTTGTGATAGAAATAGAGCGCGAAATCGAATATGGCTGCGGAAATTCGCCTGCCGTCGACAAGAACATGTTTCTCGTCAAGATGCCAGCCCCGCGGCCGCATGACGAGGAGGGCCGTCTTGTCATTCAACCGATAGCTTTTGCCTTCGCGCTCGAACGAAATGGTACGGCGAACGGCATCCCTCAAATTGATTTGACCGGTGATTTGATTCGTCCACGTTGGCGTGTGTGCGTCTTCGAAATCGGCCATATAGGTATCGGCACCCGAATTCATGGCATTGATGACCATCTTGCGATCGACAGGGCCGGTGATTTCAACGCGCCGGCATTGCAGGGTCATCGGAAGAGGCGCAATCATCCAATCCGCCTGGCGAATCGGCGCGGTCTCGGGCAGGAAATCCAAGCGTTCACCCGCATCGAAGCGATCGGCCCGTTCCAGACGCGTGGCGAGCAACCGTTGACGTTCCGGTTCGAACGCGCGCGCGAGCTTTGCCACGAATTGCAAAGCTTCCGGCGAAAGAATCTGCGCGAATTCCCGGGACACCTGGGCTGCGATCTCAACACCGGGCGGGTAAGGGCTCATCGGATCTTTCACGGGCTTCTCTCTTCGGTTAGGGTTTTGGGATAAATCGGATTGGATCGGGGGATTCGACGAACGTCACGGCATCGCGCAAGGTCGATCCGATCCGATGTGGCGTGACACCCAGCTCCTCAAGCGGCGCACCAGCGCGATTGATCCAAAGAGTGGTGTAGCCAAACCAGGTCGCGCCACATGCGTCCCAGCAGTTCGAAGAAACGAACAGAACATCCTTGGCGGCGACGCCGAAAGCATCTACCCCCAATTGGTACACCTCAGGCGCGGTCTTGAAACGCTCCACCGCATGGGCGCTGAGTACGTGATCAAACAAGTCCACAAAACCCGCGTGCGACAGTACCGACTGGAGCATCCCGGGGTCACCGTTGGATAAGATCCCCAGCGGTAAGCCCCTCGCCTTCAGTTCCTGCAACGTCGCGAGATTCTCGGGAAACACATCAAGCCTGTCGTACTGCCGTAGGAGTCGTTGCCGTTGTAGCGCACTTGATTCGATGCCAAGCTTGCGCAAAGTGAAAATCAAGGCATCTTCAGTCAGCTGGGAGAAGGGGCGGTATCGTCCGCACAGCGTACGCAGTCTTGAATACTCGATCTGGGTATCGCGCCACTTCTCCGCAATGCGGCCGCCCTGCCCCGAAAACAGCTCTTCGGCCAGGACACTGACGGAAAGCACGTCGAACAAGGTTCCATAGGCATCGAATAAGATCGCCTTGATCGCCCCAGGCCGCTCCGATTCGAGCCGTTTCACGGAAAGACCCCACCGCAGGTGTTGAGCCGCATCGAGCGCTCGACGCCTAAGCACCGATTCGACGGACCCCGATCGGCACATGCCAAGTCGAATACCCGGCGAACACGACAGAGAAAGTCGGAAAAAAGACGATCCGCCTGAAACTGACGCCCAAGCGGATCATTCAGGGTCTTGAGTTCGCAGTGCGCTTGGGAGTATTTACACATCGTCCTATCTTTATCGAAGACCCGGTCACCCGGTAACAAATCGAACTCGGCCCGACAAACGCGGCCCCCAACGAAACGTTGGATGCAAAAATTCAAGCTCGTTTTCGCATACACGGCGCAGCCGAAGTTAGAGGGCGGTCGCGCCGTGCCGATCTTTTCTATGCCGCCTTGGCAACATTGTCCTTTTCGACGAACTGCTCGTTTTCGGTAGAACCGGCAAGCGCCGTCGTCGATGCATGGCGTTCGATCGTGGTCGTGACCGAATCGAAGTAACCGGTACCGACCTCGCGCTGATGCTTGACCGCGGTGAAGCCCCGTCCGGCCGCCAAAAACTCCGCTTCCTGCAATTCCACGAAAGCACTCATGTGGCTGCGCGCGTAGCCATGGGCCAAATGGAACATCGCGTAATTCAGACTGTGAAAGCCCGCCAACGTAATGAACTGAAACTTATATCCCATGGCCGCCAATTCGGTCTGAAAGCGCGCGATGGTGGCATCGTCAAGGTTCTTCTTCCAATTAAAGGAAGGCGAGCAGTTATAGGCCAGCATCTTGCCGGGAAACATATGGTGAATCGCTTCCGCAAAATCGCGGGCGAACCCCAGATCCGGCCTGCCCGTCTCGCACCACACCAAATCAACATACGGCGCATAGGCTAAGCCACGGGAAATGGCCTGTTGCAATCCAGCTTTCGTCCGATAAAAACCTTCCATCGTACGTTCGCCCGTTAAAAAAGGCCGGTCGTTCGCGTCGACATCTGCCGTCACGAGATCCGCGGCTTCGGCATCGGTGCGCGCCACCAGGATGGTCGGCACCCCCAGTACGTCCGCCGCGAGGCGAGCCGCAATCAGCTTGGCGACAGCTTCGCGGGTAGGGACGAGCACTTTGCCGCCCATATGGCCGCATTTCTTGACGGAGGCCAGTTGATCTTCGAAGTGAACCCCTGCGGCGCCCGCCTCGATCATCGCCTTCATCAATTCGAACGCGTTAAGTACGCCGCCGAAGCCCGCTTCCGCGTCAGCCACGATCGGGGCGAAGAAATCGATATCGTTTTTCCCTTCGGACCACTGGATCTGGTCTGCGCGTTGAAAGGTGTTATTGATTCGCTTGACAACCGACGGCACCGAGTTCGCAGGATAAAGGGATTGATCCGGATACATTTCGCCGGCAATATTGGCGTCGCTTGCCACTTGCCAACCCGAAAGGTAGATCGCCTTCAGGCCCGCCTTAACCTGCTGCATCGCTTGATTTCCCGTCAGCGCTCCCAAGGCGCTGACGAAGGGTTCGTCGTGTAGCAGGCCCCAAAGCTTCTCGGCGCCCCGCTGAGCCAGGGTGTGCTCGACTTGGACCGATCCACGCAAACGGATCACGTCTTCGGCGCCGTAGCCACGTTTTACGCCCGTCCAGCGCGCACTCGAATCCCATTCCTTCTGCAGCTTTTGCGCTTCCAGTTCCCGCGAACTCATCGCAAATCTCCTGTCGAAATCAAATTCTTCGGAAACCCTACCGGGACCAGACCCCGGTTCTTCGCGGCGCGCCAAATCGGCGAGGCCGTGTACTCGGTAAATAATATCGTTGCCACCGCGCCGCAACAAGAGGCATGTCTTATAGAAGAGATAATTCTTTATTCTTTTATTACAATGACTTATAAATTCCACACCATATTATGAGATCCGTTTTTCGAATGCGATAAATTTTTGTCATCCCGCACAAGGTGTATTTCCACAATACGAAATGGCATTTCCGGTGGTGGAACGAAGCGCTTATGCCAGGGGACCGCACCGATCCATCCAACGGGAATCAAGACGGAACGAGCGCGCACCCCCTTGGCCCACAGATCCGTCGGGCACGAACCAAGAAGGTGCAGGTTGAGCGTTGGAGCGCATGACAACCCTCCAGCACTTCTCTGCCTTCGTCAGCGGTCCACGGATATCTTTCGCAGGAAAGTAAGCGTCGAAAAGAGCGCCCGACCGGGCCCTCATCTCGCCGATCCGGCAACGGCAAGGCTGGCGTCGTCAGGGGCGTGAGCCCGAATGAAAAGCGACCTCTGATACCCATGGCGGTGAGCCATGCCAAACGGTCCCACCTGCGTAAGGTCCGAGAAGAGATTCACCCACCGCGGACGATGAGCCTCCCGATTCGAGGACACGCGAGGCGGCATGGTTATTGCATTGCAGCAATGCCTTCGGGGAAAGAGATGGCTGAAATCAAATCTACCTGTTGTTATTGCGGCGTTGGTTGCGGGGTCATCATCGAAACCGATCGCTCGAGCATTGTTGGCGTGCGAGGTGATCCGGATCACCCGGCCAACCAGGGACGACTTTGCACCAAGGGGGCATCGCTGCATCTGAGCACCGGCGTCGAAGGGCGTGTTCTCTATCCGGAGCTGCGCATGCGTGGCGATAGCCGTTCGGGGCAACGCGTCAGTTGGGACCACGCGCTCGGCGTGGCTGCCAAGGAATTCGGTTCGATTATTCGTGCGCACGGGCCGGATGCCGTTGCGTTCTATGGCTCCGGCCAACTGCTCACCGAGGATTATTATGTCTTTAACAAACTCGCGAAGGGCTTGATCGGTACCAACAATATCGATACGAATTCGCGTTTATGTATGTCATCGGCGGTCGCAGGTTACAAGGCCACGCTGGGCGCGGATGCGCCACCCGCCTGCTATGAAGATATCGATTTTGCCGGATGCCTATTCATTGCCGGCTCGAACACGGCCTTTGCGCATCCTGTCCTCTATCGCCGCATCGAGGCAGCGCGCCAAAAAAACCCAAGCCTGAAAATCATCGTCGTAGATCCTCGCCGAACCGAAACCGCTCGAGAGGCCGACCTTCATCTGGCCATCTTGCCCGGCACCGACGTAGCCCTCTATAACGCGATGTTGCATGTGATGCTCTGGGAAGGGTTCGTTGACTCTCACTATATCGACACCCACACCGAAAACTTCGAGGCCGTCAAAAGCACAGTGCGTGAATACACACCGACGATTGCCGCAACGATCTGTGGCGTCCCGGCGGACGCCATCATTGAAGCCGCGCAATGGTTCGCAAAAAGTGCGGCAACCCTGTCTCTTTATTGCCAAGGTCTGAATCAATCCAGTAACGGAACGCAAAACAACGCGGCACTCATCAACTTGCACCTTGTCACCGGACAAATCGGGAAAATCGGCGCCGGACCCCTGTCCCTGACCGGACAGCCCAATGCCATGGGTGGCAGAGAAGTGGGCGGTATGGCCAACCTTATGTCCGGTCACCGCGATCTCGCGAATCCCTTGCATCGCGCCGAGGTCGCTGCATTCTGGGGTTTGTCCGACGTTCCCGCCAAACCGGGAAAGACCGCGGTCGAATTGTTCCAGGCGTTGCACACCGGTGAGGTTAAGGCAGTCTGGATCGCTTGTACGAATCCCGTTCAGTCGATGCCGGACGTGTCATACGTGCAAGAGGCCCTGCGCAAGGCTCGACTGGTGGTGGTCCAAGAAGCATTCAAAAATTCTGACACGGTGGCCTACGCGGATGTGTTGCTGCCGGCGTCGACGTGGGGCGAGAAAGACGGGGTAGTCACCAATTCGGAGCGGTGTATCAGCCGCGTGCGCCCCGCCGTATCCGCGCCGGGAGAAGCGCGCGCCGACTGGAAGATCGCGCGTGACTTCGCCCTGCGGCTTGGCCCGGAACTGGGGAATCACGACGCGTCGCGACTTTTTCCCTACACCGTCGTCGAGGATATTTTCAATGAACATCGCGACTCCACGCGGGGTCGGGATTTAGATATCACCGGACTGTCGTATGGCTTTCTGGACGCAAACGGACCGCAACAATGGCCCTTCGTCCCAGGAATGACCAAGGGCACCCCTCGGCTCTACCAAAATGGCCGGTTTCCGACAGCCACGGGACGTGCACGCTTCGTCGCGACCGTCTATCAGCCTTCGGTGGATAAAACTGATTCTGAATTTCCACTGCATTTGAATACGGGGCGCCTGCGTGATCAGTGGCATGGAATGAGTCGCACCGGTCGTGTCGCACGTCTATACAACCATACGGAAGAACCCGTCCTTTCGATGAATCGGGATGACATGCAGCGCCGCCGGTTGGTCGACTCTGATGTCGTTCGGGCCAAAACCCGGCGGGGTGAAATCGTCTTGCGTGTGGCCGCGTGCGAAGAAATCCGGCCGGGCCAGGCCTTCCTGCCGATGCACTGGGGTAGCCAATTCATGAATTCCGGAGGGGTCAATGTACTCACTCTGTCCGCATTCGATCCAGTTTCCAAACAACCCGAGCTCAAACATGCCGCCCTACAGGTGGAAAAACTCGATCTTCCCTGGCAAATGGTCGTCATGCGCTCGACCCGGGGGGCAAACGGGCCTGGCGCACCCATAACGTTGATGGCGCATGCGCGAACCATGTTGGGCAAATTCCGCTACGCCACCCTCGGCCTGTTTGGCCGCGACGCTCCGGCCGTGATCTTGCGAGTGGCTCATGAACAGGCGGCACCCGAGTCGCTCCTGGAGGAAATCGATCATCTGTTCTCATTCGATGCGAATTGCAGCCTCACATATCTCGATGCGCGTCGCGGTATCTCCAAGCGCGTCATGCTGGAACACGGCCGTGTGACAGGAGTACGCCTGACAGGTGAGACAGCGGCGCGCGATTGGCTAAAAGATGTCATGGCACGAGGCACGTCGGCCGAGGCGGTGCGACGTTGGGTGCTGGCGCCGCTAGCCGCGGCGCCGAGAGAAAACGATCATCGAGGCCCGGTCATCTGCACTTGTGTCGACGTCGCCCAGGCAGACATTCTAAAAGAGATTCGCCGCGGTGCCGACCTCCGTGCGCTTCAGACAGCCCTTGGGTGCGGCACGGAATGTGGTTCCTGCGTACCGGAGCTAAAACACCTGATCGCCACGCAAGGCAGGGTTGCCGCGTGAAAGCACCGCTCCCTTCGTATGCCGCTACAGCAAGGCGGCAACAGTATCGATTTATGAGTGGAAGCCGGGGTCTGGGCATTCGACTCCTGATCAGTTCCGAAATCACGCGTCTCGATTATTCACCGAGGTGACCCGAGCACGTCTTGGCGACACGGAGAACTTATGAAAAAAATGAAACTGGTGATGGTGGGTAACGGCATGGCCGGCGTGCGCACCCTCGAAGAACTGCTCAAGATCGCGCCGGATCGATATGACATCGCGGTCTTTGGCGCGGAGCCCTATACCAACTACAACCGGATTCTTCTTTCGCCGGTGCTCGCCGGCGAGATGGCGCTGGAGGACATCATCCTGAATGATGAAGATTGGTACAAGAAGCACAGCATCAACCTTCATCTCGGCAAGAAGGTCATAAAGATCGACCGCGGTTCGCGCGAAGTGATCGCGGCGGACGGCACGCGGGAGAAATACGATCGCCTCTTGCTGGCGACAGGCTCGAACCCCTTCATGCTCCCGATCCCCGGCGGCGAACTGCCAGGCGTCATTAGTTACCGCGACATCAAGGATACCGACGAGATGATCGCCGCCTCAGCGACGCATCGGCACGCGGTTGTCATTGGCGGCGGTTTGCTTGGACTGGAGGCGGCCAACGGACTAAGGCTGCGCGGTATGGAGGTCACCGTCGTCCATCTCATGCCATGGCTGATGGAACGACAACTGGACCGCACTGCGGGCGCCTTGCTACAGAAATCCTTGGAGGCCAAAGGCCTCCGATTCAAAATGGAAAAGCGCACCGAGCAACTGGTGCGTGGAGAATCAGGGCGCGTCTGCGCCGTCGAATTGAATGATGGTGAACGCATACCGTCCGATCTCGTCGTCATGGCGGTGGGTATTCGACCTAACACGGCGTTGGCTGAAGCCGCGGGAATCCATTGTGACCGCGGCATCGTCGTAAGTGACACTATGCAGACCTACGATCCGCGCGTCTATGCCGTAGGGGAGTGCGTGACACATCGCGGGACCTCCTACGGCCTCGTGGCACCCTTATTTGAGCAGGCACGAGTCTGCGCCACGCACCTGGGTGAATTCGGCTTTGGCCGCTATTTGGGCTCTGCTACCTTCACCAAGCTAAAGGTGACCGGGATCGATCTTTTTTCTGCGGGGCGTTTTTCGGGGGGCGACGATACCGAGGAGATCGTACTCCACGACGCTGCCAGCAACGTCTACAAGAAATTGGTGATCAAGGACGAAAAAATCGTCGGCAGCGTCATGTATGGCGACACGACGGATGGCTCTTGGTACTTTCAGATGCTGCGGGAAGGTCGGAACATCTCGGAAATTCGCGATCACCTCATGTTCGGACAAATCACCCTGGGCGTTGCCGGCCATGAAGGGCATTCGAAATCATCGGATATGGCCGATGAAATGGAAGTTTGTGGCTGCAACGGCATCTGCAAAGGCACAATCGTCAATGCCATCAAAGTCAATGGACTGTTTACTTTGGAGGACGTGCGCAAACACACCAAAGCCTCGAGTTCTTGTGGCTCCTGCACAGGACTGGTCGAACAGATTCTGGCCTCCGCGCTGGGAGGTGCCTATTCGCCGCAGAAGACCACGACTCAACCCATGTGCGGCTGTACCGAATTGACACACGAGGATGTGCGCCGGGCGATACGTCAGGAAAAGCTGCTCTCCATTCCCGAGACGATGGAATTCCTCAATTGGCAAGCGGCCAATGGCTGTGCAACCTGCCGTCCCGCCCTCAATTATTACCTCATCTCCACCTGGCCCCATCAAGCCGAAGATGATCCGCAATCCCGGTTCATCAACGAGCGTGTACACGCCAACATCCAGAAGGATGGCACCTTCTCGGTGATTCCCCGCATGTATGGTGGGGTGACCTCCTCCCAACAATTGCGGCGGCTCGCTGACGTGGTCGATAAATACGCCATACCGACCGTCAAGGTGACCGGTGGCCAGCGCATCGACCTGCTCGGCGTGAAAAAGGAAGATCTGCCCAAAGTCTGGGCTGATCTGGATATGCCTTCCGGTTTTGCCTACGCCAAGGCCCTTAGAACCGTCAAGACCTGCGTCGGTTCGGAGTGGTGCCGCTTCGGTGTGCAGGACTCGACGAACATGGGTATCGCCCTCGAGAAGGCGTTCGACCATATGTGGGCTCCGCACAAGGTCAAGATCGCCGTATCGGGCTGCCCACGCAACTGCGCCGAATCGGGCATCAAAGATGTCGGTGTCATCGGCGTTGATTCAGGTTGGGAAATCTACGTTGGCGGAAACGGTGGAATCAAGACCGAGGTGGCCCAATTTTTCTGCAAGGTCAAGACCCAGGATGAAGTTCTGGAATATAGCGGCGCGTTTCTTCAACTCTACAGGGAGGAGGCGCGCTATTTGGATCGTACCGTCCATTGGATCCACCGAGTCGGGTTGGACTACGCGAAACAGCGTGTTGTTCAAGATGCGCAGAGTCGACGTGCACTGTATGCGCGCCTGCTGTACGCCTTGAATGGCGAGAGGGACCCCTGGGCTGCTCGCGCGCAAGCCGAGACCCTCCCGCAAGAGTTTGAAACGATCAATGTTTGACTTCCTTTATCCACGGTGTCGCCGTAGTGCGCGCGACTTGACGAAACTCCACACCCGCACCCCTCAGGAAGGGTAATCCCATGAGCAACTGGATTCCGATCGGCACTCTCGACGACATTCCGAGATTGGGAGCACGTCTCGTCAAAAGTGCGGCGCACGGCGATATCGCGGTGTTTCGCACGGCTGACGACGAGGTCTTCGCACTGCGCGATCAATGCCCTCACAAGGGTGGCCCGCTTTCCCAGGGCCTCGTGTTCGGCAAAAGTGTTGCCTGCCCGCTTCACGGCTGGACTATTTGTCTGGAAGACGGAATTGCACTGGCACCCGATCAGGGTTGCGCCTCGAAGTTTTCAGTCAAGGTCGAAGCAGGACAGGTGCTCTTGGAGACCTAGCACCTTCGTGCCGCCAGGCGACTGGATGGTCCCACAGCGGCAATTGCTAAGGTAACGCCACTTTCTGAGTCGGACGGTAACCGGCACGCAGCGCACGCCCCAAGGGGCGAAGTCGATTGCATCGGTCGCGTGCGCATATCTCGGATTTTCCAAGGGTCACACATGAAAAGCATCCTTGATTCGTTAAAGAGCGGCGACTGGCGTTCCCTGATCGCTTGTTTTTTGTATTTCGACACCGGGTTCACCGTGTGGGTGATGCTCGGTCCCCTTGTTCCGTTTGTCAGCAAAAACGTCGCCATGTCGGCGGTGGAGCAAGGGTTCCTCGTGGCAGTGCCGGTGCTCGCCGCCGCGATCCTTCGCGTCACCATGGGCAACCTGTTCCAATCGGTCAACGGGCGACGGCTCGCTTTGATGGGCGTATCGCTCTGTGCAGTTCCGGCCGTCGCGTTACTGTCGATGCCCGGCGTACCCTCGTACACGACCCTGCTGATCTTGGACGTCTTTCTCGGAATGGGTGGCGCAAGCTTCGCCGTGGCGTTGCCGATGGCGGGCAGCAGCTACCCGCCCAGGGTACAAGGTCTCGTACTTGGCCTTGCCGCAGCGGGCAATGTGGGCGCCGTGTTGGACGGGTTCATGTTTCCAACGCTGGCCAATGCGTTCGGATGGCAAAGAGCAACCGCAGCCGCGTTGCCGTTGTTGGCATTGGCCGCGCTCGCGATCCTCTTCTGGGCAAAGGATCGCAGCCCGAAGTCCGGCAGCAGTCGACGAGCCTTCGCCAGTTTTGCGGGAACGTTCTTGGGGCTAGTCGGCCTGATTCTCATCGTACGTACGGATCTCTTCGGTCAAGGCGAAACTGGCCTGCTGTTACTGCCTGTTCTGGGTTCCGTCATGGCGATTTCCATGCTGCCCCGGCGCTATCGCACCGTTCTGTCTGAACGAGATAGCTGGGCCATCATGCTGATCTATAGCATCACCTTCGGCGGGTTCGTCGGCATGTCATCTTACGTTTCCCTACTTCTCATCACCCAGTACCAAATGTCTCGCGTCGATGCGGGTTTGCTCATGGCTCTCCTGGGTTTTACAGGCGCCATCGTACGCCCTCTGGGCGGACTGATCGCCGACAAGGTGACGGGGGTGCGCGCGCTGCGGGTGATTCTGGCTGGCATCTCAACGCTCGATTTCACCTTCGCTGCGACAATGCCTACTTTCGTGGAAGGTATCCTGCTCCTCCTATGCATGTACGTTTGCTTCGGCCTGGGCAATGGCGCGACCTTTCAACTCGTGCCACAGCGCTGGCAAGGAAGGACCGGCGTGATGACGGGAATCATCGGCGCAGCCGGTGGAATCGGTGGGTTTTACTTGCCATTAGTCATGAGTATTGCAAAACAAAGTACCGGCAGCTATCGGATGGGATTTGCGATCTTTGGTGCTGTGGCGGCTTTCGCTCTTCTCTTGGTCATCGCGATGCGAGAAAAATGGTTGACGTGGGCTGAACCCACCAATGCGGGATTGCGAAACATAGCGATGTCACGCACCGCAGGGGCAGATCGATAGCGCGACTTGCGCATGCACCAACGCCATGGTGCGGACGTTGATGGGTCGCATGCTTACCAACGATTAGTTGGGGGTACGGAATCGCACGTGTTGTTCCACTACGAGTTCACGCGGCTCAAGCTCAGCAAGAGCGTCATCGCATGCATCGGCGAGGGTTGAAACCCGTAATGCTGATAGAACTGCTTGGCCTTCTCGTGAAGAGCATGCACGAGAACTGCCCTTACGCCGGCGTTCTTCGATACAGATACTGCACGATTAACCGCGTCCCGGAGCAATGCGGCTCCCAAGTGCAATCCCTGCGTCCTGCGATCGACCGCCAGCCGGGCGAGAACCATGACCGGAACAGGATCAGGCATGTTGCGACGAACACCGCTTGTCGCCAGTTGGTGTGAAACGGCGCCGGCCGCCATGGCGTAGTAGCCGTAGACGCAACGGTCCTGATTGGAGACGACAAAGGTACGGCTCGCTCCGGTTGATTGGTTGGCCAATGCCCTGCGCTTGAGCCATTCATCGAGCACAGCCTCACCACACTCGAAATCATCCAATCGATGTGAAGCCGTCAGAGGCTCCGGTGGGCCCAGTTGCAAGCTCAGACCTTCGCGGACTTCCTACCCCAGGGCGCCTTGACCGACCTGAGGCGCTCAATTCCGGGATCCCGGCTGGGTGGCGCGTCGAGCAGCTTGGTGAACTGCCGGAATTTTTCGGCATCCAGGCTGAAAAATACCTGGTCAAGCAGCACCGCCTGGGCCTTATCGCAGGCGGCCTCGAGCATGAAATCGGAGCGGTTTTTACCGAGCAACTGCGCAGCCTGATCGATCATCTTTCTCTGCTCAGGGCGTGCGCGCAGGTTGATGGCGGCGTCGCGCATGAAAATCTCCTGTATTGTATACACAATGGATATACGTACCTTAACAGCGGTGTATAGCAGTTGTCAACACATGGCTCCGACAATGTCGTTGCCTTCCTGCGGCGCGATTTCCCGACAATGCGCGGGACAGAAAGCCGGAGGACGCGTCGACCAGAATGGGTAAAGGGACAACGTATGCAGCCTGTTCACGCTGGTCGCTGTCACACACCCGTCGCAGATTGATGCGAATATCCGGTGCCGCATCAGGCTCGGGCTGCCAATAGAGGTGATCTGCAGTGACACGAACTCGTCCGCCTCTTCGCCGAGCTGCCGCAACAACTGACTCGGTCGAGCCAATCGCATCGCATGGTGTGCAGGTGTGAATTTGCGGGCATATAAGGCCATTCGGCTAGCGGCTTAATAAGGCCAGGCGATTCGCGGCTTAATAAGGCCAGGCGATTCGCGGCTTAATAAGGCCACGCGATTCGCGGCTTAATAGGGCCACGCGAATTGCGGG
>Ga0208357_1000293_pt1 | contig 40651 bp, 39 predicted proteins | sample NGESurdeep092012_6_FD_184487 | JGI IMG/M metagenome (GOLD analysis project Ga0208357, IMG submission 184487) | Arctic peat soil microbial communities from Barrow, Alaska - NGEE Surface sample F52-2 deep-092012 (SPAdes) | ecosystem: Environmental > Terrestrial > Soil > Wetlands > Peat ...
TCATTAATGTCTAACAACGAAGCTACCTCCGTAGTTGATAGTCCCTCCACGTCGCGAAGCGTTACAACAGCCCGTGGGACTTCAGGAAGTTGCTCAATTTGTTCGTGCACGCGTGCCACCATCGGCGCGTTCACCATGCCATTTTCGATGACCTCGGTGAAGGGCACAGGTGCCTCACGCCAGAATCCGCCTTCGTCGAAACGTTTCGACAAGGCCGTGCCTTCAGACCACGTGAGATCGATTGGCCGGACGCGACCCTCTTTAGCGCCAGTGGTGCGAGCACGATTCACGAGAATGTGCAATAACCACGTCTTAAACGAAGAACGACCTTCAAATCGCTCGACACCATTCAACACGGCGATCCACGTGTCCTGGGCCACGTCTTCAGCACTGGCGTCGCTCTTCACGTAGAAGCGCGCCACGCGCACTAACAACGGCTGATAGCGAGTGACGATTTCGACGAAGGCGCGCTCGTCGCCGTCAATGAGACGCGCCAACAACTCCGAATCGTCCACCGGGCCACCATACCGGCGCCAGTCGTGAGAGAAATGCCGCATCGTCTCAGAGCGCTCACGAACTCATGTCGTGGTCTCTTCGAAAGCACTGTACCGAGAAGGCCAGGTACAATTCATCACAACAAGAGCGTCGCTTTTTGGTGCCCCGTCAATGAGTCACGAAGAAGCGGCGCAATAAAAGCGCTGGCGAATGTACGAGCAAAGTGGGGACAAAAACATGGAACGTCCGTTCTCCCACGTCAACGCCGTCGGCAAATTGCGAATGGTCGACGTGACGAACAAGCGCCTCACAAGGCGCCAAGCGCTCGCTCGATGTCTCGTGGTCACCTCCGTTGATATTGGCGCACTCGAAACACGCCTCGACGACATCGACCCTGTCCTGTGTGCCCGGATAGCGGGCGTCTCGGCGGCAAAGCGCACGGCGGAGATTATTCCGCTGTGTCACACACTGAACTTGAACGACGTCGACGTCGAACTACGTCAAAATGAGCGAGGAATCGAAGTTACGACCACCGTGACGGCCACCCAACGAACAGGTGTGGAGATGGAAGCCCTGACCGCGTGCGCGTTCGCGGCACTCAGCATCGTTGACGCGCTGCAGAGCAAGGATCCACACGCGAGCATCGAGGAACTCCTGGTGCTGAAAAAAGAAGGTGGGAAATCAGGCAGTTGGGGGCGCCTCGTTGAAGACGCTGCGAAGAAGTCGAGTGGTTGAGCGGCTTCACCGGGGCGCGTCAACGCGCCGCGCAGTCTGCCGAAAGGACTCCGAGTGACCATTAAGGTAAGCAACAGTGGACCACACTGACAACCCAACCGTGTTGTTCAAGCACACGACACTGGTGAGCACGTGACAACGATTGACGGCGCCGCTGCGACGCCGGTTTTCGTGTCGGTGCGACCTCATCTTCGTGGCGCGCCCGGCAACACATCCTCGAATGAAGCCCCTCTCGTCATGCCCGAAAGTGGCCCCTTGGTGGATCGCTACGCGCGCGTCCATAACGACCTTCGCATATCAGTCACCGACCGTTGCAACTTGCGCTGTGTCTACTGCATGCCCGAGGAGGGAATGACGTTCCAACCTCGATCGGCGCTCTTGACGTTTGAAGAAATCGTTCGAGTCTCGCGCGTTGCTCACGAGCTGGGCGTGACCGCTCTTCGCCTCACCGGAGGCGAACCCCTCGTCAGAAAAAATCTTCCGGCGCTCGTGGAGCAACTTTCGGCAATTGGCTTTAAGGATCTATCCATTACAACGAACGCAATGCTGTTGGCACCGATGGTGCAAGCACTTGCCGACGCCGGACTCAAACGCGTCAATATCAGTTGCGACTCACTCAAGCCAGAGCGCTTCAACGCGATTCGTCGTCGAGGCGATCTGAAGACCGTCCTCGAGGCAATGGACGCGGTTGAAGCCGTGGGACTGACGCCGCTCAAACTCAACGTCGTCATCCTTCGCGGACAGAACGATGACGAAATCTTGGACTTCGCGGCTTTCGCCCGCGCTACGGGGCGCGTCGTGCGATTCATTGAGTTCATGCCACTCGACGCTCAAGGTACGTGGGATAAATCACAACTCATTGCGGGCCGAGAGATCTATGAACAGATATCAGCACGCTGGCCGCTCGAAGCTGTTGGCAACTCCGATGGCGCGCCAGCGGAACGATTCCGATTCGTCGATGGTAAAGGCGAAATCGGTCTCATCTCGAGTGTCACGCAGCCCTTTTGTGGCACGTGCAATCGGCTGCGCCTTACCTCTGACGGAGCGATTCGCAACTGTCTCTTCTCTGATGACGAGCACTCACTGCGCGACCTCATGCGCGAAGGCGCTGGCGATGAAGTCATCGCTCTCGCGTTGCGAAAGGCCGTGTGGGAGAAGTTTCCGGGCCACGCCATCAACGAGCCGGGGTTCTTAAGCCCCACTCGATCAATGTCCATGATTGGCGGCTGAGTAATCGCACACGCACTAAAGATTCTTCCTTAGTGCGTGACTAGTCTTTGACCATGGCGAAGTACCGCACCGCGCAGGCGGCTGAACTGCTCGGCGTGAGTTCCGACACAATCCGCCGTTGGGCTGAGACGGGACGTCTCGCTTCGACTGTCGACAAGGATGGCCGCCGTTATTTCGACGGTGAAGCGCTGGCCGAAGTCGCCATCGCGAGCGCAGCGAGCGTCAAGCCAAAAAGCCCACGTGCGCAGTCAACGCGCAATCGCTTCGTCGGCATCGTCACCAGGGTCGTCAAGGACAAAGTCGTGGCGCAAGTGGAGATTCAAGCCGGTCCTCATCGATTCGTCTCGCTCATCACTCGTGAGGCCGCCGATGAACTCGAGCTCGCACCCGGCGTCGTTGTCGACGCCGTGATCAAAGCAACGAACGTCAGTGTGGAGATTCCCGACAAGTTTTAGCGAGTACCGCTTAGAGCTTCTTATACCGCGAAATCGCTCGACACTTCCCATACTGAAATAGCGTCACGATCTAGTTCAACTAAACACGATGAGCCCACCGCAACGTCGAGCGCGCTACGGGTACGCGCCATCAGTACCACGCCATCGTCGATCGTCACGAACATGTCGTACGCCGTGCCAATGTCCGCGACATCACTTAGGGTTCCAATCAACGAGTCCATGGCGTCTCGTCCGTTGGATGCAGCGAACGGCGTGATACGTACGCGCTCTGGTGCGACGCTCCACCACACTCGGGTTCCCACCTCAAGTTGGCTCGCGGGCACTTGAACTGTCGCTCCCGCGACCGCCATCGTGTTCGACGAACTCACGGTGGCGAGATTCAAATTCTCCACGCCGAGTAATTTCGCAACCTCCACTGACGCCGGACGAGAGAAGACGGACCGGCTCGTACCCGACTGCAACAATGAACCTTTTGAGAGAACGATCAACTCATCAGAGAGGAAGGCCGCCTCTTCGGGGTCGTGGGTCACGAGAACGGTCGACAGTCCCGTCTCATGTTGGAGGCGACGAAGCTCGCGACGCAGCTCGAGACGAACCGGTAGATCAAGGGCCGAGAATGGCTCGTCGAGCAGCAGAACTTTGGGGGAAGAGCAGAGTACCTGAGCCAGTCCCACTCGCTGGCGCTGGCCCCCAGAGAGTTCGGCCGGAAAACGGCTCTCTAAGCCATCGAGTCGAAGGTGCTCGATCCAATACGCGCCAAGTTCAGGCGTCGCGCCAGCGAACATCAAGTGCCGCCACACCGACATACGCGGGTAGAGCGAGAATCCTTGCGCGACGTAACCAACGCCTCGACGCTCAACAGGTACGTGTTGGACCATCTCGTCCCCGTACCACACAGGTCCGGGACTCGGTCCGTTCAGTCCGGCGAGGCACCTCAGCAACGCCGTCTTTCCCGAACCCGATGGTCCAAGAATACCCAAGTGCGTCGTCGTCGATTCATGCTCGAGAGCGAGGTGAAACGTTCCCTGGTGGTGGTCCAGTGCAAAGCGAATAGGTCGCGGCGTCACCGTCACCGTCACCGGAGCGGAAGGTATCGCCGCTCTGGTCGTGCGAGACGGGAACTTCGTGATCTTCGCGCGACTGAGAAGTACAACAACAACCGCAACACCCAAAGCGAGCGCCGTTGGCGCCAGCGTCGTTGGCAGACCTCGCCCGCTGAACTGGTTGTAGGTATAGATCGGCAATGACGCTGGGTTGTAGGCCAAGATCACGACCGCGCCATATTCGCCAAAGGCGCGAAGCCACGTGAGCAGCATGCCCGCACGAATGCCGTGACCAGCCGTCGGTACCGCGACGCGCAAAAAACGTGACGCGTCAGAGTGCCCGAGCGTCGAGGCGACGTCGAGCAGTCCCTTGTCGAGGGATGCGAAGGCCGCACGTGCCGCAACGATCAAAAAAGGTGACGACACAAACGACATAGCGATAACGACACCTACTAATGAGTTGGTCAAATGCTCACCAAAAAGTTGACCTAAAAACGTGTAGGGACCAATGAGGTAGACGAGAACAATGCCACTCATCAGTGGCGGCAGCGCCAGAGGAATCTGCACGATGACGCCGATAATCGTCGAGATCGGTCCCGAAGACCTTGAGAGTACGTAGGCGAGCGGCACGCCGAGAAGGGTCACGATCGCCAAAGAAATCGTCGCAGAACTGATCGAAACCCACAGAGCGGGAAAAAGTCCCGGCACATGAAAGCCGCGCTGTGGTGACGTGATGAGACGAACAACGAACGCACCTACGGGGTAACTCAAGTAGACAACGAGGAGCGCCCCCAACCATGCGAGGGGATTCTTGATCGCCCCCGCGTAGCTCATGAGCTCGTCGTCGTTGCGGCGAGCGTGGACGTGGTTGACGTCGTTGACGTGTGCGTCACCTTGGGCGGATCTATCGGTGTTACACCGTTTTTCTTAAGAATCTTTTTACCCGCAGCGGAAAGCAAGAACTTCACGAAAGCTTTCGCCGCAGCCTCGTGCGGAGCGCGCTTAAGGATTGCCACCGTGTACTCACCAGATAAGTCAGTTCCCTTGAGCGCAATCGTCTTAAGGTGAGCCGCCGCGGCTTCGACGCCGTAAAAAAATCCCGCGTCGAGTTGCCCAGCTTGGAGCTCGCCAACGAGGGCACTCTCCGCGAAGATGTTTGAGGGCGACAAAGCGATGGCCTTCAGCGCGGGCACGTTGTGGCTCAGCGCGACACCTTCTAACGCGTCGACCGCGAGCACGCCTTTGGGGTCTGTCGCCGGGTCAGTTCGTCCGAGCAAGAAACCTGACCTGTCAACGACGTAGTACCAAGGTTTGGTCGTAAGAAGTTTTGCAAACTTGGACGTCGGGTTATAGCCAAGGACAAGGCGAGAAAAACCAAACTCACTGTACGACGACACCCAGTCACCGTTGCTCGTTCCCTGCAGTGTCGCGTTCACGCTTCGTGCAGCGCTGATGAACACGTCGCCTACTTCGGTTCCGCCCTTTATCTCACTCGCGAGTGCGGTGGAGCCGGCAGAGAATCCACTGACCGTGTAACCCGTTGCCCTATGAAAAGCTGGTCCTAGTTGCTGTTGCATGAGGTCGAGTAACGAACCGGCGTAGAGAACGTCGACGGTTCCCGAGGCTTTCTTTGTGCTCGCCGCCCCCGCTGACGAACCTACCAGCGGTGCGGTGAGACCGAGTGCGACGAGCGAAGCGACGAAAAGTCGAGGGAAGGACTTCTGGCGAGTAGTTGCTCTTTGAAGAACGAGATTGCGCGACATAGTCAAGCCTCCAGCACGTTGCATTTACAGTACTAGGACGTCACTAATCGCGTAAATCATGTCACATCGGGCAGAATTCCGCGGATGTGCGCTGAGTGAATCTGCGGCATTGTCGACATTTTCGCCCCCCCCAGCGGCCAACATTCGCCCGCTCGACACCACAAACTTCGGGGCCTTCGTGAGCCGACAATAGGATGTGGCGAATGTCGTCGGCGCCAACATCTGACTGGATCTTGATCACCGAGAATCCCCTCTCACCTGACGAACTCTCCAGCTGGGTCATTCGTCCCAACTGCGGCGCCATTGTCACGTTCTCCGGCGTCGTGCGAGACCACTCAAAGGCCAGAGAAAACGTGCTCGCGCTTGAGTACGAGACCAGTACCGAACTCGCGGAACAACGCCTACGCGACGTCGTCGATGAAGCTCGCGCGCGCTGGCCCGCGATTGAAGCCGTGGCGATCCATCACCGAATCGGCCGCGTTGAACTTTCTGCGTCGACAGTTGTCGTCGCCGTGTCCTCGCCCCACCGCGACACAGCCTTCGAAGCCGCGAGGTTCTGCATCGACACATTGAAGGTGAGCGTGCCGATGTGGAAACGCGAAGTGTGGGAGGGCGGATCGGCGTGGAGCGAAGAGGCATCACCCATTGTCAATGCCCGCGACCAATGATTTCTTACGAGGAAGCTCGCCGATTCATTCTCGCGGATCTGAAGCCGCTGGCGCCGAAAAACATTGATCTCGATCACGCGCTGGGTCTCGTGTCCGCTGGCATAGTCAACGCGAGAGAGCCGTCGCCCCGCTTTGCAAACTCAGCAATGGACGGCTTCGCTCTGCAGGCAGGCGACACCACGAGTGGAGAAGCTCGTCTCAAGATTGTGGACACGATCTTTGCTGGCGATGACGCCACCACCACCTTGAAGTCTGGTGAAACGGCCCGCATCATGACAGGAGCGCCAATCCCCGACGGCGCCGACTGTGTCTGCATGCGAGAAGAGGCCACCGTTGATCCCAACGGCGACACGGTCGTCATCCAACGAACGCTCAATCCTGGAGACTTCGTGCGCCACGTCGGAGAGGATGTAGCGGTAGGCGACGCACTCGTCGAAATAGGCAGTGTGATCGGGCCGGCGCTGTTGGGTGTGCTCGCGAGTCAAGGAATCGTACACGTCTTCGCACACCCACGACCTCGAGTCGGCGTGCTTTCGACCGGGAACGAACTCTCTGAGTCCGGCGACAACTTATCTGCCGGGAAGATTCGCGATTCGAATCGCCCGTCGCTCCTCGCATCCCTTGCCCAGTCTGGATTCACCCCGGTCGATCTGGGGATCGCGGGCGACACGCCGGGTCAGATTATTGAGGCCTTCGAACGAGGAATGCTCGCGTGTGACGCGATCATCTCCACCGGCGGCGTAAGTGTGGGCGACGCGGACTTCGTCAAGTCAGTGCTCGCGGACCTCATTGGTGAGAGTGCCCGCTCAGTGCAAGTAGCGATCAAACCGGGCAAACCCTTCGCATTCGCCGTCTCCCCATCGAGCGGAATGCCCTTTTTTGGGCTCGCGGGCAATCCCGTCTCAACACTCGTCGGCTTCGAGATCTTCGTACGCCCCGCGCTTCGACTCCTCGCCGGTCAGCGCGAACTGAATCGTCCGACGTTCACCATGGTTCTCGATACTCCCATGCCTCGACGTCGCGACGGCAAGCTTCACCTCGTTCACGTCCTCGCGAGGTCACGCCACGACGGACGACTCCACGTGAAAAGTGTCGCTCGCCAAGCGTCACACCTCTTGAACGCGATCGCCAACGCCAACGCCATCGCCATCGTTCCCGACGGAGAGGGCCTCGACACGGGTCAAGAGGTTGAGGCAATGATCATTGATACCAATGACTTGAACGGAGCGTGACGTGGCAAAAATGATCCTCCTTGGTCCTGCCCACGAAGCGGCCGGCACGCGCGAAGACGTCTTTGAATGCTCGACACTTGGCGACGTCTTAAAGGAATCCGTCGCTCGTTACGGTCCAGCGTTTGGCGCCCTGCTCGACGTCAGCCAAGTGTGGCTCAATGGCGAGCCGTCAGCGCCCAGTAGTCGCGTCGACGCTCACGACGAAATTACGGTGCTTCCACCGGTCTCAGGAGGATGAGGCGACGCTTCTCCTTGGAGAAGCTCGATCGCGTGGGGCAGGACGTCCAACACCGCCTCAAGACATTCGATCGCGCCCTTCGGCGATCCAGGGCAGTTAACGATCAGACTTTTCCCCAACGTTCCGGCTCGCGCACGAGAAAGTCGACCGAGTGGATTGATGAGACGCATTGCATCGCTCAACCCGGGCGCTTCGCGGTCGATGACTTCCAACGTGGCCTCGGGGGTGAGGTCGCGAGGTGCGAATCCGGTTCCACCCGAAGTAACGACAAGTCCGTTGAAACCCAGAGTGAGCGCGCGAAGAGCACTCGTCACTGATGGAATGCCGTCGCCAACGATCCGCAACTCGACGACGTCGAACCCCGCTTCTTCAAGTCGGACGCTCAAGAGAGGCCCCGCGAGATCTTTGCGAGTTCCGGCTGCCGAGGAGTCGGAGACGATGAGAATCTTCGCGGCAGGCTTCACACCCTTGATCGTAGAGGATGAGGATTTGTCGCAACGATGCGTTCATTCATCCACCACCTCTACCGAAGAACCCCGCTCACTGCGAACTGGTTAACCGCCCGCCATGGCCCCAATGATAAAAAACGGTTCCGTGCCGGTGACGACGGCCTCTGGAAGAGGTGCGTCAGGATCTTCATGAGAGATGTCCTCTTCGCAGACGAAGAAGCGTACGAAGGCGCGGCGCTTTTTGGTCGTCGGGTCTCGGATCGTTCCAAGCAACACCGGGTAGTGGTCTTCGAGTGCGTCAACGACCGAGCGCTGCGTCGGCACACCGAGCACGTCGAGTTCGATCTCACGTTTGACGTTGGCAAGAGTCTTCAAGTGAGCCGGTAAGACAACTCGAATCATGCCAGCGTTTGGACTTCAACCGACAACACGGCTGGAAGGTCGCGCGCGATTGCGTCCCAACTGTCGCCGGCGTCTGAAGAGGCGTACACCTGTCCGCCGGTCGTACCGAAGTAGACGCCACAACTGTCGAGCGAGTCCACGCTCATCGCGTCGCGCAGTACGTCAACGTAACAGTTGCTCTGAGGAAGACCCTTCGTCAGTGGCTCCCACTCGTTGCCGCCGCTGCGACTGCGACCGACCTGAAGTTTTCCATCGAGCGGGTAATGCTCTGAGTCACTCTTGATCGGTACAACGTAGACGGTGTCGGGTTCGTGTGCGTGCACGTCAATGGCGAAACCGAAGTCTGTCGGCAGATTGCCACTTACCTCGAACCACGAATCGCCGGCGTTGTCGGTGCGCATCACATCCCAGTGCTTTTGCATGAACAGCGTGTCGGGGCGCGAGGGGTGCATCGTGATGTGATGCACGCAGTGCCCGACCTCGGCGTCGCCGTCGGGAATGCCTTCAGAGTGCAGACCCTTGTTGATCGGACGCCACGTTTTGCCGCCATCGTCGGTTCGAAATGCTCCGGCCGCCGATATCGCAACGAAAATCCGATCAGGATTCTCGGGACTGACGATGATCGTATGCAAGCACATCCCGCCAGCACCCGGTTGCCACGACGAACCCGACTTTTGCTCGCGAAGTCCCGAGAGTTCGCTCCAGTTTTCGCCGCCGTCGGTCGTTTGAAAGAGCGCTGCGTCTTCGACTCCTGCGAGTACTTTGTCGGGATCAGTCAATGAAGGCTCCAGGTGCCAGACCCGAGCGAACTCCCACGGGTGTGGCGTGCCGTCGTACCACTGGTGCGTTCCAGGCACGCCGTCGTAGTTGAACTGATTGCCAACTGGCTCCCACGTCACGCCACCATCGTTCGAGCGTTGGATGAGTTGGCCGAACCAGCCCGTCGACTGCGCCGCGTAGATCCGATTGGGATCGACTGGCGAACCCTTCACGTGGTACATCTCCCATCCGCCAAAGAAGGGGCCGCTCACGTCCCAGTTCTTACGCTTTCCATCCGAACGCAAAACGAAGGCACCTTTTCGTGTACCCACCAGAACTCGTACGCCACTCATGGCCCCTCCTTCTTCAAACAGCGCGGTCCGTCATGTAATTGTCAAAGAGTAACGTCCACTCGCCTCTCGGCCCCGGGTTTTTTTCCCGTTGCTGGTCTCGCCATAAGGGCCTGAAGTTGTGTGTGAAGTGGAAGAACTGTCGACAGCCCGGCGTGCACGCAATAGATTGAACGAATTACATCTGACACGAAGCCTCGTTCAAAGAGAGCGGTGGTCGGCCGCATTGTCGCGGTCGTCATTGCGGGTCTTAGCCTTTACATCCTCCTCCCCGCGTTCGTGCGCGTCATCTCTTCATGGCCACGACTCTTGACGCTCGAGCCGTGGTGGTTAATCGCGGCACTTTTTTGTGAAGCCGCGAGTTTCTTCTGCGCCATGGCGTTGCTGCGCCTCGTGCTTCGCACAAAGAGTTGGTTCGCTGTGGTGACCGCGGGCCTCGCCGGTAACGCCGTCACCAACACCCTGCCCGGAGGCGACGCCGTGGGCGCAAGCGTGCAGTACCGAATGCTCGCAGGTAGCGGCATCGACACCGTGCAGGCAGCGAGCGGACTCGCCGTCACGTCAATTATTGGAATTGCCGGGCTGTTCTCACTTCCCATTTTTGCCTTACCGGTACTTTTTGGAGGAGCGACGAGCCCTGGTCTCGTACACGCGGGTGAACTCGGTGGCGTTGGCTTTGTCCTCATCGTCGCGTTAGGCGCCGTGGTACTCACCTCCGATCGCGTCTTGTTGGCTATGGGACAGGGGATGCAGTGGCTCATCAACAAGGTCATGAGGCACAGAAAGCCATCGGTGGACCTTGGAAAACGTCTCATCGCCGAACGCGATGAAGTTCGCGTCGACCTCGGCAAGAACTGGTGGAAGGCAGTGCTACTGATTGCTGGTCGTATCGGCCTCGACTACTTCAGTCTGTTAGCGGTCCTTCGCGCTACGGGCACGCGTCCCAACCCCGCGCTCGTATTGCTCGCGTACTCCGCGACCGCCGTCTTGGCTTTACTGCCGATCACACCCGGCGGCCTCGGCATTGTCGAAGCAAGTCTCAGTGGGCTCCTCGTGCTCGCGAACGTGCCCACTGGCAACGCCGTCGTCGCGACGCTCGCCTTTCGACTCGGTTCATACTGGTTGCCCACTATCGCTGGAGGCATCTGTTACATCCTGTATCGACGTCGTTACGGCCCACTTCGCCAAGGTGAGAGCGTCACCTAAGGACCGCCCTTTGAAGAGGTAGCGTGACGCGAAGAGTTTGAGGAAAGGGGTTGCAATGGCTGATGAGCCAGATGAAAACGACAGCACCCCCCCTACTCGGCGTTCGAAGGTGCTTCTGCGCGCCCAGGTCAATGACGTTCCACTTAAATCGATCCTCGTCACGATCTTCACGATCGTGCTCGTCTTCGTCATTGGCAAGCTGCTCTACCGTCTGCGCGACGTTCTTCTCCTTATGCTCGTCGGCGGCTTCATCGCACTGCTCTTGAATCCGCTCGTGCTTTTTCTTCAGCACTGGAAGTTGCCGCGACGAGGAATGGCCGTCTTCGTCGTCACGCTGTTTTCAGCACTTGTCTTTCTCGGACTGGCCTTCGCCTTTGGTTACCCTCTCGTCAACTCAATGACCCACCTCGCTGACGCACTCCCGAAGTACATCAATCAAGCCGAGCACGGCAAGGGTTGGGTCGGTCATCTCCTCACCAAATATCACGTCAAAACCTGGATCAGCAAGAACTCATCCAAGTTGGTCACCTTCGCTAACGGTCTCAGCAAACCGGCACTCTCGCTCGGCAAAGGCGCGATCACTCTTTTGTTCACTCTCTTCACCATGTACGCCTTCGTCATCCTCTTGTTGTTAGAGGGACCGAAGATTCGTCATTCGTTCATCTCGATGATGTCGCCGAAGAAGGTCGAGTGGGTCTCGAGAGTTGGATCAAGAATCGGCACCGCCTCGCTCGGGTACATGCTGGGCAACTTGGCGACGTCACTCGCCGCCGGACTCACGGTTTTTGTCACGTTGTGGACTCTTTCGGTGCCGTTCGCTTTCCTCTGGGCACTTTGGGTTGCCCTCGTTGACTTTCTGCCCCAAGTTGGTGGCGCGCTGGCCGGTATTCCTACCGTCTTGTTCGCGTCCATTCACTCGTTGACCGCCGGCATCATCACGGGCGTCGTCTTCGTGATCTACTCACTCCTCGAAAATCACATTCTCAATCCCATCATCATGAGTCGTACCGTCAAAATCAATCCCCTGACGGTCTTCGTTGCGATCATCGTCGGCGCCGAACTCGGCGCCTGGGTTGGCGGTGTCTTCGGCGGTTTTGTTGGGGTCTTGCTCGCGGTGCCCGGCGCGGCCACAATCCACGTGCTCTTCAGCGAAATCTGGAATTCAACGGGGCCCTCAATGGCAACGACCCGAGGATCTGAGACCGTGGCGGGAGAGAAACCCGATTCGTAAGAAGGTGGTGCTTGCGCTACTTCGCGCTGGCGTCCTTTGGCAGACCCAACACGCGCTCCGCGATGATGTTTCGTTGGACAACTGACGTACCTCCCCCAATGGTGAGGGCTTGGGAGTAGAGAAAACCCCAATACCACGACGCGCCATCTTCTCCGTCGATGCCGCCGGGTCCATGACCGGTAAGCATGCCGGCGCTGCCGGCCAGACGTTGGGCCAAGGTCATCACCTCTTGACCGTGATCGTCGGCGAGTGCTTTTCGAAGACTGGCGTCTGAACCCGTCGCGCGACCGGCGAGCGCGTTCGCGTTGAGGCGCAGCCGAAGAAAGCGAAGTATCTCACCGTGCGACCAGCACTTGACAAGGTCGTCGCGCTCAAGCGCCGTCAGTGAAGAGTCCTGCGCGCTGACGAGTTTCACGAGGTCGTCGGCCGTTGGTCCCCTTCCCCAGAGAACGCCTTCGCCCGAGAGCGAAACGCGCTCGTTGCCAAGGGTCACTTTGGCGAGTCGCCATCCTTCGTTGACGTCGCCTAAGAGACAGTCCGCCGGGAGACGAACTTCGTCGAGAAACACTTCATTAAAGGCGTGGTCTCCCGTCATGTCTATGAGCGGACGAATAGTGACGCCCGGTGCGTTCATGGGGCAGATGAAGTACGAGATGCCGTTTTGAGGCGCCCTTTCAGTAGAGGTACGCGCGAGCAAAATGCCCCACGTCGCGACGTGGGCGTAACTCGTCCACACCTTTTGTCCGGTAATGACCCACTCGTCGCCGTCTTTACGAGCCGAGGTCGTAAGTGACGCCAAGTCACTTCCCGCGTTGGGTTCGCTAAAGAGTTGGCACCAGAACTCTTCTCCGCTCAAGAGTTTGGGGAGCCATCGATCTTGTTGTTCCTTGGTGCCCGCGACCACGATGGTCGGTCCGGCCCAACCAATACCTATGGGATTAATGGGGCGGCGCACGTTCGCTCGCCGCAGCTCGTCATCGATCAAAAGCTGATACTCAGGCGACGCGTTTCGCCCCCACGGTTCGGGCCAGGCCGGTGCGACCAACTTCGCCTCGACGAGGTCGCTTCCAGAGGGGTTCGGATGCTCTTCGAGCCACTCCTTCAACTCCACTCGACGCGGGTCGAGTTCGCTCACGTCGCTCTCAATGGAAGAGGTCATTGGCGCGAGGAGGCCCCGTCCTTCATCAAGCTCTTCGATGCTCTTTGTCACGGAGTTCTCCTTGCGCCTCCACCCAACGTAACGCCGATTTCCTGACACCATCTCGGCCTCGAGCGCGTGGCTAGAGAGCGCCGTGCCCCTATCAACCTGAGCGGCGAGATCGATGTCGATGGTTGTCGCCCAGGATGAGGCGCTGGAAGCGATAGATAACGCTCTGGAACCTGTTGAAGTGAGGCGTTGGGGGTGGGTTAAATCGGTACCTGAGTCGGCGGCGTCGCTCTTCTCTTTTCGAGCGCGCGGAGTACGACGTATTCACAAAGACTCCATTTCCCAGACCATAGCGGTGCTTGAAGATGAGAAAAGGCCACGTTCCAGCGCCTTCATGAAGCGGGTATGCAACCGAGAGTACCGGTCTTATACTGCGAACTATGGCCGTACTTTTCTGGTTAATCATCATCTTGGTCTGTATTTTCGCCGAGATTCACACCAACGCTTTTCTGGCCGTCTTCTTTGGTATCGGCGCGATCATCCCTTTCTTCCTCGCGCTGTGGAGTGTGCCCTTTGCCGTGCAGGCCGTGGTGTGGCTCATCATCTCTGGACTGTTAATTGGCATACTGCGTCCCGCGGCATTGCATAGATTCCATCACCGAGGAATCTTGGATCTCTCTGCGCCCTCAAAGAGTTCGATGACCAATCTGACTGGATTTGTTGAAGACGTCGTCGGCGACGAAGGCCATCCCGGGCGCGTCAAAATTAAGGGCGAATCGTGGAAAGCCGTCACCGCGGCGAACGAATCGATTCCTGACGGTACGCAGGTCAAAGTCACAAAGACGTTTGGCACGACGCTCTGGGTTGAGCGCGTCTAGCAACGTCGTCGTAAAGCGTCCTACCGTGCTCTCCTAACGAGGACGGTAGTCGAGAATGTCACGCTCGATTCTGTCGACGTCAAAGCCCCGTACTCCCGCGTCGCCAGCGAATTCCCGCCACCCCGTTGTCGCATCGGCGACATCGCGCAAAACCTGTTCAATTCCGGGAACACCCTGTTGCTCGCCCAACGTGCGCAAGTCGTCAAGAGTGATGCCAAGGAATCGACCGTTAACGCTCATTTGATGCCCGTTGGTCCATTCAACCCCCCAGTTCGAGTGCGTGAGGTCATACGCCGGTGCGAGTTGCCATGCCCCATGCTCTTTCAGTAAGAACGAATAGTTCTTCGCGTGATCATCGCGGTTGGACGCCATGACGTTAAAGACAACACGGCGAAAGATCTGTTGCATCTCGCTGGGTCCAAGACCAAGCTCGCGGGCAGCGAGAAAGTAACTCGCGTAGGAGTGCGCATGCGACGCGTTGTAGTCCAGATGCGCGATCGCACAAAGTGTCTGGGAATGGATGCGTTCGTTCTCTGGTCCGCGATCAAAGCGCCGGGTCATGAAGTGTGCTCGCGAATCTTCAAACAGGAGTTTCGATTCGCTCATCTCGACGCCCGCGCTCCTGGCCATGAGGTAGTAGGCGTACTCCACGCGGCAATACTGCTGGGTCGTGCCGAGCGGGTCGCTTCGGCCCACCTCATCGCCTACACCGTCGAGCTTGAGCAGCCACTGCTCGTACCCGCGGGGTGCGTTCAATTGGCCTGAGCGAATCTGTCCGGTCGAGGGGTTGTAGGCGACCACCGCTTTGGCGCGCGCGCCACCCGCGGTCGATCCAACGGTGATGAGTTCTTCGAGCGCTTGGTGAACCTCTTCACTGTCCACAAAACTGCCGGTGATCTGTGCTCTCGCCGCGGTGACGAGGTCGGCCAATTGCACCATGGTTGCTTCGCTCGTCGGCGGTCCCGTTGGCGGCGCAAACGTCAACGCACCCATGGCCCTGTTGCTCGCGTACGCGAGGCGGTCCAACGCAGTGATCTGGCCTTCGCTCAGGCCTTGGTCCGCCATCCACGCGTTCACCAATGCGTTGCCGAACCTATCGGGCAACGCGTCGGCCAACATTCCGGGCAGTCCGTAAAAGGTCTGGCGATTGAGCTCAGGAAAGACGAAGGTGCCGCGACGTCGAGGCAGATGCAGAGGCGCTAAGTCGGCCCCGGTGTCGATCCATTCGTCGTCGTACTCAAAGGCGTAAAAGTTCGTGGTCGGGTCCAGGGCGACGGCGCCAACGACGTGCCCCCACGCCGAGACTTCAATGACGTCACTCGGGACAAAACTCACGTCGACTCTTTCGCTCCTAAAGAGTGTCGAACTCGCTTCGTGGCGCGTTGTTCCTCGAGTTGGCGCGCTCGCAACAGAGCCATTGGACTAATCGATGGTTCAGGAGGCGTAAATGCTTCGAGCCAGTCCACCCGTCCAAGAGCTTTGGCGATACGTACCAAAGTGGCGAGCGACGATCCTTTACCGGTCTCGAGATACTTGATGGACGAGAGAGAAACGTTCGCTTGTTCGGCCAATTCGGCCTGGGTGAGATTTTGACGATGGCGAAGGCGTCGAACTTCCTCGCCAAAACGACGTTCCCAGTTCTCGGTCGTTAGTAATGGCTTAGATTTCATTTATTACACCTCAAAAGAGAGTATAACAGTTGATATCTAATCCTCGTACATACCTACGGATGACTAATAGTTTAAATATAGTCTAATTCCGAACGCCAATCCCCGTCGATTAAATCTGGACCGCTCCAGGAACGCCTTCCATCACACTCTTGATGGCCTGAGCCGCACCCAACAGCGCGGCACTCTCGGCTGGAATGATGAGCTTGGTGTTGTCGCTCTCGGCAAACTTCGACAACGTGTCCAACTGCAAAATGGCGACAAGCGTCGGGTCAGGCGACTGGCCCTTGATCGCGGCGTAGACCAACGAAATGGCTTGCGCTCGACCTTCGGCGTCAAGAATCTGTGCTTGTCGGGAACCTTCCGCCCGAAGAATTGCGGACTGCTGTGCGCCCTCGGCCTCTTTGATGGCCGCCTGTCGTTGACCGTCGGCGACGTTCACCGCGGACTGCTGCTGACCTTCTGATTCAAGGATGCGCGCACGCTTCTCCTGGTCGGCCTGCTTCTGCAGGGCCATGGCCTGGAGAATCTGGTCGGGTGGCGTAATTTCCAAGACTTCCACACGATTGATGCGAACGCCCCACTTATCGGTCGCCTCCTCCATCTGGGTCTGGAGAAGGGTGCCGATACGCTCGCGCTGCGAGAACGCTTCGTCGAGGCTGATCGAACCAAACACCGCACGCACCGAGGTTCGCGCGAGGTTGTCCACGCTGACGAGATAGTCAGAGTTGGTGAAGAGCGCGAGACGTACGTCGACGACCTGGCTGAATATCGTGGCATTCACGATGACAGCGACGTTGTCGCGGGTGATGACTTGCTGGCGATCGCCCGTGCGCGGCGTCTCTCGAACGTCGATGATCTTCATCACTTCAATGAAGGGAAATATGAAGGTCAGACCGGGATTTTTGATATCCTTAAACTCACCAAAGCGCGTAATGACGCCTTCAAATCCCTGCTGGACAATGCGCACCGACTTTGAAATGGTCACGATGACCAACAGAACGATGATGGCGGCCACCACCGCCAGAACGATTCCCGTATTCATAGAACACTTGCCTCCCCAAAACTTCGGTTCAGTTGAGGTAACTGGGCGTGTTTTGGCTTACGTTCGCAGTGTATCGGACAAGGTTTTGAGCCCCCAAGGGCCAGTTCCACGCTGTACTTTCGAAAAGAGGAACCACCGGTTCTCAGACTTCTTTCACCGATTCATCGAGATCGAGTAGATAAAAGCGAAGACTTCCTGATAAAACGTAGGTGTTTAGACCGATGGGAACTGCTCCTCGTTCGGGAGTGGAAGGGAGAACGATGAACGTCGCCACTTTTGTCGCGTCAATCTTTGACGGTCAACTGCCTTTTCGCGTCGAGGCCTACGACGGCAGTGTTGCGGAACCGACCGTTGTCTCGAGCGCGAATTCCATGACCCTCAAGATCCTGAGCCGCGATGCCATTACAAGAGTCATCACGCATCCAGGCGAACTGGGATTGGCGCGAGCCTACGTGGCGGGCGACATTGAAATTGATGGTGACTTGGATCCTCTCTTTGAGTTGGAGATGCCACCGATTCGTAAACTCCTCAACGCCAACAACGTTCGATCGCTTCTCTCAGTTGTCGGCGCTTCGGCCGTCAAGCCATTAGCGCCACCAAAGATTGAAGCACGGCCTCGCGGCGTTATGCATTCACGAACTCGTGATCGCCAGGCCGTGACACATCACTACGACGTGTCGAATCGCTTTTATGAGATGGTGCTCGGTCCCTCAATGACCTACTCGTGCGCGGTCTTCAAGACGCCCGACGACACGCTCGAAGAGGCGCAGCGTCGAAAGGTTGACCTCGTCGCGCGCAAGCTCGACCTCAAGCCCGGCATGCGACTGCTCGACGTGGGATGTGGATGGGGCGCGATGGGCATCCACGCAGCACGCACCTACGGGGTGCACGTTGTTGGCGTGACGCTCTCCCAACCCCAGCGCGACTACGCCACCGAAGCGGCTCGCCTCGCCGGCGTGAGCGATCTCGTTGACTTTCGTGTTCAAGACTTTCGCGACATTACCGACGGCCCTTTCGACGCCGTAAGTTCCATTGGCATGTCCGAACACGTGGGCATCAAGTCGTTGCCCAACTACACGCAGATTATCTTCGACCTCTTGAAGCCTGGCGGTCGATTCCTCAACCACGCCATTGGTAAGCCGGTTTCTTTTGACGCCGATCCCCAACCAACGAGGACGTCGGAGCTCAACCGACAGATGCAGATCGCGCTAGGACTTAGAGGTCCGTCAAAGACAGGCAGTGCCTTCATTAACCGCTACGTCTTTCCTGACGGGGAACTGCACGAAGTGGGCACGCTGGTCTCGATCTTCCAGGCCCACGGCTTTGAAGTTCGCCACCTCGAGAGTCTGCGCGAGCACTACGCGATCACGTTACGTCACTGGGTGGACAATCTCACGAAGCGATTCGACGAAGCGGTCGACGAAGTCGGCATCGAGCGCGCCCGTGTGTGGCGCCTCTATATGGCAGGTTCGGCCGTTGCGTTCGAGCGCCATCACCTGGAGATCCACCAAGTTCTCAACGTTCGCCCCCTCGAAGGCAAGAGCGAAATGCCTCTTCGACCTTCGTTCGAGCCAACGTTCTAGAACTCATTTCGACGCGAGACGTTGGATCCGCGTCCTCTCTTATTGCAGTTCGGTGTGCAACGATTCAGTCATGAACTCTCGACCATTTCAGAGCCTTTGGCAAAAACATCCCGGTGTACGGTCCGGCGACGAACTTTCTCGAGGGGAGCGGGCCGCCGACAAGATGCGCAACATCATGGGCTCGTGGGGTTTCGTGTTTGGTTTCTTCGCGGTCATGATCCTGTGGGCGGTGACGAACACGGTCTTTTTCGAACACGTACTGCACCACAAAGCCTTTGACCCCTACCCCTACATCTTGCTCAACCTATTCTTGTCGATGATGGCCGGCGTGCAGGCCGCGGCGCTGCTCATTGCCGCAAAGAGGGCGGACTCAATCTCATCGGAAGTGGCACTTCACACATCGACGAATACCGATGACATTAAGAAGTTAATTGAAGAGAACACCGAACTCACCGAAGCGGTGAAAAAAGCCACCGACCTACTTGAGGAGATCCATTTACACGTTTCCAACATTGGCAAAAAAGTCGGCGCCGACACGGGTAACTTCGCCCCAGGCCGCGTCCCACCTTCGGAAACCTAAGCGGCGCGACGTGTCCGACTGCTAACTAACGCGCTGTAGAGAGAAGTGGATTTGATTCGTGGCCCGCTCCGGCGACTGCTTTCACGTCGCGGTAGCTAAGACGTTCCCCACACTCACTGCAGACTGTCTCGACGTGGGTTGCCTTGCCACACCACGCGTGCACCAATTCAACAGGCGGCCCCGATGGAGCTGCGTACTGATCGCCCCACTGACGCATCGCGGTGATAATCGGCCAGAGGTCCTTGCCCTTTTGGGTCAACTTGTAGTCGTCGCGCGGCGGGCGATCGGAGTAAGGAACGCGAACTAAAACGCCCGCGTCTACGAAAGAGTTGAGGCGTCCGCGAAGAATGTTCCTCGATATGCCGAGGCGCCGCTGAAACTCTTCAAAGCGGGTCACGCCCATGAAGGAGTCGCGAATAATCAGCATGCTCCAGCGTTCCCCTATTATTTCGAGGCATTGAGCGACCGAACAGTCCATCCCTGCAAAGCTCTTGTATTCCACGTTTTCAGTGTAGTCAGTTGCATCATAGAACGCAAACATGTAATGTACATTTCATGACAGAACTGACGAGCGGCGAAAGTGCCAACTCTTCCCCTGTTGCGACGTCGCATCGCAAGGCCATCTTCATCGTCACCGCGCTCGGCGCCTTCATGGGTTCACTCGACCTTTCGATCGTCAACGTTGCCTTCCCCGCGCTCGAGCGTGCGTTCCCCCACGACGCACGCGCCAGCTTGTCCTGGGTGCTGACCGGTTACGCGATCATCTTCGGCTCGTTGTTGGTCGTTGCGGGCAGAACCGCGGACCGCCTGGGCGCTCGCCGTGTGTTCTTCTTTGGACTGGCCATCTTCTCTCTCGGATCACTGCTGTGCGCCGTCGCGCCGTCGGTGCCGACGCTAATTTTTGGACGAGTGGTCCAGGGATTTGGTGCCGCGTCGCTGCTCCCAGCATCACTGTCGCTTCTCCTCGGGTCGTACTCAAAAGAAAAGCGATCACAAGTGGTCGCACTGTGGGGCGGCATTGGCGCCCTCGCCGTCGCTACTGGTCCCTCACTCGGAGCCGCGCTGATAACGGCCTTTGGGTGGCGCGCGGCCTTTTACGTGAATCTGCCCGTTGGTCTCGTGGCCTGGCTCGTTGGACGCCGAGTACTCGCCGTGACCCCAGGCTCTGGAACAACGTCGAGCCCAGACTTTCCCGGCGTGTTACTACTCAGCGGCGCACTCGCTATGTTGGTGCTCTCGATCTCCGAAGGTCCGACATGGGGCTGGAGTAGTGCTCGCGTCATCGTGAGCTTCGTGGTGTCTGCGCTCTTGATCGCGTCGTTTCTCTATCGCTCTTCTCGACACGTCGAACCGGTGCTCGACCTGCAGCTCTTTCGCGCACGCTCATTCAGTGTCGCAAACGCCGCGGCGTTCTTGTACTCGATGGGTTTCTTCGCCATGCTCCTTGGCAACATCTTGTTTCTCACGAGCGTGTGGCACTACTCAATTCTCGACGCTGGCCTCGCGGTGACCCCAGGTCCACTCATCGTCGCCACCATCTCTGGACCGGCCGGCAAGCTCGCAGGTACATTCGGCTTTCGCCGCGTCTTAACTATCGGGTTCGCTGTCTTCACTCTTGGTTTGCTGTGGTACGTGATGCGCGTTGGACTCACGCCGGACTATCTCGCGATCTGGCTACCGGGAACCGTCATCGTTGGTCTTGGCATTGGCCTCACGTTTCCCGTGCTCAGCGCCGCCGCGGTATCGAGTCTCGAGCCCGCGCGTTACGCAGTGGGCAGCGCGGTCAATCAAACGGCTCGTCAAATCGGCGGTGCACTCGGCGTCGCGATACTCGTGGTGATCCTTGGCACTCCCAGCAGTGACGAAGCGGCGCTTCGAAACTTCCAGCATCTGTGGTGGTTCATCGCGGCCATGGCCGCGACCGCTGGTCTCATCAGTACGGGTCTCGCTCGAAGGAAGATCGCGACGGCGAATCTCGCGAGCGTGATCCTCGACGTCGAAGAAGCGCGAGTGAGAGAAGCGGTGCTCGACGGCGAACTCACGAGCGAGCCAATCATCGTCACCGAGCAAACGTCTGTCGACGCCGATACGCAGTAAAACTGCAGTAGAACGTGCGATTTGCGCGTCGGACAGTACTGTTCAACTATGTCCCTCGACGCCGATCTTCCCCCTGTAGAGACCTCGCAATCGAACAAAAAGAAGCCGTCCAAGCGAGCATTCGTCGAGTGGGCCGTCGTCGTTGTCATCGCGGTGCTGGCGTCGTTTCTTCTGCGCACGTTTGTGGTTCAGACTTTTTTCATTCCCTCGGCCTCGATGCAGCCAACGCTCTTTGAAGGGAATCGCATCGTCGTCGACAAGCTCGCCGTGACCTTTGGCACCATTAATCGCGGTGACATAGTGGTCTTTAAAGCACCACCCAACGTGGCTAACGAATGCAATGACCCGGTCGCCGATCTCGTCAAGCGCGTCATTGGGCTACCCGGCGACCACCTCACGTCCAAGGGCAACACCATCTACGTGAACGGCAAGGTTCTCCACCAGAACTGGTCACACTACACGCCGCTCCGCGTCGCCATTGGCAATGTCACTGTTCCAGCGGGCCAGTACTTCATGATGGGCGACAACCATGCCGACTCGTGTGACAGCCGCACGTGGGGAACGGTTCCGCGTTCGAACATCATCGGCAAGGTTTTCGTGAAGTTCTGGCCGCTCTCTGAGTTCACTTGGTATTAGCCAACAACATTGGCATTTTCAATCTGACGGTCCAATGACGGTGGCAATCGCGAAGGGAGTCGACGTTGACGTCCTCAGACCGGCATCCCGAAGAGCGCAACAATAACGCCGACCACGAAGGCGATAAGAAGACCACTCACGACACTTCTTCGAAGAATGAACATCCAGACTGCGGCGCCCGCGAGGATTGGCAACTGCCAGAGATGTTGGAACGAGAGGCCGAGAGGAATCGCTGATCCCGCGATTGCTCCAATCACGGCCGGTCCAGCCCCGGCAAGAAAGGATCGAATCGACGTGTTCGCCCGGATCGCGTCAAAGCGCGAGCTGCCCAAGAGTACAAAGAGGAAAGACGGAGTGAACGCAACCAACGCCGCCAAGAGTCCACCGCCAATTCCCGCCGCGGCGTAACCAACGACGGCGACGGTTTGCACAACGGGGCCCGGCGTGATCTGACCCAGCGCCACAGCGAAGAGAAATTGAGTGGCACTCATCCAGTGATACGTCGTTACTGCATCGTCCTGCATAAGCGGCACGATGACGAAGCCGCCGCCGTATGAAAGAGCACCAACCTTGAGGGCAACCCATACCAGCGCGCCAACGCCGCCGAACACACCAACGTGAACGACGGCCGGAATAGCCGTGTTGAGCGATCCGTTGAGCGATCCACGCCCTTGGCGTCGCACGGCGATCTCCAGGACACCAGAGAGTACGAGGACAAGAATCAGGTACGTGCCTTCTGTGGCGGCGGTAACCCCTCCTAGGAGGGCGTAGAGAGTCCAACGAACGTTCGCCGATCTCGCCGGGCCAGTGCGCGCTCGACTCGTTGGCACGAGTTGCCACGCCGCGTGGAGCGCGACCGCGGGAACCGCAGCGCCCGCGCCCGCCGCGGCCCCAAGAATCCAAGAGGCCGGATGATGAGCGAAGAAGACGGCTGATAACGCAAGGATGATGGCGAGTCCGGGCAAAATGAAGCAGACACCACCAACTATTCCTCCGAGCGTTCGTCTCAATCGCCACGCACAGAAAATGGCCAGTTGCGTTGACGCCGGTCCCGGCAGAAGATTCGTGGCGGCGATGCCATCTTCGAACTCCTCGGGTTCAATCCACTGGCGCTCTTCAACGCACAAACGGCGAAGCAAAGCAATGTGTGTTGGGGGACCACCAAATCCGATGAAACCTAGTCGCGTCCACTCTCGCGCAATGGTCGCGAACGATACGTCAGGAGCGACGTTGCCCCGCGACACGTGGCCGCTACTCACGTGGTGTCATCACGTGAAGGACGTCGCACGATGATGTCGGCGCCAGCGAGTGAGCATGCTCAAAAATCTACGGCAGTTCATCAACTGGATAGCGCGAATTTGCGGTGCTACGTTCAAACGTGAGGGGCCGAACATTACGCGACTGAGGAGTGATCGTGGCAGAGCCCGGGATGAATCCAGGCGCGCCGCCGCCGTTACCGCAACCAGTACTGACGTCGCTCACCGAGTCGGCGATTTTTCTCACCGTGACGATGAACGAGGGAGCCGAGAACGAAGTACACGATCTGCTCACTGACTTGTCCGGTCTCCAGCGGACGGTGGGATTTCGAGTTCCCGAAGCACTGCTCAGCGTTGTCGCTGGCGTCGGTGCCGCGGCCTGGGACCGACTCTTTTCGGGGCCTCGACCACCCGATCTTCACGAGTGTCGCGAGGTGCGTGGAGAGAAGCACGTGGCTCCTTCAACCCCTGGCGACGTGTTGTTTCACATCGGGGCTCGACAGATGGACCTTTGCTTCGAAGTGGCGTCGCTGATTATGGACCGGCTGCGCGGTCACGTGAAAGTCGTCGACGAAACGCACGGCTTCAAGTACTTCGATGAACGTGATCTGCTTGGCTTCGTCGACGGGACGGAGAACCCCGTTGGTCTAGCCGCGGCGGACGCGGCGCTCGTTGGCGCAGAGGACCCGCACTTCTATGGTTCGAGTTACGTCATCGTTCAGAAGTATCTCCACGACCTCGATGCGTGGAATGGTCTCACTGAGGAGGAGCAGGCGAAGGTCGTGGGCCGCACGAAGCTCTCGAACGTAGAGCTTTCGGACGAGACCAAGCCCTCTAACTCCCATGTCGCGCTCAACACCATCGTCGATGAGCAGGGAGTTGAGCACGACATCGTACGAGACAACATGCCCTTTGGCGCAGTGGGGGCCGGAGAGTTTGGCACGTACTTCATTGGTTACGCCCGTACGCCTGGCGTTACCGAATTAATGCTCCAGCGCATGTTTATAGGCGATCCTCCGGGTAACTACGACCGAATTCTTGATTTCTCCACGCCGCTCACCGGAGCACGCTTCTTCGTTCCGACGACGGACTTTCTCGACGATCCACCGCCGACGCCGTCATGAGATCACTGAGCGAGTTCTACGTCGCGCCGCGAAGTCACCAAGCAAGAGATTCCACTATCGGGGCCAGCGGTCGAGGCAACGGGTGCGAAAAGATCGGCGCGAAACTAACGTTCGAAGATTCGCGCTGCGCGATAGAAGAGAGTGTGATGACTCCTGCAGATTCGGTCGTTCGTACGCGACACCACGCTGACGAACGAAGCACCGCCGTTCACTTTGATTCGATCGATCTGGTACTACAGCGACGTTGAATCTGCGCTCGTCGCGTCGCCAGCTTCGAGGCTCGTCGCCACGCGCGCGAGGAACGAGCGCACCGTCGATTGTGCTACTCGGTGAAGAAGTGCATGGTCGAGAGCACGACCAACGTCGCCGAACGGTGGCAAGTAGGAGGCGGCGAGCGTGAGGCGGCAACGTTGCGAGCCGAGCGGGGCCAACTCAAGATCACCGTTGAGCATTGGGAAAATTCCCGTTAAACCCGTCACTCTCCAGACGATGGGTACTACGAGGGCTTCGCCTCGCTCGCGCGCCGGTCCGAGCGTCACCTCGACCTCGCGAGTCATGCGTCCGCCGGCCCAGGTCGGACCTATCTGCAAGCGCAACGCCTCGCCATCCTCTTCCGCCGCGCTCGCAAAGTCAGTGAGCCATTTTCCGGCGCGAGCAAATCGATCGCGAATGGTTGCGAGCGGTAGCGGGACATCGACGAAGTCCAGGATGAAAATTGCACCCTTTCGATCGCCTGCCTTTGTTTCCGCGCCCATTACTAGAGGGTAGAAGCCGTTGGTCAAGCGGCGATAGGGCCGAAGGTCCTTTTCCCTCCGCACCCGTATCGCGCCGTAACCAGGGGAAACACCGGTCTTCGGGCACCAGCGGCTGAAAATTACTGGTGGATTCACCGGCCCTCGCTCGCGCCACCGCGAAACCTTGACAAGGGTTCGGCTCGTCAAGTTCGACATCTCGCAACAAAGCTGACCCCCAATGAAAGCAATGCTTGTTTCTTGGTGTCATCGTCGTTGCGTGGCGTTAATGTCGTCCGCTGGATGGTAGGTGCGATGAATGAGGTAGTGGAAGCCTTAACCGTGTTGTCGTGATCTGGTCTGTCGGCTGTTACTTTCCGAATGTGGTGTTGAGGTTCGACTGCGACTCGCGAAGTGCACTGAGCGTCCCGCCGGCCGAGTAGTAGCGCTTCCCCGCCACGAGTAGCTCCTCGGCGGGAAACTTTGTGATCACTTCAGCGCCGTCAGCGGTGACCACGATTTCCTCTTCGATACGTGCGGCTGACCAACCGTCTTTAGCCGGCCAGTACGTCTCGAGGGCGAAGACCATTCCTACCTCGAGGACTTCGGGGTGATCGAAAGAGATCATGCGACTGAAAATTGGTCGCTCCCAAATCGAGAGCCCGACGCCGTGTCCGTACTGCAGACCAAAGGCTGCTTCCTCATTCGGAAATCCGAACTCCTCTGCGGCGGGCCACACTGCGACGATGTCCGCGGTTGTCGCGCCCGGCTTGACCAACGCGATTGCCGAATCGATAAGTTCCCGGCACCTCGTGTAGGCGTCACGCTGGGCGACCGAGGCACTCCCAACCGCGAACGTTCGGTAGTAGCAGGTCCGATAACCGTTAAAGCTGTGCAAGATGTCAAAGAACGCTGGGTCACCGGGTCGGATTAACCGGTCACTGTAGACATGGGGATGCGGCGAGCAACGTTCACCCGAGATCGCGTTGACGCCCTCGACGTGTTCTGAGCCGAGGTCATAGAGTGTCTTGTTGACGAGAGCGACGCACTCGTTTTCCTTGACGCCGGGTCGAAGAAAATCGTAGAGCTCTTCGTACGCAGCGTCCACCATCGAGACGGCTTGAGTTAACAAGGAAATCTCGTCAACCGTCTTTATGCGCCGAGCGGCGAGGAAGACCTGTTGTCCGTCGACCAGGCTGATTCCCTCGTTGGCAAAAGCTGTGAGAACCGGCATCTCTATGATGTCGACGCCAACCGGTTCGTTTTGGAGACCGAACTGACAGAGAACTTCCTTCACCTTGGCGGCCACTGAACCGGCTCGGTCCGCACCAGGGGGAATTGCTCCGCGCAAGGTCGAGATGCCCGCTCGCGCGCCCTCGTAGGGGACTTGCGTGCCGTTAGGTAGAAGTTGAACGCCACTCAGCCACGGGTTGTAAAGCTGATGATGTCGAGCGGCCGAGCCGAAGTCCCAGACAATCGGCTCGCCACCTCGAGGGAGTAACGCGAAGCGAATCAGTTTGTCCATCGCCCATGTACCGATGTGTGTACCGGTCATGTAGCGAATGTTGCTGAAGTCAAAGGTGAGAAGTGCACCCAGGTCAGACGCCTCGAGTTCGGCCTTCAGTTTTTCCAGTCGGTTACCACGCAGGCGCGGCATGTCGACGCGCGCTTCCCAATCCACTGAGTTTGTTCCGTTGGTGTGTATGCCCACGAAATATCCTTTCTACCTAGGTCCCTACATCACCGACGACGCTGGCGCAGCCAGACATCTAACGCCACGGCGATGATCAAGATCACGCCCGTAACCAGTGGGATAAAGAACGCATTGAACTGCAGAAGTTCGAAACCATTTTGAATAAGAGCAATGAACAAAACGCCGATGACCGTTCGAGTAACCGATCCGTCGCCACCGATAATGGAGGTGCCACCCACAACGATTCCCGCGAGCACGGTAAAGGCGAGCGAGCTCTCGTTGGAATATGGCGTGGTCGTGAGCGTCTGCGCCAAACTGATGACGCCCGCCAGCGCCGCGGCCGAACCGCTCAACACGTAGGTGACAATGCGCACTCGAGAAACTCGAACGCCGGCGAGCCTCGCCGCTTCCGCGTTGCCGCCAGCGGCAAAGACGTAGCGGCCGAAGGTGGTTCGCCAAAGGGCGAGACCGAGTAGTACAACAACAACCAAGGTGATCCAGATCGCACTCTGCGCTCCAAGGAAGTTCGTGGTTGCGAACTTTCCGAGGGAGGGTTTGTTGAAGAGTGAGTAGAACGTGTTGTTCGTCGCCACCTCAGCAATGCCCGAGACCACAAACGACATTGCCAGTGTGGCGATCAGTGCGTTGATTCGTAAATAAGCCACCACTACACCATTGACAAGCCCCACGAGTGCTCCACAGAGCAGCGCCAAGACAATGGCAAATTCGGGGTTGGTGTGCAGCGCCACTTGGGCCGCTATGTCAGAGGCGAGGACAAAGGTCGCGGCGACGGAAAGATCGAGGCCGCCGGCAATCAGAACGAGTGTGCCGGCGGCAGCGATGATCAAGATGGGCGACTGTAAATAAAGAATGTTGACCACAAGGTTCTGTCGCGTAAGGAACTGACCATTGACGATCGAAAGCGTTATGAAGACAATGAGGAAAGGAATAAGGATGCCGGCGGTGCGCCACAGTCCACCAACGTGGCGCCACGAGAAGTTCGAAGAGTCCACCTCCACAGGAGACAGCACCTCGCTGGACACTTCCGTCATTTACTTTCCCTTTCGACTTTTAGTTACGACACCGCAGCGGACTCGGTGAAAGCCGCTTCAAGTACTGCTTGTTGGGTCATCGACTCACCCTCGAGTTCCGCGACGAAACGCCCGGCGCGCACCACGATGACGCGATGGGCGAGACCCAATACCTCTTCTAACTCTGATGAGATGACGATGACGCCGAGACCAGAGGCGGCCATTTCGGCCACCACGTCATAGATCATCCTCTTGGATCCCACGTCAACCCCACGGGTTGGCTCGTCAGCAATCAGAACCTTGGGCCCACACAGTGACGTGCGCGCGAAGAGCACCTTCTGCTGGTTTCCACCCGAGAGGGAGCCCACGTGCGTGCGGACACTCGACATCCGTACGCGGACCTGTTTGAGAGCGTGGGCCACGCGGTGACGTTCTCGTATCGGAGACATCAGTCCGAGACGGCTTAAGGCACCGAGACTCGCGAGACTTACGTTCTCCGAGATTGGTCGGCCCATGAGGAGGCCTTGGTCCTTGCGCGACTCCGGAATTATCGCAAAGCCCTGACGCAGTGACTGGTCGGGCCGATGATGCGTAACGTCGACGCCGTCGATGACAATGCGGCCCGCTGTCACGCGCGTCGCGCCATAGAGTGCCATGGCAAATTCACTACGCCCCGAACCCACCAGCCCCGCGAGTCCCACGATCTCACCGGCGCGAAGGGTAAGTGAGACCTCGTGGACACCCACCGCTGAGAGCGCCTCGATCTCCAGCACGACCGGCGCGTCGTCGGCCGCCAGCTGCTTGGTCGGAAAGGCCTGACCGAGCGAACGTCCGAGCATGCCCTCGATCAGGGAGCTTTCAGTCTCCTCGCTCGCTGGTCCAGTTCGAACGATTCGCCCGTCTCGCAGAATCGTGATGGTGTCAGCGAGATCTAACACTTCTGAGAGGAAGTGTGATATCAAAATGACGGTCTTGCCACTCGTGGTGAGTGAGCGAATCACGCTGTGCAGGGCGTAGACCTCGTGCATAGACAGTGCGGCCGAGGGCTCATCCATGATGATGGTCGACGCGTCGCGTGACAGTGCGCGAAGAATCTCAAGTTTTTGCTGATCTGCGGTAACGAGTGAGCCGGCCATTTGATTGGCGGGCAAGCGAAACCCCACCCGCTCAGAAAGCTCCTCGTAACGACGTCGCATCGTGCGTCGACGAACGAATCCCCACCGCCTCGGCTCCGCGCCGAGAAGGACGTTCTCTTCGACGCTGAGGAACGGTACGACAGCCAGTTCTTGCGCAATGGTGACGATGCCGCGATCCATGGCGTCGCGCGGTGAGCGAAAGCTCATCGATTCGCCGTCCACTCTAACCTCGCCTTCGTCGGGGCTGTAGACACCTGAAATAATTTTGCCAAGTGTCGACTTGCCGGCCCCGTTTTCACCAACGAAGGCGTGCACCTCGCCCTTGCGAATAGTGATCGTTACGTCGGTCAGGGCGGGCGCCCCGCCGAACCGCTTCGAAACACTGACGACTTCCACGTCACCGTTCGCCGCGGTCTGGCGGGGTACTGCCTCTACTGAGGGGTCCGTCATAGGTTCAACCAAGCGCCGTACTCGTCGCGAGTTTCGCCATGATCCCTTCTACCTACCGACCCTTAGGCCGTCCACTGCGGCGTGAACTTCTTTGCGTCGGCCTTGGTCAAGAGACCGTGGTCGGGCTCGGAGGCAACCGGGTCAAGTGCCCCGCTGTTCTTGCCGGTCTTAATGGCCTTCACAACTGCCCGAATACCGAGCTGGCCCTCACTCGCTGGCGCTTGTGCGGTGTCGGAGAACCAACCGCCCGCTTCGACGCCCTGCTGTGCTTCGTAACTCGCACCCCAGCACACAAGCAGCACCTTGCCGGTGTTGTACTCATTGATGCTCGTGAGGTAGTTCTGCGCTCCGACGCAACCTTGGTCTGCAGCCACAATGACGTTGATGCTCGGGTCCGCGGTGATTTCTGTCGAAACAGCCTGCTGTCCGTTGGGCACGTTGAAGTAAGTCTGTCCGGAGTCGTTCACGACCGTCCCGGCCGAACCAAGTGCCTTTACGAATGCCGTGTGCACGGCAGTGTCAACAGTCGATCCCTGAATGTTGTACAGGTATCCAATGTCACACGTGGAGAAGTTTTTGCACGCAAGTGCCGCCTGCTGTCCGAGTGTCTTACCAATCGTCGTGGGCACGAAGACCACGTTGCCGGAAAGTCCGGCTACTTGGACTTTGTCGGTTGAAGGGCTGGCGCCGAGGATCTGGTCAACGTTGACGACCTTGATCTTCTTTTTTATCGCCAACTTCACCAGCGGAATCAAGTTGGTGTTCTCGATGGGCTGCGTAATAATACCCTTATAGCCGCCACCGTTGATCACGGACTGCATTTGGGTGTACTGCGTTGTTGGGCTGTTGTTCGCGTCAAAGACGACCAGCCTGGCGCCCTCGGCTGCGGCTGTTGTCTGCGCAGCGGCGAGCATTGGTGCGTCGTATGGATTATTGACCGCGAACGACAGGAACGCAATCTTGATCTGCTTTTTGGCTGCGGCCTGCGCCGGAACTGCGCTCGCCACCGTCAGGCCCACGAACATCAGAGCCGAGGCGCACAAGAACACTCCCGACTTACGTAGCAATGCTTTCGTTACCACTGATTCCCCCTCTGTAGGTCGCGTGCACTTTGCACGGACGTCTAACCGTGCCCCCCGATGGAACGTGTGGTCGTCGCTGTTCAGTACTGCAACTTATGAACGGCTACGAAACCAAGAATTCCCCCGCGAAACTCACTGTTAACTAACTGCTTACTGTTCGTTGAAACTACACACTTCAGGTAAACATGTCAAGCCATGTGGAACAGTCGCAAATCTGCGGCACCCCCGCGGACGCTGTGTCCAAGAGAAAATTCAAGAGGTTCAAGTTCAGTCTCGCGCTGCTACGAACTCAAAATCCATGGAGAGCGACGGCTCCTTCGAATGAGTGCGTCACCCAACCGGTCTCAGTCGTTTTTCTTCCACGCCGCGTCGCCTGCGTCATAGTCCGTGTACGTGTAGGGATTCTCCTGCAACTTGCGCTGGGGCACTTCGGGGTACATGCCCTCTCGCCAACTTTCATCGCCCATTTCTGACTGAAGATATTCGACCGTTGAAGCAACCGTCTCGCGCGCCTTGGCAAGACTTGAGTTGACGAGCGTGTGCTCATGTTTGACGATGCGCCCATCGATGACGACGGTATGGACGTCGCCGCGGCTGGACTGAAAGACCACGTGACCATAGGGGTTAAGGATCGGGAACATGACGGGCGACGCGTCGTTCTTGAGCAGAACCACGTCGGCGCGCTTGCCGACTTCGAGGCTGCCGATCTTGCTGTCAAGTCCGAGTGCTTTACTGCCGCCTCGCGTGGCCCAGTTCACCACTTCCTCGCAGCGCAACTGCAGATGCGTCACCGTCTCGGATTTACTCTGTGCTTCAAAATGTTCACGAACGCGGTCAGCACCGACGGTGGAGCGCATCGCGGCGAAGAGATCGGCGCTGAACCACACGCTGGTGTCCATCGACATGGAGACCGGTATGTCGAACTGGCGCAATTTCCACGACGATGGATAGCCCTGTCCTGCGCTCTCCTCGCTTTCGGTCGATACCGACGTCGACCCGCCAGTTGCAGCAATGCGCTGATAGGAGTCATCCGAAAGTGAAGACGCGTGTACGTAGATGGTGTCGAGATTCATGAAGCCATGCTCGTACATCAGTCGAATGCTGTCGTCGCCAGTGGCGCCCCACACACCGGCGTGCGTAGTGACGGGCACGTCCAGTTCACGCGCCACTTCGAACGCTGCTTTTTCGGGGAACTCGGGGTCGCCCGTGACGTCAAAAGCCATCTGAAAGCCCAGCATGTCCCCACGGCCGTCGATGCGACGCCGGTAAAAATCGCGGAACTCGGGACTCGCCGACCACTCCCAAGGGCCAGCTTGGATATTTCCGTAGGCCAGGACAAAACGACCGGGTACCTCTTCAAGGGCGTCAACCGCGGCGTCCGCGTGCTCGACGGTTTGTAGTCCATGGGACCAGTCAACGGTCGTCGTGACGCCGGCGTCGATGGCTTCAATTGCCGAAAGCAAATTGCCCGCATAGATATCCTGGGGCCGGAAGGTCTTGCCATGTTGGAGGTAGTACCACACGAAATACTGCGACAAGGTCCAGTCCGCCCCGTAGCCACGCATTGCGGTCTGCCACATGTGGCGGTGCGTGTCGATCATGCCAGGCATGATGATCCCATCCTTCGCGTCGATAACGAGCGCGCCCGTTGGTGCTTCGAGACGAGATCCCACCGCGCGAATCACACCGTCGACGACGAGCACGTCGGTGTCTTGAAGCACGTCTCCCGCGTTGTTCATCGTTAGAACCAAACCATTTCGAAAGACGATCGGCCTTCCGTTTTCGAGTGAGTCTCCTGTTGAACTGACTGGACCTTTGCTCATCTTTCCCCCATTAGCGAACTCGTCGAGTGTTCAGCGGATTGTAACACTGAGCAAACTTTGTCAAGGCACACTTGACGGATGTCGGGAGCAAGGCGGTGCCGAGAATTGCCACCGCGCGAGCAAACGTGGAATATGCGGTCAGCTTCTTCTGATCGACAGTCAGGCGCGCCGACATTGCGCTAGACCACAGTTGGAGTTTTCGAACACGAAGGTCGATTGAGTAGCCTCCGATCTTCTCCGGTAATGGTGGTCACCGATTGGCTGAAGCGAGACTTTTGAATTGGCGGTCGCGAAGGTCAACGTGATGAGATATGTTCGACAGAACTGAACAACAGAAAAGGGGGGCTGAGGTGTCAACGCCACAGACGAAGGGTGCGCGAACCGCAGTGGTTCTTGGAGGCACGTCCGGCATCGGCAAAGAGATCGTGAAAACGCTCGCTGAGCGTGGTCACGTGTACCTAACTGGTCGCACGATCGATTCAGCTAAAGCGGCCGCAGACGAGATCGGTTTGAACACGACGCCACTCGCCGTCGACCTCACGGATCCAGAATCGATAGCGAGCGCCCTGGCGAGCGTTGAACAGGTTGACGATTTGGTGATTTCGGCGATTGAACGCGATGCAAACTCACTCGTGCACTACAACCTCCAAGCTGCGATTCGACTCGTCACTTTGAAACTTGTGGGCTACACCGAAGTGATTCACGCCCTGCACGATCGCTTCAGCGAGCGTACCTCAATCGTTCTCTTCGGCGGACTCGCGATGGCAAGACCGTACCCTGGATCAACGACCGTTTCGACGGTCAACGGTGGCGTCATGGGAATGGTTCACACGCTGGCGAGTGAGCTTGCACCAGTGCGTGTGAACGCCGTACATCCAGGGATCATCGGCGATAGTCCGTATTGGGAGGACAAGGACAACAGCGCGGTAACCGCGCGCACGCCCCTCGGGCGACTTGTCACAATGCAGGAGATCGTCAGTTCTGTTCTCTTTCTGCTTGACAACACCGGTGTGAACGGCGTGAACCTGGCAATGGACGGGGGTTGGTTACTCAAATGAGCACGCGAAACGATTCACGGTACTTGTCGAGACACAAGATAGGAAGGCAATATGTACTACGTCACCAAAATTGACGAGCTGCTGGCAACGATGCCACCTCACTACATTTCTTCGGCGGACGGCTACACCCAACAGCGACTAATCGACCGCTCGACCGGCTCTCCTCACATGAGCGTCTCGATTGCTCACCTCGCTCAAAAAGGTCACGTCGAACCTCTCCTCCATTCCTATGAAGTAAGTCTCTACGTCTTCTCAGGTCGTCTCGCTGTGACAATGCTCGGCGCGACGACGTTGCTGGCGCCCGATCACTGTCTCGTCATCCCCATCGGTACGACGTACACACTGCGCGCCTTCGACGAATCAGCTCACTGGCTGTTGGTGACGTCGCCGTCGGAACTCGACGACGGTCGCCGGCAAGACACCTTCTTTACGAATGAGAAGATGGAGGAGTTCGACGCCGTTCTGCCAGACGTTCGTGATCCCAGAAACCAACACGCAGTGCACTTCGACCCAACGTCGATGGATCTGGCCAAACTTGCGGCCGGAGCCGACGTGAACGCTCCTACAACTTCACCGAGCATGGCGACCGCGCTGTTGGCTTACAGCGGTATAGGCGTGAAGATGCTCATCGACCAGTTCGTAGGTGCGCAACTCCACACGATGTTCGTAGTTGACTATCAGCCAACCGCAATCGCTCACCCTCACGACCATCCCTTCGAAGAAACCTACATCTTCATCAAAGGAGAGGTGCACGCTCTCGTGGATGGCAACGAGCTGGTGTTACGTCCTGGAGACGTATTGTGGGCCGGCGTTGGCACCGATCACGGCTTTGAAAATCGCAGTGGTGGCCTTGTTCGTTGGATCGAGATGCAGGCTCCTCAGCCACCGTCGCAACACTCGTACCGTTTCAGTCGCGAGTGGGAACATTTGGCGCACAAACTCTATGGAGACCACTAGATTTCTACTAACGAGAGTGCGTGTGAAGAGCCGTTGAGGCTGAATGACTTCGCGGGCGAGACGAGAGGGTCGGCATGGCTGTCAGTGGAGCAGCGCCGGGAACTGCCGGCGGTCGGACTCGCGCAAAGCGCTCGCCCTCAACACGTACGACGAATGACCCCGCTGACCAGGTAACCGTCACGGCACTGAGCGAGCCAAGCAGCTCCGGTGCCGTGGGGCGACGATTGCGCGCACGCCGAGAATTGCTCGGTATTTCACTTCGTCAGTTTGCTCGTGAGCTCAACGTATCAGCGTCGTTTATCTCGCAGTTGGAAACGGGAAAGGCTCAGCCTTCAGTAGCAACGCTCTACGCAATTTGCACCGCACTCAAAATTTCAATTGATGACGTCTTCGATATGGAACCCGACGCGAACGTAGAAAATCAAAGCATCTCAGATGCTGACGACGCCGCGAACGGCATAAAAGTGCTTCGGCGCCCGCAGCACGGCGAAGACCTAAGTCGTGTGAGATTCGACATTGACGATGAACGGAGGTCGCCCGTCGTCGCCCCGTCCCAACGACGGCGAATCGTGCTTGATTCGGGCGTGACGTGGGAGCGACTCTCCTCCAGCGCCAACGCAGACTTCGACTTCGTCTTCGTTCGTTACGACGTCGGAGGCAGTTCCAACTCCGATGGTCGCCTCATCCGTCACGTGGGCACCGAATGTGGTTACGTGCTGCGCGGAGTTCTCGAAGTCACTCTCGGCTTTGAGACGTTCCTCATGTCGGCGGGTGACGCAATCTCCTTCGACTCAAGTACGCCGCATCGTCTCGCGACCGTAGGCGACGAACCGGTCGAAGCGATCTGGTTCGACGAGGGAGGGCATAACCGCCAGCCGTGAACCGAGAGCGAGCCCCCAGATGACTGTTAAGATTCACTGCACATTGAACGTGAACGGATAGCTTGGTGACGAATCCAGAACTTGCCGTTGAAAGCGACGTCGCCCCGAGCACGCCGTCGCTTGGGGCGAAGATTCGCCTCGCCCGTGTGGCCCGTGGCTATGGAGTGCGCGAACTAGCCCGTCACCTCAATTGTTCGGCGAGTCTGATTTCCCAGATCGAGCGCGACAAAGCTAATCCTTCGGTCAACACGCTTTACTCGATCGCTAACGAGCTCGGTATTACGGTTGATTCGATGTTCGAGACTCGCACAGAGGCGAAACATCCCGAGCGTGCGATGCGCGGTGACGTTGGAAAAGTGGCCGGAGCGTCACCCGGGCTTGCCAGAGTTGGCGGGCGCCCTGATTCGACAGTCCTACACAAGGACGCTCGCCTCGCTATCAACCTTGACTACGGAGTGCGCTGGGAGTTGCTGACACCTAACCCCGAGCAGAACAGTGAGTTCATGGAAGTCACCTATCCCGTAGGTTCGAGTTCGGCGCCCAATGACGAATTCGTCCGTCACAGTGGTCGAGAATACGCGGTGATTATCGAAGGCATACTTTTCGCGCGCATTGGTGTCGACGACCTCGTCCTCGAGCCCGGTGACTCACTCACGTTTGACCCAACGACACCACATCGATTCTGGAACGAAGGTTCGGTACCGGTTCGAGCCGTGTGGTTCGTGCAAGATCGCTGGACACCCAGCGACTAAAACCGCCTGTCGGACACTACGTGACCACGACACGGAGCCTGAGTAACTTCACGACAACCTTCGCGTTTCTCGGTAAGGATAATTAGGCGGCATCATTACCTTGTGAGGTCCCCTCAAAGTGGGCCAGCGCCAATGAGGGCCGTTGTTGATAATGCTTCGTCCACGGTTCCTTGAGATGGGGTCGACATCAATGTGTCAGTGTCAATCATGCGCACGATGAAGACTGCGCAATCAACACGTCATTGCGAATTTTACGCCGCGCCCGCGTGGGGACATCCGGAAATGATTAGGAACGACCTCGATAGTGATCGGTCGCCATATAGTTCTTCATGTGACCAAAGACGGTCAGCACCCGGGAGATGATTGGAGCGTGCTCGTACCATCGAGGCCCGCTGGTACTGAGCGTTGTCGGAGCGTGATGCCGTATGTATTGAGCACTACTGAACAAGGAATCAAGGTTTTCAGCGTTCAGTGAACGGCGAATGAGGGGAATGGCTTCGCTCAGCTCCCAATCCATCTCACGACTCGCGGCCTCAATAAGCGTCCCTAGGGGGCCGTCAAAGTCCTGCCCCTGGTTCAGATCCATGACACTAACGTCGCGGGCCAGGTCTCCAACTTCGTCAAAGTCAACGCGACGAGTAGTACCGCGATCCTTCATTCGAATACCGGTCAAGTGGAGCTCGGGAATGGGCAAGATGGCTGTGGCGACATTCATCAAAGCGGACTGACGTAGAGCCAGGTGATTGATGACTCTCTTGGCGAGGTTGCCGTAGTCGTATCGATCTTCGACTGATGGTCCTCGGTGTTCGTCGATTTGATCAAAGAGATCGCCAAGTATGAGATTTTCGCTTTGCAGTAAATCTAACGATGTCTGGTCGATTGGCGTAGAAGAGTCGCGACTCACGAAGGACGCCCGTCGTGAGATCCGCCTCGACGCTGGAGATGCACTTCTTTCAAGCGACAAACGAGCTCAACTCGTCGTCCAATCGCGGTAGTAGTAACCGACATTCACGACCTCTCGATCCTGTCACACGAGACTCCGCACGTTGACGTAGAAATTCGGAGAGTGCGACCTTCTCTCCACCTTATTTGCCTCACAGATATCCCAATCCGGGTGCAAACTGGCAGCAGTGGAACCTGAGTCGAGCGAGACCAACCGTTAGCGAGTCGAGATAACTCGGTTGACTATTCGACACGGGATTACTTCGTCCTCGTTGAGTTGGTAGCTCGCACAGATTCGGTGATAGCCGTCAGCCACCCAGAGCGGTGTACCTCGAACCAGCAACACGGGAGAGAGTTTCTCGCCGAACTTCACCTTTTTCAAATCCTTATCCACTTCGTGATCGTCGGCCGGCAAATGGGGCAATCCACTGGCTCGGAAGAGATCCTTGGCCATGAAATGGTCGATCCGCGAGATCCGCTTCATTGCCTTTACGATTTTTTTGGCCTCGTGGGGATCCGTCAAGAGCGACAAGTAATTGAACGCCGCCGGAAAGTCCTTTTCCTCCGGCTCGTCCTTCCAGTGTTCTGTCTTCACATTCGTCTCCTGTCTCTCCAGCAATTTGGTCAACACAGCCCCGGTCGAGCCTAGTTCTGGCTTTTTTGCGCACCTCAATGGAAGGGACGGCGGTCGCTTTGTCTACCGCGCCAACTCGACGTCGTTAGGTCCGCGTCTAACGTGAGAATGGCCAAGCCAATAGACGTCGACTTTTTCGCGCCTTAGAGCGCGCGGTTGGGCACGACGTCATCGTCGAGCGTGCCCTGAGCCGCGTCGACCGCGACACTACGACCGCCTCGGCCTCTCAACACTTGGGCGAAGAGGACGGCGGCGATAGCGCCAACGATCGGACCGACCACGTAAACCCAGAAGTCGGTGAAGTTCGTTGCGACGAGATCGGGTCCGAACGTTCGCGCCGGGTTCATCGAAGCACCCGACAGTGGACTGGCCCATAGCCCCGCTAAGGCAATGTAGCCCCCGACCCCGAAAGCACCCAAGACGCCGACATTCTGTGCACCCGAGGCGGTGCCGAGGATGACGCTCACGAGCCCCAAGGTCAAGACGATCTCCATCCACATCGCTGCCGTGCCTGAGAAGCCGTTCGCCGGGTAGTTGGACCCGTACAAGGACGAAACGTTCAAGACGGCGTGTAAGAAAAGTGCCGCAAGGGTCGCGCCGATAAGTTGGACGACGACGTAGCCAGGCAGACGACGCCACGGGAAGTCTCCGCGCAGGGCGAAAGCGAAACTCACGGCCGGGTTTAGGTGCGCGCCACTCACTTTGCCCATGAACAAGATGATCGCCATCACCATGAGCCCCGGTGCGACAACGGCCGCGGATCTGCCGATCGAGTCTGGAAAGACGTCGTTCATCATGCCCGCACCGGCCGCGACCAACACGAGGAAGAACGTGCCGAGAAACTCCGCGAAGAGTCGGCGCCACTCTTGACGTTGATCGTTAAAGTCTTCGATCCGCGTGCGTTCGTCGTCCTCGGAGTGTTCGCTCGCACCGGACCTGGGAACTTCTTGCAGAGGGCTCACTATCTCGACACCTCTCGACTCGGTGGCCAACGCCGGCGAACTGGACGCACGTCTCGCTACAGCGCCAACAGGCTACTCCTCACTTACCGACATAACGATGTCGCAACCACGATGAAACATCGCCCACGAATCCTGCCACTCGTTTGACGAACGCTTTCAATGGACATCATTCAGCCTTGGACGAGTCCCCTTCGAAACTTCGTGACCTTGCGTCCTTCAGTTTTCTCAGACGCGGCGTGCCTCTTCAACACGTTTATCGTTCACGCGACGCGCGAAAAACGCGCCGTTGGTGTTCGCGTGTCGACCGGCGAACGCTCGCGCAGTTCATCAAACTCGGCCCTTATTAGCGGGGCTTTCGTCTTTCGATCGCAACGGTGGTACGCTCGGTTCTAGACGCCCGGACCCCGCTTCTTCTTCAGCCGACAGTTGTCGGCTTCGACAAGAAAAGGTGCGGTATGGCTCACTCAAATTGTGCACCGGAGTTGGTCGCGCTTGGGTCGCCGCGGCGTCATCATCTATTAATCGCAGAAGGTAGCAAATACCTTTTTGGCGTGCGTTGGTCGTCCGGAGTCTGGACGCGAGAGTCCGTTCGTCGGCTGGAGTTGGCCCCCCTTACTCCAGCCGACGACGATAACGTGAAGGACGGACACGACGAGGCCCGAACGTGCGTAAGACACGTCGACCATTCAACGCGGCGGCAGTCGTGAACGACGACACGCTAAAGGTTGCGGACGCCCTCGTCATCTTCGGTATTACGGGCGATCTCGCCAAGAAGATGACGTTTCACGCCCTCTACCAATTGGAGTTAGCGGGCGAGTTGGACTTGCCGATCATTGGCGTGGCCCTCGATGACTGGTCCATTGATCACCTTCGCGCGTCAATTCACGCCGCACTTGAGTCGAGCGGCGAAGTGGTGAGGAGCAAAATATTTGACCAACTCGCGCGACGCTTTAGTTACGTGCGTGGCGACTTCAAGGATTCCGCTACGTACGATGCGCTCGCGAAGGAGTTGAAGAAGAGTTCACGCCCTTTGTACTACTTAGAGATACCACCGGGACTCTTCGCGCCGGTCGTTATGTCGCTCGGCGCGGCGGATCTCCTGTCCGGCGCGCGGGTGATGATCGAAAAGCCCTTCGGTCACGATCTCGCGTCCGCCCGTGCTCTGAACGACGAGCTTCACCAGGTGCTCGACGAAGATCAAATTCTTCGCGTCGACCACTTCTTAGGCAAGCAACCGGTCAATGACATCTCCTCTCTGCGATTCGCCAACACGCTCTTCGAACCCACGTGGAACCGCGATCACGTGGCCGCGGTGCACGTCACGTTGGCAGAGAGTTTTGGCGTACAAGACCGCGGCGCGTTTTATGATCCCGTCGGAGCGCTGCGCGACGTGGTCCAGAATCATCTTCTGCAAGTTGTGGCCATGATTGCCATGGAAGCGCCCGTCGCACCCGGACACGCGGCACTGTGGGATAAAAAGGTCGAGGTGTTCCGGGCAATGGCTGACGTCGAACCCGCCGCTTGTGTGCGAGGTCAGTACGATGGATATCTTGATGTCCCCGAGGTCAAAAAAGGCTCAACAACCGAGACCTACGTGGCCTTGCGTCTGGCAATAGAGAATTGGCGATGGTCCGGGGTTCCGTTCTTCATCCGCTCCGGCAAGGAGTTACACGAAGACGCCACCGAAGTGAGGATGATCTTCAAGCGACCGCCGCGTTTGTCGTTTCTAGACGCTCCTCAGCACACCGATCCGAACCAAATGATCATTCGCATCGGCCCTGATCCAGGGGTTCGACTGACGCTGTTGTCAAAGGGCCCCGACGGTCGGGCGTCGAGGGACGTGCACTTAGATCTCTCCTTTGTCGCCGAACTGGGCAAGCCACCTGGAGCCTACGAACGCCTCTTTCACGACGCGATCTTTGGCCACCGATCGCTCTTTACCCGCGAAGACGTGGTCGAAGAGACGTGGCGGGTCCTCCAACCCCTGATCGACCGTCCGCCCGCACTAACCACGTACAAGCCTGGATCGTGGGGGCCAGAGAGCGCCCACGACCTTCTGCGAGGTCACGCCACATGGCAGTTGCCGTGGCTATCGAATTCCGAGTCCGAGCACTCATGACAAAGTTCGCACCAAACGCTCAGAGGAGAAGTAGATCGTGACGACGAAGAAACCAATGCACCTCGGCGTCGTAGGACTAGGGCGAATGGGGGCGAACATCACGCGGCGCCTAATGCGTGACGGTCATAGTT
>Ga0208357_1000294_pt1 | contig 40573 bp, 42 predicted proteins | sample NGESurdeep092012_6_FD_184487 | JGI IMG/M metagenome (GOLD analysis project Ga0208357, IMG submission 184487) | Arctic peat soil microbial communities from Barrow, Alaska - NGEE Surface sample F52-2 deep-092012 (SPAdes) | ecosystem: Environmental > Terrestrial > Soil > Wetlands > Peat ...
TGACCGCGGCACGCGATCTTACGAGCGTGCGCGAGGCACGCGCAAACGGCGTGCGGCACTATCTGGTGAAGCCGTTCACCTCGGCCGCGCTGCGCGAACGGCTCGATGAAATCGCACGTCACCACACCGTCATTCGGCGCAATTCTTCTGGCCTGTCGCTGAATCAATGCGCGGTCGACGAAATAACCGCCACAGCGCCCCCGCGGCCCATTGCACCGCCGCCCAAGGGACTCTCCGAGGCCACGCTGCTCCGGATCGCCGTCGCTCTCCGCGATTCCGACAGTGACCTCTCTGCAAGTGAAGTCGCTGCTATCGTCGGAATGTCTCGAGTGGGCGCCCGGCGCTATCTTGAGCATCTGGTGCAGATCGGGCGAGCGTCGGTCGCGCCAAAGTACGGCACGGCCGGACGACCCGAAAACCGATACCACTCCGCATAGTGGCCGTGCCTTCCGATCAGCGCGGTTGTGTAGTCGCGCCTTCAGCGAGAGAATTCGTGCCGAAGTCGGCACCGGCTCGATAACAAGCCAATTGCCGAAAGTCGTTGGCCAACAGGCGTGGATCACGGGCGAAATTCTGATCGATCCACCAGGCCACGAGGCCGATAGTGGCTGCCGCGTAGAACTCAGCGGCCACTTCGTCGGGCACAGCGGCGCGACGATGCTGCCGCAGATGTTTCAGCAGCATCTCGACGATCAGGTCGTGCAGATAGCGAAGCACGATGCCGCCGCCGTTGCGACCACAGATCGCGCGATAAATCCTCTGGTTTCGATAGGCATGATCGAAGATCAGCTCAGCTGGACGATCCACCTCGAGAGGCAGGCCCGCCGAGCTCAGCGCATCGAATTCACTCGTGAGCTGCTCTCGAACACCATCGAAACAGGCTGTCAACAGCGCCTCCTTGTCTCGGTAGTGGGCATAGAAAGTGGACCGGCTGATGTCAGCCCGATCGAGAATGTCCTGCACCGTCAGCTGGTCATAGCCTTTGTCGAGCACGAGCGAGATGAACGATTCGTGCAGCGTTTTGCGCGTGCGGCGCACCCGTCGGTCCTGCTCTGCCATGGTGCATCCTCCTCAGTTTCGGACAATGCGGGTTACGAACAATCCGGCGCCCGTGTTCAATACCGAACAAACCAGTGAAATTGACTCTTGACCGGCACTGCATCACCGTCATCATAATCGAACAAGCTGTTCAGAAACAAGCATAGTGTCTGGAAGCGTGCGTGAGATAGGAAACCTGAAATGTATCCTCTGCCCTTCGTGGTCTGGTTGCTCGTGATCGCCGGCGTCATCGGACTGCCCGCGCTGACCTTCGTCGCGTTGGCGCGCGGTACGGCGACCGGAAATCTTCGCCGGACCGCCCCCGTTCGGCTTGCCTGGGCTGTTGCAATCGGTTGGTCGTTGTGGGCGATCGCGAGCGCTCTGCTCGCCGCCGCCGGCGTCTACCGACTGACATGGACAGCAACCAATCCGGCCATCGGCGTCGCAGCCCTCGGCGCGATGCTGGCGGCATTCCTGTTCACCCGGATGCCCGCCGTGTCACGCCTCCTCGCACGGCCCGAGCTGGCGTGGCGAATAACGCTGCCGCACGCCCTGCGCATCGCCGGCGGCGCGGCCTTCCTCGCGACTTTCGCTCTGGGCAAGCTGCCGGCCATCTTCGCGCTGCCGGCGGGGTTCGGCGATATCGCGATCGGGATCGAAGCCATCTTCCTGGCAGGACGGATGCGCCGCGGTGTCGCCGGTCGCGGAGTTCTCTGGTTCAACATCCTCGGCTTGCTCGATCTCGCATACGCGCTCACCGCGGGATTCCTCGCCGGGCCGGGTCCCGTGCGACTGCTGACCGTCACGCCCTCGACCGCGCCCGTCGCGCTACTGCCGTTGGTGCTCATCCCGACCGTCATCGTGCCTCTTGCTGTGATCCTGCACGTGGTTGCGCTGCGCACGCTCCGTTTAACCATACGTGCTTCGCGCTCTGGAACAGGATCGCTCGCGGCGGTGCCAACTCGTTCAAGCTAGGCTGTGCCGCATGGCGGACACTATCATCACCGTCCACGGTGAACACGAGTTGCACCATCCAGCCGAGCGCGGCACCGCCCACGTGGTCGTCGGAATCGAAGGCCCCGAACGGGAAGACGTGCTGATCGCGGTAACGCAACTGCATGGCGAACTCACCCGCGAAATCGAAACGATGGCCGTCGAGGAGCCCCCACCGATCACCTGGTGGTCCGCCGACCAGTGGCGCGTCTGGGGCGATCGGCCGTGGAACCAGGAAGGCAAGAAACTGCCGATCGACTACCACGGTGCCGCCGAATTCGCGATCAAGTTCAGCGACCTCGCACGACTCGGCGTGTGGCTGGGTGAGGCCGCGCTGCGCGACGGCGTGACCGTGAACGGCATCGAGTGGACGCTGACCGAGGAGACCCGCCAAATGCTGACGAACGAAGCACGATCGCGCGCCGTGGATGCCGCCGTCGCGAAAGCAACCGTCTTGGCCACAAGAGTCGGCCTCACGACGATTCGCCCCCTCGCCCTCAGCGACCCTGGAATGCTCGGCGACGGTTCCCGCGAATCCTCGACCGACTCAACCAGCATGCTGATGAGCGCACGAACGTCCGTCGGCGGCGCCTCATCACCGCTCGATCTGAAGCCCGAGGAGATCACGATCGAGGTCGCCGTACACGCGCGATTCGCGGCGTCGTAAGGCGAGGCATCCACAGTATCCGCGGCCGTCACCGCCGACAGCATCCGCGACGCGCGAAGCGGCGCTGCTACTCCCCCAGGTTGCGTCGACTCGAGATGGCGCGGTCGGCCTCGCGCTTGTCTTGTCGTTCGCGTAGCGCCTGGCGCTTGTCGTACTCCTTCTTGCCCTTAGCGATCGCGATCTCGACCTTCGCTCGCCCATCGCTGAAGTAGATCGACAGCGGGATGATCGTGTAGCCGCCCTCTTTGACCTTGTTATGGATCTTGAGGATCTGCTCCTTGTGCAGCAGCAGCTTGCGCTTACGCCGCGGAGCGTGGTTGTTCCAGGTGCCGTCCGCGTACTCGGGAATGTGCACGGCATCCAGCCAGGCCTCACCGCCGTCGATGAACGCGTACCCGTCGACCAGCGACGCACGACCGGCCCGCAACGACTTCACCTCGGTGCCCCACAAGACCAGTCCGGCCTCAAAGGTGTCTTCGATGGTGTAGTCGTGGCGGGCTTTGCGATTGGTGGCCACGACCTTCTGGCCACGTTCCCTGGGCACGGCGTTCTCCTGCGTTGATCGTTCAGTGGATACGCGTGAGTCGTCTCACGCAGCCCAACAGTCTAACGCGGTCAGACCTTGAGATAGCGCGAGATCGCCACATTCGCGGACAGGGCAGCCAGGGCGATGCCCACCACGATGAGGATCGGCACGACGACAAAAGCGTCGTTCATGCCCACAAACGATGTGAACGGAATGTGATCGGTCAGATAGCCGCGCACGAAGAACTGCACGATCGCCACAATGGCACCACCGGCGAGGATCGAGCCGATCAAGGCAGCGAAGACCCCCTCGAGTATGAAGGGTGTTTGAATAAACCGGTTCGAGGCGCCCACCAGACGCATGATCCCGAGCTCCCTTCTTCGGGAGAACGCCGAAAGTCGAATGGTCGTCGCAATCAACAGAGCCGCCGCGACCAGCATCAGCGCGGCAATCGCAATCGCCGTGTAACTGGCTGCGCTGAGGATCTTGAAGATCTGGTCGAGATAGCTGCGCTGGTCGGTGACGGACTGCACCCCAGCCACTCCGGACAGGCCCTCAACCAGCACAGCCGACTGCGACGGATTCTTCAGGTTGATCCAGAACGTCTGGTTGAGCATGTCGGGCGTGACGTAGTCGGCGACCGGGTTGTCCTTGAACTGTTGCTTGAACGTGGCATAGGCCTGTTTGTGGTCTTCGAAGTAATACTTCTTGATGAACTTCGACAACTCGGGCGAGTTCAGTTGCGCCTTGACCGCTGCGATCTGATCGGGCGTCGCATCGGCGCCCAGGCAGGTCTTCGTGTTATCGGTCGGCAGACACATGTAGACAGCAACCTGCGCCTTGTCATACCAATAACTCTTCATCTGACCGATCTGCATCTGCAGCAGGATCGCGGCGCCGACGAAGGTCAGCGAGATGAACGTCACGAGAATGACGGAGATCACCATCGACAGGTTGCGGCGCAGGCCATTCGCCGCCTCAGACCAAACCAGCGCGAATCTCATTTGACCGGCCCTACGTTCTGCTCACCGACGAGGTCGTCGTTGTCACCAGGAGCACGCAGGCCGAGTCGTTCGGCCAGGCTGAGTTGTTCGGGAAGCGCATCCGCCTTCGGCAACTCCGGTGCGGATGCCGCGGCTGCGGCCGAGACTGCGGCCGCCGGTTCGATGAGCGGCTCCGGCAAAGCCGGCTCCGACGGGATCGGGTCCTGCAAGGCCGGCTCCGGGGCGGTCGCCTGAAGCACTGGTGCTGCTGGGGATGCCATCGGCGTCCCGGTCGCTCGGCCGTCGACCGGCTGCGGCTTCAGTTTGGGCTTGTGTTTGGCGGCGGACGGGGCCACAACGGGCACCGCGGCTGTGTAGCCGTACCCACCATGGCGCTCGTCACGTACGATCTCACCGTTGGAGAGCTCGATCACCCTGCGCTGCATCTGATCGACGATCGCGGCCTCGTGTGTGGCCATCAATACCGTCGTTCCGCCCGCGTTGATCCGCTCGAGCACCGCCATAATGCCGGCGCTTGTGGCGGGGTCCAGGTTTCCGGTCGGCTCATCGGCGAGCAGGATTTGCGGTTTGTTCACGACGGCACGGGCGATCGCGACGCGCTGCTGCTCACCGCCGGAGAGTTCGTGAGGCCGCCTTTGCGCCTTGCCGTCCAGACCGACCATGGTCAGGACATCCGGAACGGCCTCTTGGATGAAACCGCGGGACTTGCCGATCACCTGCAGTGTGAATGCCACGTTGTCGAAAACGTTCTTGTTCGGCAGGAGTCGGAAGTCTTGGAACACGACACCGATGTTGCGCCTGAAGTACGGAACCTTGCGGTTGGAGATGCTGCCGAGATCTTGCCCGAGCACGTGGATCTTGCCCTGTGTCGGCTTCTCCTCTTTCAGGATCAGTTGCAGACAACTGGACTTTCCCGAGCCGGACGCGCCGACAAGAAAGACGAACTCGCCGCGCAACACCTCGAAGGTGACGTCGCCTAACGCGGGCCTCGTGGTGCCCGAATATTTCTTGGAGATATGGTCGAACCGGATCATGACCCCTCGAGCCTAAGCAGAGTGCCTGTGGATATCAGCAGCGACTCACCTTTGCACTGTCCGCCTGTCGCATTTCATGCAGTTCCTCAGCTGAACTGGCCGTCCCGTGATCCGGCGACTCCCTCAGCTGGCCGAAGGACCGCTCATTTCTCCGCGCCCGCCACCATACCCCTGATGAAGTAACGCTGCAGAAAGAGGTATGCAATCAAAACGGGTAGGAGTCCCATGATCGACGCCGCTGCAGCGGCTCCGAGGTTGCTCGATTGAGTGGAGAAGAACGAACCGATCGCCGGCGCGATGGTTTTCACGGACGGATCGGTGAGTATGTATACGGAGAGGGCGTAATCGTTCCAAATTGCGACGCCCGTCAAGATCACGACCGTCGCCGTAACCGGCTTCAGCATCGGGAACATGACCCAGAAGAGCACCTGCATCCGGTTCGCGCCGTCCATTACCGCGGCTTCCTCCACTGCGATAGGCAGCGATCGCATGAACGCCGAGTACAAGAAGATCGCCAGCGGCAACTGCGTCGTGGCCATCACCAGAATGATGCCCCAGTAAGTGTTGATGGCCCCGAGCTTGTTGAGCATCGAATATAGCGGTACGAGGATGCTCAAGGGCGGGATCATTATGAGGCCGATGATTCCGAGCAGAACGAGTTTGTTGAGCGCAGTCTGGCGCCGGGCCAGCGGATAGGCTGCGAGCGCCCCAAGAACGCACACGAGTACGGTCGACAGCACCGTGACGATCACACTGTTGCCGATGGCGGTCATGATGTTGCCCTGAGCGATCGCGGATTCGAAATTTCCCCAGTATGCCGAAACCAGCGGGAACAGCCATTGCGAGGAGAGGTCGGATTGTTGCTTCAGCGCGGTGGTCAGCGCGACGTAGAACGGGAGCAACTGCACGACGATCATTACCAGCAGCCCGAACCCGATCGCCGCGGCGGCGATCCGCCAGCCGACACCGCGCTTGTCCCGCACCGCCGAGACTGCGGTGACGGTGTCCGATGCACTCATTGTTGCTCCAAACGTCGACGGTTCAGCACGGTGTTCAAGCCAAGGGTGAAGATCGCGATCACGATGAACAGGACCACGCCCATTGCGGAGGCGTAGCCGGCGCTTTGATTCTCGAAGTAGGTGACCCCAATCAGCGTCGAGACGGAATTTGTGGTGTAACCGGGCCCACCGCCGGTCATCACCTTGATCACGTCGAAGAGCTTCAGCCCGCCGATCAGATTGAGTACGATACTGGTTGCGAATGCGGGCTGCAGCAGTGGCATGGTGATGCCTGTGAATCGTTTCCAGCTGCCGGCGCCATCGAGCATGGCCGCCTCGTAATACATTGCCGGGATCGACTGCAGTCCGGCCAGATAGATGATCATCGAGATGCCCACGAACTGCAGTGAGTTGACGATGACGATGATCGCAACCGCAGCAGTCGGGGAGCTCAGCCAGGCGACGCGCTCCCCACCGAACATCACGACGAGGTCGTTGAACGCCCCCTGGTTGTACTGGAACAGGAGGTAGTACATCGTGCCCATGATCACGGGTGACACCAGAACCGGCAGATAGATGATCGCGCGCGCGGCGGCACGGCCGCGAAACGGCCGGTCTAAGGCGAGCGCCAACGCCAGGCCGACCACCTGCTGTATGACGGTGCTGGCAATCCCGTAGATGAAGGTGTTGATCAACACGAGCCGAAACGTGTCGTCTTGGAGCAACTGCACATAGTTCTGGAACGCGACGAACGCTTTGTCCGCGCTGTAGCCGTCCCAGTTGGTGAACGAGAATCCGACGCCGCTGATCAGGGGGTAGACGGTGAACACTGCGAACAAGAGCAGCGCAGGCAGATAGAGCAGGTTGACGAGCCCTCCGCCGCGGCGCCGGGATCGGACCGTGCGCGGAGTCGGGCCCGGCCCGGTCCTGGTCGTGGCGACTACTAATGCCGTCGCTTGGCTCATAACAGCTCCTTCGCTGCGCCGATTCGCCCTGTGGGCACGTGCCTGGCACGAGCCCACAGGAGAAATCGGCTATCGGTTGCCCCTACGGGCTATTTCGCCTGGCCGTAGAGGCGCGTGAAGTCCTTTGACATGGTGGCCACGCCGCTATCGACGTTGGCTTGGCCGCCTGTCACGACGGAATCGGCGGTCGTGACCATGGTGTTCCACATGCCGTTCGGCAGGTATACCCGGTCGAAGTACGGGACGAGCGGGAACGTGTGCGGCTTGACCACGGTGTCATAGCTGGTCTGCAGCACACCCAAGTCGGGCTTCACGTTAGTGAGGCCAGGGATCGAGCCGGCGGCTTTCGCGAGAACCTGCGCATTGCTCGGCTCCGCGAGGAACGCAATGTAGGCCTTGGCGTCTTTCATGTGCTTCGTCGTCTTCGAAATGCCGAATGCATTCATCTCGCCGCCAATCAAGTACGGCTTGCCGCCCTCCATCGACGGCACAGGCATGTAGGCCAGATTCGCCTTGGGGTTGTACCGCAACGCGTTGTTCACCGTGCTGTTCTGGCTGAAGATAAACGCGGCTTTGCCGGTCGCAAGCGAACGGGCCATGTCGTCAGATGTTGCAGAGACATAGTCGGGATTGAAGTACCCTGCCTTCTTCCACTTGGCGATCAAATCGAGCACAGTCTTGTATTGCGGGTCGAGGAACGTGCCGCTCTTCAACTTGGCCAGTTGCGCTTTCGTGTATGCACCAGGCGCGATCCAGTCGGCGAGATTTCCGGCCGGGCCGTTGTCCTTACCGGATGCCGTTATCGGCACGACACCGTTGGCCGCGACCTTCTGCGCAGCAGCGTCGAACGCATCCCAGGTTGTGATTGTAGTGGGGTCCACCCCTGCGGCTTTCAAGACATCCGCGTTGTAGATGATGCCTGCAACGTCCGTGTCCACCGGGAACGCAAAGAACTGCCCACTGGCGTTCTTCATTGCGGGCGCAAGCGCCGGGTTGAAGTTCTTCGCCCACGCTTCATTCTGCAATGGCGTTAGGAACTTGCTGTACCGCAGCAACGACCATCCGTGTGTCCACCAGATGTCAGGAATGTTGCCGGACGCCAGGCGCACCTTCATATCCGATTCGTAGGTCGAGGTCGACGGCCGCAGGTCGATCGCCACACCAGGGTGGTCGGCCTCGAATGTCTTGGTCAACGCCTTCAGCTGGGTCAACAGCGGCGAATCCACCGACTGCCCGGTTTGAAACTCGATTTTGGCCGAAGCTCCTGATTCGGACCCGGAACCCCCCGAACCACTACATCCGGCGAGGGCGACTAAGAGGGCTGATGCGCTGGCAACAGCTATGACGAATCGCGATTTCATTAACATTCCTCCATTGGGATGCGACCTTCTGATCAATTGCCCAGTGGCGACCTACGGAATACAACTGAGCCTTGGGCGAGAAGTTACACGAGTAAAGTGACAAATGCAAGGCATCTTTTCACCACATAGGCGCATTCTCTCGTGAGAATCAATCACCTATTGACTCGTGTCACGTTTGATGTGAAACTTTCCCGGGTGGGCAAAATCGCGCGCCTCGTGAGTTTCAAGAAAGGTTCACCCATGCCCATCTCCATTGGTGTCGTCGGCGCAGGCCAGTTCGCGGGGCAGTTCTCTGCACTGTTCAAGCTGCATCCGGACGTGTCACAGGTGTATGTCACCGACTTACTCCCGGAGCGCGCCACCGGGCTCGTCGACGCGCAGGGCCTCGATGGAACGTTCAGCGATTTCGACACGATGTTGGCATCGGATGTGGATGCCGTCGCGATCTTCACCCAGCGATGGACGCACGGCCCCCTCGTCGTGGCGGCATTGCGCGCAGGCAAGCACGTCTACTCTGCGGTCCCCATGGCGATCAGCGAGGAAGAGATTGCGGCCATCATCGACACGGTCAAACAGACCGGCCTCACCTACATGATGGGTGAGACCAGCTACTACAACCCGGCCACCGTGTTCGCACGCAAACAGGTCGCCGATGGTACGTTCGGCCGGATCTTCTACTCCGAAGGCGACTACGTCCACGACATGGACCTCGGTTTTTACGCGGCATACGAGTACAGCGGCGGCGAGAACTGGAAGAGCACGGCAAGCTACCCGCCCATGCTGTACCCGACGCACTCCATCGGCGGGGTGTTGGGCGCGGTGCCTTCGTACGCCGTCAGTGTCAGCTGCATCGGGGTGCAGGATGACCGGGCGGACGGCGTGTTCGATCGGGACGTCAGCATGTTCAACAACAACTTCTCGAACGCCACGGCGTTGTTCGAACTCGCAGACGGAGGCGCTATGCGCATCAACGAGATGCGTAGAGTCGGATACCCGTCTCACATCCGGGAGTCCCGCTTCCGCTTCTTCGGGACCGAGGCCAGCTTCGAACAGCTTGCCGAGACTTCGGTCTGGCAGAACAAGCAAGGCATCGAGGACGTCAGCGACGCTCTCGCGACGAAAGCCAGCATGGCACCGGACGACCTGTCTCTGGCACACGTGGCTCCCGAACTTCGGGCGTCGTTCATTTCCGGGCACGCATCCGTACATGATTCTTCACGCCTGCCGACCGCATTCGTCGGAGCGCCGGACGGCCATGAAGGCAGCCACCATTTCTTAGCGGATGACTTCGTCACTGCCGTGACCCGCAAACTGCTGCCTCCGGTCAACGCATGGGTTGCCGCTCGATTCACCCTTCCAGGCATCGTCGCCCACGAGTCGGCTCTGCAGGGCGGCGTCCGCCTGCCGATTTCTGACTTCGGAAACGCGCCGGACAACGGTTAGTCGTCGGCTCAATGACAGAATGACCGACATGACCCCTGCGCCGGACGCCCCGCGAAGACGGGTCACACGCGCGGACGTCGCGCGCTACGCAGGCGTAAGCCCAGCAGTTGTGAGTTACACGGTTAATTCAGGACCCGGTCCGGTCGCAGCGTCTACTCGGGCTCGGGTTGAAGACGCCATCCGGGTACTCGGCTACCGCCCGAACGCGGCCGCGCGCACGCTTAAAATGGGTTCGACGAAGCTGCTTGGCGTGGTTGTGCCAGACTCGTCGAACCCGTTTTTCGCACGGTTGGGACACGCGCTCGAGGATGCCGCTACCGCGCGCGGATATGCGCTGATAGTGGCAAACGTTGAAGGCGCGCCCGAGAACTACGCGCCCGGCATCCGAAATCTCGCATCGCGTCAGGTGGACGGGATCCTCAGCGCCGCCGATGTGTCGGTCGGCTCGCTCACCGCGCTGGCTGAGTCCGGGGTGCCCGCTGTGCTGCTCAATCAGTTCGAAGCCGTGGAAGGTCTCCAGGCGATCGGTCCAGACCTGTACGGCGGCGCCCGTACTGCCATGGAGCACCTGCTCTGGCACGGGCACAAGAACATCGCCTTCGTTGGAGAGACCGGGCCGCGAGACCTTCGCGAGCGCGGATGGCGGGATGCCCTGGCCGAAGCCGGGCGCCCACCTGGGCGTGCCGTCGCTGGCGCCTACACGCGGGAAGGCGGCTACGCGGCCGGACAAGCCTTACTCGCCAGCGGGAATACGCCGACTGCAATCTTTGCCAGCTCAGATCAGCAGGGCGTGGGCGTCTTGCGGGCGCTGCATGAAGCGAATGTGCCAGTGCCACAACAGATCGCGATTGTTTCCTTCGACGGATCGCCAGAATCCGAGTACAGTTGGCCGGCGCTGACAACACTGGAGCAGCCGGTGCAGGAAATGGCGATCGACGCGATCGAAAAGTTGCTGCATCCCATCGCAGTGAGCTCATTCACGCTCTACGCATCCACACTGATCGTGCGACAGAGTTGCGGATGCGCCGCGCGCTACTGAGTGCGGCGAGACCCGCCGGTTTCGCTCGTCCACACAGACGAAGTTATTTGCTGTGATCCTGCTTGCGCCAGCGGATGCCCGCGGCGATGAAACCGTCGAGGTCGCCGTCGAACACGTTCTGCGGGTTGTTGACCTCGTAGTCGGTGCGCAGGTCTTTGACCATTTGGTATGGCGCGAGCACATAGCTGCGCATCTGATCGCCCCAGCTTGCAGTGATCGTGCCGGCCAGCTCCTTCTTGGTCGCTGCTTCCTGCTCGCGCTGCAGGATGAGCAAGCGCGATTGCAGCACCCGCATGGCTGCGGCGCGGTTTTGGATCTGGCTCTTCTCGTTCTGCATCGACACGACGGTGCCGGTCGGAATATGCGTGATCCGCACAGCGGAGTCCGTTGTGTTGACTGACTGCCCGCCGGGACCGGATGATCGGAATACATCGACCCGGATGTCGGACTCCGGAATATCGATCGCTTCCTTCTCCTCCATCAGGGGAATGACTTCAACGGCGGCGAAACTCGTCTGCCGTTTTCCGGCCGAGTTGAACGGACTCATCCGCACCAGCCGGTGCGTGCCCGCTTCCACGGAGAGTGTTCCGAACGCGAACGGGGCATCCACTTCGAAGGTCGCAGATTTGATACCGGCCTCTTCTGCGTAGCTGGTGTCGAGCACGGTAGCCGAATATTTGTGCTGCTCGGCCCAGCGCAGATACATCCGCAGCAGCATGTCGGCGAAGTCCGCGGCATCGACCCCGCCTGCCCCTGCGCGAATGGTGACAACGGCCGGCCGCTGATCGTACTCGCCGTTGAGCAGCGTCTGCACCTCGAGATCGTCCATCACCGCCTGAATCGCGGAGAGCTCGGAACGCGCCTCGTCGGCAGACTCCTGATCGCCTGCGCCGTCTGTGGCCATTTCGACGAGAACGTCGAGGTCGTCGAGTCGTCGCTGAATGCTGTCGATTCGCGCCAATTCGGACTGCCGGTGGCTGAGATCACTCGTCACCTTCTGAGCGCGGTCGGTGTCATCCCACAGGTCGGGCACGCCGGCTTCCGCACTCAGCCTTTCGATTTCGGCGCGCAGTCCGTCGACATCGACGACCGCCCGGATGTCGGCAAAGGTCGAGCGCAAGTCGGCAATCTGCGCGTTGAAGTCCAGTTCAATCATTGTGCGTCAAGCCTACCTGCGCTGCCGCGGGCAGATTGAGGCCGCATACCTGGGGCCGGTACCTGAGGCCGCGTACATGGGGCCGGGTACATTAGGGACAGTGACTTCCTCCGATGAGCTGCCGTTCAGCATCCGCGAGGTCGCCCTGGCTGCCTTCCTGCCGACGTTGCTGTTCTCGATCGGCGAGGGTGCGATCATCCCGATCATCCCGATCCTGGCTCACAATCTCGGGGCCGGGCTGGCGTTGGCCGGATTCATCGGCGGCATGATCATGATCGGCGAGTTGCTCGGCGATGTGCCGAGCGGATGGATCGTCGCGCGCTTCGGCGAGCGCAACTCGATGGTCGGTGCCGCGATGATCTGCATCGTCGGCCTGCTGATCTGCCTGGCGTCCCCCACTGTCCTGGCCCTGACAATCGGCGTGTTTCTGATCGGGTTGGCGACTGCCGTGTTCGCGCTCGCACGGCACGCGTTCATGACGACGTACGTGCCGCTGAAATATCGCGCACGCGCCCTGTCGACACTCGGCGGAATCTTCCGAGGCGGTTGGTTCATCGGTCCGATCATCAGCGCAGGTGTCATCGTCTGGACGGGCGACACGCACATGGTTTTCTGGGTGCACATCGTGGCGTGTGCAACGGCATCCGTCGTTTTGATGGTTGTGCCGGACCCGACGGTGACGGTCGCGAAAATGCGCGGGGTGGTCGCGCCGGGTCGGGTCGATGCCCAACAACGAACGGTGGGCCTGTTCCGCACGATCTGGTCGAATCGAGGCGTGCTCGCGCGCATGGGCACCGGCGCCGCACTGATTGGCGCAATTCGATCGTCGCGCACGATCATCTTGCCGCTGTACGCCGTTTCTATCGGGCTCAGCGACACGAATGCTGCCCTGATCATCGGGCTGGCCGGCGGTGTCGACTTTGCGCTGTTCTACGTGTCCGGCCAGGTGATGGACCGGTTCGGCCGCATGTGGACGGCCATGCCCTCGATGCTTGGGCTCGCTCTGGCACACTTCGCGCTGGCCTTCGTAACGACTGAGCCCTGGTTCATTGCCGTCGCAATCTTCATGGCTGTGGCGAACGGCATCGGCAGCGGAATCCTGATGACACTCGGGGCCGACCTGGCGCCGCCCGGCAATCCTGCACCGTTTCTCGGCGCGTGGCGCTTCACCGGCGATGCCGGCCAGGCTGCTGCACCGCTGTGGGTCGCCAGCGTCACCGCGCTCGTGTCCCTCGCAGCCGCCAGCGTCAGCATCGGCGTTCTCGGCCTTGTCGGCGCCGGCGTGCTGGCACGCTACATTCCGCGCTACGTGCCGCGACGGCCCCGGCAGGCGGCGTAGCGCCGCTCGCTCTGTACGCGAGCGCCTACCAAAAGACCGAACGAGCGATCGAGGTGACCTCCAGACGGATGCCGTCCGGCACCAGCAGGGAGACCACGGGCGGATGCCACGTGGCGGCCAGCCGAACCGTCGCGCTGCGCCCGTCCGCGGAGCGCGCCTCGAGAAGGGTGAGCAGCTCGAAGCGGTCGACCGGTCGGTCATCGAGGTAATGCTGCGCAGCCTGCCGAACCGCCGCATCCTCCAACGACACCCGAGGAAGCCCGTCTATCGCGGCGACCTGGTCGAGCTGGAAGGACTCTGCCCCGGCAAGTGCCGCCCCGTCAGCCAGTGTGAACAGCCGCTTGCGTTCGAGATACAGCGAGGTCGCCGCAACGACCAACAGAATCAAAACGAGGCAAAGTGCACCGTAGAAGATCGTCAACGGCAGGATCGATCCGTCCTCGCCGTGGAGCCTCGCGCGGCGGATCCAGCGTGTCATCCGCCGCTCCAGAATCGTGAAACCGTTTGCGTCGCCGCCGCCTGCAACGGCACACTCGCGGTCTGCTGCAGGTCCAGCACGCTCGGCACCAGCGGCAGTGGCGCACGCACCTGCACGGTGATGGTCACTGCGCCGTCGCGCCGCAGGCATTGAGCAGGGTCGGGCGCGCACGTGACGGACAGCTGCGCCTGCGCGGCGTCGAGCCCATAATCGGCGAGCGCGAAATCGACAGCGCGGGCAGCGCGGGCATCAGCATCCGCGGCGCTCGGCGCCTGCACATAGACGCGAGCAGCCTGGCGCGCCGCACCTTCGACAGCGAGCGCCGCACCCTGGATGCTTGCAACGGCCAGCACCAGATAGACGAGCGGTACGAGCAGCATGAGCCCCATCGTGATGAACTCCAGTGATGAGGAACCCTCCTCGTCACGGCCGAGCCGCGTCCAGAGTTTCGACGGCTGCATGACCGCTCACCTCCATTCCGGACTCGAGGCCGACCAGCCCGATCAGCGGCAACGGCGCACGAACGGTGACGGTGACCGCCTGCTGCCCGCGATAGTCGCCGTACACCGCGCGGACATCGCGCGCGTATCCGTCGCCGAGCGCTGTGACGATCAAGTCATGCGTGCGCGCTCGTCCATCGGTGAGCGAGTTATCGGCAAGTGCCGCGAACCGCGCACCCTCCGCTGCAGCGTCCAGCGCAGTGTTGCGGATGAGCAGCGCGAGGCCCAGTTGAATGACCGACAGAGTCAACACCGTCAGCAGCCCGACCACCATCACGAACTCGGCGATCGCCGAGCCGTCTTCATTGCGCCAATCTTGAACGCACCGATCTCGAACTCGCCAGCGGATGCTCATCGGTGCGCCTCAGAAGCTCGTCACCCGGCTGATCGCCTGTTCGAATACGCCGCTCAGCGCCGGCCCGGCGAGCCCCCAGATGATGATCACTAAGCCAGCTGTCATTAGTGTGATGAGAACCCACCCGGGCACGTCCCCGCGCTCGTCGCGACGGATCTCGCGTATGAGTTTCCGGCCGACTTCCGCCAATTTCGACATGCTGTCATTCCCTTCTTTCAGATGTTTCATGGGCCGGTTCAGAAACCGGACTGCAGGACAAAAACTCCCGGGTAGATCGCGAACAGGACCGTCGTCGGCAGAATGAGGAAGACCAGCGGCACCATCATGGCGACCTCCTTCTTGCCCGCTGACTCGAGCAGGTCGCGCTTCGACTCGGCGCGCGCATCGGCGGCCTGCGCGCGCAATACCTCGGCAAGCGGTGTCCCCCGCTCCAGTGATGCGGTGATCGCCTCGATGCAGCGCGTCAGCATCGGCAGACGGATGCCGTCAGCCACCCTCGTCAGCGCCGTCGCGATCGGAATGCCCACGGCAACATCGGCGATGACACCGGACAACTCGCGCGCGAGTTCACCGGAACTGACGCGCGCGACTCGGCGAATGGCATCCAGGATCCCCTCGCCCGCGGAAAGGCTCAGCGTGAGGAACTCCACGACGGTCGGGAACTCGGCCGCGATCCGTCGCAGGCGGGCACGCGCGGCCCGTTTGAGACACCAGTCTCGCGCGGCGAATCCGCAGGCGCCGAGCACGATCGGCAGTGCACCCTGGGCAACAGTAGGCACTGAGCGGGTCGAACCGGCGACGATCGCGATCGCTAAACCGGCTGCGAATCCAAATGCTCCCCAGAGCAGTTGCTGGGCACGGAAGTCGTCGACACTCAGCGTGGCTCCGGCTTGGCGAAGGCGCAGCACAATGGTCTCCCCGCCACCGAGCGCGCGGGAGATGCCACGTCGCAATCCGCCAAGCGCGGGCTGCACAAGTGCCCCGACCAGAGGCAACGGATGCACAGCGCGCCGCGCCGTCAACGCGCGCGCCTCTTCAGACAGGTCGACGAGGTACGGGGCGACTCGGTCGGCCAAGCGCGGGCGACTCAGTCGCGGGAGTACTGCGAGCATCGACCACAAGCCGAGCCCGAGCGCGACCCCGCACAGAACTCCCCACGCCGCGAGCGCACTCACCGGAACCACCGCTTCTCTTCCGGCAGTCTGCCGAGCGCGATCATCAGCTGATACGCGACGATCGACAGCGCCAAACCGCACACGATCACCGCGGTGCCGGTCGGCGTGTTATACGCCAGAGCTGCTTCCGGCCTCGACGCAAGCAGCACCAGAACGATCCACGGCGCGGCGACGCCCAGCCGGGCGGCATTGACCACCCAGGACTGGCGAGCTTCAACCTCCGCCCGGATCGCCGTCTCCTCGCGCAGGTTGGCCGCAAGGCCCCGCAATACGGTCGTCAGCTCGCTGCCGCCGACTTCGCGCGCCATCCTTAGCGTTTCCAGGATGCGGTCGGCCACCGGGTCCGCCAACGCATCCTTGAGTCTGTTCACGCAGTTCGAGAAGTTGCCGGTCGCCCGATAGTCGCGTTCGAACTCAGCAAAAGAAGCACGCGTGGCCGCAGGTCCGACGTGTGCGAGCGCGCTGACGCTGTCGGGCAGCGCCAAGCCGGACCGCACGGCGGAGACCAGGTGATCGACGACATCCGGCCACACCGTACGGCTCTCCCGTCGCCGCACAATTCGACGCCAGCGCACGAGCAGCCACGGCAGGCATGCACCGACGACGGCTGCTGCGACAGCCAGTGCTGCGACGCCGATCAGCGCCTGTGCGAGTGCGGCGGCCACGATTCCAACCAGCGCACAGACGGCGAGGAAAGCGGAAGGATTTACGGACGACAGCCCTGCCTGTGCCAACTGAATGCGCAGGATGTTGGTGCGGCGCTGACGTGTACCGGCCTGCACTGCGATCCTCGGCCACAGGAACGGCGACACCGCAAGCAGCAGGCCGGCACCGAGCAGCAATCCGACAGCGGCGACCATGCCTGTATCAATCATGCCTGTGTCGATCAAGCCTGTGTCGATCATGCGTGGCCCCGGCGCAATATGATCGCAGGATCCAACCCCGCCGACCGGAACTTCGCAGTTTTCGTCGGATGCCCGCCCGTCGCCTCCAGCAGTCCGTCGCGAAGTGCGAAGATCGGGCTGGCCTCGATGGTGCCCGCCGTCACTGTTCCGCTCGGTGCCAGGATCTCGCTGACCCGGCGCCGGCCGTGGCGGTCCAGTTCGCAGAAAACGACGATGTCGATGCAACTCGCAACCGTTGGCACGACGAAGCTCGCATCGATGTTGCTGCCGGCCAGTAGCGGCAGCGTGCAGAGCTTCGACAGTGCCTCCCGCGCGCTATTCGCGTGAATCGAGCAGGCGCCGGGCACACCTGCGTTAAGTGCGAGCAGCAGGTCGAGACTCTCCGCCTCGCGTACCTCGCCGACGACGATCCTGTCGGGACGCATCCGCAATGCTTCTTTGATCAGGCGCCGCAGCGTGATCTCGCCGGTTCCTTCCAGGCTCGATTGGCGGCATTGCATTGCGACGACATCGCGCGCGGTCAGGTCGAGTTCGAATGTCTCCTCGACGGTCACAATCCGCTCGTTTGCGCGTGCAGAGGACAGCAACGCGTTCAACAGTGTCGTCTTGCCGGCCTGCGTAGCGCCGGCGACCAGGATGTTCGACCCAGCGAGCACGCACATGCGCAAGAATTCCGCAGCCTGCTGCGGCAGTGAACCGAGAGCGACCAGCTGACCCAATTCGCGGATGCGTTTCGGAAACTTCCGGATATTCACCGCCCAATGACGGCGCGTGACATCCGGAATAACGACGTGCACACGTTCGCCACCCGGCAGCGACGCGTCGACGAACGGACTCGACAGGTCCACCCGCCGACCGGAGGATTGCAGCATCCGCTCGACCAAATCGCGCACCTCGGCATCGGTCAGCACGGTGCCGGTGAGCTCAGCCACGCCGTCTCGCGCCACGAAGACGCGGGAGGGCGCGTTGATCCAGATCTCCTCGATCGTCGGATCATCGAGATACGGCTGGAGCGCGCCGAAGCCGGTGAGTGAGGCGACGATCTCTTGCGCAGCGCGGCCCTCGTCGGCCAGCAGCGGTGCCGAGCCGCCAAGCGCGTGCTCGCTGTACCGGCGCAACTCCTCGTGCACGTACTGCGAGGCGCGCGCACCCGCGGTCGTCAGATCCACTCCATCGTGGCGCACCCGCTCACGAACGCGGTCTGTGATCAGTCGGACGGCATCGGTCATTCCAAAATCATGCCCGGAAACGCAAAACCGCCGCAGAAGTTATCCACAGGCACGCTGAATCGTCGGGGACTTTTCGAGGTTGGCGCCTCAATACGAAGTCCCCGCTGGTGGTCGAGCAGGGAGCGCCGGTCCCGGAGCTTGTCGAAGGGCGAGCGTATCGAGACCCATGCCAATTCCACGTATCAACGCCCGTCACCTTGCGACCGCCGATCGTCTCCGGACCGAATTCAGGCTGAACCGACCCCCAAAGACGTGGCGACCCCGCATCCATTGCTCCAGCCTGAATGCGGTACCCAGGTGCGGCCGAGTCTCGGGAGTGTCGGCCCGGGGGCACCAGGCTATGCTGTAAGGCGCACTCGCGGGAGTGGTGAAATTGGCAGACACGCAGGATTTAGGTTCCTGTGCTTTCGAGCGTGCGGGTTCAAGTCCCGCCTTCCGCACACCTTTGATCCATCCAACACACGCCTATCCATCCAGGGGATGATCTTTTCGTGGAATCAGCATCTGTTCACCCACCGTGCAGGGTCGCTCGGTAAACTTCACAGAAGTTACTTTCGTTCACCACCGCCGACGGGGCATCGGCTGCGTTCTCCGCCCTCGTCGTCGCCCACTGGAGCACTGTGGTTCACCTCGCATCTTTCATCCCATGGCTTGACCCTTCGACGATCATCGACTCGGCCGGCCCGTGGGCGCTGCTCGTCGTCTGCGCGATCATTTTCGCCGAAACCGGCCTGCTGATCGGCTTTCTGCTGCCCGGCGACACCCTCCTCGTCATCACCGGGCTGCTCACGTTCACTGCGCACGCGGCCGGGGGCGGTCACGGCATCCACATCGATATCTGGTGGGTCTGTCTCGCGATTGCCGTGTCAGCATTCCTCGGCGGCGAGGTCGGTTACCTGATCGGCAAGAAGGCCGGCCCGCGCGTCTTCGAACGCAAGGAGAGCGGTCTGTTCAGCATGCAGAACGTCAAACGCACCAACGCCTTCTTCGAGCGCTTCGGAGGCCTTGCCGTGATTCTGGCACGCTTCGTGCCAGTCGTTCGAACCGTGGCACCTGTTGCGGCCGGCGTCGGGCACATGAACTACAGGAAGTACAGCCTCTACAACTTCATCGGTGCTTTCCTCTGGGGTACCGGAGTGACACTGTTCGGGTATTTCCTTGGCTACATACCGCCTGTCGCAAATTTCGTCGAGAAGTACATCGACCTGATCCTGTTCGGTGCCGTCATCGTCGCTGTGGTGCCGACGCTGTACCACTACATCCAAACCAGCCGCAAGGCGAAAAAGAATGCTGCGATCGACGCGGAAGCGGGCGCGCCCAGCGACCAGGACGTGTCGCTGGACCCGAAGGTGTTCGGAGAGCGCGCCGACTGACGAGCCTCGGCCGGCCAACCCCGGCTGGCCAACTCCCAATAGCCAACCACCGGATGCGGCGCTAGCGATGCGTATGATCCTCGTGCTCCGCGTGCTCTGACGGTTCCAGCTGGAATGTCGAGTGTTCGACATCGAAGTGCTCCGCGAGGCAGTCCGAGAGCTTGTCAAGCAGCACGCCGGTCCCACCGCCGCGAAAAACGTCCGGTTGCACGACGACGTGCGCGGTGAAAACGGGCGCCCCGGATGTGATCGCCCACACGTGCACGTCGTGCACGGCCACGACACCGGGTGTGCCCAGAATGTGCTCGCGGATGCGCGCAACATCCGTGTCGGCCGGAGCGGACTCGCTCAGCACACGCACCACGTCGCGCAGGAGCGAGAACGCGCGCGGAACGATCATGACGGCGATCAGCAGGGAGGCGATCGCATCCGCTTGCAGGAAGCCGGTCGTCAGGATCACGACGGCTGCGATGATCACGGCGATCGAACCAAGCAGATCGCCGAAGACCTCGAGGTAGGCGCCACGCAGGTTGATCGACGTCGACGCCCCCTGTCGCAGCACGAGCAGCGCCACGACGTTGGCAACCAGGCCGATCGCAGCAACAACGAGCATCGGCACAGAGTGCACCTCGCCTGGCTCGCCACCGACGAGACGAGCAATTCCACCGATCGCGACGGACACTGCCACCACCACCAGGATGATGCCGTTGATCAGTGCGCCGAACACTTCGACGCGCCGGTAGCCGAACGTCTGCCGATCCGTAGCGGGACGGCTGGCGACCACGGTCGCAACCAGGGCGATGATGAGTCCGGCCAGGTCGCTGAGCATGTGCCCCGCGTCAGCGAGTAGTGCGAGAGATCCGCTGACCCACGCGCCGCCGATCTCGACGATCAGCACGACGCCGACAATGCAGATGGCGATATACAGACGTCGTCGGTTCGCGGTGCCATGCGCGTGATCGTGACTCATGATGCATCCACCGTATGCACGCCGGGCTCCGGCACGCCAGTGCGATGGCCTAGATAGGAATGAGTGCCATTCTCAGTTCGGCGTATTCGACCTCGGCTCGCCTGCGAGGGCGATGAGCGCCGGGATGACCTTCTGGAACGCACGCGCCCGATGGCTCTGCGCCGTCTTCTGCGCCGCAGTCAGCTCAGCAGACGTGACCGTGCCGCCGGCGGGAATGAAGATGGGATCGTAACCGAACCCATTGTCACCTCGCGCAGCATGCGCGATCGAGCCCGGCCAGATGCATTCGACGACGGTCTCGGATGGCAAGCTCCCGGATGCCGCGCGCGGCACTACCAGCGCAATCGTCGCAGAGAAGTGCGCCGTGCGATTCTCGTCGCGTACGTCTGCGAGTTGGTCGAGCAACAAGTTCAGATTCGCGCGATCGTCGCCATGCTGACCGGACCATCGGGCGGAGAAGATGCCGGGAGCGCCACCGAGAATGTCGACACACACGCCGGAGTCGTCGGCGAGCGCCGGCAGACCCGTGTGGGCGGATGCCGTTCGCGCCTTGATCAGCGCATTCTCAGCGAAATTGACCCCGTCTTCGATCGGTTCCGGTCCGTCGTAAGCGACAATGACTAACTGCGGCAGCGCACGGCCCAGGATGTGCTGGAACTCGGCGACCTTGTGCACGTTGTGCGTGGCGAGCACGACACGGATGCGCGCGGTCGCGGCAGTCATAGAACCGCGGACAACGCTTCGGTCTGTAGCTGCGCCAGTGTGGTCGTGCCACCGATCGCCAGGTCGAGAAGTGAGTTCAGTTCCGTGCGGTCGAACGGTGCGCCTTCTGCGGTGCCCTGCACCTCGACGAATAGCCCGCGGCCGGTGACGACGACGTTCATGTCGGTCTCGGCCCGAACGTCCTCGACGTACGCCAGATCGAGCATCGGCTCACCGTCGATGATCCCGACTGAGACGGCAGAGACGCTGTCGATCAGCGGCACGGCCTTTTGGCCGATGAACTTGTGCGCCCGACCCCATTCGAGGGCGTCGGCCAGCGCGACGTACGCGCCGGTGATCGCGGCGGTGCGTGTTCCGCCGTCTGCCTGCAGCACGTCGCAGTCGAGCACGATCGTGTTCTCGCCGACGGCCTTCATATCGACGACGGCGCGCAGGCTGCGGCCGATCAGGCGGCTGATCTCGTGGGTGCGTCCGCCGATCCGTCCCTTGACCGATTCACGGTCCATACGATCGTTGGTGGACCGCGGAAGCATCGAGTACTCCGCAGTGACCCACCCCTTGCCCTTGCCGGCCATCCAGCGCGGCACACCGTTGGTGAACGATGCGGTGCAGAGCACGCGCGTGCGCCCGAACGAGATCAGAGCGCTTCCCTCTGCCTGCTCGCTCCAGCCTCGTTCAATGGTGATGGGCCGCAGTTGGTCGATGGTTCGGCCGTCCTTGCGAATGGTGTCAGTCATCCATTCAGCCTAGCGATCGTGTGGCTGTGGCACGGCACGGTCCCAGGCCGGTGCCCCGAGGGCGCCCAATTCGATTGCGCCTGTCTGCACCGTCTCTACCTGCGAGACCGACGGCCCCATGAAACGGTGGGCTAACCGGATGAACCCCGCCGTGTCATCCCCCGTGGCCTCGTAGCGTACAACAGGCGCACCGAGCTCTGTGCGCTCGAGTTCGCGGCCGACGAGGATGCGATAGACGTCGTTCGCCGTCTCGACATCGCTGGAGACGAGAGTGACACCCTCCCCCATCACGTAGGAGATCGCGCCCTGCAGGAAGGGGTAGTGCGTGCACCCGAGCACGAGTGTGTCGACGTTCGCGCGCTGCAGGGGCAGTAGGTATTCTTCCGTGACGGCCAGCAGCTCGTCGCCGCTGGTGATGCCGTTCTCCACGAACTCGACGAAACGCGGGCAGGCCTGCGTGAACAGTCGCAGGTCGGGCGCCGCGGCGAACGCATCCTCGTAGGCGCGGGAGTTGATGGTGCCCAGGGTGCCGATCACGCCGACGCGACCGCTGCGTGTTGCGCTGACCGCGCGGCGTACCGCCGGTTGAATGACTTCGACGACCGGAACGGAATACCGTTCGCGAGCGTCTCGGAGCATCGCGGACGACGCCGTGTTGCACGCGATCACGAGCATTTTCACACCCTGATCGACCAAGGAATCCAGCGCGTCCAGCGCATACTGCCGCACCTGGGCGATCGGTTTCGGGCCGTACGGCGAATGCGCAGTGTCACCGACGTACAGGATCGATTCGTTTGGCAGCTGGTCACGAACTGCACGGGCGACGGTCAGACCGCCGACGCCTGAGTCGAAAATCCCGATCGGTGCATCTGCCACGATGATCCAGCCTAATCGCTGCCGTGAGGTCGATTTGAAACTCACAGCATTTCGAGAGTCACTCTCTATTGCGTGTGCCTCTTGTTTGACATACGCTTGCGCTAATGAATGAATGAATGGGCACGACCGGTCGGGTTCGCGACAGGAGAGATCGATCATGAAGTCAACCGGAAACCGCCGGTGGTGGGCACTCGCGGCGATCACACTCGCCATACTGGCCGTGGGGCTCGACCTCACCGTGCTGAGTGTCGCGCTGCCTACGCTCGCCACCGCACTTCACGCATCCGAAGCGGACCTGCAGTGGTTCTCGGCCGGTTACGCGCTTGCATTGGCAGCCGCTATGCTTCCCGCCGGGGTGCTCGGCGATCGGTTCGGGCGCAAGAAGTTCATGCTGATCTCGCTCGTGCTCTTCGGCATCGGCTCCGTCGCGTGCGCCTACGCACCGGGCCCCGAACTGTTCATCGTTGCCCGAATCGTTCTCGGTGTCGCGGGTGCCGGCCTCACCGTGACTGCACTGAGTGTGATCACCGTGATCTTCGACGAGAAAGAACGCCCGCGGGCGGTCGGCATCTGGGCCGCCGCGAACTTCCTCGCCCTGCCGATCGGGCCGATTCTCGGAGGCTGGCTTCTGTCGCAGTTCTGGTGGGGCTGGGTGTTCCTGATGAACGTTCCCATCGTCGTGATCGCCCTCGTGGCCGTGCTCGCCCTCGTGCCGGAATCCCGCGCCGAGACGAAGCCAGGGCTCGACCCGGTCGGCATCGTAGCCTCGAGTGGCGGAATCGCCCTCCTCGTCTACGGGCTGATCGAAGCAGGGGTGAACGGCTGGAACGACGTTGGATCCCTGAGCCTGATCGTCGGTGGAATCGCCGTCGTCGTCGCGTTCGGCCTCTGGGAACGCTACCTCGCCCGCCGTCCAGGCAGCGACCCCCTCGTTGATCTGACACTCTTCCGCTCGGCGGCGTTCACCTGGGGCGTCATCCTGGCGGCGTGCGGCATTCTGACCATGGTCGGCGTGATGTTCACGGCACCGCAATACTTCCAAGCCGTGTTGGGCCTGGACGCGCAAGGTTCCGGCCTTCGGCTACTCCCACTGATCGGCGGACTCGTGATCGGTGCGATCCCCGCTAATCGCGTGGTCGCCGCGATCGGCTCCAAATTCACAACCGCCCTCGGGTTCGCGCTGATGGCGATCGGGCTTCTGATCGGGTCGATGACGACCGCAAGCTCCTCTGAAGTCTTTCTCGCGACCTGGTTGGCGGTGTTCGGCTTGGGCATCGGCCTCGCGTTGACGACCGCAGCATCCGCCGCTCTTGCCGTGCTCCCGACCGAACGCGCGGGTGTCGGTTCCGCCATCATGTCGACCATGCAGAAACTTGGTTCACCGCTTGGAGCCGCGATCGTCGGCAGCGTCGCGAGCAGCGCCTACGTCGCCCGACTGACTCTGACCGGACTTCCGGATGCGGCGGCCAGCGCAGTGCGCTCCAGCGTGTTCGCCGGTCTTGACGTCGCCGACAAACTCGGCTCGGCAGCGCTGCGGCACGAAGTGGAGACCGCATTTGCGCACGGCATGGACATAGCATTGCTCGTAAGCGCCGGCTTCGCCGTCGGCGGACTGATTCTGGCCCTGATCTTCATTCCGAAGCGGGCTGCTGCCGGAGAGGGGGACGACGATGACCACGGAGGCCACGAGCGAGGTCGGGCTGCGCGAACGCAAGAAGGCACGCACGCGACTCTCGATTGAGCACGAGGCGTTGCGACTGTTCCGCGAACAAGGCTATGAGGCGACGACGATCGAGCAGATCGCCGCGGCTGCGGATATCTCGCCGAGCACGTTCTTCCGCTACTTCCCGACCAAGGAAGACGTTGTACTCGCCGACGAGTACGACCCGTTCGCCACTGCGGCGATTCGCAACCAGCCCGCGGACGTGCGACCGATCGAGGCGATCCGTCGGGCGATGCATGCGACCTTCGATGCGTTGGCGAGCTCTGATCGGGCAGACCTCGACGAGCGGGTCCACCTGATCTTCCACGTTCCAGAGTTGCGTGCCGCGGCGTCTGACCAGTTGTTCATGCAGTCGGCCACTCAGGTCGCCGAGATCATTGCGGAACGTCTCGGTGTCGGTATTGACGACCCCACTGTTCGCACTCTCGCCGGGTCGCTTCTCGGTGTCGCCCTTTCGAGCATGTACCGGTGGGCGGCCGACCCGACCCGCGACCTGATTGACGTTCTCGACGAGGCGCTCGTGCACCTGGACGAGGCGTACCCCGGTGAACAAAGCCGCATTCAGTAGGCTGAGACGGTGATCGGCACATCTTCCGCACTGCGCACGGACCGCTACGAACTCACCATGCTGGATGCCGCCCTCGAGGCCGGCACGCACGAGCGCGAATGCGTGTTCGAAGCATTCACTCGGCATCTGCCCGGCGGCCGGCGCTATGGCGTCGTCGCAGGAATTGGTCGCCTGCTCGAACTGATCGACGCGTTCCGGTTCGGCGATCAGGAACTTGCCTGGCTCCGCGAGCACCAGGTCGTGCACCCGGCCACGCTGGATTGGCTTGCGAACTACCGGTTCAACGGCAGTATCCGCGGCTACCGCGAGGGCGAGGTTTACTTTCCTGGTTCGCCGTTGCTGGTCGTCGACGCTCCGTTTGCCGAAGGCGTGTTGCTGGAGACACTGATTCTCAGCGTGCTCAACTACGACTCGGCGGTGGCCAGCGCAGCCGCCCGCATGGTGTCCGCAGCCGTCGGCCGGCCGATCGCCGAGATGGGCTCTCGGCGCGCCAACGAACACGCCGCCGTCGCCGCCGCCCGCGCCGCCTACATCGCCGGTTTCGATGCAACCTCCAACCTCGAGGCGGGGCGCCGCTGGGGTGTCCCCACCATGGGCACGGCAGCACACTCGTTCACACTTCTGCACGACAGCGAAGAGGATGCGTTCCGCGCACAGATTCAGACGCTCGGCACATCGACCACGCTGCTGGTCGACACGTTCGACGTGCATGCGGCGATCGATCTCGCGATCAAGGTCGCCGGCCCCGAGCTCGGGGCGGTGCGACTGGACTCCGGCGACCTGCCGTCGCTGGTGCGCTCCGTGCGCGCCCACTTGGACGAGCTTGGCGCGGTGAAGACGCGGATCACCGTGACCAACGACCTCGACGAGTTCACGATTGCGGCTCTGGCCGCGTCTCCCGTCGACTCATACGGCGTCGGCACGTCTGTAGTGACCGGATCGGGAGCACCCGCATCCGGAATGGTTTACAAACTTGTGGCGCACCGCGACAACGCGGGTGACTGGGTTTCCGTTGCGAAGAAGTCGGACGGCAAGGTCAGCATCGGCGGACGCAAGCACGCGGTGCGGCGACTCGACGCGGCGGGCACCGCAACCGCGGAGGCCATCCACGTTCTGCACGACACTCCCCCGCACGATTCCGGGCGGGACCTGCTGGTGCCCCTCATCGTGGATGGCGCGCCCGAGCGGGCGCATCTCGGCGCGGAGGGCGTCGCATCCGCTCGCGCACATTGCGCCGCCGCGATTGCGGAACTGCCGGATGTCGCGTTCCGGCTCGGCCGCGGAGACCCCGTTCTGCCGACGCTCTACCTGTGAGTGCCGCTACTCTGCTCGGAGTTTCTCGTAGATTTCCTTGCAGGTCGGGCAGACGGGGAACTTCTGCGGGTCGCGCCCTGGGGTCCACATCTTGCCGCACAGAGCCTTGACCGGCTTGCCCGTGACGGCGGATTCGAGGATCTGCTCCTTCTTGACGTAGTGCGAGAAGCGCTCGTGATCACCCGGCTCGATGCTTTCGCGCTCCAGCAGTTCTTCGAGTTCACGGTCGAGCGTTGCGGTGCCGCCGCCGTCGGGACGTGCTCCTGGGTCGGAGATGCTGGCGTGATTCATCCTTCAATTCTATGTCGAAGCCTGTAGCCGCAGCCGCTCAGTCCGCCCGGATGGCCGCAGCGAGGATCTCGGGTCCGCGACGGTCGAATGCGGCAGCTCCTGCCGCAATTCCACCGACCAGCACGCCTGCGCCGATCACCAATCCGGCGAGGAGCGCTGCGAAGAACCAGTCGGGCGACTCAATGATGCCGAGCACGGTCAAGGCGACGACGGGAGACACGAACACGAGAATTGCCAGAAAACTGACCGACTGGATGGCCGCGGCCGTCGCGCTCGTATGCTGCGGTTGTGCGAACGCACTGTCGTTCGGTTTCGTCGCCGGGTAAGGGAACAGCGCGGAAGAGATGCTCGACAGGCCGATGCCGACCAACAGCACGGCCGAGTTCAGCCCGATCACGGCGGGCAGGATCACCCAGTCCTTGTAGAAGAAAACGGTCACAATCGATCCGACGATCACCAGAGGGATGCCGAAGACCAGAATCGGCACAATCCGCCCGACTCGGTCGGCAACCCCCTTTGTTCCCGATGCGATGTGCATCCAGATCGCCGTGCTGTCGTACGCGACGTCGTTGTGGATTGACCAGCCCAGGAACAGACACATGATCGGCAGCGGCAGAAGTGCCGTGATGTGAGCGGGCACCCCGGCGATCATCAGGGCGGCCACGCCGACGAACGGCACAAGCGGGATCATCAGCAACGACACCCAGTAGCGCGCATCGCGCCCCCAGTAGGTGAGGCTGCGCGCGGCGATCGCTCCGGTCGGTCGGTGGGAGAAGGAGCCGAACCAACCGAGCCCCACATATGTGTGCACGGCGGCTTGCCGCCCCGGCGTCACCAGCATCACGGCTACCAGGCCTCGCCAGGCGAGCCACACGATCGCGAGGAACGCGGCCGCGATCACGAGTTTGAGAAGTGCGACGCCGACCGCACCTTCCGCCGCATCCGCCGGAATCGCCCACACGGCGCCCAACGGCGTCCAACTCAAACCGTCGGCGATACTGTGTAGTGTCCGTAATCCGCCGTGGCTCCAATCGATATTGCCCAACAGCAGAACGACGGGCAGGACCAGCAGAAGCAGAACCAGCCCGAATGCGCCGCCGAAGTCTCGGGCACGCCGCGATGACAGGGCCAGCCCGGCGATCGCGGTGGCGACGCGCCCGACCAGCGTGCAGGTCACGGTGGCGACTGCGGCAGCGATCAGCGCCAAGATCGCGCTGCCCACACTGCTCGACCAGGTGACGACGGACGCCAGCGTGCATAACCCGAGTACCACCGACGGCACGCCGACCAACGCGGCGACCGCCAGTGCCGTCGCCAGCCGCGAGTTCGGGATGCCGAACACGGCGAATCGGCGCGGGTCGAGTGTGTCATCGCTGCGGAAAACCAGCGGAAGCACGATGAAACCGAGCATTGTGACCGACCCGGCCACGATCACAATGCTGCGCACGAGGCCGACGTTGCTGGCGAACCGGGCCGCGATCAGCGCGGCAACGATCAGCACGACCAGGAAGGCTCCGTAGAGCACCGCGACGATCAGACCGAACACTTGCCACGGGCTGCGGCGAAACGCATTGGCCGTCAGCGTCAGCTTCAGTCGGAGAAGCTGTGCAACCATTCCAAGCCCTCCGCTGCCTTGCGCCCTCCGGCGAGTTCCACGAAGCGATCTTCCAGGCTGCGACCGCCGCGCACCTCGTCGACGGTACCCGAAGCGAGCACTTTGCCGTTGACGATGATCGCGACACTGTCGCAGACGCGCTGAATGAGGTCCATGCCGTGACTGGAGAGCACCACCGTCCCGCCCGCGGCGACGTACTTCTGCAGGATTTCGATTACATTCGCCGCCGAAACTGGATCGACGGATTCGAACGGCTCGTCAAGAATCAGCAGGCGCGGCGAGTGGATCATTGCCGCTGCCAGTGCGACCTTCTTGGTCATTCCGGCTGAGTAGTCGGCAACGAGACGGCCGAGCGCGTCTTCAAGTCCGAACGCCGCAGCCAGATCGGCCGCGCGCTCACGCACAACACCGGCATCCAGACCGCGGAGTGTGCCGGCGTAGCGCAGGAACTGCGCACCAGTCAACCGGTCGAACAGCCGCAACCGATCCGGCAGGACTCCAATCGAGCGTTTCGCCTGCGCCGGATGCCGCCACACGTCGATTCCGTGCACCCAAACCACGCCGGCGTCCGGCCGTAGCAGGCCCGTGATGATCGACAGGGTGGTCGTCTTGCCCGCACCATTCGGTCCGACGATTCCATAGAACGAGCCAGCGCGGACGTCGAGCGACACGGCGTCGACCGCCACCGTCGCACCGTAGGTTTTACGCAGTCGCTGAATGGACAACACAACGTCCGCGGAGGTCGGCGGAGCGATCGGATGCGGATGCGGCGACTCCGTCGCGTGCGCCGGCTGCTGCCCGCGCACAAGCGACCCGAACAGATCGCTCGTGAACTCTACGGTGGGAGAGGGCGCGATCGGCTCGACGGCGGGTGGCGTGACCGGCTCGGCGGCAGGCGGTGCCGGGAGAACCCGTTCGGTTGTCGCAAACTCATCGATCGGGAACTCGTCGAGTACGGGGTTGTGCCGTACAGGCTCCTCGACCACAGGCACTTGGACCGGAGGCTTCTCGACCACGGGCTTCTCGGCTACAGGCTTGTCGACCGCGCGAGTGCCGAGCTCCGGCGCCCAGTTCACGACGGCTGCAGCGGGTTTGTCCCGCACGGTTGCGATCGGCATCACGGTCGCGGCTGCGGCCTTCGCCGGGGCGCGCCTGCTCGGCGCCTTGCGCGCAACAGGCTTGCGAGTGGCCGGTTTACGGGGATTTGCCGGGGCATCCGCTTGGGTGCGGGCAGCGGAACTCGCGGCAGGCAACGTCGGTCGTGCGTTCGCGGCCGTCACCGGAGGATCGGACTCATCTTCTGGTCCGACGTTTTCCGGAGTAGGCGACACAAAACTCACCACGCTAACGTATCAAGCCCCCCACTCTTAGGTGCCGATTCCACGCAATCAGGAGAAATATCATCCCTAGGTATCACCCGTGAGGATGATTACGAATGTGCAACGAGCCGCTGTGAACAAAACCATCCCCGATAAGCTGAAGCTTGGCATAAAGAGGTGTCCTTACATTTGAGCGCAAGCGAACCCTCGGCAAACTCTCCACTATTTGCCACGAGACGAAGAGCTGGCGCTTCGCCGATGAACAGGAGATTGATGTGACCACCCAGGTAGTGATTCTGGCTGCAGGAATGGGCAGCAGGCTCGGCCGTTCCCTCCCCAAGCCTCTCACCGAACTGGGCGATGGCCGCACAATCATGCAGCAGCAGTTCGACAACATCCACCATGCCTTTGGTACGAAGGTCAAGGTGACCCTGGTGGTCGGCTACAAGCTGGAGCACATCATCGAGGCGTTCCCCGACGCATCCTTCGTCTATAACGAGCAATACGACCAGACCAACACCTCGAAGAGCTTGATGCGTGCGTTGCAGGCATCCGGCAGCGGTGGTGTGCTGTGGATGAATGGTGACGTCGTCTTCGACCCCACGGTGCTCGATCGGGCCGCCGAAATGATGGAGCGCGACCAATCGTTCGTGACCGTCAACACTTCGAAGGTGTCCGATGAGGAGGTCAAGTACACGACCAGCGCAGAAGGTTTCATCGAGAAACTGTCAAAGACCGTCAAGGGCGCGCTGGGCGAGGCCGTCGGCATCAACTACGTGTCCAGCCGCGACAAGGCGGGGCTCTTGCGCCAGTTGCAGCGCGTCGAAGACCAGGACTACTTCGAGCGCGGCATTGAGCTGGCCATTGCACAAGACCGCATGCTGGTCGAGCCGGTCGACATCTCCGATCTGTATGCCGTCGAAGTCGACTTCGCCGAAGATCTCGAGCGCGCCAACCTTTTCGTCTAGCCTCCAACTGGCGGATGCCGCGAGGCCGCGTCATTGACGCCGCTCGCGCACGCCTACGATAGGACCCGTGACCACCAGCTACGCTGAAGTGCGCCCGACTCAGCGCACCCGCATCGCGCGTTACCGCCGTTCGCTCTGGTTACTGACGAAGCGCGATCTGCGCGTGCGCTACTCGACGAGCGTTCTCGGTTACGTCTGGTCGATCCTCGATCCGTTGCTGATGGCCGGGATCTACTTCTTCGTATTCACCGTGATCTTCCATCGCGGCAAGATCGGCGAAGAGCCGTACATCGTCTTCCTTCTCTCCGTGCTGCTGCCGTGGATGTGGTTCAACGGCACGATCTCCGACTGCACGCGTGCGTTCCTGCGCGAGGCAAAGCTGATTCGTTCGACGACAATCCCCCGCACCATCTGGGTGAACCGTATTGTGCTTTCCAAAGGCATTGAGTTCGTGCTGTCTTTGCCGGTGTTGGCCGTCTTCGCAATCGCGTTCGGTGCACCCATCAACTTCAACATCGTGTATTTTCCACTGGCGGTCGCGCTGCAGGCTGTTCTCACGGTGGGGATCGGCCTGATCGTGGCTCCACTTGTCGTGTTCTTCAGAGACCTCGAACGCGCGGTCAAGCTCATCCTTCGGCTGCTGTTCTACGCTTCGCCGATCATTTACAGCGCTACGGATGTTCCGCACGAGTTGCGCACAATGATGAAGTTCAATCCGCTCAACGGTATCTTCAGCCTCTACCGATCCGCTTTCTTCACTCAGGAACTCAATTGGGGCTCCGTCGTTATCGCAGCCGTGATGTCCGTGCTGCTGCTCGCATTGGGACTGTGGGTGTTCTCGCGCACTGAACGCGCCGTGCTGAAGGAGATCTGATGGCCGACGCGGCCGTAATCGAAGTGGCGGATGTCGGCATCCGTTTCAAACGCAATCGTCAAGCGAGGCGATCGTTCAAGGATCTGTTCGCGTCCCGCAAACGACGGAGCCGGCCCGGTGAGTTCTGGGCACTGCGCAATGTGACCTTCTCAGTGCAACCCGGTGAGGCCATCGGCGTTGTCGGCCGCAACGGGCAGGGCAAGTCGACGCTTCTCAAACTCGTTGCGGGCGTGGTGCTGTCGGACGAGGGCACCGTCAGTGTGCGCGACGGTGTGGCGCCATTGATCGAGATCACGGGCGGTTTCGTCGACGATCTCACGGTGCGTGACAACGTCTACCTCACAGCGGGCCTGCACGGCATGTCGAAGGCGCAGATCGACGAACGTTTCGACGAGATCATCGAATTCGCCGAAATCGGCGATTTTCTGGATACGCCGTACAAGCACCTTTCCAGCGGCATGAAGGTGCGGATCGCGTTCGCCGTCATCGCCCGACTCGAAGAGCCGATCCTGCTGGTCGACGAGGTGTTGGCCGTCGGCGACAGGGGCTTCCGCGAGAAGTGCTACCGACGTATCGAAGAGCTCCTCGCCGGTGGTCGCACGATGTTCTTCGTGTCACACAATGAGAGCGACCTGCGCCGTTTCTGCTCTCGCGGGCTGTATCTCGACAAGGGCGCTCTCGTGCTCGACGGGCCGCTCGCTGACGTGCTGGAACGCTACAACGAGGACTACGCAGGCTGATTTTTGGGCCTGCTTGGTTGGGGGGTTGTCCCCAACAGTCGACGCCTGGGTTGCCTCTCCACAGAATCGTCGCGTTCGTCGGACGCCCGCGCTACGTTTCCAGCATGTTGAGAGCAATTGACCCCTGTGACCCCGGGGACGGGCCGCCGCGAGCGTATCCGGTTCCGTTCCGGTTCGACCGGAGCACGCCCCCACGATACAAGCTGTGGAACGCCAGTCTCGAGATTTTGAGCGGGGTCACTTTCGCGCTGATCGGCGGCGGCAGTATGCCGTTGCAAGCGCCGGTGACGTTGGCGGCGGGCGCGACTGAAACGCTCGTGATCACCGGTCACGACCTCGCTCGAGACACCGTCTTGATTGTGCGCTGGCGTCGCGAGAACGGCGACGAGTACCTATGGCGGGTGAGCTTCTAGGCTGCGCGCCGATGCCGCCGCGTGTGCGGTCTGGGGGATACGCGCTTGCGCAATCACCGCCGCGGACACCGGTCACGCTCGCCATCTGGCAAGACCAGGCTGATGCCTCTCGGCTTGACGCCTGCCCATATGGGTATATGATATTTGCCATGGCACGAGCAGCGACGACGTCGGACGTCTTCAACGCGATCGCCGAGCCGCAGCGCCGGGAGATCCTGGTGCTGCTGCAGGCGGGTGAACGGCCGGTCACCGAGTTGGCCCAGGAGTTGGGGATAACCCAGCCGGGGGCGTCCAAACACCTGCGGGTGCTCAGGGAAGTCGGGTTGGTGCGAGGCCGCAAGGCAGGCAAGCAGCGCCTCTACGACCTGGACGCCCGTGGTCTGCGAGCCGTTCATGAGTGGACCGGCGGGTTCGAGCGGTTCTGGAATGAGAGCTTCGACCGGCTGAACGCGTACGCACAGGACATCAAGCAGGCAAGGCAGGAGGAGTAGCTGATGAGCATGACGGGACGAGGAACGCCGGCACAGCCCGCGACGGCCGACCGTGAGATCGTGATCTCCCGGGTCATCGACGCCCCACGGGAGCTGGTGTTCGAGGCGTTCACCGCGGTGCGGCACCTGGCGCGGTGGTGGGGACCGGAGGGGTTCACCACTACCACGCGGTCCTTCGAGTTCCGCGTCGACGGGGAGTGGGACTTCGTGATGCACGGACCGGACGGGACGGACTACCAGGAGTGGATCATCTGGACCGATATGCGCACGGTGTTCCCCACCAAGCAGCTGCGCGACGAGGCGGTCGAGAGGTACACGCGATCGAGGGCGGCCAGCAGACCCTGAGCAACCTGGCTGCCTATGTCACCGGGTTCATTCGAAAAGGAGTTGAGAGCTGATGGCCGGCACAGTTTTCTTCAGCGTATCGATGTCGCTGGACGGGTTCATCGCGCCCGAGTCCAGTGAGGAATTGATGGGACAGCAGTGGATGGAACTGCAGCGATGGGTCTTCCCCACCCGGTTCTTCAGGGAGAACCTGAAGCTTGGCCAGGGCGGCGAGGGCGGGGCCGACAACGACATCGCGCGGGAGACGTTCGAGCGCACTGGCGCGAGCGTGATGGGCAAGCGCATGTTCGACGCCGGCGAGCAGATGTGGCCGGAGGAGGCGCCATTCCACACGCCGGTCTTCGTCGTGACGCACGAGAAGCGTGACCCCTGGAAGCGGCCGGGTGGGACCACGTTCCAGTTCGTCAACGACGGCATCGAGCCCGCACTCGACCAGGCCCGCAAGGCCGCCGGCGACCGAGACGTCCGCATCGCGGGTGGCGGCGCAACGATCCTTCAATACCTCAACGCCGGCTTGGTTGACGAGTTCACGATCGCACTCTCCCCCGTGCTGTTCGGCTCCGGAATCCGCCTGTTCGAGGGCGTGGACGCGGGCCGCGTCGCCCTGGAGCAGGTCCGCGCGGAGCCGACGCAGCGGGTGACCCACCTGACCTACGCGGTTCGGGATCGGTAACCGTCTCGACCGGTCCTCGGAGGCAAGCGCGCCCGTGCGCGTTTTGCGCCGGATCACGGCGGCCACTTCGACGCGACACAACTGGCTCACCAGCATCGCTTCACGTTGACGAACTTACAGCGCGCGGCGCTGACGCTCACGGATCAGTTCAGCAGCAGTGAGCAGGTGCGTGCGCGGAGGTAGTGCGGACTCACCGATCCCGCGCACGAGTTCGCCCGGATCGGTGTCGAGCGCGGCCGCAATGCGTATCAGGGTTGTCAAACTGGGGTTCGCTCGACCGCGCTCGATCTTGCCGTAATTGGTGACGTGCATCTCGGCAAGATGGGCGACGTCTTCCTGGCTGAGCGCCATCCGGTGCCGAATATCTCGAAGTCGATCCCCCACGATCTCGGCGGCTACTGAGAATTCTTTGGGCACTCGTCATGTCTATGTGCCTGGAGCGTACATTGCCAGAGTCTTGCGCGCTCTAGCGTTTGTACCTTGCGCTGTCCTGTGGCGACCGAGCCGCGAACCGACCGACGTTGCTTAGTCAGCAGCGCGCCGCCGCCGCTCATTCGCAAATTCTCGCGCGGTCAGCACTGCAGTGTGCGGCGGCAGCATTTCGACGCCGATCCCAGCCACCAGTTCGGCCACATCGATCCCGAGAGTGCCCGCGATACGAACAAGAGTGAAGAAACTGGGATTCACATCACCGCGCTCGATTCGACCGAGATTGGAGAGATCTACGCCCGCAAGAGCGGCCACTGTCTCGCGGCTCAAGCCATCCAGCTGACGCTGTTTGACAATGCGGCGCCCGAGTTCAAGTGCACCGGGCCAACGTTTTTCGGGCATCCCCTATGCCTACTGTCCACCGGCTTATGCAACCAGAGGTTTGCATCATCGTGGTTTAATGCCCTGTGCTTTAATGCAATGTAATAGAACTCGTCGCCGTTCGGCATCACTACTGAGTCGACCGCTCTCGCGGCTCGCCTAGACCGGCGTCCGACGAATGGAACCGCCACGTCCCACGGGAGTGTGGCACACGGGAGCTGACACGTGCCAGAGTCGACACTGCTCGCCAACGACGGCGCGCCAACCGCTAGCGGCATCACCGCCCTGCTCGGCGAATACGCACGTCTTGCGCGTGACACCCACGAGAAGGGGTCGCTGTTCGAGCGGCTGATTGCGCAGTTCCTGCGGACGGATCCGTTGTATTCGGCGCGGTTCGATGAGGTGTGGTTGTGGCAGGATTGGCCCGGCCGGGCCGGCAAGGTCGATACCGGTATCGATCTGGTGGCCCGTGAGCGGTACACCGACAAACTGTGTGCGATTCAGTGCAAGTTCTACGCGTCCGATCATTATCTGCAGAAGAGCGACATTGATTCGTTCTTCACGGCGTCGGGTAAGGCGGGGTTTTCTTCGCGCGCGATCGTCTCCACGACGAGCCACTGGTCGAAACACGCGGAAGATGCGCTGATCGACCAGCAGATCAACACGTTCCGGATCGGCCTGGATGAGCTGGAAGCCAGCGACATCGACTGGTCGCAGTTCAGCATCGAGCAGCCGGAGCAGATGCATCGGGAACCGCTCAAAGAGCTCCGTGAACATCAGCTTCAGGCGCTTCGCGATGTGTGTGTCGGGTTCGAGGCGGCCGATCGCGGCAAGCTGATCATGGCATGCGGCACCGGCAAGACGTTCACGAGCCTGCGCATCGCCGAGCACCTGGTGCCGCCTGGTGGATCCGTGCTGTTCCTGGTGCCCTCGATCGCGCTGCTGTCGCAGACGTTGCGCGAGTGGGCGGCGCAGCAGGTGCTGCCGCAGAGGGCGTTCGCGATCTGCTCGGACACGAAGGTCGGCAAGAACTCGGAGGACTACTCGGTCAGTGACCTTGCCTTCCCTGCCACGACGAACGCCACCTCGCTCCTGGCGGCCGCGCACGAGGGCGGTCCGGATGATGGCCTCACTGTCTACTTCTCCACCTACCAGTCGATTGGTGTCGTCTCGGATGCGCAGGTGGCCGGTCTGCCCGAGTTCGACCTGATCATCTGCGATGAGGCGCACCGCACCACCGGTGTGACGCTCGCCGGCGATAATGAGTCCGCGTTCGTGCGTGTGCACGATGAGAATTACATTCGCGCTCGCAAACGCCTGTACATGACCGCAACCCCGAAGCTCTACGGAGATGCGGTCAAATCCAAGGCATCCGAAAAGCTCGCCGTGGTCGTCAGCATGGACGACGAGTCGCGCTTCGGCCCAACCTTCCACCGTCTCGGGTTCGGTGCGGCCGTTGAGCGCGGCCTGCTGTCGGACTACCGAGTTCTGGTACTGGCCGTTGATGAGGGCACGATCGGGGCGAACTTCCAGCAGGAGTTCGCCCAGCAGGGCGAGTTGAACATTCCGGATGCCGCTCGCATCGTGGGCATCTACAACGGCCTGGCCAAACGGGGCGTGCAGGGGCTGGGTCCGTGGCCGGGCGATATTGCGCCGATGCGCCGTGCGGTCGCGTTCAGCCGATCGATCAAGGATTCGCAGAAGGTGTCCGCAATGCTGGACGGGTTCGCCGGCGGCCCCATCGCATCCGGTGTGCCCTCCTTCCCGACCACGGCAGAGCAGGAACGCCTCGACAGTGCGACCGAGCATGCGGATGCCGCCCAGCGCGCGATCGCCGCCAAGGCGACCGCCCGGCCGCTTGGCATCCGCTCGCAACATGTCGACGGCACGATGAACGTATTCATCCGCAACGAGAAACTGGACTGGCTGAAAGCCGAAACGGACCCGGATGAGAACAGTTGCCGCATCCTTACGAACGCGCGCTGCCTGTCCGAGGGGGTGGACGTGCCCGCGCTCGACGCGGTGATCTTCCTCAACTCGCGAGACAGCCAAGTGGACGTGGTGCAATCCGTCGGCCGAGTCATGCGCAAGGCCGAAGGCAAGGACTACGGCTACATCATCCTGCCGATCGCCGTGCCCGCCGGCGAAAGCCCCGAGCAGGCGCTGAACGACAACGCGAAATACAAGGTCGTCTGGGATGTGCTGCGGGCACTCCGCGCGCACGATGAGCGCTTCGAGGCGAAGATCGAACAGCTGGACTTGAACCGGCGCAGCGACGACCAGATCCAAGCGATCGCAGTCACCGACTGGCACGGCGACGGCGAACGTGCGGGCGAAGATGGCCCGGATTCGGTGGCGGTTCCGTTGAACTGGGCGGCGCTCGGCGCGGACTGGACGGATGCGATCTACGCGAAAATTGTCGACAAGGTCGGCGAGCGCGACTACTGGGAGAACTGGGCGCGCAACGTGGCCGAGATCGCCGGCCGGCAGCAGGCGCGCATTCAGAACCTGGTCACCGGGTCGGATGAACGCATCCGCACCGAATTTCAGGCGTTCGTCGGCGGCCTCCAGGATAACCTCAACCCGTCGATCAGCCAGAAGGATGCGATCGAGTCGCTCTCGCAGCACCTGATCACCCAGCCGATCTTCGATGCGCTCTTCGAGGACTATTCGTTCAGCGACAACAACCCCGTGTCGCAGGTCATGCAACGCATGGTCGACGCGCTCGAGGGCACGAACGTGGAGAGCGAGCGGGCCGAGCTCGACGCGTTCTACACCAGCGTGCGACGGACCGTCTCCGGCATTACGGATGCCGCCGGCAAGCAAACCACGATCAAGCGGCTCTACGAAAAATTCTTCTCCGGTGCGTTCCGCGACACCAGCAACCGGCTCGGCATCGTCTACACCCCCAACGAGATCGTCGACTTCATACTGCACAGCGCCGACGACGTGCTGCGCAGCGAGTTCGGCACGTCACTGTCGGACGAAGGCGTGCACGTGCTCGACCCGTTCACCGGCACCGGCACCTTCATCGTGCGACTGCTGCAATCCGGGCTGATCAAGGCATCGGATCTGGTGCGGAAGTACCGGTACGAGTTGCACGCGAACGAGATCGTGCTGCTGGCGTACTACGTGGCGGCTGTGAACATCGAGGAGACGTTCCACGGTCTGACTGTCCCTGAGCCTGCCGAAGGGCGCGGTGCGCATGCCTATGACTACGGCGTCGAGGGTTATGCACCGTTCCCCGGGATCGTACTCACCGACACATTCCAGTCCTCAGAGGACGAAGATGAGCTCGACGCCACGGGCATCTTCGGTGACAACAACGAACGCGTGAAAGCGCAGAACGCACTGCCGATCACTGTGATCGTCGGCAACCCGCCTTACTCGTCCGGCCAGGACAGTGCGAACGACAACAACCAGAACTTGAAATACCCGTACCTGGACAAGCGCATCGCCGAAACGTACGCTGCCCGTTCGACCGCGCAGAACAAGAACAGCCTCTACGACTCCTACATTCGCGCGATCCGCTGGGCCAGCGACCGCATCAAAGACCGCGGCATCGTCTGCTTCGTCTCCAACGGCGGCTTCCTCGACGGCAACACCGCCGACGGGTTGCGCAACAGTCTGACGGATGAGTTCAGCTCGCTGTACGTGTTTAATCTGCGTGGCAATGCCCGCACATCGGGCGAGCAGCGCCGCAAGGAGAAGGACGGTGTATTTAGTGAGGGCAGCCGCGCGACCGTGGCAATCTCGCTGCTCGTCAAGAACCCGGATGCCACCGAGCATGGCGTGCTCCGCTACCGCGATATCGGCGACTACCTCACGCGCGAACAGAAACTCGCACTTGTTGCCGAATACGGCAGTGTCGACGGGGTGCCATGGGACACAATCGAGCCCAACGAAGCCGGCGACTGGCTGAATCAACGTGACGCTACATTCGCAGCGTTTACGCCGATCGGCGACAAGGACGCGCCCGCACGAGCTGTGTTCACAAGCTATTCCGCCGGCTTGAAGACCAACCGTGACGCATGGGTCTACAACTCGTCTGAACGTAACTTGGAACAAAATGTGGCACAGATGATCGCGTTCTACAACGCACAGGTTGACGAGTTCGCCCGCAGCGCCGGCACATCAACCGATGTCGATAATCTGATCGACTTCGACGCAACTCAAATCAGTTGGAACCGGGCCGACAAATCACGGTTGGCTCGCGGCATTCGCTATGCAAGACGTGATGATGCGAAACGCGGCAGCACTTACCGCCCATTCAACAAGCAACACGTCTACTTCGACCGCCAACTCAACGACATGGTCTACAAGCTCGAGACGATGTTCCCCACCGCCGACCAGCGGAATCTTGGCATAGTCATCACGTCGCCAGCGTCGCATTACGATTTCACGCCATACATCGTCGATTGTCTTCCCGATCTGCACACACTTGACACTGGCCAATTCTTCCCGCGGTACACCTACGAACCGCGCAGCGAGCAGCCGAGCCTGTTCGACGATGGCGAACCATACACCCGTATCGACAACATCACTGACGATATCCTCGCGGAGTACCGCACGCTGTACGGGTCGCAGACGACCAAGGACGACATCTTCTACTTCGTGTATGGGCTGCTGCACTCTCCGGACTACCGAACGACCTACGCGGCCGACCTGAAGAAGATGCTGCCGCGGATCCCGAAGCTCGCCGAGGCATCCGACTTCTGGGCATTCATCGAGGCGGGACGCAAGCTCAGCGAGCTGCACCTCGGGTACGAGTGCGTTGCGCCATACCCGCTCACAATGGTCCGCCCTTCGACAAGCTCAGGGACCGCGGCCGACCTCCGCGTCGAGAAAATGCAATTCGGCGGAAAAGCCGGCGCGTGGGACAAATCCACGATCCACTACAACGACCAGATCACCCTGAACGGCATCCCCGACGAAACCCACGAGTACCTGCTCGGCTCCCGGTCGGCACTCGAGTGGATTCTCGAGAGGTACCAGGTCAAAATCGACAAGGCCAGCGGCATCCGCAACGATCCGAACGACTGGGGGCTCGAGCACGGCGACCCCGAATACATCCTGAACCTGGTCAAACGGATCGTGACCGTGAGCATCGAGACGGTCGCCATCGTAAAGGCGCTGCCTCCGCTGCGGATCACCGATTCGCAGTAGGAGATTCTCCGTGGCGAATGGGTGACCTGCCTACACTGTAGGGATTATGGAAGCACAGATCGTGAAGATGGGCGCGTCACAGGGCGTGCGCATTCCCAAAGCACTGCTCGACGAGGCCGGGATCACAAACGACGTCGAAATCACGGTCATCGGCGATGAGATCCGAATCACGGCCGCGGAGCCCGACTCCGAAGCTACATTCATGATCTTGTCCGAATCAGCGCTCAGCGACTGGGAACGACCGGAGGAAGACGAAGCGCGGGCCTCGCTCCAGTAGCGGACTAGTACTACAGTCGCGTTTATTTTTGGTGTTGTCGGCGGTTTAATCGGACTTTTGCCCCGAGTCCTGTTAATCATGACGGGTGAGTGATGATATTTG
>Ga0208357_1000295_pt1 | contig 40528 bp, 36 predicted proteins | sample NGESurdeep092012_6_FD_184487 | JGI IMG/M metagenome (GOLD analysis project Ga0208357, IMG submission 184487) | Arctic peat soil microbial communities from Barrow, Alaska - NGEE Surface sample F52-2 deep-092012 (SPAdes) | ecosystem: Environmental > Terrestrial > Soil > Wetlands > Peat ...
CCTTATGGTAGCTTGTGTCGAAGCTGTCCGATATCTTCCATCTTTTTTTGCCATGAGCAAATATACATAACCCTTACCAATTTATGCTCTTATTAATAAGATATAAATCGTATTCTGCTTTTGAATGGGTTACAAACTGAGTTACAAAAATTTTCCCTTCATCATCATCATGCTCTAATAACTTGTAAAACCTGTGTTCTGCAAAAAAGCCGGTGGCCATTATTTCCGGTATATGAATTTCCTTTTGCCATTGCAGCCACTCATCCACAATAGCATGATCCACTTTTGCAGTGATGTTATAAATAAACATGATTATAATTTTATGTCAAGAAATACAGGGCAATGATCACTGTGTTTTACTTCAGGAAAAATTTTTACTGCCCGTATTTGATCTGCAAGATTATTGGTAACATTAATGTAATCAATACGCCAGCCTTTATTCTCTAACCTTGTACTGGGGCGCATTACACTCCACCATGTATATTGATCAGGATTTTTATTGAGATGGCGGAATCCATCCGTAAAACCATTTTTTAAAAACTTATCGAACCACGCTTTTTCTTCCGGTAAAAAGCCTGATGTTTTTTTATTGGAAACAGGATTGTGAATATCTATTTCTTTATGAGCAATATTATAATCGCCACACACAATCAGTTTCTTTCTTGTCTTTTTTAATTCATTGAGATAATCCAAAAATTCATCAAGCCAAATGTATTTATAAGACTGTCGCACCTCGCCGGTAGTGCCTGATGGAAAGTACGCATTGATCAATGTAACATCCTTAAAATCGGTACGCAATACCCTTCCTTCAAAATCACTTTGCTCCCTGCCATGTCCATATTCTACATTATTGGGTTCTATCTTGCTGAAGATGCCGACACCACTATATCCTTTTTTTTGTGCCAGGAAGAAATAAGGACGATAGCCCGCAGACTCAATAGCAGCGAGGTCTATATCCGCCTTATGAGCTTTTACTTCCTGGATGCAGACTACATCAGCAGGCTCAGTTTTAAGCCAGTCAATGAAGCCTCTTTTTATAGCAGCTCTTATTCCGTTTACGTTGTATGATATGATGCGCATAGGAATTATTTGTACAATACAGAGTTACAAAAAAAGAAATACATTTATTACACAAATGGAAGAAATAAAAGATTTTGAAGATTTTTATAATAATAAACTAAATCCAAATCTTCGTGATATAAGATTACGAAGTAATGATACCTCCGGTTGGAGTGTTTCTGTTTTATTTTTTATAATGTTTGCGATTTTTTGCTTTCTGCAGCAGCTAATTATTATAGGCATTCTTTGCTCAATCCTGGCATTAATAAGTTTTTATAAGTACATAAAAAAGAAGAATTTATTTGCAGAGAATTATAAAGAAACTGTTATTGCGGAGATAATAAAATATCTGAAGCCTGATCTTACTTATAAACCCAACGAATACATGTCGCCTTCAGACTATGAAAAAAGTAATCTCTTTAGAAAAATATATGATTACTATGGTGGAAGTGATCTTATTTCAGGGATTTATAACAAGGTGCAATTTTATTGTTCCGAATTAGAAGTGTCGCACGACACGCCTTACGGCATGTCTGACGGAGGAAATACGGTAACCACTATTTTTAAAGGATTATTTTTTGCATCGCCGGTAAAAATTTATTTTCCCGGCGATGTTTATATTTGGCCCGCAGGAGAAGAACAACTGGCAGCAAGCATGATGGATGAATATTACAGGCTATTGCCTTCGCCCAATGTATATTATGTTGCCACTAATGATAAAGTTTTTGAAAATAATTTCTCTGTTTATAGCACCAATCCCTCTGCGGCTTCATCTATTGCAGACTATGATTTGATGTATCGTTTGGCAAAATTTAAAGAGGAAATAGAAAAAGATATAAGGATGTCCTTCGTAGGAGGAATTTGCTATGTTTCAATTTCTATTAATAAAGATTTATTAAACCCTTCCATTTCAATGCCTGATAAAGAAAAAATTAAAGAGTATTTCTTTAGTGTAAAATTGATCTTTAATATTATTGACCAATTAAATTTAAGCAGGTTCGTTTAAAAATTTAAGCATCATAATCTAATTGTGGCCTGAGCCATCTTTCCACTTCTTCCACAGGCATATTTTTTCTCTTTGCATAATCTTCTACCTGGTCTTTGGCAATTTTTCCTATCCCAAAATATTTACTTTCAGGGTAGGCAAAATACCATCCACATACGGATGGCGCAGGATACATTGCTAATGATTCTGTCAAAGTGATACCGGCGTTTTTAGTCGCATCAAGTAATTCAAAAAGTTTATATTTTTCTGTATGATCAGGACATGCCGGATATCCGGGGGCAGGCCTTATTCCCAAATATTTTTCTTCAATCAATTCTTTTGCTGATAAAGTTTCTTCTCTTGCATAACCCCAAAATTCTTTTCTTGTTTTTTCATGCAGTAATTCTGCAAAGGCTTCTGCAAGCCTGTCGGCTAAGGCTTGTAACATTATTTTGCTGTAATCATCAAACTCTTTATTAAACCTTTCAATATACGGTTCAAGTCCGTGGATTGAAACAGCGAATGCGCCCATATAATCGGCACCCCGTTCCTCTGGTTTTATAAAATCAGCCAGTGACATATTTGATTGTCCCGGGGCTTTCTTTATTTGCTGACGCAAAAATTCAAGGTTGTATTTTTTGCCATCCGTATTTTTAACCTCTATTGTATCATCTGAAATGGAATTAGCTTCCCAAAAACCAACTACACCTTTTGCAGTAAGCCATTTTTCTTTTATTAATTTTCTGAGAAACACCTGTGCTTCTTCATACAATTTTGTAGCTGCTTTGCCTATCTTTTCGTCTGATAATATTTGCGGAAATTTTCCATGCATTTCCCATGCAATAAAGAATGGCTGCCAATCCAGGTATTCATAAATCTCATTGAGATCGTAATCTTCAAAAACTTTTATGCCAACAAAATTGGGCTTTACCGGAATGAAATTATTCCAATCAATTGGAAATTTATTTTTTTGTGTTTCAGGAAATGCCAGTAAAACTTTTGCTGACCTTTTATTTCCAAAATCTTTTTTTAGTTTTTCGTATTCTGTTTTTATCCCTTCAAGGAAACCGTTTTTATTTTCAGGATTCAATAAATTTCCGGCAACGGTTACGCTACGCGATGCGTCCAGCACGTGTATTACGCCATTATCATATTCCTGGGCTATCCTAACGGCAGTGTGTAACCGCGAAGTAGTAGCACCGCCAATCAAAAGAGGAATCGTGAAATTATTTCTTTTCATTTCCCGTGCCACATGCACCATTTCATCTAAAGAAGGAGTTATTAATCCGCTTAGTCCTATCATTGCAACATCTTTTTCTTTTGCTACCTGCAATATTTTATCTGCAGGGACCATTACTCCCAAATCAATAACTTCATATCCATTACAGCCCAAAACAACACCAACAATATTTTTACCAATATCGTGTACATCGCCTTTCACGGTAGCCATTAATATCTTTGCAGGGCCCGCGCCTTCTACATTTAATATCCCTGCATCAATATTTGCCTGTTTTGTTTTTTCTTTCTCAGCTTCAATAAAAGGAAATAAATAGTTCACGCTTTTTTTCATTACCCGCGCGCTTTTTACTACCTGCGGTAAAAACATTTTTCCACTTCCAAAAAGATCACCAACCACATTCATCCCATCCATAAGCGGGCCTTCAATCACATCAAGCGGTTTTGGATATTTCAACCGTGCTTCTTCTGTATCTTCTTCAATATAATCAGTAATTCCATTTACTAAAGCATAGCTTAAACGCTTTTGCACCTCTTCTTTTCTCCATGCTTCATCTTTTACAATTTCTTTCCCTTTGGCTTTTACTGTTTCTGCAAACGCCAATAATTTATCAGTAGCATCTTCTTTTCGGTTAAGGATTACATCTTCACAAAGTTCTTTTAAAATGGGATCTATATTCTCGTAAATCTGCAATGCGCCTGCGTTTACAATGCCCATATCCATCCCTGCTTTTATAGCATGGTATAAAAAAACGGCATGCATTGCTTCTCTCACAGTATCATTTCCACGAAAAGAAAAAGATACATTACTTACTCCACCACTGATTTTGGTAAGCGGCATCAATCTTTTTATTTCTCTCGTTGCTTCTATAAAATCTACGCCGTAATTATTGTGTTCCTCTATTCCGGTGGCTATAGCAAAAATGTTTGGATCAAAAATGATGTCTTCCGCTTTATAACCTGCTTTTTCTGTCAATAATTTATAGGCCCGTTTGCATATTTCTATTTTACGCTCAATAGTATCTGCCTGCCCTTTCTCATCAAATGCCATCACTACAACGGCAGCGCCAAAACTTTTACAAACAGAGGCCTGATCGAGGAATTTTTCCTCGCCTTCTTTCATTGAAATAGAATTGACAATACATTTTCCTTGAACGCATTTTAATCCGGCTTCTATGATGTTGAATTTGGAAGAATCTATCATCACGGGAATTTTGGCAATGTCTGGCTCGGCCTGCAATAAATTCAAAAAAGTAGTCATCGCTTTTTCACTGTCCAATAAGGCATCATCCATATTTACGTCCAATACCTGAGCGCCACCTTCTACCTGCTGGCGTGCTACGGATAAGGCTTCTTCAAAATTGCCGCCGCGAATTAATCGTGCAAATTTTTTGGAACCTGTAACATTCGTGCGTTCTCCAATATTTATAAAAAGTGTTTCGGGGCGCACTATAAGAGGTTCTAAACCCGAAAGCCGTAAATAAGGCTTTATAGTTTTTGTTGCTGACATTATTTTATTTTTTTTGCGAAGCCCTGAAACCAATCGGGGTTCTCGGTTTATTTTCCTGTACCAATAACTTTTTTAAATACGTAAATACTGTTTTTATTTCTTCGTCATTTTTCACCAAATGCTGTTCTATCTTTTCTATTTTCATCCAGAGATCTTTGTTGTCCAAAATCAGTTGCTTCATTTTAGTAAACAGGCGAATGATCCGGATGTTTACCTGGATAGCGGTTTCGGAATTTAATACACTTGATAACATAGCAACTCCTTGCTCCGTAAAAACATAAGGAAGTTTTCTTGTGCCTCCTCTGCCCTTATTCTTTGATATCGCAAATTGCGATATCAAAGATTTAAATTCGATTTCTGTTAGTTGAAACATAAAATCATCAGGAAATCTTGAGATATTCCTTTTCACTGCTTCATTCAAACGAAAGGTAGGCACTCCGTACATTTCCGCTAAATCCTTGTCCAGCATTACTTTTTGCCCACGGATCAGATAAATCTTTTTGAGAATATTCTCTTCTGAAACCATTACTATTGGCAAGTTTGATTTTGGCATAATTTAATTTTTTTTAATTTAATATTATAAATCGTGTCAATCAAAATCTACTAATTTGAATTTCCTTTTTTAATTCTTATCTACTCGATTTGATATCACAGATTGTGATATCAAATCCTGATCTTGAAGCCGCAATTTGCGACTTCAAGTTATATCTTAATCTTCTGCGCCTACGCTTTCTAATTCTTTTTCCATCACCGGCAATTTTCTTGCTTCAAATTTCTTTACCTTCTCCGCAATATGCTTAATATGCTCGGGCGTAGTGCCACAACATCCGCCCACAATATTTACAAAACCCTCTTTAGCCCAATCTTCTAAAATGTGCGCTGTTTCTTCGGGTTGTTCATCATATTCTCCAAACGCATTTGGTAATCCTGCATTAGGATATGCAGAAGTATAACAATTCGCTATATCACTTAATTCTTCAATGTGGGGTCGCATTTCTCTTGCACCAAGCGCGCAATTCAAACCGACACTTAATGGATTGGCATGTGATACGGAAATGTAAAATGCTTCCAAAGTTTGTCCACTCAAAGTTCGGCCACTCGCATCTGTAATAGTTCCGCTAATCATGATAGGCAACTCTTCTTTTTTAGTATCCCTGAAATATTTTTTGATGGCATAAATTGCGGCTTTTGCATTAAGCGTATCAAAAATTGTTTCTACTAAAAGAAGATCAACCCCTCCATCAACCAAACCTCTTATTTGTTCATAATAAGCATTGGCAACTTCATCAAAAGTAACCGTGCGAAAACCGGGATTGTTTACATCAGGAGAAAGGCTTAAGGTTTTGTTGAGTGGCCCGATTGCACCAGCGATGAATTTGCGCCTCACCCCCGTCCCCTCTCCTTCAGAGAGGGGGGAAGACAAAAATTCATCAATTGCTTTCCTTGCACATTGTGCGGCGGCTACATTGAGTTCGTAAGCCAGCGATTGCATTTCGTAATCTGCCTGTGCAATAGAAGTACTGCTGAATGTGTTTGTTTCAATAATATCGGCTCCTGCTTCCAGGTAAGCTTTGTGAATGGCTTGTATTATTTGCGGTTGTGTAATACTCAGCAAATCATTATTGCCTTTTACATCTTTATGCCAGTCTTTAAAACGTTCGCCGCGATAGTCTTTTTCTTCCAACTTGTATTGTTGAATCATCGTCCCCATTGCACCATCTATAATTAAGATGCGTTCGTTGAGACATTCCTGAATTGTTTTTTTCATTTTTAAAAAATCATTTTTTTTAATCATTATTAAATTCTCACCTGATCTCCAACACCGGTTTTTTTAAAATAGTTTTCAACCAAAAAAAACCGAGCACCCCTGAAATAAGTGACGCGAAAAGGATGGATATTTTCGATTCGGTAATTAATACCGGATTATCATAAGCCAACAAAGTGATGAAGATGGACATTGTAAAACCAATACCGGCTAGAAAGCCAATTCCCAGAACCTGTTTCCATTTTAAATCTCCCGGCAAGGAGCAAATTCCGATTGATACAGCCAAAAAACTAAATAAGAAAACACCCAAAGGTTTTCCAATAATTAATCCTGCAAAAATACCAACGCTTCCTGGCTCTGCGAGGCCCGTATTCCAACCGGTGCCGAAAATGATAGCAGTATTTGCCAACGCAAAAAGTGGTAGAATGACTAGTGATACGGGTTTATGTAACCAATGTTGTAATCTGTAGGACAAAGATTCTTTTTCGCCTTTGCCAAAAGGTATTGCAAATGCTAATAATATTCCTGCGAGGGTGGAATGAACCCCGGAATGTAGCATAAAATACCACATAGCAATTCCTCCTATAATATAGAGTATCAGTATATTTATTCTCAACTTATTCAACACCAGCAAAACAACAAATATTCCCAAAACGATGAATAAATTGATCAATGATAAAGAGGTTGTATAAAAAACCGCAATCACTATAATAGCTCCCAGATCATCAATTACAGCTATTGCTGTTAATAAAATTTTTAAAGATGTCGGAACGCGATTCCCCAAAAGAGAAAGTACACCGATTGCAAATGCAATATCTGTAGCCATTGAAATTCCCGCACCGGATTGTGTTATCGTACCATAATTGAAGAAAGCATAAATGAGTGCAGGAATTAACATGCCGCCAATAGCAGCGAAAACAGGTAACAAGGCATTTTTAAAATTGGAAAGTTCACCAACAAATATTTCTCTTTTTAATTCTAATCCAATTAAAAAAAAGAAAATAGCCATCAGACCTTCATTAATCCAATGCTCTGTACTTAAACCCGCGAAATGGTAATGCCAAATACTTAAATAAGTTTCCTGAAATGAGGAGTTGGCAAGCAACAGAGAAATAATAGTACAAAGTATAAGAAGAATACCCGCGCCTTTTTCACTTTGAAAAAATTCCGTAAATAATTTCGTTAATCTCATTATTCTTCAATATTACTTTTATAGAAATATTTCTATAAAAGATGCTATGCAAAAGTTGAACAAAAATGAATGAAACGAAATTTTAAATCCTCTGGATGAAAGCAGAATGTTTCGTTTATTAGTTCAGTTAAGTTGATAACTATTTGCAAAAATTCCCGGGCTGAACAATAAACAAATCCGCCCGGATGGTGTGCAAAATTAGAGCAAAGACAGAATATAGCAAAATGAGAATCATTTAATCAGGCTTATTAAGAGACTCCTATTGGTTTTAAGAAAATTGATTGATTTAATTCTTTATTTTCAAGCAGTATAGAATGTTTCTTCATTTTTTATTTTATCAATAAATAAAGTCCTGCAGCTAACGCCGCTCCTATTAGCGGGCCTATTATCGGAACCCAGGCATAACTCCATTCGCTACTTCCTTTCCCTTTTATGGGCAAAATCGAATGCATGATGCGTGGGCCTAAATCCCTCGAAGGACTAATAGCATAACCCGTGGTTCCACCAAGTGATAATCCTATCGCCCATACCAAAAATGCCACTGGTATCGCGCCCAGGGAACCCAAACCTATCGGCGTTTTGTCTTTTACAATTTCTGCATTCGTAAAATAAAAAATAATGAATATAAGTACGAAAGCTCCGATAATTTCACTTATAATATTCATCCCCGGTTTTCTAATAGCCGGTTTGGTGCAAAAGGTCATTAATTTCAAACTAACATCTTCAGTATTATCAAGATGGTCTTTATACATCAGCCAAACTAAAAAAGAACCCAGCATGGCACCGCCTAATTGCGCCACAATAAACATGGCAACTCTGTTCCAGGCAAATTGTCCTGCAAGTGCAAGGCCAATCGTGACCGCCGGATTTAAATGCGCTCCACTATATGGTCCCGCGAATACTACGCCCACATATACCGCTAAAGCCCATCCGGTGGTAATAACAATCCATCCACTATTATTGCCTTTGGTTCCTTTGAGTACCACATTGGCTACCACCCCATCACCTAAAAGAATAAGGAAAGTAGTTCCGATAAATTCTGCAAGAACTGGAGTCATATGGTTGAATTTTAAAAGTTGATGATTGATTTGAAATTCAGGTTATTTGTTTCTTTACTGCCTTCCATTGATTATTGAATGTTGAAAATTGAATGTTGATTATTGATTATTATTTTCCGAACCTTAAATCCTTGCTTTTTGTTTCTTTACTGTCTTAAATTGATTATTGAATGTTGAAAATTGAATGTTGATTATTGATTATTATTTCCCGAATCTTAAATCCTGAGTTTTTGTTTCTTTACTGGCTCACATTAATTATCGAATTCACCACTCACCATTCACTCCTGCGCCCACACTTTAGCCGCTCTCACCGCCCTGTTCCAGCCTTTAATATTTTCTGCCATATTTTTTTCTGCATTACCTGGCTCAAAACTTTTATCTATTTTCCATTGTGCGCTTATTTCATTCATATCTTTCCAAAAACCAACCGCAAGCCCAGCCAGGTAAGCCGCTCCCATCGCTGTCGTTTCTGCTATTTTCGGACGAATAACTTTTGTATTTAAAACATCTGCCTGAAATTGCATTAATAAATCATTGGCTGTAGCACCGCCATCTACTCTCAATTCTTTAATGCTGATTCCTGAATCTGCTTCCATCGCTTTCAATACTTCCATAGTTTGATAAGCGATACTTTCCAAAGCGGCTCTTGCAATATGTGCTGCATTGGTTCCGCGTGTCATTCCTACAACCATTCCTCTTGCATGTTGATTCCAATGCGGCGCTCCCAATCCTGTAAAGGCAGGCACAAAATAAACGCCGCCATTATCTTTCACTTTTGTTGCCAAACTTTCTACTTCTGCAGAAGTACGGATAATTCCCAATTCATCGCGAAGCCATTGTACTACAGCGCCCGCAATAAATATGCTTCCTTCCAATGCATATTGTATTTGTCCATTTACTTTCCACGCAATTGTAGTGAGTAAATTATTTTTTGAAATGATGGGTCTGTCGCCAATATTCATTAGCATAAAACAACCGGTACCATAAGTGTTTTTTACCATTCCCGGCGAAGTACACATTTGTCCAAACAAGGCAGATTGCTGGTCTCCTGCTACTCCGCCTATAGGTATTTCTGTGGAGAATAATGCCTCGGAAGTGGTTCCGAATATTTCGCTGGACTGTTTTACTACGGGCAACATACTTTTTGGAACATCAAATATTTGCAACAATTCTTCATCCCAGTCCTGTGTATTTATGTTGAATAATAAAGTACGCGATGCATTGGTAATATCTGTTGCATGCACTGCTCCTTTAGTAAGATTCCATATAAGCCATGAATCTATTGTGCCGAAAGCCAATTTTCCTTCTTCCGCTTTTTGCCGCGCGCCTTCTATATTTTTTAATATCCAGTTTATTTTTGTTGCCGAAAAATAAGCATCAATCACAAGCCCTGTTTTTTCCCGGATTTTGGTTTCGAGATTTTGTCTTTTTAGATTATCACAAAACTCAGCAGTTCTTCTGTCCTGCCAAACAATGGCATTGTAAACAGGTTTTCCTGTTTCTTTTTCCCATACAACAGTTGTTTCTCTTTGATTGGTAATGCCGATTGCAGCAATATCTTTACTACTTAATGACGCCCTGGAAACCGCTTCTGCAGCTACTCCTAATTGTGTTGACCAGATTTCGTTCGGGTCATGCTCTACCCATCCCGGTGATGGAAAAATTTGAGTAAATTCTTTTTGTGCAATTGAAACAATAGCTCCTGAATTGTCAAAAACCATTGCGCGCGAACTGGTGGTTCCCTGGTCAAATGCAAGAATATATTTTGTCATGATTTATGTGAATTAGGATTGTTCTTAGAATGAAACCAAGAGGGAAAATAAGATTTTAATAAATAATTATTAGCAAGATTTACAAAATCATTCAATTGCTGTTTTTGCCAATCGCTGTCTTTATTCAATTCTTCAGCCATTATGTTTGCCACCATCGGCACCATATCTATTGCCAGCTTAGCATCTAAGAAAAGCACCCTTAATCGTCTTGCTAAAACATCTTCAACTGTTCGCGCCATTTCCTGGCGAACTGCCCAAGCTATTTGCGCTTTTAAATAAATTTTTTTAGGAAATATAGGTTCCCCTAATTCAGGATTTTTTTTAATCAATTCTTTTATTCCTGTTTCATCACTTCCATATATTTGGAAAACATCATTATTTATTGGTTTACTGTCAGGTAAGGTTTGTTTGTTGATTTGAAATCCATGTATTCGTAAAGTTTGTGTTGTACATTTTACAAAAGGTAATCCGGCAGTTTTGATGGCTTTATTCACAGTGTCTTCAGCCATCTTTCTAAAAGTTGTCCATTTGCCTCCGGTAATTGTTATCAATCCTGATCCGGCAACAATTATTTTATGGCTTCGTGAAATTTCTTTTGTTGAACCTTTCTCTTTATCAGGCGCAGCCAAAGGACGCAATCCTGCAAATACGCTCAACACATCCTTCCTTGTTGGCGGATGTTTCAAATAAATTGCCGCTGTAGAAATTATAAATTCAATTTCTTCTTCTAAAGCTTTTGGCTCTAAACTATGTTTTTTTAATGGGGTATCAGTAGTTCCTACAAGTGCTTTATCGTGCCATGGAACAATAAATAAAACCCTTCCGTCTTTTGTTTTAGGTATCATGATTGCGTCATCACTTGCTAAAAAAGATTTGTCAAAAACCAAATGGATTCCCTGGCTTGGCATCACAATATCTTTTTGTTTCGCATCATCCAATTTTAAAATCTCATCTACAAATACACCTGTAGCATTGATTATGGATTTGGCTTTGAAAGAATAGGTTTTATTTGTTTCCAAATCTGTTGCCGTTACCCCGGTTATTTTCCCATTCTCTTTTAATAAACTAATTACTTTAAAATAATTTAAAACGACCGCGCCATTTTCCGCAGCAGTTTGCGCGATATTAATGGCAAGCCGCGCATCATCAAATTGTCCATCATGATAGATAACACCACCTTTTAATTTTTCTTTTTTTATATTCGGAAGTACTTCTAAAGTTTTCTTTTTATTAATAGATTTTGATTTACCAAAACTTAATCTGCCGGATAATAAGTCGTATAATTTCAAACCAATTAAATAAAATAATTGTTGCCCTTTTTTATAACAAGGAATAATAAAACTCAGATTACTTACTAAATGAGGCGCATTTTTTTTCAGCAATCCTCTTTCATGCAACGCTTCATAAACTAAACCAATATTCCCTTGTGCTAAATAACGAACCCCGCCGTGCACCAGCTTTGTACTTCGGCTTGAAGTTCCTTTGGCAAAATCTGATTGTTCCAATAATAATGTACGAAATCCACGTGAAGCGGAATCCATCGCAATTCCCAATCCTGTAGCTCCGCCGCCAATAATAATGATGTCCCAGCCATCTGTTTCGGTTTCAATCTTTTTTATAAAAGAAGGTCTATCCATTTTGCGTGGCTATTTATAGCATTTCAAATATAAATGAAAAGCGCTTTGGTTTAAACTAAAAAACTTCCAGGCTGTAAAACCTGGAAGTTTTTTTATTAATTGGTTTAATCCTAATTTATTTAGAAAGATAAATTTCTTATCGTGCATTCGGCACACTTGCCCTTAGCATCCACGCCATCTTTTCGTGCTCTTTCATAACACCAGTAATAAAATCAGAGCTTCCTTTATCATCATATTTTTTATCAAAATCATCAATTAAAGTTCTTGTCTTTCTAATCAATTCATCATGATCGGAAACTAATTCTGCAAGCATAGATTCTGCAACAGGGGAAGTAGATGCATGTTCTTTTAAAGATGTTTCAGAGAGAAATTCCTTCATGCTCCCGATTGCGAAATGCCCCACTTTCCTCACGCGCTCGGCTACAGAGTCTATAATTGTTTGCAGTTGATTGTATTGATCGTCAAGAAATAAATGTAATGCGTGGAAATCGCGCCCCTCAATATTCCAATGAAATTTCAATGTTTTTGTATAAAGAACAAATTCATCAGCCAGCACTTTGTTCAACTCATCAGCCACTTTCTTGCTATTAGCATTAGAAATACCTGTGTTTAAATTGTCCTGTGTTTTTGTATTTTTTGCCATAATTGTTTGGTTTTATTTTTTAATAAAATATAGTTTGATTGAAATACAATATGAATGCCAAGTTTGGATATTTGAAAGCTTGGATTGTTTATGGTTTTATAAAAAACAGGAATCTTCAATATTTGTTATTGCCCTAATGATTCGTTCCGGCGGTCATTTACTGTAAGGGAATTATTGAATTGTTAAATTGCTTATTATAAATCCTGCTTATTTGTCGGTTTATTGCAAATGATTTTTAAGAAAAAATTATGGATGAAGAAAACTTTCTATCAAAGGAAAAAGTTCAGAAGGTTGTTCTATTTGTGGATTATGTCCTGATCTTTCAAACATTACAAATTTTGCCTGCGGGCAATATTCTTTAAATTTCTCCATCATTACTGGTACAGCTACACGATCATATCTTCCACCGTAAATCAGAACAGGCATTTTTAAATTTTTCAATTCTTTCCGGTAATCAAAACTCCCAATATCACTTCCTACAATAAAGTCACCATCTCTTCCTACCATTTGATAATATAATTTTGAATTGTACGGGTTAGGGTAGGGCTGCTGAGCTCGCGATAAAAAATTATTGGGATTATACGCATATAAAAATCCGTAAGGAACTTTAGCATATAATCTCTGATGCTCAGGATCGCTTGATACCGCGCCCTTTTCACGGATGATCATAAGCGAATCCCATACTTCAGGATAATTGGTTTTTATTTCATGATTGCTGTTATCATCATTTGCCTGCCACATAAGATAACTGTGAAAAGTGTTGGCAAGAATCAGATGGTTCACATGCTCCGGGTATTTTAAAGCGTAACCCTGCGCTACCACTCCGCCATAAGAATGGCCCAACACATTTATTTTATCAAAATGAAGCGCCTTTCTCAAACCATCAATGTCGTCAATATCACGCGCAAGCGTATATTCTTTTACATCTTTGGCCGTATCACTTTTCCCTCTGCCAAACGCATCAAAATAAATGATCTCATTATCTTTTGCCAAAGAATCAAAAACACGGTATCCAAGATGAGTGCCGCCGGGGCCGCCGGGAATAATGATTAAAGGATCCCCATGACCAACTAATACTACATATAATTTTGCTCCGTTTACTGTTACATATTTCCCATCGGTATAGCTGCTCGGATAATTTTGAGCATAAACCATTGCAAAAAAGAACAAGAGGGTTAAAAGTGAAATTATTTTTTTCATATAAATAAATTTTGAAGTTGAAGATATATAAAACACTTTGCCCGATCAGAAAATCAACTTTATTTTTCAAAATAAATATTTGTACAACTCTTCTACTTTTCCCAACGGAACTACTTCTATTTTGAATTTATTTTTCCCGAGGCCTTTGGTGTTGAATTTACTTACAATTATTTTTTCAAAACCTAATTTTTGTGCTTCGGCTATTCTTTGTTCTATACGGTTCACGGCTCTTATTTCTCCGCTCAATCCTACTTCTCCGGCAAAACATAAATGCATTGGTAACGATACATCTTCGTAAGATGAAAGCAAAGCGCTCAGTACTGCCAGGTCAATAGATGGGTCTTCTACTTTTAATCCACCGGCAATATTGATGAAAACATCCTTTACCCCAAATTGAAAACCTCCCCGTTTTTCCAAAACTGCCAGTAGCAATTGCAATCTTCTTAAATCAAAACCGGTATTAGTTCTTTGCGGAGTTCCATATACACTTTGTGTAACCAATGCCTGTACTTCTATCAGCAAAGGACGTATTCCTTCCATGGTTGCTGCAATAGCAACACCGCTTAATTGCTCTTCTTTTTGGGTAATTAAAATTTCAGAAGGATTGGTAACTTCCTTCATTCCTTCACCGGTCATTTCATAAATACCCAGTTCGGATGTGGAGCCAAAACGGTTTTTTAAAGTACGTAAAATACGATAGGCATAATGACGATCTCCTTCAAATTGCAAAACAGTATCCACCATGTGTTCCAGAATTTTTGGCCCGGCAATACCACCCTCTTTGGTAATATGACCGATCAAAAAAACCGGCGTGTTGGATTCTTTGGCAAATCTTTGAAACTCCGCCGCACTCTCTCTTATTTGTGAAACACTTCCCGGTCCGGATTCTATATAAGGCGATTGAAGTGTTTGTACAGAATCCACAATCACCAATTGAGGTCTCAGTTTTTTTATTTCTTTAAAAATAGATTGTGTGTTAGTTTCTGTAAGAAGATAAAAATTTTCATTACTTATTTGAAGCCGGTCCGAACGCATTTTTATTTGTTGCTCACTTTCTTCTCCGCTTATATATAAGGTAACAATGTTTTTCAACTGCAAAGAAGCTTGCAAAAAAAGAGTGGACTTGCCTATACCAGGTTCACCTGCAATTAATACAATACTTCCCAAAACAATTCCACCACCAAGAACGCGATTTAATTCTGCATCTTCGGTGACAATTCTTTTTTCTTCTCCGCTGGTTACATCCTTTAAAGAAATTGTTTTGAGTCCGCCACTCAAACCTGAAAATTCTTTCCATTCTGTTTCCTGCTTTTCATTTCCTTTTACAATCACTTCTTCCACAAAAGTATTCCACTCATTACATGACGGACATTTACCAACCCACTTTGCACTTTCATGTCCACAATTGCTGCAGAAAAAAGCAGTCTTTGTTTTACTCATTTATCAAATTTTTTTCGTGATAAAGATGATGATAATTACCGAATGAAATTAAACAATCATAAATTAGGTTTGAAAAATTAGGAACGAAAAAGGAAATCCTGAATGAGAAAAGAAATATTGGATTTAAAAATCCGGGTACAGGAAAAAAAAGATAGAGAAAAAAGATAGAGAAAATTCCCCCTTAACTAAAAAGTAAAAGAGCCGGTAATAACACCAGCTCTTTGTACTTACTAACCCATTAAATTCTATTGCTAAATTACAAATTGCAGTTAGATAAACAAATTAAATTTCAGAGATGTGAATAAATTTTCTATCCTTTCACATATAGTCACAACTTCGTTTATAAAGTTTTCATGCATTGATTATCAATGATATATAATTTATAACATGTGTTTGGATTCTTTTCAAGAAAAAATATTTATAAAATATTTGGTTTATAATATAAACTACTTTAGTTTCGTGTCAAATTTACGAAATGTATAAGTTAATTCTGATTCCCTTTGTTTTAATTAGCTGTAGTGCAATATCGCAAATAAAAATAAGTGGGAAGGTTACAGACCATAAAAACCATTCTTTACAAGGGATCAGCATCAGCATCAAAGATTCTTATGATGGAGCTACAACAGATTCATCAGGAAATTTTTCCTTCTCCACTTCAGAAAAAGGGGAACAATTGTTAAATGCAACTGCGTCCGGATACAAACCTTTTGAACAAAAAATAAACATACTCAATTCACCAATTGTTTTGAACATTTCATTGAAAGATGCAATAACTGAATTAAAAGCAGTAATAATAAGTGCGGGAACTTTTGAAGCCAGCGATGCTAAAAGAGCCACTGCTTTAAACCCGATTGATATTGTAACGACTGCAAGCGCCAATGGTGACATCACTTCCGCATTAAAAACTTTACCAGGCACACAACAGGTTGGCGAGAGTGAAGGTTTGTTTGTAAGAGGTGGCACCGCGGACGAAACCAAATATTATATTGACGGTTCATTAGTCAATAATTTTTATTACAGCAGCGAACCCGGACAGGCTACCCGAGGGAGATTCAATCCATTTTTATTCAAAGGAACCATTTTCAGCTCAGGTGGATATTCCGCATTATATGGGCAGGCTCTTTCATCTGTCCTATTATTAGAATCTATAGATCTTCCTGAAAAAACTTCAGCAGATTTTGGAGTTTCTTATCTCGGTGGAAATGCAGGAATTCAAAAACTTTCAAAGAATAAAAAATCATCCTGGGGAATTACTTATGGCTATACCAACCTTTCGCTGGTATATAATCTGATAAAACAAAGATTCGATTATTTCCAGGTACCGATAGTTCAGGAAGCTGATGCCAATTTCAGAATAAAAACTTCTCACACCGGCATGCTCAAATATTATGGTTATTTCAGTACTACCAATATTGGATACAGAAGCCAGGATGTTGACTCATTAAATTTGAAAGATGCTTTCGGCCTCAAAAACTTTAATATGTATCACAATTTATCCTGGAAACAATATATAGGAAAAGGGTGGAAGGTAAATGTAGGTTCATCTTACAGTACGAATAAAAACAACATCAATAATGAACTACAGAATGCAGATAATCAAAAACAGCAAATAAATGACAACCCCCTGTATGCTTATAAAAATTTCAATCTCATCAACAAAGGACAATATATAAATGCAAAAGTGGTTTTTGAGAAAAAATTAAAAAACCTAAGCGCCATTCGATTCGGAAGTGAGGATAATTTCAGTAATGAAAATTCAGTTTACAATCAATATAATGGTATTAGTTATCCTGAAAAAATAAAAGAAAACATCCTGGCAGGATTTGGTGAGGCCGATATATATCTTACCAACAATATAGCTGCAAGAGTAGGCGTTCGCGCAGAGCATTCCCAATTATTAAATACTTCCGATATCGCTCCGCGTTTATCTTTTGCTTACAAATTCCCGGACAAAAGCCAGGTATCGCTTGCTTATGGAATTTATTACCAGGATCCCAACAGTGAGTATTTACCTTCTCTGAATGCATTGCATTTTCAAAAAGCCATACATTATATTGCCCAATATGAAAAGATTACCAACGATCGGACTTTTAGAACAGAATTGTTTTATAAAAAATATGCAGATCTTATAAAAACTGATAATGCAAATAATGAAACTTTTACTGCCATCAATAATAATGGTTTCGGAGATGCCAAAGGAATTGAATTTTTCTGGCGCGACAAAAAAACAATCAAAAATTTTGATTACTGGATTTCTTACTCTTATCTCGATACCAAACGCGATTTTCTGAATTATCCTTTTGAATTGGAACCTTCATTTGCTGCAAAACATACGGCCTCACTCGTGATGAAAAAATTTGTTACACCCATAAAAACCCAATTCAATGCTTCTTATACATTTGCGACCGGCAGACCTTATTATGACCTTGTATACGATTATACTCAAAACAAATATAATTTATTAGAGCAGGGAAGAACCAAAGACTATAATAATCTAAGTTTTAGTGTAAATTTTCTGCCATCAATCGGGAAAACAAATGCCAAAGCATTTTCAGTTTTTATATTTTCGGTTACGAATATTTTAGGATTTAATAATGTGTATACTTATAACTTTTCTGTGAACGGACAAAACAAAGTAGCGGTAACACCTCCTTCGAAAAGATTTATCTACCTGGGATATTATGTAAGTTTAGGAATAGACAGAACGCAGGATGACATTAATAATCACTTATAAGGCTAAGAGTTCAGGGCTCTATCTCAGAAAAAAAATATCAAAAACTTAATAACAAACAACAATAATTTAATAAATCAAAAACAAACAAAATGAAAAAAACAATTCTAATCGCAGTTCTCATTTGCTCTGCCGGTTTCGCTTTTGCACAAAGCGCCAAATATGAAAGCGCCATGAAAAGCAATATTGCACAATTGGATTCTCTAATGATAAATAACAATTATGTGGAACTGGCCAATAATTTTATAAGAATAGGCGATGCCGAAAAAACGCAATGGCTACCTTATTATTATGCGGCTTATTGTTATGCAACAGGTGGATTAATGGAGAAAGACAATTCAAAAAAGGACGCAATTGCTGACAGAGCAGATTCTTTGATTACCAAGGCGGACGCTATTCTGGGGAAAGATAATTCTGAAACTTCTTTAATTAAAGCTATGATCGCAACGGACCACATGCTAGTGGATCCGCAAAACCGTTATATGACTTATGGCTCTGCTATCACTGATAATGTTCAGCAATCAGAATCGCTTGATCCAACAAATCCCCGCCCTGTTTTATTTGAAGCTGAGAGCAAATTCAACACTCCTGAAGCTTATGGTGGCGGCAAAGATGCGGCAAAACAATTATTTGATAAAGCAAAACAATTATTTGACAATTTTAAACCCGAGTCTGATATTTCTCCTAACTGGGGAAGAAGTGCCCTGGATTATTTCTTATCTCAATACAAATAAATTTTTATGAAAAATGATGAAATAAGAATGTCGGAAAAAGAAAGTCTTGAATTGATCGCCTCAATGATCAATACAGCCAAAAATAGGGTTGGCGAAACGGGTACGCTGTATTTATTATGGGGATGGCTCATTCTTTTCTGCTGTATTGTGCAGTTTATTGCTGTACATTTTTTTAATTATTCCAACTCATATTATATCTGGTTTTCCACCTGGATATTATTAATTTACCAATTTTTTTATATTGGGAAGCAACAAAAATTTAACAAGGTAAAAACTTACACCGGCGAAATAAACGGTTTTGTGTGGTTGGTATTTTTTATATGCCTGATGTTAGTCATTTTTATAGGGACCTATTTAAAAAGATATGAAATAATTAACCCGATGATATTAGTGTTATATGGAATGCCAACCTTTTTATCAGGAATCATTTTAAAATTCAAATCTTTGATCATTGGCGGAATCTGTTGTTGGCTGCTTTCCATACTTTCGGTATTTATTCCCGGAGATTATCAATTATTATTGACTGCCGCAGCAATTATTGCCGGCTGGATCATTCCCGGATATTTATTAAAGAAAAATTATAAGAAGGCAGATAATGGAATTTAAAGAACTCGATCCTATATTGCATTCACAATTGCGGCTGGCCGTAATGTCGCTTTTGATAAGCGTAAAGGAAGCGGAGTTTACTTTTTTAAAAGAAAAAACAAATGCGACATCCGGCAATCTGAGTGTGCAAATCAGTAAATTGAAAGAAGCGGGTTATATTGAAATTATAAAACAGTTTAATAATAATTACCCACAAACTATTTGTAAAATAACGCCTGAGGGTATTATTGCTTTTGAAAATTATGTAAAGGCTTTACAAAGTTATATGACGCTTTGAGAAATAATCAATAAGAAATAAGAAAGTATGAGATTCAGAAAAAAATAAACATGAAAACACTTCTCATTATCCGGCATGCAAAAAGCGGATGGGACGATGCATTTGTTCCAGATATTGATAGAACTCTTACTGATCGTGGAAAATCGGATGCCGCCATGATGGCTAAAAGAATGAAAAAAAAATCAATAAAAATTGATGCATTTGTTTCAAGCCCTGCGAAGCGCGCTAAAAAGACGGCGGAAATATTTATGAAAGAATTTAATGAAAAGGAGAAAAAATTAATAATCATTCTTTCTTTATATGAAGCCTCTGTAAAAGATTTTTATGATGCGATTGAGACATTAAATAGTAAAGATGATGCAGTTGCATTATTTTCTCACAATCCTGGTATTACCCAATTTGTAAATTCACTTGATTGTGCGCCCGTTTACAATATGCCCACCTGTGCCGTATTTGCGTTAAAAATCCAAACCAAACACTGGGAAGAATTCACGGAAGCCGAAAAGGAATTTTTATTTTTTGATTATCCCAAAAATGTGGAGTAACAGATTTTATCCTCTCACATCCAGCGCATCCCTCAACCCATTTCCCAGCAGATTAAATGCCAACACCAAAATCATGATAGCGACACCCGGAGCAAGCGCCAGTGCAGGATTGTGCGTAATAATAAAATTATAATTTTCTTTCAGCATCAATCCCCAGCTTGGAGTAGGAGGCTGAATTCCCACACCGAGAAAACTCAAGCCTGCTTCGATAATAATAGCGCTCGCAAAGTTAGCCGCGGCAATTACAATCACCGGTCCCAGCACATTGGGAAGAATGTGGCGGATAATAATACGAAGATTTTTTAATCCCAATGCTTTTGCAGCTTGCACGTACTCTAACTCCCGCAAAGCCAGCACTTGTCCGCGAACCACGCGCGCCACACTCACCCACATCGTTAATCCAACAGCGATAAATATTTGCCAGAAGCCTTTACCAAGGGTAAGTGTAATTCCAAAAACCAGCAGTAATGTAGGCATGCTCCATATCACATTGATGAACCACATGATAATATTATCCGTTTTACCGCCGTAATACCCGGCTGTAGCTCCCAGGAAAATCCCGATGGAAAGAGAGATGATAACCGTTATTAAACCTACGGCAAGGCTTACACGAACTCCCACCAAAAGGCGACTCAATATATCTCTGCCAAAAGTATCGGTACCCAACCAAAAGGTTTTTGATTCAATATAATTGTTATCGGCCAGTTCATTTTTTGCATACACTCTTTTTTCCTGCAACCCTTCATCAATAAATTTTTCTACATAAAAGGAATCACCCCTTTCCTGGTAACTATTTATCGGCACATATAAATATTTATCCTCCGCACCGAATAATAAGCGCTTAAAAAAACTGGTATTATCAATATGTTTTTCTTTTTTTACCCTGATAAACAATTGCGTGTACCCCGGTTTACTGGCCATTATTTCTACTATCTCTCTATCTGCGTTTGGCGTGGAGTCTGTGCCAAGATAGTACGCGAAAATCCCAACAAGAATAGCAACGCAGATAACAATTAATCCCACTATTGCGCCTTTATTTTTTTTTAGCCTTCGCCACGCATTTTGAGAAAAAGAAAAAGATTGCTTCATCGAAATAAAAATAAGTAACTTTTAATTGAAAATAGAAATTGTTGAGAGTTATTTGATTTTATTTCGTGCGTAACTTGAACAAAATAAACTTTGTTTTATCAATAAGCCTGGATTAAGACTTCCGCAGGGATATTTAATGTCTCATTTAGTTTACGAATCATTGCTAAACTTAATTTCCTCTTCCCCGATAAAATTTCGGACTTGCGAAAACGATTTCCCAAAATTTCTGACAACTCTGTTTCCGACATATTCATTTGCTCTAACCTGAATTTAATGGCTTCTAAAGGATTAGGTTTGGGTACAGGATAATACTCATTCTCATATTCTTTGACAAGAATCGATAAAATTTCCAATTCGTCAGATTGCCTTGATCCGGGTTTTATATTTTTTTGCATCAGCGTATAAACACGCCCTAAAACATCTTCGTATTGCTGATTATTTTTTATTGGTTTTAACATAATTTACTTTTTTAACATTGATTTTATCATACTCTTTATGATTGCCAAACCACACAATGAACACAATTTTGAGATGGTATTCTATGTCTACTATTAACCGGTAATTATTGCCGTGAATATTAAAAACGACTCGTTTGTTACTAATAATTGAAGCATTACGATATTGAGTTTTTAATTCATTATGATTATTCCAATCTGCTATCATAGACTCTTCATGCCATGAAAGTAAAGATTCCTTGGCAAGTGGGAATTTTTCCCAATAATCCCTAAGCGTTTTTATTGCAATCACTCTCATCAATATTGTAAATATACAATAATGTTACCAAATTGGTAACGGTTATTTTTATTGTTTTATTCTGTCAGACAGTTTTTACTTCACACCCCTTCCTTTCCAACGATAACTTCCAAATTTCCCCAACCATCCCGCAACGAGTGTATAAATAATATGAAACGGTTGCGCAGGCACAAACCGCCAAAGTAATTTTTGCTTTCCAAAAAATTTTGCAACAGGATACAGAAAAAATATTTCAGCAATCGTTTTTATAATAATGGCAATCAAAAAAATGCAAAAAGGTTTTATAAAAAAGAAAGAAGAAACACCGAGAATAAAAATCCAAACATTTAAAAGATAAACCAGGAATAAAACTGCAGTTATTTTTTTGTCAGTATATTTATCCGCTTTGCTTGCCCAGCGGATTCTTTGATTCATAAAATCTTTTAAAGTCTCTGCCGGTTTCGTCTGCACAATTACATCCGTTGATTTTAAAAACATAATTTTTTCAGGATACACTTCTTGAATTTTGTGCATCAGCAACATATCATCTCCACTTGCTATCTCGTCAATTCCTTCAAAGCCATTTACCTCATAAAACACTTTTTTTTCGTAAGCAAGATTAGCGCCGTTGCACATACTGTGAAACTTTTTGAAGACAGAAGCGCCGGTGATTCCCTGTAAAGTCATAAAATCCAGCGACTGAAATGTATTAAAAAAACTTTTGAAAAAAGAATCCTGCGATAATGGATTTTGGAATACTACCGGTAAAGCAACAAATACGGGCTTTTTCTCTTTATAAAAAGTAACCAGCGTTTCAAGCCATTTTTCGGGAACCACACAATCCGCATCCGTAGTTACTATTAATTCGCCTTTGGCAAATTGTATGGCGGTCTCAATAGATTTTTTTTTGTAGGAATTTAAAATTTTGTTTTGCGTAAAATCCGCCAGGTTGATTGCACGGATATTTTCTTTTTTATAAGAATGAATGATAGCAACAGTTTCATCCGTTGAATGGTCATCTGTGACAATTACTTCCCATCTATTTTGAGGATAGGTTTGATTGATGATGGATTGAAGGCAATTGCCTATGTTTAGCTCTTCATTTCTTGCAGCAATAATTATAGACACAAATGGCAATTCATTCTCCGGTATTTTTCGTGACGGAATAAAACCGGGGATATCTAACCAACTGTTTCTATAATAAAGAATAAGAACGACATAAGGCAGTAAAAATAAAATGGTGATTATAATAAAAATCATGCAAAAAGTTAAGAAATGCAGATATACAATTTAAATAACAATGATTGTACAAAAATAATTTTTTGGTGTCGAAATGAAACATTAGATTTGTAGTTGCATAAACAACTATATGCTAAACAACCAATTTAAAAAAGGCGAACTTTATAGTTTTATTACCGGCAAAGCGTCAACGGCTATTGCGAGAAGATTGCAGAGAAATTTTAAAGAATCGGAGATAGATATTACGATTGAGCAGTGGAGCGTTTTATACCATTTATGGAAAGAAGAAGGGCAAAGTCAACAGCAACTGTGCGAGGCCACTTTTAGGGATAAACCAAGCATTACGAGGTTGGTAGATAATTTAGAAAAATCAAAACTGGTAAAAAGAGTGGCCTCAAAAAATGACCGTAGAAGCAATCTTATTTTTCTTACCAAAGAAGGAAAAACCCTGGAAGAAAAAACAATGGAAGTAGCGAATCGTACGTTAAATGAAGCGCTTGAGGGAGTTACCAATGGGCAAATAGAAATTGCGAAAGAAGTTTTGCAAATGGTATATGATAACCTGGCACGGTAGGGACAGGTCGCGACCTGTCTTCACAAAATAAAATTCATTATTATAAAAATAACAACCATGGAAACAGCAACAGTATCAACATTAAAAGGCGGCGAATGGCTGATAAAACCCGCAACGACCGATGATATTTTTACGCCCGAAGATTTTACTGAAGAGCAAATCATGATACGTGATATGTGTCTTCAGTTTTTGCAAACCGAAGTAATTCCGGTGATGGACCGCATCGATAAAGCTGAACCCGGACTAATGCCTTCTTTGATGGACAAAGCCGGCGAACAGGGGCTTTTGAGCGTTTCTGTGCCTGAAGATTTGGGTGGGATGGGAAAGGATTTTGTCACTTCTACATTAGTAAGTGAAGCATTGGGCGGCGGTAATTCATTTAGCGTGGCAGTGAGCGCCCATTCAGGCATTGGTACATTACCTATCTTATATTTTGGCACTGAAGAACAAAAGAAAAAATATATTCCAAAATTAGCCACTGGAGAGTGGAAGGGTTCTTATGGATTAACAGAACCCGGAAGCGGCAGCGATGCATTGGGCGCTAAAACCACGGCAACACTTTCTGCGGATGGAAAATATTATTTGCTCAATGGCCAAAAATGCTGGATAACCAACGGCGGTTTCGCGGATGTTTATACCGTATTTGCAAAAATCGATGGAGATAAGTTTACTGCATTTATTCTTGAACGTGGCATGGAGGGTTTTACGCAAGGACATGAAGAACACAAAATGGGTATTAAAGGTTCTTCGACTGTGCAATTGTATTTCCAGGATTGCAAAGTGCCGGTAGAAAATGTGTTGGGTGAAATCGGAAGGGGCCATATCATCGCATTTAATATTTTAAATATCGGAAGATTAAAATTAGATGCAGCGGCAAACGGTGGTTCCAAAATGGCTTTGATAGATTCAATTGAATACGCCAAAACACGCGAGCAGTTTAATATGCCTATTGCAAAATTTGGTGCTATAAAATATAAGTTAGCCGAAATGGCCATTAGAATTTATGCAGATGAAAGCGCGTTATACCGCACTGCAAATTGGATTGGTGAGAAAGAACACGAATTATTAGCTGCAGGCAAACCGTTTAATGAAGCGCTTCTTGGCGCAGCTGAAGAGTTTGCCATTGAATGTGCCATTTTAAAAGTACATGGAAGTGAAGTGTTGGATTATGTGGTAGATGAAGGTGTACAAATACATGGAGGAAATGGTTTCAGTGATGAATACAGTATCAGCCGTGCGTATAGGGATAGCCGTATCAACCGAATTTTTGAAGGGACCAATGAAATCAATCGCCTCCTTTCTGTTGACATGATGCTGAAACGCGCGATGAAAGGACAATTGGATTTGATGGGGCCTGCAATGACAGTGCAAAAAGAATTAATGAGTATTCCGGAATTCGGCGATGGAGACGACAAGCCATTTGCAACCGAATTAAAAACGATTGCGAACATCAAGAAAAGCATTCTGATGGTAGCCGGTGCGGCAGTACAAAAACTAATGACAACTTTGAGTAAAGAACAGGAAATCATAATGAACATCGCAGATATGGCTATCAATGCTTTTGTATCTGAAAGTATGTTGCTTCGCGTGATGAAAGCGGTGGAAAGAACCGGTGAAGAAAACAACAAGGTTCAATTGGCGATGCTTCATGTTTATCTGAATGATGCGGTAGATGCATTGGCAAAAGCCGGTAAAGAAGCCATCAATTCATTTGCCGAAGGCGATGAACAAAAAATGATGTTGCTGGGTTTGAAACGATTTACAAAAACAGCACCTTTCAATAGTAAAGATGCAAGAAGAGTGGTTGCTGCAAAGTTGATTGCGGATGGAAGAATTTAGATTTCAAAGAATAGAAATCTTCATTATTTACTTGGTTGCTGTAAAATGATTTTTTTTACTGTGACTCTAAATTTCAGACTCGGGATTTCAAAAGGAAGATTGAAGTAATATTTGCTAAAAATAAAAATCCGTGTTATTTGCCTGCTGACCGGCAGGTTGGTTCGTTTGCTATAACCTCTCTTTTTAAAATAAACCAACTAATTTAATGGATCTCCATTTTCCATTGCTATATTTCGCCTCAAATATCTTCCCAAAATCACTCGTACATTTAACCCTTGAAAGTATGATATGTTCAAAAAAATAAGCCTGATTTTGCTCGTTCTGCTTTATGTTGGCTCAGGTATTAATCATTTTAGGCATCCCGCTTTTTATTATTCCATTATCCCCTCTTATTTACCAAACTCTTATCTCATCAATATTGCTGCGGGCACGGCAGAGATTGTTTTAGGTATATTACTTATTTTACCATCAACAAGAAAGACTGCGGTTTATTTGATAATCGCCATGCTGATAGCGTTTATCCCGGTGCATGTTTACATGATACAAAAAGGCGGTTGCATGAATGAGATGGTGTGCATTCCATTATGGGAAGCGTGGCTAAGGCTTGCGTTGCAACCGGTGCTTATTTTATGGATATGGTGGCACAGGAAATAATTTGCTAAAATAAAAATCAGCGTTATTCTTTTGCCCGCTGTTGCTTATTTTTTTCTAACCATTTTTCTAAATCTCAAACTCAAAAATGCTGCGGAAAAAGTAAGCCCCGTAATGAATCCTGTCCAGATGCCGGCTGCGCCCATATCGAAATAAAAAGCTAACAAACAGCCAACAGGAATGCCGATTGCCCAATAAGCAATGGCGATAAAAAATGTCGGCACTTTTACATCCTTTATCCCACGCAATAAACCGGCGCTGATAGATTGAGTGCTATCTGAAATTTGAAATAACGCAGCAAATAAAAGTAAATAGGCTGCCATGGAAACCACTTCTTTATCATCATTAAAAACATAAGGCAACTGGTGCCTGAAACAAATAAAAATGACAGCGCAAAACGATCCATAAATCAACGCCATAATGATAGTACTTTTCCCGATTAAACGAATAGCATTTCGATCATTACGCCCAAAAGCATTACTGGTGCGGATAGAGCCCGCCTGTGACAAGCCCATAGAAACCATAAACGTGAGTGAAGCCAGGCTCAATGCTATCTGGTGCGCTGCCTGTTCTACAGCGCCAATAGTACCAATTAATATTCCTGAAACGGCAAATGCACCCGCTTCCATTGAAATTTGAAAACTACTGGGAATACCTATGTGAAGCAATTCTTTCATTGTAAGCCATTTTAATTTCCACACCCTACTTCTAACGGCAATATATTTTCTGAATGTTTTATGGTATAAAACAATTATTCCTAAGACTACAAAAATCAGAATCCTTGTGATCAAAGTACCCAGGCCCGCTCCCACTAATTCCATTCGCGGAAACCCCCAGTTTCCGTAAATCAATAACCAGTTTAAAAAAGCATTTAGAGGAATAGCAGACAAAGAAAGTATCATCGCTGTTTTTGTAAACTCAAGGCCATCGGTGAATTGCTTCAGCGCCAGGAATAACAACATCGGAATTACAGACCAACCCATAATTTGCAAATACGGCAACGCAAACTTCGCCACTTCTGCATCCTGGCCGAGGTGAAACAAAATATTTTTACTGAATTCTATTGCCAGCGAAATGATCAATGCGAAAATGGCACATAGCCAAAAACCATTGTATAGATAATGGCTAACCAATTTCCCGTCACGGCGACCATGCGCCATCGAAACCATTTGCGACACAGAAATGGTAATGCCGATACCGAAAACATAAGGAATATTGATGACGCTCATTACCAGGGCGGCGGCTGCTAATTGCTTATAGCCTACCGCACCCACCATAGCGGTATCAATAATGCCGAGCATCATCTGCGCTACTTCTCCCAATATAATTGGAAAAGCAAGTTTCAATGTTTTTTTTGCTTCGGCAAACAGCATTAAAAAAGTTTACAAGTTTTGAAAACAGTTGTGAAGATAAAAGATTGAAGGATGAATTTTTAATTACATACCTGGTATACTTCCCATTTTTATCTGGCAGTTAAATTTTTATATAACAAAAATAAAATAGAATTCAACAGCTAACACTCTATAGATATTTACTTGCCTTAAAAATAGTATTGATGATTTTTTAAAAAAAAATTACAGGTGGGCTATAAATCTCCGAATGATCTATTTCCTAAAAAGGGTAAATAAAAAAAGATGTAATTATTTATTCTAATTCTTTGAAAGAATAGAAATCCTTTATTTGTATGGTGGATCCTGGCTGGAATGCTTTACTAGTTGAATTTATTTCTCGGGTGAAGTAGCGAGCGTTAATAAAAAGACCGATTCTTTTGCGGCGGCTACACTATGAGGCTCACCTTTATGTAAAGCAATCATTTCACCTTTCTTCAATACTACAGATTGATGATCAGTATTGAAAATAATTTCTCCTTCCAATACCTGAACGCTTATCACTCCATCAGCAGTATGTTTGGCCATTAATGCGTCTTCATGTAAGGCAATCAATACAATCCGCATTCCATCTGTTTTATAGATGGTTATTGCATTCCGGTCGTTCTTCTCCCAGGCTGATTCAGATTTTATCTGTAGCACAAAATCCCTAAGATTCATGCTAACTAATGTTGCATCCATTAATCGCCCACCTTCAGGCCTTAGCTCAGTGGATTCATTATGCTTTGCTTCCATGTTATTATTTGTTTAATTGCAATTTAGAAAATATTTTTAGGAGCTTCTATTTTATTATTAATGAAAGAGCAGAACCCTTATGAGCCGCAATGTGATCACTTTTATCACTTTTTATTTCATATTGAGGATCTTCTTTACTTGCATGATGTTGATAGCCTTTATAATCAAAATCGGAAGTATGTATTTTTATAATTTTCCCTGATACATACCCTGCTTCAGAATTCCATTTTACATGATCACCGGTTTTAAATTTGTGTTTCACTTTAATATTGTTTATCAGTAACATCACAAAAATTGCTCCGGTTAATATTCTCAATGAATTCAGCAAAGCAATAAATAAAGCAGATTCTTATTTTGTTTTGCAAAAATTTAAAATTCAATCTGATATTTCATAAAAAACAAAGTGCCATTTTGAATTGTATCCATTTTTCATCAAGACCTTCTTTATTGTTACTTTTGTTAAAAGTATAATATCTTATCGGCATATACTTTGAGGTAAAAAATATTCAAATTTTAAAGTAAAGAAAAAAATGGAATCAATTGAACAATCAGGAATTAATACAGTACGTGTACTTTCGGCAGATGCAGTGCAGAAAGCCAATTCGGGCCATCCGGGAACTCCAATGGGACTTGCGCCAATAGGTGATGTACTTTGGACAAAAGTGATGAATTACAATCCTCAAAATCCTGAATGGCCTAACCGTGACCGTTTCATTTTATCGTGCGGGCATGCATGTATGCTGCAATACAGTTTTTTGTATCTCACAGGATATGACATCACTATGGATGATATAAAAAATTTCAGACAGTTGCATAGTAAAACTGCCGGGCATCCTGAGTATGGATTATTAGCGGGAATCGAAGTTACCACCGGCCCATTAGGGCAGGGATTTGCAAATGGAGTAGGCATGGGAATTGCACAACAATTCCTTGCTTCCAGGTATAATAAACCGGGTCTTGATTTATTTGATTATAAAATTTATGCAATTTGCAGCGATGGCGACCTTATGGAAGGCGTGAGCGCTGAAGCCGCATCTATGGCCGGACATCTCAAATTGGGGAATCTTATTTATTTATACGATGATAATAAAATTACTATCGAAGGAGATACCTCTATCACTTTTGATGAAGATGTAACGGAACGTTTCCAGGCTTACGGGTGGCATGTACAATCTGTAGCCGATGGCAATGACACGGAAGCAATTTATACGGCAATTCAAAATGCAAAAAATGAAACCAAAAGACCTTCCTTAATTAAAGTTCGTACCCACATTGGTTTTGGTAGCCCTAACAAAGTAGATACAGCAGCTGCTCATGGCTCTGCGTTAGGGAAAGATGAAGTAAGGTTGGTAAAAGAAAATTTTGGATTTAATCCTGATAAAAGTTTTGTGGTTTCTGATGAAGTATTGAATTATTACAGAAACAAAGGAAAAGCAGGAATAAAAAAAGAACAGGACTGGAAGGATCTTTATGCAAAATATAAAGCAAAATATGCTGCTGAAACTTCAGAGTACGAATTGTTGAGCAGCGGCAAATTACCTGGTGGATGGAAAGAAAATTTACCCGTTTTTAAAGCAGATGCAAAAGGGATAGCTACAAGAAAAGCTTCAGGGAAAACACTGAATGCAATTGCTGCCCAGTTGCCAATGTTGATTGGAGGTTCTGCTGATTTATCTCCTTCAACCGATACTATTTTAAATGATTATCAATCATTCTCAGACCTTAATCACGGCGGTCGAAATTTTCACTTTGGGATTCGCGAACATGCTATGGGAGCTGTATTAAATGGAATGGCACTTACAAAAGGCATTATTCCTTATGGCGCCACATTCCTCATTTTTTCGGATTATATGCGTCCACCGGTGCGCCTTGCGGCTATTATGAAGATTCGCCCCATTTTTATTTATACGCATGATAGTATCGGGCTGGGAGAAGATGGAACTACCCACCAACCGGTTGAACAATTGATTGGACTACGTTCTGTTCCAAACGTAACAGTGATTCGTCCGGCAGATGCTAATGAAACTGCCCAGGCATGGCGAGTAACGCTTGAGCATTCAGGCGGCCCGGTTGCTTTAATTCTTACACGGCAGGATTTACCAATAATTGATCAGGAAAAATATGCAAAAGCTGTTAATTTGGAAAAAGGCGCATACATTTTATCTGATTGTGAAGGTGAACCTCAGTTGATATTAATGGGTAGCGGAAGTGAAGTGCATTTATTGATAGAAGCTCAGGAAAAATTAAAATCAGAATCTATCCGCTCGCGGGTAGTAAGTTTCCCAAGTTGGGAATTATTTGACGCGCAAAGCGAATCATATAAAGAACAGGTTCTTCCCAAAAAAATACGCAAACGTTTAGCTGTGGAAGCGGGTTCTCCAATTGGCTGGTGCAAATACATAACCGATGATGGAGATGTAATCGGAATAAATAGATTTGGTGAATCAGCTCCGGGGGAACAGGTAATGAAAGAGTATGGTTTTAGCGTAGAAAACGTAATTGCAAAAGCAAAAGCTTTGCTGAAATAAGTTGGAGTTAAAAATTTGAATTGAAAAAGCCGGAACCATTTAACATTAAATAAAATTTAAAAAATGAAAAAAATACTGATTGCAATTGATTATAACCCGACAGCCCAAAATATTGCTGAAGCCGGCTATTCATTGGCAAAATCAATGAACGCTGAGGTTACTTTATTGCATGTAGTAGCAGATTATACGTATTATTCTTCTTTGGATTATTCCCCTATTTTGGGTTTCGATAGTTTCAGCAACCTGGGTGTTTTACAAACCAATACTGTAGTCGAATTGCAAAATGCTGCCCAGGATTATTTGGGGAAAATGAAGAAATTTTTAAAGGATGACACAATTAAAACTATCGTAAAAGATGGTGATACGGGAGATGCAATTATTAGTACTGCTGAAGAATCAGGTACTGATATAATAGTAATGGGAACGCATAGCAGGCGAGGATTGGAGAAAATATTGATGGGAAGTGTGGCAGAAAAAGTATTGAGAAGAAGCGCTATCCCATTGTTCATAATTCCTGTAAAAAAAGAGGAATAAGAGATTGCTCCTGTTATTTGTAACTTTTTATAGAGATAATCACTCTAAGAGATTGCAACCTTTTTTAAATGAGATATTTAAAAATCCTTTCTAAACTTAACCTATAAAACTTAGTATTATGGCAGATTATCCAGACGAAGAGCACGTTGTAAAAATTTTGGAAACAGAATTTGTAACGCATAATGTAAAACGATTCAGACTCAGCAAACCTCCCCAATATGTTTTTAAACCAGGCCAGGCTACCGATATCGTAATTAATTTACCAAAATGGAAAAAAGAGCGAAGGCCTTTTACTTTTACAGCGTTAAATGATTGGCCCCAACTGGAATTTACCATTAAAATTTACAGTGATCACGATGGCGTAACCAATCAACTAAGTAAATTAAATGTAGGCGATGAACTAATACTCCACGACATTTGGGGCGCTATACATTACGAAGGTGAAGGTGTGTTTTTAGCTGGCGGTGCGGGCGTTACGCCGTTCATTGCTATTTTTCGTCAGTTGTATAAAGACAATAAAATCGGTAACAATAAACTGATATTCTCCAACAAAACATCCCAGGATATTATTCTTAAAGATGAATTTACCAAAATGCTTGGGGATAATTTTATCAATACACTTACCGAAGAAGATAATCCAAAATATGAACACAGAAAGTTAGATACGGATTATCTGAAAGAAAAAATAAAAAATTTAGACCAATACTTCTACATCTGTGGACCGGATGCAATGATTGAAGACATTAAAAGAGACCTTTTGAAACTTGGGGTGAAAGAAGATAAAATAGTGATTGAACAATTTTAAAAATAGAAATCTTAAAAAAAGGTTTGTTTACTGTCAAGGTTAAGATTTTATCGGCCAAAAATTGATTATATTATACGCTACTAAAAATTGTTATTATGTCAAAAGATATTTATCAAATAAAAAAAATCCTAACAACCAAAGACGGAAACTTCACCTACTACAGCCTTCCCGAATTAGAAAAACAAGGACACGAAATCAGTAAGTTGCCTTTTTCTATTCGTATTCTCTTAGAAAATGTGTTACGTAATTTTGATGATTTTTCGGTAACGAAAGAAAATGTAGAGACGCTGTTGAACTGGAAACCCGAAGCATCAGATAAGGATATTCCTTTCAAACCTGCGCGTGTATTAATGCAGGATTTTACAGGGGTTCCCGCTGTAGTTGATATCGCTTCTCTTCGTGCGGAGGCGGCGCGCAAAGGAAAAAATCCGGAAGACATAAATCCGTTAATCCCCGTTGACCTGGTGATAGACCACTCAGTGCAGGTAGATTATTTTGGAACCGAATACGCTTACCAAAAAAATATGGATGAGGAATACAAGCGCAACCAGGAGCGGTATTCTTTTTTGAAATGGGCACAGAAATCGTTTAATAATTTTAGCGTGGTTCCTCCGGGTATGGGAATTTGCCACCAGGTAAACCTTGAGTTTTTATCAAAAGGAGTTGTAGAAAGAAATGGAGAAGTGTTTCCTGATTCTTTAGTGGGAACGGATAGTCATACTCCAATGGTTAATGGAATTGGAGTAGTAGCATGGGGCGTAGGTGGTATTGAAGCCGAAGCTGCAATCCTTGGGCAGCCTTTGTATTTCATTATGCCCGAAGTAATTGGTTTGGAATTGAAAGGTAAACTGCCGCTGGGCTCTACTGCAACGGACCTTGTTTTGAACATCGCGGAAACATTAAGAAAATATGGCGTGGTTGGAAAATTTGTAGAGGTATTTGGGGATGGAGTTAGTAATCTGTCTGTTCCGGACAGGGCAACTATCGGAAATATGTCGCCAGAGTTTGGATGTACGATTACTTATTTCCCGATTGATGATAAGACGCTTGAATACATGCGAAAAAGTAACCGCTCGGAAGAGCAGGTGAAACTTGTGGAAGATTATTGCAAAACAAATATGCTTTGGCGCACAGGAAAAGAAAAAATTACTTATACAGACACCATTACACTTGACCTCTCTTCTATTGAACCGGCAGTTGCAGGGCCAAAACGTCCACAGGATAAAATTCTGCTGAAGAATTTTAAAAATAAGTTTATCGAATTGATGGACCAGAACTATGGCCGTAAATATGTAGTTCCTGATAAACAAATGTCGCGCTGGTTTGCGGAAGGCGGTGGCCAGCCGGTTGATGTTGTGTCACCCGCTGCAACAGCTACAGCTACTTCTGTTGTAGAAGAAGTGGAAAATGGAACTAAAAAAGTTTGGGTAACATTAGGACATGAAAAGTTTGAAATTTCGGATGGCTCTGTAGCAATAGCCGCCATTACTTCCTGTACCAATACTTCCAATCCTTTTGTTATGATAGGTGCTGGATTAGTAGCAAAAAAAGCCAGGGAACACGGGCTTGATAAAAAACCGTGGGTAAAAACTTCACTTGCCCCAGGATCCAAAGTAGTAACGGATTATCTTAAAAAAGCTGATTTGCTTGGTGATTTGGAATCATTGGATTTTCACCTGGTTGGTTATGGATGTACTTCCTGCATAGGCAATTCTGGTCCTTTGCCACCTTATATGGCTAAGGCAGTAGAAGAACATGAACTGGTAGTAGCTTCTGTGCTTTCGGGAAACAGAAATTTTGAAGCCAGAATTCATCCGCAGGTAAAAATGAATTTTTTAATGTCGCCAATGCTGGTCGTGGCTTATGCTATCGCCGGCCGCATTGATATAGATTTAACTACCGAACCATTAAGTTATGATTCCAATCTGCAACCAGTTTATTTAAAAGATATCTGGCCTACAGATGATGAGATAAATGAAGTGATGGCGAAAGTACTTTCGCCAAAAGATTTCTCTAAAAACTATGGTGAAATTTTTGAAGGAAATGAGATTTGGAGAAACCTGGAAGTGCCGGAAGACAAATTATATGTCTGGGATAAAGATTCTACTTATGTAAAAGAAGTGCCTTTCTTTTATAATCTTCCCGATAATGCAGAAGCCACTAAAGACATTGTCAATGCAAGGGCCTTATTGGTGTTGGGCGACAGCATTACCACGGACCATATTTCACCAGCCGGTCAGTTTAATGAGAAATCATCTGCCGGGCAATATCTCATCAGCAGAGGAGTAAAAAGAGAGCATTTTAATTCTTATGGTTCGCGTCGTGGGAATGATGAAGTGATGGTGCGTGGCACATTTGCCAATGTGCGTATTAAAAATAAATTAGCGATAAAAGAAGGTGGATATACCACTTACTTGCCGGATAATAAAGAAATGAGTGTGTATGATGCGTCCATAAAATATAAAGAAACAAAAACACCATTGATTGTATTGGCAGGAAAAGAATATGGCAGTGGCTCATCAAGAGACTGGGCAGCGAAAGGTACTTTTTTATTAGGGGTAGAAGCAGTGATAGCCGAAAGTTATGAGCGGATACACAGAAGTAATTTAGTAGGAATGGGTGTGCTGCCACTGGAATATAAAAAAGGAGAAACAGCAGAAAGCCTTGGTCTTACCGGTAAAGAAGCTTTTAGTATCACGGGATTAGCAGGAACGATAAAACCATTACAGGAAATGCAGGTGATTGCAAAAAAAGAAGACGGCACTGAAATAAAATTTAATGCCATTGCGAGAATGGATTCACAGATTGAAATTGAGTATTACAGAAATGGAGGAATCCTGCAATATGTATTGAGGCAGTTTTTACATAAATAAGTGAGGCGGTCTCCGCCTGATTTATTAAATATATTGAATGAGTGAATGGTTAAAGTGTTGGATTTTTGAATAGAACAATTGACAAATGATTGTTCGATTATTGTCGAAAGGGAAATAGGAATTCCTATTATTTGTTTATTTACTGTAATACCTTCCTGTCACGCCTCAGATAAAAGGCCTCTAAAAAATATTTCTCAGCAAACAGACCAATGTTTCGCGAATAGAAATTCCGGATATTCCTTCGTTTACTGTAATCTTCCACCTTCTGAAAAAGATTCGAGTTAATTCGTACAATTTCAACCTGAACGGCTTCAGCCATTCAGGCATGAATGGAAAAATATTAAAATAATAATAAATTAAAGATGATGAAAGAAAGATTAAATTATGAGACAGTAGCTCCGAACGCACTAAAAGCAATGATGGAGCTTGAAAAGTATGTTCATGGTTCCGGGCTTGAACGTCCGTTATATGAACTCGTTAAAACCAGGTCTTCTCAAATTAATGGCTGTGCCTATTGCCTTGATATGCATACCAAAGATGCCCGAAAAGCAGGTGAAACGGAACAGCGCTTGTACGCATTGAATGCCTGGCGCGAAACGCCCTTTTATACCGACCGCGAACGTGCTGCATTAGAATGGACGGAGGCGCTCACGGTGATTTCAGAAAATGAAGTACCAGATGCATTGTATGATTCAGTTCGTAAACATTTTAATGAAAAAGAAATGGTTGCCCTGACTATGGGGATTATTGCAATAAACGGATGGAATCGCCTCGCAATTAGTTTTCGTACTGTTCCGGGAAGCTATACTCCGCAATAAGGAACAGCTATTAAAAAAAGCCCTGCCTCAATGGCCGCCTACCCGCTCGGATGAACCTGTCGGACGGGGATGAACCAGTTCGGATAGGACTACATCTAAATAGGTTTGACAAAAAATATTCTTAACCATAAAAAAAATTATCATGAAAAGTGAACATTTGTATTCAGTACCAACAAGGGAAAATGCAGACGCAAGAGCCAAAGCCGCACCCGAAATAATGGACGCGTGGCGCAATTTCAGCAGAACGGTTTTTAAAGCCGGTGCGCTGGATGAAAAGACAAAACAATTAATTGCCATAGCTGTTGCACACACAACGCAATGCCCCTATTGCATTCATAGCCACACCGAACAAGCCATGAGAAAAGGTTGCACCAAAGAAGAAATAATAGAAGCAGTATGGGTAGCTGCTGAAATGAGAGCCGGTGCGGCGTATTCACATTCTGCTCTGGCAGAGGACGAGATGGAAGCGGTGGAGAAAGCGAAGATGGGATAGAAAAACCCCCTGAAGTTATAGTTTATTTATAGGGTGAATTAGATTCCATCATTCGAATCGGATGAACATCAAATTCCTTTTGGGCTATTAGTTTGTTTCTTTTCAAAAGGAGAAGAAATTTTAAAATCCTTTCCTAATTGAACGGATGCCTGCTATCAATTTAATAATAATTCCATGCCTAAAATTATTACACAAGAGCAAAAAAGATTAAACGAAAATTACTCTAAGACCAAAAAATGGCTGAAGTGGGGCCCCTATTTATCTGAAAGGCAATGGGGTACCGTAAGAGAGGACTATAGTGCCGATGGAGATGCATGGAACTATATTACGCACGATGTGTCGCGTTCAAAAGCTTACCGATGGGGCGAAGATGGAATAGCTGGAATTTCTGATGACAAACAACGGATTTGTTTTGCCATCGCCTTATGGAATGGTAAAGATGAAATTTTAAAAGAAAGGCTTTTCGGGCTTACGCCCAAATATGGAAACCATGGAGAAGATGTAAAGGAATTGTATTACTATTTGGATAATACGCCTACGCATTCTTACATGAAATATTTGTATAAATATCCACAGGCTACATTTCCATATCATGAACTGGAACAAAAAAATAAGAGCCGCAGTAAGTATGAAAATGAATACGAAATCAATGATACCGGCGTATTTAATAATAGCGATTATTTTGATGTTTTTATAGAATATGCAAAAAATAATGAAGAAGATATTTGTATAAAAATCTCTATTCACAACAGGTCACAACATAGCGCGCCGATTAATATCTTACCCACATTATGGATGCGGAATTTATGGTCGTATGGATTGATAAATGAAAAGCCGGTTATAGAATTAACAGAACATAATAAGGATGTTTGTGAAGTAAAAATTAAGGATGCCAAAATGGGAGAATATTCTTTTTATTTTCAAAACTCCGGAAAGATTTTATTTACAGAAAATGAAACCAATAATCAACGGTTGCACAATATTCCTAATGAGGGCCCATACGTAAAAGATGCTTTTCACGAAGCGATTATTTCCAACAATTTTAAAATATTCGACAATAAAAAGAGTGGTACCAAATGTGCGCCATTCTACTATTTTGATGTGGAGGCGCAAAGTTCCGTCACGCTTAAATTACGTTTAAGTAAAGAACAATTACATGACCCCCTTGGTAAAAGTTTTGATGAAATATTTGCACAACGTTTAAAGGAGGCCGATGAGTTTTATGACCAATTAATTATTTGCCAAAATGAAGATTTAAAAAATATTCAACGCCAGGCGTATGCCGGTATGTTGTGGAATAAACAATTTTATTATATTGATATTCCTGATTGGCTCAACGGCGATCCCGGTCAGCCACCACCGCCCGAACAAAGAAAACATGGACGCAACAGTGAATGGCAAACGTTGAATAATGAAGATATTATTTCCATGCCTGACAAATGGGAATACCCGTGGTATGCGGCGTGGGACCTTCCATTTCATTGTATTCCTTTTGCCTACCTGGATGTTCAATTTGCAAAAGAACAATTGGTTTTGTTATTAAGAGAATGGTATATGAATCCGTACGGGCAGTTACCTGCTTATGAATGGTCATTCAGTGATGTGAACCCGCCGGTACACGCATGGGCCTGCATGCAGGTATATAAAATGGATAAGGCAAACACAGGAGTCGGCGATACTTTATTTTTAGAGCGAACTTTCCAAAAATTGCTCATCAATTTTACCTGGTGGGTAAACCGTAAAGACCGGTTGAACAATAATGTTTTTGAAGGAGGGTTTTTAGGGCTTGATAATATTGGGATTTTTGACAGAAACAGTGTTCCGGGTGGTGGGCACCTTGAACAGGCTGATGGCACCGCCTGGATGGGAATGTATTGCTTGAATATGCTGGAAATAGCGCTGGAACTCGCACAAACCAATAAAGCGTATGAAGACCTGGCAACAAAATTCTTTGAGCATTTTACTTATATCTCCGAGTCTATCAATCATATTCGTGAAGATTTTAAGGGAGCGTGGGACGAAGAAGAGGGCTTTTTTTATGATGTGGTAAAGATGCCCGATAAAAGTTTTATACCGGTGAAAGTGCGGTCTCTCGTGGGATTGACTTCGTTGTTTGCCGTGCATGTCATTGATAAATCATTGTTGAAAAAACTACCTGATTTTCATCGTCGGCTGAAGTGGTTTGTAAAATATCAACAAAAAAATGACCAGTACCAGGTGATAGAAGATATTGGTATAAAAGATAAGATACTGCTTTCCTTAGCGCCACATAAAAGATTAAAAAAAATCTTATCTGCTTTGCTTGATGAAAATGAATTTTTGTCGCCGGTGGGAATCCGTTCACTTTCAAAAATTCATGAAAAGCCTTACAGCATTAATATTGGCGGCAAAGAATTTGGATTAGACTACCAGCCCGGCGATTCTACTTCTTCACTCTTTGGTGGCAACTCCAATTGGCGTGGTCCGGTATGGATGCCGATGAACTACTTGCTGGTGGTGGCTTTGGAAAAATATTACCAATATTTTGAAGAAGAGTTACAGTTAGAAATGCCCTCTCATTCCGGGAATATGGCCAATCTAAAAACAGTTGCGGAAGATTTGCGCAAACGCCTTACCGGGATATTTACACAGGATAGTAAGGGAAACAGAAAAGTAAACGGGCAAGTCGATTTATTTAATCACGATACGTTTTTCAAAGACCTGATTTTGTTTTATGAATGTTTTCATGGCGATAATGGAAGAGGGATAGGCGCTTCTCATCAAACGGGATGGACCGGTATTGTTGCGGAAATAATCAGGTGCAGGGAGGAAAATAAAATGGATGCAAAAAATCTCAAAATAGAAAATGAGAATAGCTTCGTGAAAAATGTCTGAAATCATACATCCGCTATGCCAACTACACCAAACTTTACGGAAAAATTGCTTCAATCTTTTGGTAGGATTGGCAGAAAAAAAGTGATTCAAAAAGGAGAATTTCTTACTAAAGAAGGAGACATTGAAAGAAATTTATATTTAGTAGAAAGTGGCGCAGTACGGGTGTTTTATTTGTCAGAGTATGATGAGCATATCATCCGCTTCGGGTATAAAGATTCGTTGATTAACTCACTTGCTTCTTTTATAAAAGAGCAACCATCCGAATTTTATATTGAAGCGATAAGAAAGACTGCAGTGAAGGTAATTTCAAGAGAAGAACTCATCAATCTTCGAAATAAAAGCGATGAAAATTTACGGCAATATATTGAATTACTTGAATCACTGGTAACCCAACAAATTGACAGGGAAATTGATCTGCTAATCACATCGCCCACCGAAAGATTAAAAAGGGTTTTGGAACGAAGTCCAAACCTGTTTCAACACGTTCCATTAAAATACATCGCATCTTATCTTCGAATGAAACCTGAGACGCCAAGCCGGATTCGAAATCCTTGACTTCAATCAAGGACTTGAAAAAATATTGAGTTCATATTTGCTTAAAATAATTAAATATGAAAATAAAACAAGAGCTATTAATCGAAGACCTTCTTTGTATCACTGATAAGGTAATAGCGGTTGCCGTATCGTTTAAAGAATTATCTGAAGAAGATTTAAACGCTAAAAAAGATCCCAGTCAATGGAGCATTTTGGAATGCCTGGAACATCTCAATCTTTATGGCGATTTCTATTTACCTGAAATTGAAAAACAATTGTTGCAAGGCGCAAGAGTTAATGAAAATAAGATTTTTAAGAGCGGAGCAATCGGAAAGGGTGCATTTCAAAATGTCGCGACAAAAAAAGGAATAAATTTGGGAAACTAAACCATACTATCATGACACGCGAAGAATTTCACCAACTTGCCGACAA
>Ga0208357_1000296_pt1 | contig 40512 bp, 38 predicted proteins | sample NGESurdeep092012_6_FD_184487 | JGI IMG/M metagenome (GOLD analysis project Ga0208357, IMG submission 184487) | Arctic peat soil microbial communities from Barrow, Alaska - NGEE Surface sample F52-2 deep-092012 (SPAdes) | ecosystem: Environmental > Terrestrial > Soil > Wetlands > Peat ...
TTTTGAATCGTCCACATCGGCGGCTCCTTCGAATCAGGCCGCCATCCTTGAATCACAAACGATTCATATGATTCAACAACTCATTGGACAGACACTAAGCACAATGGTTCAAGGCCCGCGGATTTCAAGCGACTGTGCACTACGTCGAGAGCCGCGCCTTTTTCAGCGACGAACAGGACTGACTTTCCCTCTGCGACCGCCGTCGCAATTACGTTTGCGATTGTTTGGGACTTTCCTGTCCCAGGAGGCCCCTGAATGACGAGGTTACGACCTCGTCTTGTTTCTTCAATCGTCAGCGCTTGAGAACTATCTGCATCGAGGATGTGCATCGCCGATGCAAAGTCAACGTGTTGATCAATTTTTTCTTCATCAGAAGCTAACGGCGGTTCCGGATTATCCGACGAATTTTCACCGAGAAGTCTACCAATCAAATCGTTCTGAAGAAGTCCAGAATCGGGCCAAACCGTAGCATCCAAGTCACGCCACATAAGAAATTTCGAAAATGTGAAAAACCCCAATCCGACACTGACACTGTCGACGCCCCAGCGCCTCTGTCCCGCAACTGCGGATGCCACTTCAGTCAAATATTCCGAAGGTAGCCATTCGTCGTCTTCGCGGAGTTCAGGAAGCGTAATACCAAAGAGACGGAGTTTTTCTGCGAGCGAGACGTTTGTTATTATATCGTCGTCGCGTGCTCGCAGGACGAAGGTGTCGCGCGCTTGTCGCCGTTCGAGAGTTACGGGGATCAGGAGAAGTGGTGCGTTCAGGCGCTCCTCAGAGCGCTCGTCTTCGAACCAGTGCAGGAATCCAATCGCCAGATACAAAATATTGACGCCTTGCTCCTCTTCGAAAGTGCGTGCTTCGCGGAAGAACTTTAGTAAACGGCGCTCGAGCACTTCTGCGGCCGGTTTCGTTTGTAATTGTCGACTAGGCTGATCGGAAGAAGATCGAATTTCAGAGTCGATCAATTTGAAATCGGGCAATGGAGAAAAACTGATCGATTTTCCATCTCTCACGAGCGACGTGAAAACTTCATTGCAATCGGCATTTACCACCTCAAGGCAGTGAGGCCTCTTGCCACCAAGCGTAGTGTTAAGAAGGCGATTTCGTCGCGATAGATCGATTAGCTCACGTCTTGCGTCGAGCAATGACGCGTTCAGGTGCCGCATTGCGGTAGCGGAGTTTTCTTCTATATCGCTAGGCATTATCTCGTTTGGTCCATATTTCCCGATAAGATAGCGCGCTCGCCCATTCGTTAGTCAATCTAAAGTAGAATGCATTGGATAACGCGCCGATTTACTGAACTGGCACGCCGGTATCAAACTCGGAAACGAATGCCGGGCGTGCCGGCCGGTAGCCAGCACGTCGGCGAAGGCACCCCCCCCCCGTCCCTCACATCACCAGCACCACCGAGCCGGTCGTTTTGCGCGCTTCGAGGTCGCGATGCGCCTGGGCCGCGTCTTTGAGCGCGTAGGTGTTGGCGGGATCGAGGCGGATGATGTTGCGCTTTACCAGGTCGAACAGTTCCGCCGAGGCGCGTTCGAAATTGGCGCGGTCGGCGACGTAGTGGGTCAGGCCCGCGCGCGCGACGGAGAGGCAGCCCTTCTGGCTTAGAATCCGGATATCGAGCGGCGGCGGCGGACCCGAGGCGTTGCCGAAATTCACGATCTTGCCGTAGGGCCGCAGGCAATCGAGCGATGGCAGGAACGTGTCCTTGCCGACCGCGTCGAACACCGCGGCGACGCCTTCCGGCACGATCTTCCGCACGGCGGCGACGAAATCGGTCTCGCGATAGAGGATCGTGTGGTCGCAGCCATTGGCGCGCGCGGCCTTGGCCTTCTCGGCACTGCCCACCGTGCCGATGATTGTCGCGCCGAGATGTTTCGACCATTGCGTCAGGATCGAGCCCATGCCGCCCGCCGCCGCGTGGATCAGCACGGTCTGGCCCGGCTCGATCGTGTAGAGGCGATGGAGGATGGTCGAGGCGGTGAGGCCCTTCGCCATGATCGCCGCCGCCTGCGTTTCCGACACGCCGTCGGGCAGGATCACCAGCCGGTCGGCCGCGATGTTGCGCGCCTCGGCATAGCCGCCCGGCGCCTCGTCATACATGCCGCTGGGCGAGACATAAGCGACGCGATCGCCGAGCTTCACCTGTGTCACGCCGGGGCCGAGCGCCTCGACGGTGCCGGCCGCCTCGTTGCCGAGGATGGTCGGCAGTTTCGGCGGCGCATAGAGATAAAATCCGCCACGGCGCAGATTGATGTCGGCATAGTTGAGGCCGGCCGCGTGCTGACGCAGGCGCACCTCGCCCGGCCCCGGCGGCGCCAGCGCGATCTCCTCCCATCTCAGGACATCGGGGCCGCCGGTCTCGTGGATGCGCATCGCTTTCGGCATGTCTAGAATGGCCCGCGTTGCATGAGGGTTCTCCGGTTGCGTCATCGCTTAACGGAGGAATGATACCAAAATATTTCCGACAGTTTTTGCGCAGAGAATTTTATGCCAAATTTATTCAGTAAAAACATTGTGTTAAATTGTCGTCTTCCTTTCGTGGACCGAACGCCGCCCTGGACGGACCGCTTCGGAGTGACTATCTCCTGGGGCAAATTCCCTGACATTTTCGTGGAGTGAAGCCGTGCCGGCTTACCAATACATTTATGTGATGAAGGGCCTGTCGAAATCCTATCCCGGTGGGCGCGAGGTGCTGAAGGACATCTATCTGTCGTTCCTGCCGGGCGCGAAGATCGGCGTGCTGGGCCCGAATGGCGCCGGAAAATCGACGCTGTTGCGCATCATGGCGGGGATCGACAAGGAGTTTAACGGCGAGGCCTGGGCGGCCGATGGCGCGAGCGTCGGCTATCTGCCACAGGAACCCGAACTCGACCCGACGAAGAACGTCGCCGGCAATGTACGCGAGGGGCTAGGTGAGATCACCCATTTGTTGCAGCGCTTCGAGGAGGTCAGCGCGCGCTTCGCCGAGGAATTGTCCGATGATGAGATGAACGCGCTGCTGACCGAGCAGGGCGAACTGCAGGAGAAGATCGACGCCGCCAATGGCTGGGATCTCGAGCGCACCGTCGAGATCGCGATGGACGCGCTGCGCTGCCCGCCGGGCGATGCCGATGTCACCAAGCTGTCGGGCGGCGAGCGGCGCCGCGTCGCTCTATGCCGGCTGCTGCTGCAAAAGCCCGATATGCTGCTGCTGGACGAGCCGACCAACCATCTCGACGCGGAATCGGTGGCCTGGCTGCAGCGCTTCCTCGCGGATTTTCCCGGCACCGTCGTCACCGTGACGCATGACCGCTATTTCCTCGACGAGGTGGCGGGCTGGATTCTCGAGGTCGATCGCGGCAAGGGCATTCCCTACGAAGGCAATTACACGGGCTGGCTGCAGCAGAAACAAAAGCGGATGGAGCAGGAGGGCAAGCAGGAGGTCGCGCGGCAGCGCACCCTCGCCAGCGAACTCGAATGGGTCCAGCAGAGCGCCCGCGCCCGCCAGGCCAAGAGCAAGGCGCGTATCGCCGCCTATGAGAGCCTGGTGGCGGCCAGCAAGGAAAAGGCCCCCGACACAGCACAGATCGTCCTGCCGCCCGGTCCCCGGCTCGGCGATCTGGTGATCGAGGCGATTGGCTTCAGCAAGGCCTATGGCGAGCGCCTGCTGATCGACAATCTCAGCTTCAAGCTGCCGCCCGGCGGCATTGTCGGCATCATCGGCCCCAACGGCGCCGGCAAGACGACGCTGTTGCGCATGATTACCGATCAGGAAAAACCCGATAGCGGCGAGTTCCAGGTCGGCGACACGGTCAAGCTCGGCTATGTCGATCAATCGCGCGACACGCTGGCGGCCGACAAGACGGTATGGGAGGAAATTTCCGGTGGTCAGGACGAGATCGATCTCGGCCGCCGCAAGATGCCGAGCCGCGCCTATTGCTCGCTGTTCAATTTTCGCGGCACCGATCAGCAGAAGAAGGTCGGCCAGCTCTCGGGCGGCGAGCGCAACCGCGTGCATCTCGCCAAGATGCTGAAAACCGGCGCCAACGTCATTCTATTGGACGAGCCGACCAACGATCTCGATGTCGATACGCTGCGCGCGCTGGAAGAGGCGCTGCTGGAATTTCCCGGCTGCGCGGTGGTGGTGACCCATGATCGCTGGTTCCTCGACCGCATCGCCACCCACATTCTCGCCTTCGAAGGCGACAGCAAGGTCGAATGGTTCGAGGGCAATTACGCCGATTACGAAGCCGACCGCCATCGCCGGCTCGGCGCCGACGCCGATCAGCCGCACCGCATCAAATATAAGCCGCTGGTTCGCGCCTGATCCGGCCGCCAAAAGTGGGATTTATTCGGATTGAACGACGAGATTTAGACTCAATGCGAAAGTACAGCCACCAATACGGTGTCTCGATTCAAACCGCCTCTCCGGCGAAAGCCGGAGTCCATCTTTGCCATGGATACCGGCCTTCGCCGGTAAGGTGAAAGGCTCGAGGGCGTGGTGGGTCTAGCGGCCGTTCAGCGACAGATCGCCGCTTTGCAGCTTGCGCTCGATCGCCTGGATGAGGCCGCTGACGGTGCCGCCATTGTGCTGAATGACGGAGGCGAATTCCTCGCGCTGGCTCAGCATCATGCTGATGCCTTCGACATCGACATCGACGATCTTGAAATCGCCGCCCGATTGATGGACGCGCCAGCTGATCTTGACGCCAGGCTCGCCGGCGTTCAGCACGATCTCGCTGTTGACGATGGTGATGTCGGCGCTTTCCGGGCGGGAATTCATCACCTTCACGGTCTCGCCGCTATATTCGCTGAACCGCGACGCATAGGACCGGATGATGAATTCGCGATAGGTATCGACGAATTTGCGCCGCTCGGCTTCGCTGGCGCCGGTCCAATAGCGGCCCAGCACGAAGCGGGCGATGCGCGGCATGTCGAAATTCTGGCTCAGCAGATTGTCGAAGGTCTGCTCGCGCCGCGCCTCGCTGCCGCCCTTGGTCTGGGCCAGCACCTGAAGCGCGGTATCGATCAGCTTCTTGATGAACTGGCGGGCGTCCGGGGCGGTATCGGCGCGCGCCGCCACGGTCGGCGCCGCGAGCGCCAGCGCGAGCAATCCGGTCAAAACAAAGCGGCGCGGCACGGACGACATCACGGCGCTATACTCCCTCGGCGGCGGTCCAATTCGATAGGCATTCAACCGGCGCTTCGCTACCATGGGGGGACGGAAAACACCAGTGTCCGGTCCCCTGGACATGCCCTGGACATGATCGGGTGGCGATGCTATCGCAGCCGTCATTGGGATGTGGAGAGTGGGATGCGGTTCTGGGTTTCGTTGCTATTGCTGGCGGGGCTGACGGCATGCGCCGGCGCTGACCGGGATAATTCGCGCTATCAGTTCGGCATCTCGGCGGAGCGCCCGGTCGCGGCCGCGCCGGTCGAGGGACAGGCCAGTCACGCGCTGCTGGATTGGAAGGCGCGCCAGCTCTGCACCATCGGCTATCGAATCATCAGACAGGATGTCATGACCGCCGATCGCGGCAATGAGATCGTCGACAATCACATCGCGTGCACGGGCTATCACCCGTCGATCGACCTCGCGACGCTGTCGCTGCCCGATTTGTCGTTGTCCGGGCTCCAGTAGCGAGCGGCGCGCCTTTCCATGACCCGCGCCTTCGTATTCCCCGGCCAAGGCTCTCAGTCCGTCGGCATGGGGCGTGAGCTGGCGGGCGCCTTTGCCGCCGCGCGCGAGACCTTCGCCGAAATCGACGAGGCGCTGGGCCAGGATTTGTCGCGGCTGATGTTCGAGGGACCGGAGGAGGAATTGCGGCTGACCGCCAACGCGCAACCCGCGCTGATGGCGGTGAGCCTCGCGGTGATTCGCGTGCTGGAGCGCGAGGGCGGCCTTGATGTCGCCCGCGATGTCGCCTTCGTCGCTGGTCATTCGCTCGGCGAATATTCGGCGCTGGCGGCGGCGCGTGCCTTCGGCGTCCCGGAGGCGGCCCGCCTCCTGAAGCGCCGGGGTGCCGCGATGCAGCGGGCGGTGCCGGTCGGGGTGGGCGCGATGGCGGCCTTGCTGGGCCTCGATCTCGAAACCGCCCGATCGGTCGCGCGCGCGGTCGCCGATGGCGAGGTCTGCGATGTCGCCAATGACAATTGCATCGGTCAGGTCGTGGTCAGCGGCCATCGTGGCGCGGTGGAGCGGGCGATGGTCGAGGGCTCGGCCCGGGGCGCCCGGCGCCCGACCATGCTGGCGGTCAGCGCGCCGTTTCACTGTGCCCTGATGGCGCCGGCGGCGGCCGAGATGGCGCAGGCGCTGGCCGCCATCGAGATCGCCCCGCCGGTCGTGCCGCTGGTCGCCAACGTCACCGCGGCGCCGGTCAGCGATCCGGCGACGATCCGCGTCTTGCTGGTCGAGCAGGTGACCGCGCTGGTGCGCTGGCGCGAATGCGTCCTCGCCATGAAGGCGGGCGGCGTCACCGACCTCGTGGAGATCGGTAGCGGCAAGGTCCTGACCGGGCTGGCCAAACGCATCGACCGTGACATGAACGCCTCGGCAATCGGCACGCCGGCCGATATCGACGCCTTCGTCAAAGCCATCTAAAACATTGCCATGTTCGATCTGAGCGGCAAGACCGCGCTGGTGACGGGTGCCTCAGGCGGCATCGGCGCCGGCATCGCCCGCGCCCTCCACGGGGCCGGCGCCAAGATGGTGCTGAGCGGCACCCGAATCGACGCGCTGGAGGCGCTGCGTACCGAGTTGGGCGAGCGCGCTTTTGTCGCCGCCGCTGATCTGGCCGCGCCGGATGCCGCCGATCGGTTGATTAAGAACGCCGAGGAAGCCACTGGTCCTGTGGATATTTTAGTCAACAACGCCGGCCTGACGCGCGACCAGTTGCTGCTGCGCATGAAGGATGAGGATTGGGCCAAGGTCCTTGAGATCGACCTCACCGCCGGCTTCCGCCTGGCCCGCGCCGCGGTGCGCGGCATGATGCGACGACGCTGGGGGCGGATCATCGCCATCACCTCGGTGGTCGGCGCGACTGGCAATCCAGGCCAGACCAACTATGCCGCCGCCAAGGCTGGCACCGTCGGCTTCACCAAGGCGCTGGCGGCCGAGGTGGCATCGCGCGGCATCACCGCCAATTGCGTGGCGCCCGGCTTCATCGCGACCGCGCTGACCGAGGCGCTGACCGAGGATCAGCGCGGGCGGATCACCGCCACGATTCCGATGGGCCGGGTCGGCACGCCTGACGAAGTGGCGGCCTGCGTGTTGTTTCTGGCAAGCGAGGAGGCACGCTATGTCACGGGCCACTGCTTGCATGTGAATGGCGGTCTGGCCATGATCTGATCTAACCTGGGCGACCCATTTGGGTCCGGACGGTCCGATGGCCGCCCCGGGCGCTATTGGCAAGGATTGGGGAAACATGTTATGTCACGGCGCCTTTGTAGCCCCCGCGGCGTGGCGCAAATCAATGAAGCAAAATCGAGGTGGTAAGCTATGAGCGAGGTCTCGGAGCGAGTAAAAAAGATCGTGGTGGAGCATCTTGGGGTCGAGGAATCGAAGGTGACGGATAACGCCAGCTTCATCGACGATCTCGGGGCCGACAGCCTCGACACGGTGGAATTGGTGATGGCATTCGAGGAAGAGTTCGGCTGCGAAATTCCCGACGATGCCGCCGAAAAAATCGTCACGGTGAAGGATGCCATCAATTTTATCGAGGCCCACACCTGACCGCGCCCGGAATCATCCACGCCGGAATCATCCACGAATGCGTGTCCGGGATTAATTCCTGATGAGACGAGTCGTCGTTACCGGCGCGGGCTTGGTTACGCCGCTGGGCGTTGGCGTCGAGAATGTCTGGCGGCGCCTACTGGCCGGTGAATCCGGCATCAAGGCGATTCAGGATTTCGACGTCTCCGACCTGACCGCCAAGATCGCCGGTCAGGTGCCGCGCGGCGATACCGCCTCGGGCCTCTTCAATGCCGACGATTGGGTTCCACCCAAGGATCAGCGGCGGATGGACGAGTTCATCGTCTATGCGCTCGCTGCCGCCGATCAGGCGGTCGCCGATTCGGGCTGGAAGCCGCGCAACGAAGAAGATCGCGAACGCACCGGCGTCATGATCGGATCGGGTATCGGCGGGCTGCCGGGCATCAATGAGGGCGCGCTGACCTTGGGCGAGAAGGGACCGCGCCGGGTCTCGCCGTTCTTCATTCCCGCCTGCCTCATCAACTTGGCCTCGGGTCATGTCTCGATCCGCTATGGCTATAAGGGGCCGAATCACGCCGTGGTGACCGCGTGCTCGACCGGGGCGCACGCCATCGGCGATGCCGCCCGGCTGATCATGTGGGACGATGCCGACATCATGGTCGCGGGCGGGACCGAGGCGGCGGTGTGCCGGCTCGGGGTCGCCGGCTTCGCGGCGGCGCGGGCGCTGTCGACCGCCTTCAACGACCAGCCGACCAAGGCATCGCGGCCCTGGGACAAGGATCGCGACGGCTTCGTGATGGGCGAGGGTGCCGGCATCGTGGTGCTCGAGGAATTGGAGCATGCCAAGGCGCGCGGCGCCAAGATCTACGCCGAGGTGATCGGCTATGGCATGTCGGGCGACGCCTATCATATCACCGCGCCGGCCGAGGACGGCAACGGCGCCTTCCGCGCCATGCGCAACGCGCTGAAACGGGCCGAGATCGCGCCGGAACAGATCGATTACATCAACGCGCACGGCACCTCGACGCCGCTGGGCGACGAGATCGAGTTGGGCGCGGTCAAGCGTGTGTTCGGCGACCACGCCTATAAGCTCGCCATGTCGTCGACCAAATCGGCGATCGGCCATTTGCTGGGCGCCGCCGGCAGCGTCGAGGCGATCTTCTCGATCCTGGCGATTCGCGACAACATCGTGCCGCCGACGCTCAATCTCGACAATCCGTCGCCGAATTGCGATCTGAACCTAGTGGCGCATAACGCGCAGCAGCGGCGGGTGCATTATGTGCTGTCGAACTCCTTCGGCTTCGGTGGCACCAACGCCTCGCTGATCTTCGCCCGAGCGGACTGAATGGGTGCCGGGCGCGGGCTCGGCGGCGTGCTGGCCCTTCTCTTCATCGTCGCGGGCGGGATCGGCGCGGTCGCCTGGGCTTGGCGCGACTATAACGCGCCCGGCCCCCTGACCCGGACCGAGACTTTGGTGCTGCCGCGCGGCGACACCGTCGCCGGGTTGAGCCAGCGGCTGGCCCAGGTCGGAATCATCGCGCATCCCTGGCTGTTCGTGGCTGACCTCTATCTCAGCGGCGATGCACGGGCGCTGAAGGCGGGCGAATATCGCTTCGCCGCCGCGATGAGCCCGGCCGCGATCGCCCGCTTGCTGGCGAGCGGCAAGGTGGTCGAGCATCGCCTGACCGTGCCCGAGGGCCTGACCAGCGGCGAGGTGGTGGCGATGGTCGCGGCCGCCCCCGCGCTCGACGGCGCCGTCGGCACCCCGCCTTCGGAGGGCAGCCTGCTGCCCGATACCTATTTCTTCGTGCGCGGCGACCGGCGCGATGCGCTGATCGCGCGCATGCGTCGCGCCATGAGCAAGACGCTGGCCGAGGCATGGGCATCGCGCGCGCCGGACGTGCCGCTGACCGCGCCGGCGGACGCGCTGGTGCTGGCCTCGATCGTCGAGAAGGAAACCGCCAAGGCGGCGGAGCGCCCGCACATCGCCGGCATCTATCTCAACCGGATGCGGCTCGGCATGAAGCTCCAGGCCGATCCGACCGTGCTCTACGCGCTGACGGATCACGGCGCCAAGCCGCTCGGCCGCCCGCTCGATCATGACGATCTGGCGGTGGCCTCGCCCTATAACACCTATCTCCATCCGGGCTTGCCGCCGGGTCCGATCGCCAATCCCGGCAAGGCGGCGCTGCTGGCGGCGGTGCGGCCGGAGAAGACCGACGATCTCTATTTCGTCAGCGACGGCAGCGGCGCCCACAATTTCGCGCGCACGCTCGACCAGCAGAACCGTAACATCAACACCCTGCGCAAACAGCAGGCGACCCGTCCCGCCGAGGAAAAATAGCCGCCGCTCAGCGCGGCATCTCCCACCGCATCAGCCCGTCGAACAAGTGCCGCGCGGCCGGCGCGCCGATCGCGGGCGTCGCGCAGTCCGCGAATTTTTGCCACAGGCTCTCAGCGGAAGCCGGGCGGCGGAAATGACCGCGCGCATGGGTGATCTCGCCCGACCGCAGCGTTGTGCCGTCGCGCAGCGCAACCGCGACGCGGTCATAGCGCGAATGCTCGGGATTGTCGGGGTCCTTCTCGGCGATGGTCGTGATGCGCACCCGCGCCATCAGGTCGCGAATATCGGCGCGCGCGATGAATGCCTCCGTCAGTTCGGCGGCGCCGCAATTGCCGGCGACCGCCATCGCGGCGACGCCGAATTCGGCGCTGAACTTCGCCTCAAGGGGCGTGCGCGGCCGATGGTTGCGCAGCATGCCGGCCTGGGTCTCGCCAATCTCGACCGTAACCCGATCAATATCGCCGGGCGCGAAGCCGTGGCGCTCGCGCAGATCGGCCATGGCGTTGAGCACCCGGTGCTGGGCATAGCACACCGGATAGAGCTTCAGATTGAGGCCGTGGGTCAGAATCCGCCATTCGCTGCCGAGCGTGGCGGGGCGCGACCGGTCGACCCGGCCGGCCGGCGACAGCGCGTTGAGAAAGCCGGCCTCGTGCTCGATGGCGTCGGGCGCGGCATTCATGCCGGCGGCGGCGAGCCGCGTCGCCAGCAGCCCCGACTGCGCGGCGCGGCCAAGCTGAAACGGCTTGGTCATGGTGCCGAAATTGCCGACGATGCCGCCGGCCAGCGAGGCGGCAATGCCGATGGCATGGCGCGCCGTCTCGGCGTCGAGGCGGCGCAGCACCGCCGAGGCCGATGCCGCCGCCAGCGGCCCGAACACCGCGCTGGGGTGCCACCCCTTGCGGTGATGCTGGTCCTGGTCGCGCCCGATCAGCTCGGCCCACACTTCATACCCGGCGACATAGGCCGCGATCATCGTCGCGCTGTCGGCGGCGACCGCGCGCGTCTCGGCGAGAATCGCCGGCACCAGCACGGCGCTGGGATGGCCGCCTAGCCCGGTATCGTCATAATCGAGGGCGTGCGCGGCCGTCGCGAACGCCAGCGCCAGGTCGGGCGGCGCGCCGCCGAGCGCCGCGAAGGCCAACCCGCCGTCGCCATCGCGCGTCACTGGGAAGGTTTCGCGCACCAGCCGGGCCACCGGCTCGTCCCAGCCGGCGATCATCACGCCGATGCAATCGATGAAGCCGTTGCGCACGATGTCGCCGGCGCCGGCGGGCACCGCCCGTGCCGCCGCCATGCCGGACAGGAACGTGCCGATCTCCGCGGTTAGTCCCATTTTCTGTCTCCCACGCGCCGGTGGCATACAGGAAAGCGGGGTCCCGTGCCATCGGATTGGCATCTGATTGGCGCCGGGCGATTGACGGTCGGTTTGGTAGGCTCTACGCCTATCCATTCGCGTGGGGGAAGAAGGAGCGTCGGGTGACGATAGCCAGCATGACCGGGTTCGCCCGCGCCGAAGGCCATGCCGAAGGCTTCTCCTGGGCGTGGGAGATCAAGACCGTCAACAGCAAGTCGCTCGATCTGCGCTTTCGCCTTGCGCCGGGGTTCGATGCGCTTGAGGTGCCGCTGCGGCTGCTGTTGTCGCAGACGCTGCAGCGCGGCTCGGTCGCGCTCACCCTGACAGCGGCCCGCGCCGCGTCCTCGGCGGCGCTGCGCGTCAATCGCGCGGCGATGGTCCTGGTGGCGACGCTGGCGGCGGAACTGGTGGAGCTGCATGGCGCGGCGCCGCCGCGCGCGGACGGCTTGCTGGCGTTGCGCGGCGTGCTGGAGGGCGGCGAGTTCGAGGAGCCGGAAGCGGTGCGCGAGGGCCGCCAGGCGGCGCTGCTGGCGAGCGCGCGCCAATGCATCGCCGATCTCGTCGCGGTCCGGCGCGAGGAAGGGGCGCGCCTCGCTTCGGTGCTGGAGACGCGCTTCGCCGAGATCGACGCCCTAGTGGCCGAGGCCGATGCCGCCGCCGCGCTGCAACCCGAGGCGATCAAGTCGCGGTTGCGCGCGCAACTGACGGCGCTGCTGGAGGCGACGCCGGCATTGTCGGAGGAGCGGCTGGCGCAGGAGGCGGCGCTGCTGGCGGCGAAGGCCGATCTGCGCGAGGAGCTGGATCGGCTCAAGGCGCATGTCGCCGCCGCGCGCGAATTGCTGGACGTCGGCGGCGCGGTGGGCCGGCGCTTCGATTTCCTGTGCCAGGAGCTCAACCGCGAGGCCAACACGCTGTGCTCGAAATCCTCCGACCTCGCCTTGACTCGTATCGGGTTGGGGCTGAAGGCGGCGATCGAGCAATTGCGCGAGCAGGTCCAGAACATCGAATAGCGTCATGGCAAAAACCGAGATCGCCCGGCGCGGCATCCTTCTGGTTCTGTCCTCACCCTCGGGCGCGGGCAAATCGACGATCACGCGGGCCATGTTGGCGGAAGAGCCGGCGCTGCAATTCTCCGTCTCGGTCACGACGCGCAAGCCCCGTGCCGGCGAGACCGACGGACAAGATTATCACTTCATCGACCGGGCGCGCTTCGACGCGATGGTCCGCGACGGCGCCCTTCTTGAGCATGCGGCGGTGTTCGGCAATTTTTACGGCACGCCGCGCGCGCCGATCGAGGCGGCGCTGACCGATGGCCACGATGTCATCCTCGATCTCGACTGGCAGGGCACGCAGCAGGTGAAGGAAGCGAAGCCGTCCGACGTGGTCTCGGTCTTCATCCTGCCGCCGGACCGCGGCGTCTTGGAGCGGCGCCTGAAAACGCGCGCGCAAGACAGTGACGATGTGGTGCGGAGCCGGATGCGGAAATCCTTCGACGAGGCCAGCCACTGGCCAGAATACGATTACATCGTGGTCAACGATCATCTCGACGGCAGCATCGCCACGGTAATGTCGATCCTCGCCGCCGAACGCGTCAAGCGCGGGCGCCTCCTCAACCTCGCCGACTTCGTCAATCGCCTGCGCGAGGGGTGAGTGCGGCATAGGCCCGCGCCAGCGCGGCGAATTGAATGACCGTCAGGCGTTCGGCGCGCTCCGTCGGCTCGATACCCGACATTGCCAACAGCGCGCCCGTGTCGATGCCCAGCGTCTTCAGCGCGGCGCGCAGCATCTTGCGGCGCTGGCCGAACGCCGCCGCGACCACGCGTTCCAAATCCGCGCGCCGGCACGGCGCCGGCGGTTCGCCGCGTGGCGTGATTCGCACCAGGCTCGAGGTCACCTTGGGCGGCGGCGTGAAAGCCTTGGGGCCGATGTCGAACAGCAGGCGCGCCTCGGCGCTCCACTGCGTCATGACGCTGAGCCGGCCGTAATCCTTGCCGCCGGGCGGCGCGACCAGGCGCTGCGCCACCTCTTTCTGAAACATCAGCGTCAGGCTGTCATAGGCCGTGATATTTTCCAGCCAGCCGAGCAGCAGCGGGGTCGCGATATTATAGGGCAGGTTGGCGACGATTTGGCGTGGCGCCGGGGTGATTGCCGGCAGATCGAGCGCCAGCGCATCGGCCTCGATAATCGTCAGCCGCTGCGGAAAAGCCTCCGCGAGTTCGGTCAGCGCCGCCACCGCGCGCGGATCGCGCTCGATCGCGGTGATATGCCGCGCGCCGGCGGCGAGCAGCGCGCGCGTCAGGCCGCCTGGACCAGGGCCGATCTCGATGATCTCGCTCGCGTCCAGCGGCGCGGCGGCGCGCGCGATGCGCCCGGTGAGATTGGCGTCGAGCAGGAAATGCTGGCCCAGCGACTTGACCGCCGACAGCCGATGGCGCCGGATCACCTCGCCCAGCGGCGGCAGGTCCGGGGTCAAGCGGCGGCGCGATTATGCGTGCGCGCCATCTCGTCCGCGAGCCGCAGCGCCGCGATGAGGCTCGCGGGATTGGCGGTGCCGCGCCCGGCAATGTCGAGCGCGGTGCCATGGTCCGGCGAGGTGCGGATGAACGGCAGGCCCAGCGTGACGTTGACGCCGTGGTCGAAATCGATGGTCTTCAGCGGGATCAGCGCCTGGTCGTGATACATGCACAGCGCGGCGTCATAGCGCCGGCGGGCGGCGGCGTGGAACATCGTGTCGGCCGGGAACGGGCCGGTGACCGCGATGCCGTCGCCGCGCAAGGCCGCGATGGCGGGCGCGATGATCTCGATTTCCTCGCGGCCCATGGCCCCGCCCTCACCGGCATGAGGGTTGAGGCCGGCGACCGCGAGGCGCGGCTGGGCAATGCCGAAATCGCGCCGCAGCCCGGCGGCGGCAATGCGGCCCGTGGCCACGATGCGCGCGGTTGTCAGAGCATCCATCGCGCTGCGCAGCGATTGATGAATCGTCACCGGCACCACGCGCAATTCGGCGCATACCAGCATCATCGCCACCGGCGCGCCGCCCAGCTCGGCCAGATATTCGGTATGGCCGGGATGCGGGAAGCCGGCGGCGTAAAGCGTCTCTTTCTGGATCGGATTGGTCACCAGTCCGGCCGCGCGGCCAGCCATGGCGAGGCGGACGCCCAGGGTGATGGCGTGGATGGTCGCGGCGGCATTGGCGGGATCGGGCGTGCCGGGCACGGGCGCGCGCGGCAGGTCGATCGGCACCACCGGCAAGGCCGCGCCGAAGAGGCGTGCCGCCGTTTCCGGCTCGGCCACCGCGATCGGCACCGTCCAACCGAGCCGCGCCGCCAGCCGGCGCAGCCGGTCGGGATCGTCGATGATGAAGAATGGAGGGGCGCCGCTTTCGTCGCGCGCCAGCCAGGCGCCCAGGGCGATTTCGCCACCGATGCCCGCCGGCTCACCCATGGTGAGCGCGAGCGCCGCCATCATCCCCGGATATCGACGTAGGCGTTGCGGCGCAGATCGCGCAGATAGCGCCGCGCCAGGATGTCGAAATGCTCGCGCTCCAGCGTCAGCCGCACTTGCTCGGCGGTCGGCGGCTGGGGCGGGGGCGCATCCTTGCGGCCGCACAGCATCACCAGCCCGACGCCGCCTTGAACCGGAAACGGCTTGCTGATCTGCCCGATCTTGAGATCGAGGGTGATGTGCCGGATGTTGGGCGCCATCGTCGAGACCATGACGTTGGGCGCGTCCTTGACGAAGGGCAGGCCCAGTTTGCGCGCGGCCGCGGCGAAGGCGGGACACGAGGTCGCGTTGCGCGCCAGATCCTGCAACGCCTTGGCCAGCCGCTCGCGAAACTCGGCGGGCGCCGTCGCCGGCACCGGCGCGCCGGCCTCGATCACCGATACTTGCGCCTCGTTAGGGTTGCTCTGTCCCGGAATCCGCCGATCCAACAAGCCCAATATGTAATAGCCGCCGCTGGCGCGAACCGGCGGTGAAATCTCGCCCGGCGATAGCGTCTCCAGCGTCTTTCCCAGCGCTGGACTGATCTCGCTGGGATTGATCCAGCCAAGGCTGCCGCCATCCGCGGCGGTCGGCGATTGCGAGAATTGCTGCGCGATGCTGGCAAAGCTGCCACCGGACTTGAGCTGCTGTTCGAGTCGGTCGGCGAGGCGCTTCACCTCGTCATCCTGGGCGGGGCTATCGACCGCGAGGAAAATCTCGGAGACGTTGCTTTGGGGCGTTGCGCCGGTTTCCTTGACGCGCTGCATCAGCTCGTTCACTTCCTGGTCGGCGACGCTGACATCCGCCGAGATGCGGGTCTGGATGACCTTGTTCCAGGTCAGCGAGGCGGTGATCTGGTCGATCAGCGTCGCCTTCGGAATGCCGAGATTCTGCAGGAACTTATCGATGCCGCCCTTGGGCAGATTGTTCTGCTTGACCAGCCGCTCGACGGCGGCGTCGATATCCTCCTTGGAGGCGGTGATGTTGAGGCGCTTGGCCTCCTGCGTCTCCAGCTTTTCATCGATCAGGGTGCGCAGAACCCGGGCTGACAGGCGCTGACGGTTCTCAGGGGTGTCTTGAAGCCCCGATGATCGCAGAATCAATAGGCTGCGATTACTGAGATCGCTGGTCGTGATGATGCTGTCATTGACCACCGCCGCGATGCGGACATCCTGCGCGACCGCCGGTACGGCGCCGGCGCGAAAGGCCGCGACCGCCGCGACGAGGCTCAGCGATAAGGTCAATCCGATCAAAACCCGTTTAAACACGGCATTGCTTCCTGTCGTTGCGATGACGCTGCCTACCATAAGTTCGCGCCTTTGTCTCATCCGCGCCCGCCGACTAATCCTCGAACGAGGCGACATGCAATCCGAATTCGCCGAGATTCTTGAAGACGAAGGTGAAGAGCACGGAGACGCCGGGTTTGACATCGCCGATCTGGATGCCGGATTGGCCCACCGAGGCGGTAAACGACAGGCATTCATCGCGATAGGTCAGCCCGACCCCGGTATTGATGTTCACATTGTTGCTGAAATCGCGAATTTCCTGCAAGTCGGCCGACCAGTAGCGGGTCAGGCCGACGGCCAGCGCGACGCCGACTTCCTCGCGGCTCACATTGTCCGGAAAATCGGCGATGGCGGCGATCTGGGTATAGCTAAGCCGGAGATTGAGGCGCGGCGGCCCCAGCACGGCCGCGATCTCCTGGGTGCGCATCGCGAAATCGTCGCTGGCGACGCGGAACCGATAGATGAGGCTTAGTTGCTGAAACGGCGTCAGGGTGACGCGCCCGACCGTGTCCGACAAGCGGGTGGAGAGGCCGGAGCCGGGCAGGAATTCGGGATCGTTCTGAAAGGCATAACTTTGCCCGACCACGAAGCGCATGCTGGCGCCATTATCGGCATAGATGCCGCCGCGCAGCCCGTAATCGACCCGCTGGCCGGTATCGACGAGGTCGAAGCCGGAAAACCGATTGGGCACGAAGAGATCGGTATCGTTGAAATCGAACGCCTGGGAATCCTCGTTGGGAATGCGGCTGAAATTGCCGGCATTGGGCCCGGCGACGCCCATCACCATCGGCTCGATCAACTCGGTCAGATGATCGTCGTGGCGCACCCAGGGATAGCGCCACAGCAACGCGGCCTGGGGAAAGGCGCGCTCGGCGAACGCGTTCTGGGTCGCGCCCGGTCCGAAGGTTGGATCGGGCAGCGCCGTCGAATAATAGCCGTCGCCGCGCACGCTCGCCGTGAACTCGAAGCGATCGCCGATCAGCCCGTCGAACGGGCGCTGCCACGCCGCCATGGCGGAGAGGCGGCGCTCGCTGGTGCCGGTCTGGCGGATCAGGTCGAGGGCGTTGGCCGACACCGTGAATTGGCCGCCGATCCGCGGCGGCTGCATCACCCACATGTAGTCCGCCACCGGCGCCGCGAACGGCTCGGTGCGGTCGAGCACGCCGGGCCACAGACTCTGAAAGCCCATGGCGGTGATGTTGGCATAGCTGTTCGGCCGAAAATTTTCGACCGTCGCATAGGTCGAGAGGAAATCCTGCGGCGACGGAAAGCTGTAGCGCAGCAGGTAGGTGATGTCGGAGGCGCGCTGAACCCCGAATGTGGCGCGCCAATCGTCGCTGATGTCGTATTCGCCGGTGCCGAAGATATGTCCCCGGATCGCGTTGCTGGCGATGATCGTGCCGGTCGGCGTGTTCTCGATATCGGCGGTGCCGAACCCGATGCTGCCGGTCAGGTCGATCATGCCGTTGGCGAAGCGTTGGCGGTATTGGTCGATCAGCACCACGCCGGCGTCCGACGTGAACAGCGGCGCGATGGTCATGTCCTTGTCGGGACTGATCGCCCAGTAATAGGGAATTTCGGTGTGGGCGCCCAGATTCTGGCTATAGCCGATGGTGGCGGGCAGGAAGCCGCTGGCGCGCTTCGCCGACGGATCGGGGGTGGTGAAATAGGGCACCCACAACACCGGCACGCCATCGATATCCATCTGTGCGTCGTAATATTCGATGGTCTTCAGCTCTTTGTCGTCGACGATGCGGTCGGCGCGAATCTGCCACACCGGCGCGCGGGTCGGATCGCTGTCACAGAGATCGCAGGGCGAATAGACCGCCCGGCGAATCTCGAGCCGGGTCCCATCGACGCGCCGCGCGGTATTGCCGGCGAGCCGCGAGCGGTCGCTCATCAGCATGCGGACATCGCGCACGAACCCGTCCTTGAAATTATCGTGAAGCTCGGCGAAATCGGCGAACATGACGTCGCCGGTCGGCTGCATCAGGCTGACATGGCCCGAGGCAGTGGCGGTGTCGGTCTTCTGGTTATAGGTGACCGTGTCGGCCAGCAGGATCTGGTCGCCCTGGCTGATCTCGACATGGCCCTTGGCCACGACCAGCCCAAGTTCTTGATCGAATTCCACCTGGTCGGCGGCGAAGAGATAGGGTAGCCGCGCCGATACGGCGTCGCGCTGTGAGCGCAGTTGCGCCGCATGCGCCAGCGGCGGCAGCGCGCCGAGAAGAAACGCCAGGAACCCGACGATGAGGCGGCGCAGGAACAATCAGCCGTCCTCGAGATGGAACACGAGGCTCGCGCCCACCAGCCAGCTGACGCCGGCCGGAAGCCAGGCCGCCAGCACCACCGGAATGGTGGCGGCCAGCCCCAGCGCGAACACCACGTCGGAGAGAAAGTAGAGGGCGAAGCCAGCGCCGATGCCGATGGCGATCATCCAGCCGACGCCGCCGCGCCGCGGCATGCGCAGGCTGAACACGGCGGCGACCACCACGATGGCGGTAAAGAGGATCGGCCGCGCCAGCAGGGCATCGAAATAGAGCCGGTGGCGCTGGGCTGAAAAGCCCGACCGCTCCAAAAGATCGATGAAGCCGGGCAACTGCCAGAACGACATGGTCTCGGGTGTCGCGAACCCTTCTTGAATCCGCTGAGACGTCAGGTTGGTCGGCAGATCGAACTCGGTGAAGGGCGTCGACGCCTGCGACGGGGACCAGTGCGTTCCGTCGGTGATGTGCCAGACGCCGGCGCCGAGCGAGGCCGATTTGGCGTCGATGCGGCCGGTCAGTTGCGTGTCCTTGGCGAAGGTCAGGATGGTGACGTCGGTCAGATGCGTCTTGGGCATGCGCATCCGGTCGGCGTGGATCACTGCCGCGGCGCCGGCATCGTCGCTCTGGCGCAACCAGAAGCCGGTGTGCGACAGGGTCATGTTGCTGGAACTGCTCTGCAGAATGCGCGCTTCGAGCGCCTCATAGCGCGCCTGCAGCACCGACGCGATGGGATTGAACACCGTGATCGCGATGACGCCGATGACGAACGCGGTCACGATCGCCGGCGCCAGGAATTGCCAGGCCGAGACCCCGGCCGCGCGCGCCACAACCAGCTCGTTCGACCGCGTCATGCGCCAGAACAGCAGCATAGTGCCGAATAGTAGCGTGAACGGCATGATCTGCTGCGCCATGTAGGGCTGTTTCAGCGCCGCCATTTCGAGGAGCGTCAACAGGGTGGCGCCGGGTCGCGACGCGCCGCGCCGGATCAGCTCGACATAATCCAAGAGGAAGACGATCAGCGTCATCGCGGCGAAGACGGTGGCGCACCAGGCCAGGAAACGGGCCGCGATATAGCGGGACAAGGTGGTGCGAGGCGACATGCGGCGGGGCTTCAGGCGGCGGCGCGCCGGGGCAAGCGGAAGCCGTTGCCGCCCCGCCACATGAGCAGCCAGGCGGTGACAACCAACGGCGCCAGGACATTGAGGTAGAGCGGCAGGATCGCGGACGGGTTGCGCACCGCGAGGTTCTTAAAGCCGATATCCATCGCCTCGAACAGAAACGCGAAGGCCACCGCCAGCAGCACCCGGAAGATCTGGCCGCGCCGGTTGAACTGGCCGGTCAGCAGGCACGCGAGCGGGATCGCGGCGAGGGCCAGCGCGGTCAGCGGATTGAGCAGCCGAAAATTAAGCTCCACCAGCCGCGCGCGCCGCGCCATCGGCGATTCACCGGGGCTCGCCGCCAGCAATTCGTGGAGATAGCGTTCCTCGGGCTGGCGGTCGCGGAAGCCTGGCGCCTCACGGAATTTGTCGAGATCGAGCGTGTACTGGTCGAAGCTCAGTACCGAGAGGTGGCCGCTGGCGCGCTCATAGCTCTGGCGGCTGCCCTTGATCATCAGCAGCCGCGGACCCTGGTCGGTCTCGACGAAGGCGCCGCGCTCGGCGACGATGGTGATCGGCTTCTGGTGGTCGCGGCTATCGTAGATCACGATGCCGGAGAGATCGCCCTCCTTGTCGCGGGCGCGCACATAGATCGTGACGCTGTCGGAGATCGTGTTGAAGGTGCCTTCCAGCAGCAGGACCGAGGCGATCTTGTTGCGGATCGCGAATTGCAGATCCTTGAAGGCGCGATTGGAGGCGGGCAGGAAATAGAGCGACATCAGGGCGAGGATGGCGGTCGCGGCGACCGCCGCCAGCATCGCCGGGCGCGCCAGCGCGAACTGGCTGGCGCCGGCGGAGCGCATCACCACCAGCTCGCTCTCCGCGATCAGCCGATTATAGGTGAACAGCACCGCGATGAAGACCGCGATCGGCAGCACCGCGTCGACGAAACGCGGCAGGATCAGCATCGCCAGATAAAGAAACAGCCCCAGCGACAGCCCGCGATTGACGATCAGGTCGATCAGGCGCAGCGACTGCACCAGCCAGACGGCGGCGGTGAACACCACCGCGACCACGAGCGTGATGCCGAAGGTCTGGCGCAGAATGTAACGCGTCAATTGGGACATGGATCGATTATAGAAGGCCGAGTCGCGGGGAGACAGCGTGAAGTTCGCAGGCGGCGCGGTCATGCCGGATATCGCCGTCCACGGGATTGACACTCGCCCTGCTTGTGGCGTCTATCGGATCGGAAAAATCGCGCTATCGCTGATGGGGCCGTTCATGAAAATCGCCTTTGCCGAGCCGTCCGTGCCGAAAACCGGCAGCATCGTGGTCGGGGTTCTCGACGAGCGGAAATTGACGGTGGCCGCCCAGCGCCTCGACAAGGATAGCGGCGGCACATTGACGCGGGCCATGGCGGCGAGCCGGTTCAAGGGCCGGAAGGACGATGTGCTGGAGATCGTGGCGCCGGCCGGCCTCGACCTGGCGCGAGTGGTGCTGATCGGCCTCGGCAAGCCGGCGGCGCTCGACGCCACCGCCTATCAGAGCGTCGGCGGCCGGATCGTGGCGCAGCTCAACGGGGTTGGCGAAACCAGCGCCCAGGTCGATATCGACGCCGTCGAGGGCGCCAAGATCGCGCCGGCGGACGCGGCGGCCGAGCTCGCCTATGGCGCGCGCCTGCGTTCCTATCGCTTCGACAAATATCGCACCAAGGAAAAGCCGGAACGCAAGCCGACCCTGAAGAATCTGACGGTCACGGTCGCCGATTCGGGTGAGGCGCGGAAGAAATTCGCCTCGCTCGACAAGATCGCCGATGCGGTGTTCTTCACCCGCGACATCGTGTCGGAGCCGGCCAACATCATCTATCCCGAATCGCTGGCCGACCGTGCGCGCGAGCTGGAGGCGCTCGGCGTCGAGGTCGAGGTGCTGGGCCGCAAGGAAATGAAGAAGCTCGGCATGGGCGCGATCCTCGGCGTCGGGCAGGGCAGCGAGCGCCCGCCGCGCCTGCTGGTGATGCAATGGAAAGGCGCGCCCGAGGCCAAGGATCAGCGGCCGCTGGCCTTTGTCGGCAAGGGGGTCACCTTCGACACGGGCGGAATCTCCATCAAGCCGGCTGGCGGCATGGAGGATATGAAATGGGACATGGCGGGCGCCGGCGTGGTAATCGGGCTGATGCGCGCCCTGGCCGGACGCAAGGCCAAGGTCAATGCCATCGGCATCGGCGGCCTCGTCGAAAACATGCCCGGCGGCAATGCCCAGCGCCCGGGCGACATCGTGACCTCGATGTCCGGCCAGACCATCGAGGTGCTGAATACGGACGCCGAGGGGCGGCTCGTGCTCGCCGATGCGCTGTGGTATTGCCAGGATCGCTTCAAACCGCGCTTCATGATCGATCTCGCCACCCTGACCGGCGCCATCATCGTGGCCCTGGGCAGCGAATATGCCGGCATGTATTCCAGCGACGACCGGCTGGCGAAGCAGCTCGTTGCGGCCGGCGAGGTGGTCGGCGAGAAATTGTGGCGCATGCCGCTGCACGATACCTATGACCGGATGATCGACAGCGACGCCGCGGACGTGAAGAATATCGGCGGCGGCCGCGATGCCGGCAGCATCGTCGCCGCCCAATTCCTCAAGCGCTTCACCAACGACGTGCCGTGGGCGCATCTCGATATCGCCGGCACCACCTGGTCGAAGAAAGACGCCGCCACGGTGCCCAAGGGCGCCACTTCGTTCGGCGTGCGCCTCCTGGATCGGCTGGTCGCGGATAATTACGAGGAGTGAGGGCGGAACCCGATGGCGGAGGTCGGCTTCTACCATCTCCTGACGATGCCGCTGGAGCGCGCGCTGCCGAAACTGCTGGAGCGCGCGGTCGATGGCGGCCAGCGCGTGGTGGTGGTTGCCGGGTCGGCGCAGCGGGTCGATTCCCTCAACAGCCTGTTATGGACCTATGACGATGCCGGCTTCCTGCCGCACGGTGCCGCCCGCGACGGCCATGCGGATCGTCAGCCGATCTGGCTGACGCCCACCGACGAAAATCCCAATGGTGCCACGCTGGTGATGCTGATCGATGGCGCGCGCGCCGACCTCGCGCGCTATGCCCGCTGCTTCGATATCTTCGACGGCAATGATACCGACGCGGTGGCGGCCGCACGCCAACGCTGGACCGAGGCCAAGGCCGCCGGTCACGGGCTGACCTACTGGCAGCAAACCGAGCGCGGCTGGGAAAAGAAGGCGGAAGCCGGTTGATGGCGGCACGCGTCGCCGCTATAACCCCGCGCGCCAGCCACTAAAATCGAGGAAGCTTCGCGTCATGGCCATCGAACGTACCCTGTCGATCATCAAGCCGGACGCGACGCGCCGCAATCTCACGGGCAAGATCAACCAGCGCTTCGAGGATCGCGGCCTGCGCGTTGTAGCGCAAAAGCGCCTCGCCCTAAGCCGCGACCAGGCCGAGCAATTCTATGGCGTGCACCGCGAGCGCGGCTTCTTCGCCGACCTCGTGAAATTCATGATCTCGGGCTCGGTGGTGGTGCAGGTGCTGGAAGGCGACAATGCCGTGGCGCTCAATCGCGAGATCATGGGCGCGACCAATCCCGCCAACGCCGCGGCCGGCACGATCCGCAAGGATTTCGCCGAATCGATCGAGGCGAATTCGGTGCATGGCTCCGATTCCGCCGAGAACGCCCAGACGGAAATCGCCTATTTCTTTTCCGGTATTGAAATCTGCCCCTGAGGGGCGGCGGGCGCTACAGCGTTACGAATGCCAGGATCACGATCACCACGATCACGCAAGCCGAGCCCCAGGTCAGAAACTTGGTGAAGCCACGATAGATTTCCTGGTGACGGACAAGGTCCTGGTCAGCCGACATAACGCAATCTCCGATCAATTCCGGCGCAGAGATATAGCGGAGCCGCCGTCCTTGGCAAGCATCTTGGCGACCTGTCTCACCGCCGCCGGGTAGAGCCGATGCTCGGCGGCGAGCACCCGGGCGGCAAGGCTCGTCTCGGTATCGCCCGGTAGCACCGGCACGGTCTCGCGCAGGATGATCGGCCCGGCATCGATCTCGGGCCGGACGAAATGCACGGTGCAGCCGGCGACCGCCTCCCCGGCCGCCAGCACGCGACGATGGGTCCCGAGTCCCGGGAAGGCGGGTAGCAGCGAGGGATGAATATTGATCAGCCGGTCTCGCCATCCGTTGACGAAGTCCGCGCCCAAGATGCGCATGAAGCCGGCGAGGCAGACCAGCTCGACCCCCGCGCCACGCAGCGCCGCGTCGATCGCCGCCTCGAAATCCGGCTCGCGATGCGAAATCACTTGGGACGGAATCGCCGCCGCGCGCGCGCGGTCGAGGCCGGCGGCTTCCGCCTTATTGGAAATCACCAGCGCGACGGTCGCCGGAAAGCTGGGCGCTGCGCAGGCGTCGATCAGCGCCTGGAGGTTGGAGCCGCGCCCCGAAATCAGGATCCCGAGCCTCAGCCGGGCCATTGCGTCTCGGCATGGAGAAGCGCGGTCCGCGGCGGATCAACGGCAGCGACGATCCGCCCGATCGGGTAGATAGTCTCGCCGGCTTCCTCCAGAATTTGCTTTAGATTCTGTTGTTTACCTGGTGTCGTTATGACGACCATGCCGATCCCGCAATTGAAGGTTCGGGCCATTTCCGTGGCGTCGATCGCGCCTTGCTGCATCAGCCAGGCGAATACCGGCGGCAGCGGCCAGGCTCGCGTGTCGATCTCGGCGGCGGCACCGGGCGGCAGCACGCGGGGAATGTTCTCCATCAGGCCGCCGCCAGTGATATGGGCCAGGGCCTTGACGTCGCCGGTCGCGATCGCGGCGAGGCAGCTCCCGACATAGAGCCGCGTCGGCGTCAGCAGCGCCTCGCCCAGCGTTTGCTCCGGCGCGAAGGGCGCCGGCGCCGCATAGCCGAGGCCCGATTGCTCCACCAGCCGGCGCACCAGGGAAAAACCGTTGGAATGAAGCCCGCTCGACGCGAGGCCGAGCACGATATCGCCAATCTCGACCCGGCTGCCGTCGATGATGCGGTCGCGCTCGGCCGCGCCCACCGCGAAGCCGGCGAGATCGTATTCGCCGGGCGGATACATGCCCGGCATCTCCGCCGTCTCGCCGCCGACAAGGGCACAGCGGGTCTCGCGGCAGGCGCCGGCAATGCCGGCCAGCACCGCCTCCGCGATCCCGTTATCGAGTTTGCCCGTTGCGAAATAATCGAGAAAAAACAATGGCTCCGCGCCCTGAACGATGAGATCGTTGACGCACATCGCGACCAGATCGATGCCGATCGTGTCGTGCTTGCCGACGGCCTGCGCGATTTTCAGCTTGGTGCCGACCCCATCGGTGGTCGAGACTAGGATCGGATCGCGAAACCCGGCCGCCTTGAGATCGAACAGGGCCCCGAAGCCGCCCAGGCTGGCGGCAGTGCCGGCGCGGGCGGTGGCGCGCGCCAGCGGCTTCAGCGCCTCGACCAGGGCGTTGCCGGCGTCGATGTCGACTCCGGCGCCCCGATAACTCTGGCTGGAATTTAGGCGCGAATTTTGGCGCGGTCTGCGGCCCTGCGGCATTATAATCAGTTGGCGCCGAGATTGCGGTTCGGCCAAGGGGGGCACAATACTTTACCGGGAACGCTTTGCAATGCTCGATCGATGGCTAGGGTTCGCCGGCTGCGTCGCGCTGCTGATTGTCCTCGTCGCCGCCCCGCCGGCCAGCGCGGCGGAAGACGATTCGTTCACCGTCAGCGGCGTCCATGAGGATGTCACGGCGGCGAGCGCGCTGGCCGCGCGCGATCAGGCGCAGGCGGAAGGCCAGCAGCACGCGTTCGCGACGCTGATGAGCCGGATCGCCAACGGTAAGACGCCGCATGTCGGCGCGGCGCGGATCACCGATCTGGTCGCCGGTTTCGAAGTCGCGAACGAGCGGACCTCCTCGGTGCGTTACGTCGCCGACTACACCTTTCACTTCAAGCCGGGCGCGATCCGGCGGCTGTTGCAGGATTCCTCGCTCGCCTATGTCGAGCCGGCGAAGCCGGTGGTGGTGCTGCCGGTCTATTCGGAGGATGGCCGTGCCGTGCTGTGGGATGATCCCAACCCCTGGCGCGATGCCTGGGCCGCGCATGTCAGCGAGGGCGCGCTGCCGGTGGTGATTCCGGTCGGCGATCTGCCCGATGTGTCGATCATCGACGCGCCTAAGGCGATCGCCGGCGACACGGCGGCCCTGAAGGGGATTTCCGCGCGCTATCACAATGACGACGTGCTGGTGGCGCAGGGCAAGCTGGTCGCCGAGCCGCACCGTTTCGACGTGACCGCCGCGCGCTATTCGATGGCCAACCCCGAGACGCCCCGAACCGTTACCGTTACCACCGCTGCCAAGCCGGATGAAAGCGACAATGCGCTGATGGCGCGCGCGGTCGCCAGCACCATCGCCCAGCTTGGCCAATCGTGGAAGGCGGCCAACACCTTCGACCCCAACAGCGGCGGTACGCTCAATGCCGTGGTGCCGTCGGGCGCGCTGTCGGACTGGATCGCGGTACGCAACCGGCTGCGCGGCATTCCAGCGGTGCGGTCGACCGAGTTGATCTCGTTCGACCGGGCGCGGATTCATATCGCGATCCGCTATGCCGGCGACCTCGATCGGCTCCGCGCCGCGCTGCGCGAGCATAGTCTCGATCTCACCGGCAGCGATCCCGACTGGAATCTGGCGCTGGCGGCTGCCGCGCCCGCTAAGGAATCCACCCCGCCGGCTGACTCGGCGCCGCCGGATCGGGCGGCGCCCGATCCGCTGCGCCAGGCCGCTCCCCACCCGTGAGCCTGCCGAACCTCATTACTCTCGCGCGGCTGTTATCGGTTCCCATCATCGTCTGGCTGGTCCTGACTGGGGCGCTGAAGGCGGCGCTGGTGGTGTTCGCGCTGGCGGGCTTCTCCGACGCGGTCGACGGCTTCATCGCCAAGCGGTTCGATCAACGCTCGGTATTGGGGGCGATGCTCGACCCGGTGGCGGACAAGGCGATGCTGGTCAGCCTGTTCATTACGCTGGGCGTCGCCCATCACCTCCCCGCCTGGGTCGTCATCCTGGTGGTATTTCGCGACATCATGATCATCGGCGGTTTCCTGTTCTGGACGGCGCTGGGCCAGCACATCCGCTCCGACCCGCTGATCATCAGCAAGATCAACACCGCCGCGCAAATCTGCCTGATCTTGGCGACGCTGGGCCGGCTTGCCTTCGGGGTCGAGGATCATAATGTCTGTCTGGTGTTGACCTATATCGTCGGTGCCACCACGCTCTTGTCGGGGGCCGCCTATCTGGTGCGATGGGGGCGCTCGCTCGCCGGCGCGGAAATCCGGCCATGACCCGCACGTCACGGCAGGAAATCCTCTTCTGGCTTGGCATTCTCGCTGGCTTTTTCCTGCTGCTCTATCTGCTGAGCCCGATTCTGCTGCCGTTCGTCGCCGGCGGCATCGTGGCCTATTTCCTCGATCCGGCGGCGGTGTGGCTGACCCGGTGGCGCTGGCCGCGCTGGCTCGCGGCGCTGGTCATTCTGCTGCTGTTTGGCCTGTTCGTGACGCTGTTGATCGCGCTGATCGTGCCGCTGCTGCGCCTCCAGGCGGTGGAGCTGCTGGATCGGCTGCCGGCGCTGTTCAGCCAGGCGCAGCACTGGCTCGACCAGGGGATGGCGCACGCCGCGAAGACGCTGCCGGCAGAGGAGTTCAAGAAGCTGCAAGGCACGATCAGCGGCAGCATGGGCGACGTGCTGGCCTGGGCGGTCCGCCAAGTGCAGCGCATCGTCACCAGTGGCCTCGCGCTGGCCAATCTCCTGTCGCTGGTGGTGATCACGCCGGTGGTCGCGTTCTTCCTGCTGCGCGACTGGAACCGTATCATCGCGCTGTGCGACAGCTGGCTGCCGCGCGGCCATCTTGCCACGATCCGCGAGCAAGCAATCCAGGTCGATGCGATGCTCGGCGGATATATACGAGGGCAGCTTTTGGTATGCCTCGGGCTCGGCATTTTCTATGCTGCGGCGCTCACCGCGACCGGGCTGGAATTCGGCCTCATCGTCGGCATCCTGACCGGCATCCTGGCGTTCATTCCCTATATCGGGTTCGCCAGCGGCTTCGTGCTGGCGATCGGGCTTGCCCTCTTACAATTCGGCTGGGGCATGGGGGTGGTATGGGTGCTGGTGATCTTTGCCATCGGTGAGGTGCTGGAATCGAGCTTTCTCTCGCCCAAGCTGGTCGGCGAGCGCGTGCGCTTGCATCCGGTGTGGGTGATCTTCGCCTTGCTGGCGTTCGGCTCGCTGTTCGGCTTCCTCGGCGTGCTGATCGCGCTGCCGGCGGCGGCGGTGACCGGCGTCCTGGTGCGGTTCGCCCTGAGCCGCTATCTCGCCAGCCCGCTTTATCGGCTGCCGCCGCCGCAAACCCTGACGCTCGACGATCAACGTGACCAGCACCGTGACGCCGCCGCGTAGGGGCGGTCCCGGCGCGCCCGGCGATCAGTATGTCCTCGACCTGCAGTATGAGAATGCCCTGTCCCAGGCGGATTTCGTCGCGGCGCCCGCGAACGAAGCGGCGCTGGGCTGGATCGAACGTTGGCCGGACTGGCCGGCCGCGGCGGTGGCGATCCACGGCCCGGCCGGCGCCGGCAAGAGCCATCTCGCGCAAATCTGGCTCGACCGCGCGCGAGCGGTCGAGCTGACGCCCGAGGCGCTGTCGCAGGATGGGCCGACGGAGCTTTCCGGCGACCGGAGGGCGGTGCTGATCGACGGCGCCGACCGCGCGGCAGAGGAGCCGCTGCTGCATCTTTTCAACATGGTGCGCGAGCAGGGCGGCTCGCTCCTGCTCGTCGCGCGCGAGCCGCCGTCGCGCTGGGGCATCGGCCTCGCCGATCTGCGCTCGCGGCTCGTGGCCTTGCCGGCGGTCGGGGTGGCGGCGCCCGACGCGGCGCTGATCGGCGCGGTGCTCGCCAAGCTTTTTTCCGATCGCCGCCGGCCGGTCTCGCGCGAGCTGATCTCGTACCTGACCCTGCGCCTGCCGCGCAGCTTCGCCGCGGCGCAGCAGGCGGTGGTGGCGCTCGATCACGCGGCGACGGCGGAATTCCGTCCGCTGACGGTGCCGCTCGCCGGCCAAGTTCTGAAGCTCCAGGCGGAGGAAGAGGAGGCGCCTACATCGCCGCCGACGGCTCATCCATCGGCGTGACGAAGGCGACGAGGCGCGCGCAACGCCGCTGAACGCCCGCCCATTCGACCGCGATCTCGAAGCGCACCAGCCCCGCCGTCGGCAGATTGGTCGCGAGGCGCGACGCCAGCGGCCCGGTGGTGACGTCGGCCAGCGACTGCGCCAACTCGTGGAGGCCGGGATTGTGCCCGACCATCATCAGCCGTTGGGTTTCGACGGCGCCCCCCCGCAGCCGCGCCATCAGCCGGTCGGCGCTGGCGAGATAGAGCTCGCCCTCGAACCGGATGTCGGGCCGCCGGGGAAAGGCGCCGACGACCAGGTCCAGCGTCTCCCGCGTGCGCGTCGCGGTCGAGCACAGCACCAGGTCGGGTTGCAGCCCGTGGCGCGCGATCCACCGGGCGATGGCGCGCGCGCCATCGTGGCCGAGCGCGTCGAGCACGCGATCGCTGTCCCGGGTGCCGGTGTCGGCGGGGACGGCCTTGGCATGACGCAGCAGGTAGAGTTCGCTCATAACGGCCCGTCTCCCTCGGGGCGGCGCCATGACTTTGTCACGCAACCGTTATAAGCTTCCGCCCTCGCACTGCAAACGGGAGCTTGGCGTGGAAGGTTCCGCACGAACGGAAATACCGGCATTCACGGCGGCGGAGCCGGGGCGCTTCATCAATCGCGAATTATCGTGGCTGGCCTTCAACGAGCGGGTCCTCGCCGAGGCCGACAACCAGAATCATCCGCTGCTGGAGCGATTGCGCTTTCTCTCGATCTCGGAAACCAATCTCGACGAATTCTACATGGTGCGGGTCGCCGGCCTGAACGGCCAGGTGCTGGCGGGGGTGCTGGCGCCGAGCCAGGACGGCTTGACCCCGGCCCAGCAATTGACGGAAATCAACCTGCGCGCCTCCAATCTTATGCAGGCGCAGCAGGTGACGTGGCGCGAGCTGCGCCGCGTCCTCGACGAGGCCGGCGTCTCGGTGATCGGCCCGGCCGACCTCGCGCCCGAGGAGCGCGCCTGGCTCGACGAGCGGTTCATGGCCGACATTTTTCCGGTGCTGACGCCGCTCGCGATCGACCCCGCGCATCCCTTTCCCTTCATCGCCAATCTCGGTCTCGGCATGGCGCTGCGGCTGGCGCGCACCGGCGGCCGCGTGCCCGATCCGGACCACGACACGATGCAGGCGCTGATCCTGATCCCGCCGGCGATCAACCGCTTCATCCGCCTGCCGGGCAAGGGCCTGCGCTTCATTCCGGTGGAGCAGATGATCGGCCTGTTCATGGACCGGCTGTTTCCCGGCTTTTCGCTGATCGGGCAGGGCATGTTCCGCATCTTGCGCGACAGCGAGGTGGAGCTGGCGGAAGAGGCGGAGGATCTGGTCCGCGTCTATGAAAGCGCGCTGAAGCGGCGGCGGCTCGGCAATGTCATCCGGCTCAGCATCGAAGCCACGATGCCGGACGATCTGCGCGACTTCCTGATCGAGCGGCTCGACGTGTCGCCCGACGATGTCTTCGCGCTCGACGGGCTGATCGGCCTCGGCGATGTCAAGCAGCTGATCGTCGATGAGCGGCCCGACCTGTTGTTCCCGCCCTATAACGCGCGCTTCCCGGAACGGATTCGCGACTATGGCGGCGATTGCTTCGCCGCCATTCGCCAGAAGGACATCATCGTCCACCATCCCTATGAGAGCTTCGACGTGGTGGTGCAGTTCGTGCGCCAGGCGGCGCGCGATCCGGCGGCGGTCGCGATCAAGCAGACGCTCTATCGCACCAGCGACGACAGCCCGATCGTGCGCGCGCTGATCGAGGCGGCGGAGGCCGGCAAGTCGGTGACCGCGCTGGTCGAGCTCAAGGCGCGGTTCGACGAGGAGGCCAACATCCGCTGGGCGCGCGATCTGGAGCGCGCCGGCGTGCAGGTGGTGTACGGGTTTCTCGAACTGAAGACCCACGCCAAGGTCTCGCTGGTGGTGCGGCGCGAGGCCGGGCAGCTCCGTTCCTATGTCCATTTCGGCACCGGCAACTATCACCCCTATACCGCCAAGGTTTATACCGACCTCAGCTTCTTCACCTGTGACGAGGCACTGTGCCGCGACGCCGCGCGGCTCTTCAACTACATGACCGGATACGCGCGGCCGGCGGTGCTGGAGAAGATCGCGGTGGCGCCGATCAGCCTGCGCTCGCGCCTCAACGAGATGATCGAGGCGGAGATCGCCGCCGCCGTCGCCGGCAAGCCGGCGCAGATCTGGGCCAAGATGAATGCCCTGGTCGATCCCGCCATCATCGACCTGCTGTATCGGGCCTCGGCGGCCGGGGTCGAGATCGACCTGGTGGTGCGCGGCATCTGCTGTTTGCGGCCGGGCGTGCCGGGCCTCTCCGAGCATATCCGCGTCAAGAGCATCGTCGGCCGCTTTCTCGAACATGGCCGCATCGTGTGTTTCGGCAACGGCAAGAAACTGCCGTCGCCGCAGGCCACGGTTTTCATCTCGTCGGCCGACTGGATGCCGCGCAATCTCGATTGGCGGGTCGAGTCGCTGGTTCCGATTGAAAACGAGACCGTGCACCGTCAAGTTCTCGACGAAATCATGGTCGCGAACCTCAAGGACAAGGCACAAAGTTGGCGCTTGAACGCCGACGGCACCTATGAGCATGAGAGCCGGGAGCCCAACGCCTTCAGCGTCCATACTTATTTCATGACCAATCCGTCGCTCTCTGGCCGTGGCAGCGCCCTGACGCCGCAGCGCCCCCGCCACGCGCCGCGCCTCATTCCCGCTAAAACGTGAGCCAAGCGGCAGGGCGGCAAGCGGGCGGGCGCCGGCGCGGCCCGGTGGCGGTTATCGATATCGGCTCCAATTCCCTGCGCCTCGTGATCTATGACCGGCTGAGCCGGTCGCCGCGCATGCTGTTCAACGAAAAAGTTCTATGCGGCTTGGGACGCGGTATCGCCGCGACCAACAAGCTTCACCCCGAGGGGGTGAAGCTGGCGAGCGAGAATCTGCGCCGCTTCGTCTCGCTGGCGCGGGCCGTTCCGGTGTCGCGGCTCCATGTGCTGGCGACGTCGGCGGTGCGCGATGCCGAGGATGGCGCCGCGTTCATGCGCAAGATCGAGCGCGGCCTCGGCATCCGCGCCAAGATTCTGTCGGGCGTCGAGGAAGGGCGGATGTCCGCCTTTGGCGTGATCGCCAGCATTCCCGGCGCCGATGGTCTGGTCGGCGATCTCGGCGGCGGCAGCGTCGAGCTGGTGTCGGTCGCCGATGAGGGGGTCGGCACGGCGGCGTCGCTGCCGATCGGTCCCCTGCGCCTCGCCGACATCGCCGATGACGAGCGCCGCCTGCGCGAGACCATCGATCGCCATCTCGACGAATTGCCGTGGCTGCAAGGTGGCGCGTTCGGGTCCTTTTATGCGGTCGGCGGGGCGTGGCGCGCGCTGGCCCGCATCCACATGGAGCAAAGCGGCTATCCGCTGCACGTCATTCAGCAATATGGGCTGACGCGGAGCGCCGCCGAGGGCTTTCTCGATGTGGTGGCGCATCAGTCACGCAAATCGCTGGAAAAAATGCCGGGCGTCTCGCGCAAGCGACTTGAGACGGTGTCGTTCGCGGCGCGCATCCTGTTCCGCGTGCTGCGTCGGACCCAGCCCAAGCGGCTGGTGTTTTCCGCCTATGGCTTGCGCGAGGGGCACCTCTATACCCTGCTGGACGCGGCGACGCGGCGGGAAGACCCGCTGCTTGCCGGCGCCGCCGCGATGGCGCAAAGCCATCGCCGCTTCGGTGCCGACGGCGAGGATTTGTTCGCGTGGACCACATCGCTTCATGCCGATGAGGATTCCGAGCAGCGGCGGCTGCGGCACGCGGCGGCGCTGCTCAGCGATGTCGCCTGGGCCGAGCATCCCGATTATCGCGCCGAGCAGGCGCTGCGCATGACCCTTTTCATGCCGCTGCCGGGCATCGATCATCCGGGGCGCGCGTTTCTCGCGGCGACCCTTCACGCGCGCTATGGCGGCGCCGATCCGGGCGACATGGTGCGCCGGCTTCTCGATAGCGAGCGGCTGGCGGCGGCACGCGCCGTCGGCCTCTCGCTGCGGCTCGGCAATACGCTCACGGGCGGCGTGCCGGGCCTTCTCGCGGGCAGCAAGCTCGCGCTCGACAACGGCACGCTGACCCTGTCGCTGCGCCGGGACAGCGGCCAGCGGTTCGGCGAAAGCGTGCAGCGCCGCCTCGACGCGCTGGGCCGCGCGCTGGGCAGGAAGACGGAAATCCGCGTCTAGTTGATCCCCGCGAGCGCTCGGGATTACCATCCCGCGAATGCGACACGGGAGGCAACGATGCGAAACAGCAGCACGCATATTCTGACCAGTCATGCCGGCAGCCTGCCGCGTCCGCGGGAATTGCTCGACGCCAATCGCGCACGCAAGGACGGGAAGGGCAGCGACGAGCGCGCCTTTCAGGAACAGTTGCGTGCCGCCACCGTCGATGTGGTGCGCCGCCAGCAGGAACTCGGCATCGACGTGCCGGGCGACGGCGAATTCGGCAAATCCATGGCCTATAGCGTCAATTACGGCGCCTGGTGGAACTATGCCTTCCAGCGGCTGACCGGGCTGCGGCTCGCCGATGCGGCGATCATCCGGCCGGGCGTCCCGATCCCATCGAGTATCACCGGCAAGGGCGGCTTCGAGCTGACCACCTTCGACCAGCGCCGCGACTGGCGGAAATTCGCCGGCGCCTACGCCGATCCCGAATCCGGCATCTATATGGGACCGGAGGCGTTCCAGCTTCCGGCCTGCATCGGCCCGATAAAATATACCGGCCAGGCCGCCATCGCCGCCGACATTGCCAACATGAAGGCGGCGCTGGCCGCCGCCGGCATCGCGGAAGGGTTCATGACCTCGGTCGCGCCCGGCAGCGCGGTGCGCATGGCCAACGAATACTATAAGACCGACGACGAATTCCTGATGGCCGGCGCCGAGGCGATGCGCGAGGAATACAAGGCCATTGTCGATGCCGGGCTGATCCTCCAGCTCGACGATCCGCTGGTCGCCGAAGGCTGGGACCAGGTGGTGCCCGAGCCCAGCCCCGCCGAATATCGCAAATACGCGATGCGCTGGGTCGAGGCGATCAACCACGCGATCCGCGGCCTGCCGCCGGAGCGCATCCGCTTTCATCTGTGCTGGGGCAGCTGGCACGGTCCGCACTCGACCGATCTGCCGATGCGCGACATCGTCGAGGTGATGCTGGCGGTGAAGTGCCAGGGCTATTCGTTCGAGGCCGGGAACGTCCGCCACGAGCATGAATGGAAGGTGTGGGAAGAGGTCAAGCTGCCGGACGACAAGATCCTGCTGCCGGGTGTCGTCAGCCACGCCACCAACGTCATCGAGCACCCGGAGCTGGTGGCCCAGCGCATCGAACGCTTTGCCAAGGCGGTCGGGCGCGAGCGGGTCATCGCCGCCACCGATTGCGGCCTCGGCGGCCGCGTCCATGCGCAAATCGCCTGGGCCAAGCTCGAAGCGCTGGCGCAGGGCGCGGCGGTGGCGAGCAAGGAATTATGGAAGTAAGCGCGCCGACGATTTTAAAAAAAATCGCCTTGGCCGGGCTTGTCCCGGCCATCCACGACTTTCGGTCTTCGCGGAAAATTCGTGGATGCGCGGGCCAAGCCCGCGCACAGCGGACCGGGGGCTGCTATTGCGCCGCCGCCGCGGTGGCGCCGAGATGCAGGCGCTCGATCTTCTTGCCCGACGCGGTGAGGGCGAGGCGCCCGTGTTTCAGGTCCAGCGCGTCGCGCCCGAAAATCTCGGCGCGCCAGCCCTGAAGCGCCGGCACAGTGGCGCTGTCATCCGCCGCGATCGCTTCGAGATCGTCATTGTCGGCGATGAGGCGCGGCGCGACATCGCTTTCCTCGGCGCATAGCCGCAACAGGACACGCAGCAACTCAACCAGTGGGCCGATGCCGGGGGGCAGGTGGCGCTGGGCCGGCAATTCGGGACAATCCGCCTCCGGCAGGGTGCGCGCGCGCTCAACCGCCGCCAGGATTTCCGCGCCCAGCCGCCCCTCGGCCAGCGAGCGACCCAGGGCGCGGATGCGGGCCAAATCCTCGACATCCTTCGGCGGATGCGACGCGATCTCCAGCAGTGCCTCGTCGCGCACCAGCCGATTGCGCGGCAGGTCGCGCTTCTGCGCCGCCAGCTCGCGCCACGCCGCCAGCTCGCGGATCATGGCGAGGGTGCGGCGGCTGTTGGTGCGTGGCTTGAGGCGCCGCCACGCATCGGTTGGGTCGGGGCGATAGGTCTTGGGGTCGGACAGCACCGCCATCTCGTCGGCGACCCATGTTGCCCGCCCGGTCTTCTCCAGCCGCGCGGACAGGCGCTCATAGACCTTGCGCAGCGGGATCACGTCGGCCAGCGCATATTGCAACTGGCGCTCGCTCAGCGGCCGGTGCGCCCAATCGGTGAAGCGCGAGGATTTGTCGATCGCGGCGCCGGCCAGCTTCGCCGCCAGCGTCTCATAGCTGGCCGATTCGCCGAAGCCGCACACCATGGCGGCGATCTGGGTGTCGAAGATCGGGTGCGGCACCACGCCGGTCATATGCACGAAAATCTCGATGTCCTGGCGCGGCGCGTGAAATACCTTCAGCACGCTGGTATCGGCCAACAGATCGAATACCGGCGCGAGGTCGATACCCGGCACCAGCGGGTCGATCGCGGCGCCGCCGTTCGGCCCGGCGATCTGGATCAGGCAGAGAATCGGCCAATAGGTCTTTTCCCGCATGAATTCGGTATCGATGGTGACAAACGCGGCGCCATGGAGGCCGGCGCGGAATTCGGCCAGCGCGCCGCTATCGGTGATCAGATTCATCGCCTCCCGCTATACACCCAATCGGCCGCGCATAAAACCGTGACATAGGGTGGACATTTTCGGCCGAACGGGCGACAAACCGGCTGATCCGGCGCCCGCCGCGCCTTCCCGGAACCACCCTATGCATCTCTATCGAACCCATAATTGCGGCCAACTGCGCCTTGCCGATACCGGCAAGACCGTCCGTCTCTCGGGCTGGGTGCATCGCAAGCGCGACCATGGCCAGTTGCTGTTCATCGATCTGCGCGACCATTACGGCGTGACGCAATGCGTCGTCGACATATCGAACCCGCTATTCGCCGCGGTCGATGCCCAGCGCCTCGAAAACGTGGTGACCATCACCGGCGCGGTGGTGGAGCGGTCCGCCGACACGGTCAACCCGAAGCTCGCGACCGGCACGGTCGAGGTCCGGATCGCGGGTATCGAGGTTCAGGGCACCGCCGAGCCGCTGCCGTTTCCGGTCAATGCCGAGGCCGACTATCCCGAGGACATGCGGCTCAAATACCGCTTCCTCGATCTGCGGCGCGAGACCGTCCATGCCAACATCATGCTGCGGGCGCAGGTCATCGCCAGCCTGCGCCGGCGCATGATCGACCAGGGTTTCACCGAGTTCCAGACCCCGATCCTGACCGCCAGCTCGCCCGAAGGCGCGCGCGATTACCTGGTGCCGAGCCGGCTGCATCCCGGCAAATTCTATGCGCTGCCGCAGGCGCCGCAGCAATTCAAGCAATTGCTGATGGTGGCGGGGTTCGACCGCTATTTTCAGGTGGCGCCGTGCTTCCGCGACGAGGCCAGCCGCGCCGACCGCTCGCCCGGCGAATTCTACCAGCTCGATTTCGAGATGTCGTTCGTGACCCAGGAGGATGTGTTCGCGGCGATCGAGCCGGTGCTGGCCGGTGTGTTCCAGGAATTCGGCAAGGGCCGCGCGGTCACCGCCAACCCATTCCCGCGCATTCCCTATGACGAGGCGCTGAGCAAATACGGCACCGACAAGCCCGATTTGCGCAACCCGATCGAGATGAGCGACGTTACCGAGATTTTCGCCGGCTCCGGCTTCAAGGTGTTCGCCAACATGATCGCCAAGGACGCCAACGCCCGCGTCTGGGCGATTCCGGCGCCGACCGGCGGCAATCGCGCCTTCTGCGACCGCATGAACAGCTGGGCGCAGGGCGAGGGCCAGCCCGGCCTCGGCTATATTTTCTATCGCGCCGATGGCGGCGCCGGGCCGGTCGCCAACAATATCGGACCGGAGCGCAGCGAGAAATTGCGCGCGCAACTCGGCCTCAAGGATGGCGATGCGGTGTTTTTCGTCGCCGGCGTGCCCAAGGTCTTCACCGCCTTCGCCGGCGCCGCGCGACAGCGGCTGGGGCGCGAATTGAATCTCAACGAAGAGGGCGTGTTCAAATTCTGCTGGATCGTCGATTTCCCGATGTATGAGCGGGACGAGGAAACCAAGCAGATCGTGTTCAGCCACAATCCCTTCTCGATGCCGCAGGGTGGCATCGAGGCGCTGGAGACGCAGGACCCGCTGACCATCAAGGCATTCCAGTACGATATCGTCTGCAACGGCACCGAATTGAGCTCGGGCGCGATCCGCAATCACCGCCCCGAGATCATGATGAAGGCGTTCGCCATCGCCGGCTATCCCGCCGCCGAGGTCGAGGCCCGATTCGGCGGGCTTTTGGATGCTTTTCGCTTCGGCGCGCCGCCCCATGGCGGCTCGGCGCCGGGCATCGACCGGATCGTGATGCTGCTGGCGGACACCCCCAATATCCGCGAGGTGGTGGCCTTCCCGATGAACCAGCAGGCCCAGGATCTGATGATGCAGGCGCCCGCCGAGGTGCCGCCGGAGCGGCTTAAGGAATTGTCGATTCGCCTGGCGCTGCCACCGGTGGTGGGCAAGACCGGGGGATGAATTTCCCGCCGCGCGCCCTATTATCCAGCGATCGATGATGAGATACTGGCGATGATGATTCTGTCTTCCCCGCGCTTCCTGTCGCTGGCTTCGGTGATCGCTCTCCTGGCCGGCCCCGCCCTCGCCGCCGATATTCAACCGCACCGCGCCCTCTATACCTTGTCGCTGGGCACCGCCAAGACCGCCAGCGGCGTGCTGGGTGCCGACGGCGCCATGACCTATGCCTGGGGCGAGACCTGTGGCGGCTGGACCGTCGAGCAGCGCTTTCGCCTGCGGCTCGAATATGCCGACCAGGACGCGACGCAGATCACCTCCAACCTGGTGACCTGGGAATCGAAGGACGGCGCGCGCTATCGCTTCAACGAGCGGCGCATGCGCAACGGCGAGCTGGACCAGGAGATCAAGGGCGAGGCCCATATCGACATTCCGCAAAGCTATGTGCTTGGCTTCGACGGCGGCACCGCCAAACTCGGCGCCGTGGCGCGCGCCACCGTCGAGCAGGCCGCCGCCGCCAGCCGGCGCGAGCCGAGCTTTCATGTGCTGGTGGTGAGCCGCGCCGGCTCCGCCAACGCCGCCGGGGTGAAGGGCGCCAAGGCCGAGGATGAGCGGCTCTCCAAGCGCCGCGCCGAGGCGGTTCGCGCCGAGCTGATCCATGACGGCGTGCCCGCCACCTCGGTCCAGGTGGCGCCCGGCGTTTCCGGTCCGCTGGCGACGCTGGCGGCCCAGGAAACCACCGGCAAGCCGCCCGAGCACGCGGTCGAAATCTATCTTGATCCGGCGAAGCGCGGCGGTGTCGCGGAATTCACCAAGCCCGAACAGGCGACCATCGCGCTGAAGCCCGACGTACTGTTTCCGACGGCGCACACGCTCTATCTGATCGAGCAGGCGCAGGCCGGCGTGCCGTTCGTGGTGCGCCAGGTGTTCGACGGCACCACGGTCGACGACGCGACCACGATCTCCGCGGTGATCGGGCCGACGCTGAAGCCCGGCGAGGAGGCGGCCGACGAGCATCCGATCAAGTCGCCGCTGCTGGACCGGCCGTCCTGGCGCATGCGTCTCGGCTTCTTCCCGGCCGAGAGCAAATCCGAGACGCCGGATTATGAGCTTGGCATGCGGCTGATGGATAATGGCGTGTCGCAGGACATGGCGCTCGATTACGGCGATTATGTCGTGAATGCCCGGCTGGAGCGCATCGAGCCGCTGCCCAAGCCGACCTGCGATTAGCGCCGCTCGCCCCTTGTGCGACGCGCCGAGCGTGCCATCATGGCCGCCGGTAGACATAGCGGGAGGCGGCCATGCCGGTCATCAAAGTAAAGGATCTATCCTACGCCCGGCTGCGGGCGCCCGATCTCGACGTGATGGAAGAATTCCTCACGGATTTCGGCCTCGTGCGCAGTGCGCGCACGCCGACCGCGCTTTATATGCGCGGCATGGACGCGCCCCACCATCTGCACATCACCGAACTGGGTGAGCCGCGGCTGGCGGGCTTCGCCTATGAGGCGGCGAGCGAAGAGGATTTGGACCGCGTCGCGCGCGTCCCCGGCGCCTCGCCGATCGAGGCCATCGACGAGCCGGGGGGCGGCAAACGCGTCCGCCTGACCGAGCCGAACGGCTACACCATCGAGGTGGTCCACGGTATCGCGACGCTGGACCCGCTGCCGGTCGAGGAACAGCAGCTCAATAGCGGCTTTCACCCGCTGCGGCGCGCCGGGGTGCTGATGCGGCCGAAGCGCGGGCCGGCGCGCATTAAGCGCATTGGCCACGCCGTCATCGGCACGCCGAAGCTGCGCGAGACGCTGGCCTGGTTTCGCGACACGCTGGGCTTTGTCGGCTCCGACGATGTCTATGCCGGCGACAAGGACAATCTGATCGGCTCGTTCAACCGCCTCGACCGGGGCGAGGAATATGTCGATCATCATTCATTGTTCGTCTTGTCATACCCCCCGCATGCCGGCCTCAATCATGTCTCGTTCGAGGTCTACGACATCGACGATGTCTTCATCGGCCACGAATATCTCGAAAGCAAAGCCAAGTACGAGCATATGTGGGGCATCGGCCGCCATGTGCTGGGCAGCCAGATTTACGATTATTGGGCCGATCCGTGGGGCCGGGTGCATGAGCATTGGGCCGACAGCGACCGCATCAATATCCACAATGGCTCGAATCTGGTGTCGGCGGAAATCGGCCTCGCCTCGCAATGGGGCGAGCGCGTGCCCGAGAAGATGCTGACCCGCGTCCTGCCGTAAAAGTAGGGCGGTCGCCGGCCGCCCTCTTCTTCCCCGGCCGCCGTCCCGGCGCGGTCGGGGGCCGCCGCGCCAAGGCCCCCGACTCGGCCCCCGACTCGAATAGCGGCCATTAATACTGAAAGTTACCGAATTTTAAGGTAAATCGTTTTACCTGTGGCGTGTTCGGTGAACCCAAGGAGCGGGAAAACTAATGTCTCCGTTGCTGCCACGCAATGATATCGGGCTGACTCTTGTGCCGTCCCCCGTGTCCGAGGATAGAGCGATGACCAAACGCGTTCTCATCGTCGAGGACAACGACCTCAATATGAAGCTCTTTCATGATCTTCTTGAGGCTCACGGCTATGACACGCTGCAGACCAAGGATGGGCTCGAGGCGCTGCAAATGGCGCGGCGGCATCATCCCGACCTGATCCTGATGGATATTCAATTGCCCGAGGTGTCGGGCCTCGAAGTCACCAAATGGATCAAGGAAGACGACGATCTCAAGGATATTCCCATCATCGCCGTCACCGCGTTCGCCATGAAGGGCGACGAGGAAGTGATCCGCCAGGGCGGATGCGAGGCGTACATCTCCAAGCCCATTTCGGTGACGAGCTTCCTGGAAACCGTTCGCCGTTTCATCGGGTAGGGTTATGACCGCGAGAGTCCTCGTCGTCGATGACATCATGTCCAACGTCAAGCTTCTGGAAGCGAAGCTGACGGCGGAATATTTCGACGTCGCCACCGCGTATAACGGGCTCGAATGCCTGAAGCGGATCGAGGAGAGTATCCCCGATATCGTCCTGCTCGACGTGATGATGCCAGGGATGGA
>Ga0208357_1000297_pt1 | contig 40462 bp, 39 predicted proteins | sample NGESurdeep092012_6_FD_184487 | JGI IMG/M metagenome (GOLD analysis project Ga0208357, IMG submission 184487) | Arctic peat soil microbial communities from Barrow, Alaska - NGEE Surface sample F52-2 deep-092012 (SPAdes) | ecosystem: Environmental > Terrestrial > Soil > Wetlands > Peat ...
CACCCCGCCGGCTCCGTCCGGGCGAAACACAGGAATCGATCCGAGCGCGCGTACCATCGAGGCGTCGTCGCCAAGTGCCTGGCGCCACAGTGACGCCTCGGTCACCAGCGTGCCGATAACAACAATCTCCGCGCCGATTCCTCGCAGTAATCGCAACGTCGCGCCCGTTGAGGCACCCGTCGATATGACGTCATCGACGATCGCGACGCGTTTTCCCCGCACGTCACCGAGGCGCGCTCGGTCAAAGAGCAGACGCTGCTCGGCGTCAGTGGTGATGGATCGAACCGGTTCGCTAAAGGCATCAGAAAGATGAATCTTGGGCGTCTTGTGCAGGGTGACGTACTGGTCGAGCCCCAAGTGTCGCGTCACTTCTACCGCGAGAGGTATGCCCATCGTCGCCACCGTCGCCACCACGTCCACGTCGTAGGGCGCGAGCACGTTAGCCAACTCTTCGCCGGCCTTGGCCATAAAGGAAATTCCCATGTCAACGGTAATAAGCAGTGCCAACGCCAAATTTTCATTCAGCGACACCACCGGCAGATCAACGTGTTGCGATCCAATTTCTGCTGAATACGTTCCTCTGGTCACGGTGCGGAGCATACTTAGTTCATGACGGCTCCAAATTCACCACTGACACATTCTCTCGCGGATGAGATGCTCAAAACCGCCTACGACGAAGCACTTCAGGGTCTCGGCGAAGGCGGCATACCAATCGGCGCGGCGCTGTTTTTGCGTGACGGCACGCTGCTCGGCTCTGGGCACAACCGACGAGTTCAAGAGGACGACGCCTCCGTGCACGCCGAGACCGACGCCTTTCGAAAGGCCGGGCGACGCCGCGACTATCCCGAGTGCGTCATGGTCACGACTCTCTCGCCGTGTTGGTACTGCTCGGGTTTAGTGCGCCAGTTCAACATCGGCGCCTTCGTCATCGGAGAGTCCGAGAACTTTTATGGTGGTCACGATTGGCTGAAAGAACTGGGCGTCGAGGTCATCCTGCTGAATGATCCAGCCTGTACGACGTTGCTCGGATCTTTTATCGGTGAACATCCCGAGCTCTGGCACGAGGACATCGGGCTCTAGGAACTAGCGCGCCGGGGGTCCAAAGAGGCGGTCGCCCGCGTCGCCGAGACCCGGCGTGATGTAGCCCACGTTGTTCAGTTCCGCGTCAAGGGCCGCGGCGACGATCGTCACGTCAGGGTGGCGAGAGAGTACGTAATCGACGCCGGGCTGGGCCGCGATGAGACAGAGCACGGTGATCTCTCCAGCACCTCGATCGCGCAACATCTCAATCACGCAGTCGAGTGATCCTCCGGTAGCGAGCATCGGGTCACAGAGCACGACGTGCACACCCTCGAGAGTCTCGGGCAGCCCGTCAAGGTAGACGTCGGGTTTCAGCGTCTCTTCGTTTCGTCTCAGTCCCACGAGACAGACGCGGTGGTGCGGCAGAACTTCTTGCACGGCCGGGCTCATACCAAGACCCGCTCTAAGAATCGGCACAATCAAATACTCGGTGTCGATATGAACGGCCGGTGCGCCCTTCACTACGGGAGTGTCGACGGTCGTAGGGGTGGCCGGAGCGTCTCGAAATGCTTCGTAGGTTACGAATCGAGAGATTTCACCGGCTAACCGTAAGAAATCAGCGTTCGAGGTGTGCACGTCACGGAGTTGGCGGACCTTGTCGGCGACGACTGGATGTTGAACAACGAGTAGCGATTCCACGTGGTCACACTAGGTCCTCGCGCTCGGTGTCAGCGAAATTCGAGTCCAACCTTCACGGCCGAGCCTCAGGGGTCGGTCGGTAGAATTGATTGATGTCTTCTTCCCTCTCAGAGCGCGTGCAGCGAGCTCGAGAGGGAGATTCCAATCCACTCGGCGGGGTCACTTCCACCTACCCCGGTCCTCGCGCCCAAATCTCTAGGGATCAGAATCTTCCCTGGTGGCGTCGAATTCTCCCCGTCATCAAGTCCCATCGGATCACGTTCATCGTCGCGATCGGCCTCTCGTTCGTCAGTCTCATCTTTCAAGTCCTAGTCCCCAATATGTTGAGCCACGACATTGACAACACGTTGCTAAAACACCAACATTCACTTCACGGAGACGTCATCGCAATCGTGATCGTTGGACTACTGGCGGGCGTGACCGGCATAATTTCGCGTCGCTACGTGTACTACACCGCCTACAACGTCGAAGCCGACTTGCGATCACTGATCTACGAGCACTTGACCTGGCTGTCGTTCAGCTTCTATGACCGAGTTCAGTCCGGCCAACTCATCAGTCGAGCGAACAGCGACATTCGCAGCGTGCAGATGTACTCCACATTCGCGCCGCTCATCATCGTGCAGTGCTTCATCGGCGTCGTCGCCTTTGGCTTCATGCTCTCCATTAATTGGGTACTCGCGCTAATTGCCATGACGGTGATGCCGATCTTGTATTTCGTCGGCATCAAGATGCGTCGCGTCATGTTCCCAATCTCATGGATCACCCAGGCGCGGCTCGCCGAAGTCGCCACCATCGTCGATGAGAATGTCAACGGCGTCCGCGTCGTAAAGTCCTTTGCTCAAGAAGAAGCCGAGATCGATCGCCTCGCGGACGCCGCCGAACGAGTCGCCTGGGCCTATATAAAAGACGCCAACATTAGAGCCGTCTGGTCGCCGTGGGTTCAGAACCTTCCCCAACTCGGTCTCGCTCTCGTGCTGTTCTTCGGTGGCTATATGGTGCTGCACGGCGAACTTCCATTGGGCGACATTCTCTCTTTCAACGCCTACTTGCTCATGCTCCAAGCGCCCTTCATGATGCTCGGGCAGTTAGTGATGATGGGCCAACGAGCCAAAGCCAGCGCCGAACGAATCTTCGAAATTCTTGATGAGAACCCCGACATCGTCGAACGTCCCGGCGCTTTCGACCTCGACCACGTCAAGGGCACCATTGACTTCAACCACGTGAAGTTCACCTACGCCAACGGCGCTGAAATCCTCACCGACTTCGACGCCCACATCGCTCCCGGCGAGACCGTCGCGATCGTGGGACGGACCGGCTCCGGGAAGTCCACCGTGGCCCGTCTCCTTACGCGCTTTTACGACACCACCGAAGGCAGCATCACCATCGATCAGCACGATCTTCGCGACGTGACGCTGCACTCGCTACGAGAAAACGTGGGCGTCGTGCTCGACGAGCCATTTCTCTTTTCCGTGTCCATCCGTGAGAACATCGCCTACGGTCGGCCCGACGCGACCCTCGACGAGATCCAAGCCGCGGCGCTGGCGGCCAACGCTGACGAGTTCATTATTCGCTTACCCGAAGGCTACGACACGATTGTCGGCGAGCGTGGCTACACGCTCTCCGGCGGCCAGCGCCAACGCATCGCCATCGCACGCACGCTACTTTTGAACCCTCCGGTGCTGATTCTTGATGATGCGACGAGCGCTATTGACGTACACGTCGAGTCAGGGATTTACGAAGCGCTACGAGGGCTGCTTTCCCAGCGCACGACGATCGTTATCGCGCACCGCATCTCCACCATCGCTCTCGCCAGCCGCGTGCTGCTACTTGACGAGGGTCGCGTCGTCGCGAGTGGAACGCACGACGATCTATTAGCGAAGGTTCCTCTGTACTCACAGATTCTCGCGCAGGCCACGGCTACGGGCGAGGTGGACTAGTGGGATGGGGCGGCGGCTGGGGAGCCGGTGGTGGTGGTCAGGCGTTCGCGAGTAGTGGCAACACGGGACTTCCTTTTGGTGGCATTCCAAGTGAGTTGATGGATGAAGCCACCAAGTTGCTGGCCACCGAACCAGAGCACGCCCCTTCGCACGTTCACTTCACGCAGCGCCCCAGTGCCAAGGAGCGCGAGCGCCTTACGTTGCCGAAACTGATCGCGGTCTATCCCAAGTGGGTCGTCAGCGGGTCACTCCTCGTCATCATTATCAGTCTCACCCTCCAAGCGGGACCACTGCTTACCGAGTTGGCGATTAGTTACGGCATGGAGCGCGGTCACCACTCGCTCAAGGTCATTGGCGTCTGTGCGCTCTTGTACCTCGTTCTCGGGCTCGTGAGCGTCTACTTTCAACGAAAGCAGGTCGAGGTAACGGGAAAGCTTTCTTCGCGGGTGATGCACGACCTTCGTATCCGCGTCTTCACCCACTTTCAGCGACTAAGCCTCGACTTTTTCACGGACGAGAAGGCCGGCGTGCTCATGAGTCGCATGACGAGCGACGTGGAGAATCTCCAACAGCTCCTCCAAGACGGCATCAGTCAGTTCGCTTTGCAGGGGCTCACCATGATCGTCATCACGATCGTGCTCTTCTTCTTCAGCCCGGTCCTCGCGGCGTGGACGGTGCTGCTCGTCGTGCCGCTGCTCTTCGTCTTTTCCATCTGGTTCCACCATGCCTCCGAGAAGGGTTACCTCCTCAGTCGTGACCGCATCGCCCTCGTGTTAGCCGATCTCTCTGAGTCGCTCTACGGCATTCGTGTCGTCACCGCCAATAATCGACAGAAGCGCAATATCCGTAATCACCGCCACGTCGTGGGTGCCTACCGCGACGCCAACCTCTACACCGGTCGAGTAAACGCAATCTACGGACCGTCGACGCTCATGATCGGCATTCTGGGACAAGGTCTGCTGCTCGGCATTGGCGGGCACATGGTGCTCAATCACCAACTCAACCCGGCAGTTCTCATCGCCTTCTTCTTGTACCTCAATCGCTTCTTCGCACCAATCCAGCTCCTGGTGCAGCAGTACAACAGTCTCCAGCAAGGCCGCTCGTCAATTATTCGACTTCGTGAACTCTTGGAGATTCCACCCTCCGTCGATGAAGTGGAACACGCCGTTGATCTACCCACGATCGAAGGTCGCATCACCTTTGAGAACGTGAGCTTTGGCTACACACCCGACACCCTCGTGTTGCGCGACGTGAACCTAGAGATCGCGCCCGGAGAGTCCGTCGCGTTCGTTGGACCGACTGGGGCGGGTAAGTCCACTATGGCCAAACTGGCCAATCGTTTCTACGACCCCACGTCGGGTCGCGTGTTGCTTGACGGGATCGACATTCGCACGGTGACCTTGCACTCGCTTCGTTCACAACTTGGCGTCGTGCCCCAAGAAGCCTTCCTCTTCGCTGGATCGATCCGCACGAACCTCAGCTTTGGCCGCACCGACGTGAGCGATGAAGACATCGAAACAGCAATTGACGTCGTAGGACTGCGCGAGTTAGTGGAGCGCTTGCCCGACGGCCTCGACACGCCCGTGCACGAGCGGGGCCAAACGCTCAGCGCCGGTGAACGTCAGCAACTTGCTCTCGCGAGGGCGTTTCTCGCGCGGCCACGCGTGTTAATTCTGGACGAAGCGACCTCGTCACTCGACCTGCGAAGTGAAACCGTGATCGAGCACGCACTTGACACCCTTCTCGAGGGTCGCTCGGCGATTCTCATCGCGCACCGACTCACGACGGCCCAACGCGCGGACCGCATCGTCGTCATCGACCACGGCGGCATCGTTGAGATGGGTACGCCTCAGGAGCTGCTCGCTCAAGGAGGCGCCTACGCCGTCATGTACGACGCGTGGCTCGCCTCGGGTGGCCGCGACGCCACGCGCGCGGAGTCCTAAAGCATCTCCTTGACGGTCTCAATGAGTGAGGCCGCGGTCTGATCGCCCAGAGGAATCGGGTGAACTTGCAGGTGCGTGACGCCCGCTGCCTTAAAGGCCGCCACGCGCTCTTTGACGTAGCCCTTTGGACCACAGAGTGTCGTGAGCTCTAAGAACTCATCAGGAACTGCAGCCTCGGCTTCTTTCTTTCGGCCCGACAAGTACAGATCCTGAATAATCGCGGCTTCCTTCTCGAAGCCGTAGCGAACGGCCAATTCGTTGTAGAAGTTCTTACCTTTGGCGCCCATGCCACCGACGTACAACGCGACCATCGGACGCTGGAGTTCGCGCAACGAAGAAACGTCTTCGCCCTCGCCAATGGCGAGAAGACCGCCAGCGTTGATCATCATCGGCCCACGGCTCGTGTCGCGCTTGGCGTTGCCCGCCGCGATTGCCTTGCCCCACACGTCGTTCGCTCGTTCGGGAATGAAGAGGATCGGCAACCAGCCGTCAGCGATCTCGGCGGTCAGCTCGACGTTCTTCTCTCCGAGCGAGGCAATCCAGATCGGAATCTCACTTCGCACGGGGTGGGCAATAATCTTGAGGGGCTTGCCGAGTCCCGTTCCCTGCTCCGCGGGAAGAGGCAACGTGAAGTTCTTTCCCTGGTGCACGAGAGGTGCTTCACGCTTCCACACGTCACGACAGATTTCAACGATTTCGCGCGTTCTTCCGAGCGGATTGGTATAGGGCACACCATGAAAGCCTTCAATGACTTGGGGTCCCGAGGCGCCTAGGCCCAAGTGAAATCGACCATCCGACAGAGCGTCAAGACCGGCCGCCGTCATCGCGATCAGGGTAGGCGTGCGGGTATAGATGGGCAATATGGCTGCGCCAATCTCCACGCGATCGGTAAGGGCCGCGAGGTAACCCATGAGCGAAGGGCCGTCGAAGCCGTACGCTTCGGCTACCCACACCAGGTCAAGTCCGGCCTTCTCGAGGTCCACCACGTCACGCGCCGCCTGCTTAAAACCCCCGGAATAGCTCATCATCGTCGTAATTTTCATCGCTGACCTTTCACACGTTCCGAGTGTCAGAGTATCTGACGCCGGTAGCTAAGAAATTCACGTCACCGGGCCCAACAATGAGCCGCCCTCCCCTAGCCTGGAGACGGAAAGCAACGGCGCTTTCTTGGATCCAAAGGCTGATGACTGTGGTCACGCGTCCTAACGAAGTACACCCTGACGAATTCAATCCCTGGGTGCGCGTCGCGTCACTCATTGAGAATGCCGGCCAACTGCTGGGTCTCGACGAAGGAATGATCCAACGAATCATCACCCCTGAACGAATTCTCGAAGTTGCAGTTCCTGTTCGACGAGATTCGGGCGATGTCGACATGTTCACCGGTTGGCGCATTCAACACAACACGTCACGGGGCCCGGGGAAAGGCGGAATTCGTTTTCACCCCAGCGTGAACGTCGATGAGATCGCTGCACTCAGTGCTGACATGTCGATCAAGTGTGCAGTCGTGAACATTCCCTACGGCGGCGCCAAGGGTGGCGTCAAGGTTGATCCTTCGTTGTTGTCGCGCGGAGAACTCGAGCGACTCACACGTCGTTACGCCTTTTCTATCGCGCCCATGATCGGACCCGACCGCGACATTCCCGCCCCCGACATCAATACTGATCCTCAGGTCATGAGCTGGATCATGGACACCGTGTCAATGTTGAGTGGCCACAACGTGCCCGGTGTTGTCACCGGCAAGCCCCTCGCCATTGGCGGTTCACTCGGTCACGCCGGGGCGACGTCCTTTGGGGTAACGATCTGCACCATCGCACTTCTGAAACAACTCAATCGCACGCCTGAAGGAGAGCGTGTCGTGATTCAGGGCTACGGCAAGGTCGGCGCGCCCCTCATCAAACTGCTGAGTCAACGCGGGATGAAAGTCGTGGGGCTGGCCGACGTGCACGGCGCAATTCACGTTCCCGACGGCATTGACCATTTGAAGATGGCTGCGCACTTCGATGAAACCAGGACCATCATGGGCTACCCCGGAGGCGACGAGATTCACGCCGATGAACTCTTTAGCTTGCCGAGCGACATCGCTATTCCCGCAGCCCTCGGTGGCGTGATTGACGAGAACGTCGCAGCGAAAATGGCCGCGTCAATCATGGTGGAGGCCGCGAACGGTCCGACAACGGGCGACGGCGCGGCCATCCTGACGAGTCGCGATATTCAAGTGGTTCCTGACGTGCTCGCGAACGCCGGTGGCGTCGTGGCGTCGTACTTCGAATGGGCTCAAGACCTTCAGGGCTTCATGTGGGAACTCGAGCTCTTTCAGCAACGTCTCGAAAAAACCATGCACGAGGCGTTCGACTCAGTCTGGGTTCGTCATGAACAACTCAACGTCCCTCTTCGTGACACGGCCCTCGTCGTAGGGGTCGAGCGGATTGCCGAAGCGACCGAACTGCGCGGACTCTTTCCGTAGTCCTGGTACTACTAGAGAGACGTCGCCAAAGACGTCCGAACTTTATTGAAATCGTTGAACCCGGCGACGCACGCCCAAGAAGTAATAGGCCGCCGAGATAATCCCGAGCGGCGACAATAGGAGACCAATCGCAAGGACAACGATCCACGCGGTCTTGGATGAATTGGCTTGGTAGAAGGCCACTCGAGACTTGCCTGACACGTCCACGATCGCCATAATCGGCAGCGCGTAAGCCACCAGGATCAGCACGAAACCAGCACCGACGAAACTCAGTGAAGGACCAAAGATCATGGCGAACATGCCACATCGTACCTCTAGTCATCTTTTGAACTGAGTTCTACATCACCACCTTGGGCTCACGCAGGACAATCGTTTGGGCGAATTTGTCGTGAAGCGTCTGATTCTGCTTATCCCACGCCACCCAGAGCAGATCCAAGTAGTGAGGTAGCGCGAGCGAAAAGTAGATCAAGCCCTGCTTCCCATTTTCAAGTGACTGTTGACTGGTCGGATGCTGCCGCACGTGAAGTTGATACAAGCTGCCAATGAGTAATAACGCGCCGTAACCGAGTGCACGTCGAAACGCTCGACTTGGTTCGACTTTTCCTCGATCTTTCGCGCGGACACATCGAACTCTCACCACTCTCATGCCGAGAGTCTGACCATTGCCGTAACCAATGAAGAGTGCACCATAAAAGATCGCGGCCAGCACTTGAATAATCGCGGCGAGATAAAAGTTCTGATGAGAGAGCCTGAGAGGCACCCCAACAACGAGTCCGATGAGTATCGAATCCATCGTGAAGCTCAACACTCGCCACCAGAAGTTCGCGAGCCCAGCGCTCTTCGTTGACGCTGCCGCGTCCATCGAGTTGTACGCCTGCGAAGAGACGCCACAGATCGGGCAGAATTTTTGATCACTCTGCGCTTGCGTTCCACAGTTTGCGCAGTACGCCACGGTAACCTCTTGAACTTTCAGTTTCTCTGAGTTGCCCCAGACTACAAAACGAAAACGACAACCTTGTAAATCTCAACGAACTCTTAGTTGACGATTCACCAAAAGAAGGCACGAAATTACGAGGACGTGACGCGCGTCTCCATTATCGACGACATCGCTCAAAACGCCGACCGTAGGCGGCATTGCAACTGGGGTACCGCCCAAAGGAACCACGTTGGTAAACCGAGTCGCTGCGACGTGGTGGTCACAGCGACTCGGCGAACCAGTTTAACTATTAAGACTCTGCTTGTTCGGTTTCTTATCTGGACGAGAAAACGCCTCGTACAGTCCGCCCGCAACCACGATGATGAACATAACGAGCAGCGTGATCCAGCCGTAGTTGAAGAGAACCCCTCGTCCACTCGAAAGCGAACTTGGCCAAACAATGTCGAGCAGCATCAAGAACAGATAGATACCGCCGGCCAACGTGACCGGCGTGCTCCACCTGCCGAGCGTGAATGAGCCACTCGGCCTCCAACCCCGGCGCTTCGCGATAAAGGAACCGGCCACCGTGAGGAGGAAGGACAAATAGATTCCCGAGGTCGCGAAGGAGATTAGTGCGAAGAGCGCGTTCACTTTTGCTGGGTAGTAGAACCACAAAATGTGCACTGGCTTCGACGGGTTAATCAGCACCAAGAGCAGGAACGCGAAAGGAATGATGGTCGCCAAAATGATCGCGTTACGTGGAGTCTTGTGCCTCGGTGTCACTTTCTTCAACGTACGACTCGCGGGCAACGCGTTGTCTCTCGCGAGGGCAAAGACCACCCGAGAGCCCGCGCCCATGACGGCCGTGCCACAGCTAAAGAAGGCAATGATCACCATCACCAAGAAGAAGTCCTGGAGCCAACTCGGTAGCGACGCAAGTATCACCGGAATACCGCCGGTGACGACTGTGGCGAATCCAGTCTTTGGAATCGCGAGCAAGAGTCCCAATACAAGGACGAATGAAGCGACACCGCCGTAGAGGATGGCGTTACGCATGGCCTTCGGGACATGACGTCCCGCGTCAACAGTCTCTTCAGCGATGTCGCCCGCTGATTCGAATCCATAAAAGATGTAGACGTTGGCGAGAATCGCGACGAGCGCGGCTCCGGTCAACCAGTGACCGCCAAAGTTCACGCCAAAGGCGTTGGTCTTGGCGAACTGGGCACCTTGGGTCGTAAAGATGTAGCCCAAGTTGTGATGAAAGCCCTTAATCGCGAGTGCGATGAACACTCCAAAGGTCCCAATGGTTTCAACGTAGACACCAAAGCGCGCAACTCGACCAAGAATCTTCGCTCCGACCGAGTTAAGGATCGCTGAGACAATGATCACCACGGCCACCACACTAAAAATTGTGATGTGATTGGTGTAATCAAGATGGGTCTTGAACCAGATATTTGAGAGGTCCGTGATGTAGAGGACGATGCCCGAGTCAACTGATGCCACCGTGGCTAGAAGAGCGAAGCCGTAAATCCAGCCAACGAACCAACCGAAACGCGGCCCCACGTTGAACTTGCCGTACTGGTACAGCGCTCCCGAGAGTGGGTACTCACTGGCTAACTCCCCGAAGACCAGCGCGACCAACGTCATAAACGCCACGACTATCGGAATCGTCCAGATGTAGCGCGGGCCACCGGCACCTATGCCAATCACGAAGATGGAGTAGATACCCACCATCGGACTGAGGTAGCTAAATGCCACCGAAAAGTTGTCAAAGAGTGAGAGAACTCGAGCCAGTTCCGGTTTATAGCCAAGTGCTCGAAGGCGATCATGATCCTTCGAGTCCGTATCGTACGTTGTCATTGCGTCCCCCTAGTGAAGACCCAACGCCGGGTCGTCAGTCCCTTACGATAATGAATACGTAGCGTTCATGCTGGAACTGTCAAAACGTGCGGTATCGGCGAACGCGAGGTGTGCAAGTCTTAGTGCGTGGCTAAGGATGAACCAACTAGTGACGTTCACGAAGCCACACTTCGCGCTCTTCGCGACGAGATTCAGCGACTAAAGGACGAGATCACTCGCCTACGCGCCGACCGCGACGAACGCCCACCGCACTACCTCTAGTTCGAGTCGCGCCGAATCGCTAACAGATCAACGAAGGATTTTCGCTCGCGAGAACCTGCGCGGCCGCGGCATCTAATGTCGCCTGAGATAGGGCGCCCGACGTGACCGCCTTTTGAATCGCGTTCGACGTCAACAGAGCGAGATGAAGAGAAGCAGCTGGAGACGCCGGCGATCCGGCCAGCACCAGATCAGCACCGGCCTCGAGGGCCTTCACCGACGCTGCCGGAACGCCTAGGTGTATGAGGCTCAACGCGCCCGCCGAAAGTACGTCGGTCACGATGAGTCCCGTGAAACCCATGTGCTGGCGAAGATACTGAATGACGTTGGGCGAAATGCTCGACGGTAAGGACGTGAATCCCGGAATCGTGGCGTTCGACAACATCACCGCGGTCACGCCGTCGTTGATGGCGGCTTGGAATGGAACGAGTCCCGTGGTCTTAAGCGTCGCCCACGGCAACGTCGCGGCCGGTCCGTAGTCGGTGTTGCCCGTCGCGTGGCCGAGTCCGGGAAAGTGTTTGACGACCGACGTTATATGCGCCGAACGGAGGCCGTTGAGAAAGGCGACGCCGTCGCTGGCTGCCTTGGACGGCACCCCACTAAAGGAACGGTACCCATCAGGATTAGCCGCACCGGGCTCTTGCGCGCGGCCGTCGACGTCGAGCACTGGTGCCAGGTCAGTGTTGATGCCCGCGGCTTTCATTGACGCGCCCACGCGACGACCCTCTGAAGTTATCTGAGCGTCGCTCAAGTTTTTGCCCATGGTCTGGGCCCACGGCAACGTCGCCACCAAATTCGTTAGACGTTCGACTCCTCCACCCTCTTGGTCCGTCATCACGAGCATCGAGTGCTTGCTAAGAGCTTCACCTTGCAACGTAGCGACGATTGACGAGAACTTTGCTGGAGCGGTCGTGCCGAAGAGAAGAATGCCGCCGTAGCCAGCCGTGGCCGCTGGACCCATGGCGCCAATATCGAGCGCGTTAACGGACACGGAAACTGTTTCATTTGCTTGGCGAACAAGCGACCACGTCGCGACCGTCTTCGTCGCGCACGCGAGGTTCGCTATGACGGTTGTCGTGGTGGTTGGTGTAGATGTAGTGGTGGCTAACGAACTCGTTGTCGACGTCGCCGACGTGATCGTCGCGAATCCAGTCACGCCGAGCGACGTCAGTACAATCGCCACGCCCATCAACTGAACTTTTCGCATACCTTCAGGTTACGGCTGCCATTTGTGAGATTGTCACCACTACGCTGAAGGTTCGAAGTGAGGTCACTATGTCAGAGTTAATGCCCGCCGCGTTCATTGGACACGGCAACCCCATGAACGCACTCGAGCACAATCGCTATACCGAGTCCTGGACCGCGTTTGGCGCCTCGTTCCCCAAGCCCAGAGCCGTGCTCGTTATTTCCGCGCACTGGTACGTCAACATCACTGCCGTCACGGCCATGAAAATGCCGCGAACGATCCACGATTTCTACGGATTTCCACAGCCGCTCTTTGACGTGGAGTACCCAGCACCCGGTGACCCTGAACTCGCCCAGCGGGTCGTTGATGTCGTCCAGCCAACGTACGTCGGGCTCGACTCAGACAGTTGGGGCATCGACCACGGCACGTGGTCAGTCTTGGTTCACATGTTTCCAAAGGCCGACGTACCCGTGCTACAACTCTCCATTAACGCCGAACTGCCCTTTGACTATCACTTCAATCTCGGCGCGAAACTTCACGAACTGCGCAAAGAGGGTGTCCTCATTGTGGGTAGTGGCAACGTCGTGCATAATTTGCGACTCGTTGATTGGAACACTCCCGGCGAAGGAACGGACTGGGCACACCGCTTCGACGACTCGATGCGAGAGATCATGACGCACGACGCCGTGAACCTCGGCACCGCGAACGCGCACCGTGACTACGCACTGGCCGTGCCGACACCCGATCACTTCCTCCCGTTGGCCTACGTCGCGGGACTCTCTGCCGCGGCGAACACGCCCGCGACGACGCTAATTGATGGCTACGAAATGGGTTCGCTCTCGATGACGGCTTACGAGGTAGCAGGATCGAACTCAGCTTCGCTTTGAGTCGCGAACTGCTCGAAAGACTGAAAGTCCCAACGACGCGACGACGAGGACTGGCAGTATGACCACGGCGGCGGTGTTGGCGTGCGCGGAGAGACTGACCAGGGCCACGACGCCCAAAATCGCCAGGGCCGCAAGAAATAACTCCGGCGTGTCGCCCACGAGAAAGTCCCACCAAAACATACCGAATCCCTTGAGCATTCGCACGGGCCACGACGATTGGTTCTTCATGCGGCGTTCACTTTCTTAGGGGTCTCGGCGGCGTGAATGAGGACGTGCATAATCCACACGATCATCGCGTACAGAGCCACGAGCAACAAAAGTGACGTGTCATTGCCCGGCCAGCGCACCTTCAAACCCTCGCCGGTGAAGAAAGTCCCGTAGCTGACCAGCAGTATGCCAACGGTCATCTTCAACGCATTCTCTGGGACCTTCGAGAGCTGTTTCGCGACGATCATGCCGATGATGCCCACGATGACGAGCGCCACCAACGCCGCCCACACGGCGTCGCCGAGTCGGTGCGCCGAAGCCCCAAGTGTAATGACGATAATGACGACTTCCATTCCTTCAAGGAAGACACCCTTAAAGGCCATGACGAACGCCACGCGATTTCGCGCGGGTCCTTCACCTTCACTCGATAACTCGCTTACCGTCTTTTGGTAAATAGCGTCTTCGTCGTGCTTTGCCTTGAGTCCACTCGAGCGAAGCAGGGCCTTGCGCAACCACTGCATTCCAAAGATGAGCAGTACACCGCCAACGATCAGACGAAGACTCGTTATGGGGAAGTGCCCGAGCGCGGGTCCAATAGCGGCAATGAGCACACCGAGGGTGACCAAAGCTGCGCCTACGCCCTCGAGCGCCGACCTCCAGCTTTCGGTGTAACCAACAGCGACAACAATTGTGAGAGCTTCGACCATCTCGACCGCAGAGGCAAGAAATACCGCTGCCACCAAAACGAAAACCCCTGACGATACGGTGACTCCTACCACGTTGCTTTCGCCTCTCTCGATGAATCCATTACAAAGCACGACTTCGTATCAAAACAAACTTTAACGTTTTGTCCACGTTCAAACTTCGTCGACGAGTAGATCTTCGTCAGCGAATAGCCATCGCCCACGTCCACGACATGATCGTACCCGTGACCCTTGAACGCCACGTCACGAATCGATCCGCACACCCCTTCGTCGTGCGAAGGTTCGGCGAGCGTCACGCCGGCGGCTCGAACGAAAAGACGCAAATCCGCGCCGGGAGCGATCTTCTCCATTGTCGACGCCTCGATTGCGTAACCCGACGAAAAGGGCAGCGAGACTTCAGCTCGACGCTTGCTCGTCTCGCCTAGAACGTGGACCGGAAATTCTCCAGCGATGCCGGTGAAGCGAGCGACGAAGGCCGTTGCTGGTTGCCGGTAGATATTCTCAGGCGTATCCAATTGAATTAGTTGACCTTGATTCAAGACGCCAATCTGATCGGCAAGCGCGAAAGCTTCAGACTGATCGTGCGTAATGTAGATCGCTGTCGCACCGGCCTCTCGGGTCAACGTGGCGATTTCAATGCGAAGCTGTTCTCTACGATCGGCATCAAGATTGGACAGTGGTTCGTCGAAGAGTATGAGTCCAACTTCCGCCGCCAGCGCCCGCGCCAGCGCCACGCGTTGTTGTTCACCACCAGACAACTCGTTGGGAAACCGCTCGCTGAGGTGACTGATGCCTACCCGTTCTAGGAGATCGTCGCACCGTCGGCTTCGATCTTCTTTGGTCAGTGATGACGTAGCCAAGGGGTAGGCCACGTTCTTGCGCACGTTGAGATGGGGCCAGAGGGCGTAGTCCTGGAAGACCATTGCCAGTCGTCGACGTTCTGGCGGCACGAAAGTCTTGCCACCGACAACGACGTTCCCCCCGATAGAGATAGTCCCGCTCGACGGTCGATCAATGCCCGCGACACCGCGCAGCAACGTCGTCTTGCCCGAACCTGACGGCCCGAGGAGCACGAGAAAGGTGCCGGGTTCGACGTCGATGCTGACGCCGTCGAGCGCCCGTTTTTCTCCAAAGTCCTTGGCGAGGTCGCGTACCGACACGCCTACTGCGCGGCGCGCTGTCTCACTCATGACTGAACCCCACTAAAACCAACGCGGCGCCATCCCCTGGGCGTGACCAAGCGGTAGACAGAGAGCGCGATGCCGATAACCGCGAGCATTTCAAAGAGGGTCAAGACGGTCATCGCCGTTCCGGTGTTGGGAGCGAAGTTCGCGAGGTACGACTGGATGGACACGGACGCCGGTTCCTGACTAGGTGGATAGAGAATCTGCGAGATCGCCAACTCCGCGATGGTCTTGGTGAAGGTGAGCAGCCAACCCCACAAAAGAACGCGCGACATGAGGGGCAGATTGGTGGTGCGCCACGCGCGCATTCGCCCTGCCCCGTGCACGCGCGCGGCGTCGCCGAGCGAAGGTTGGATCTGGCTGACCGGGCCGGCCATGAAGCGAGTCTGTCCAGGAACGGCGTTGGCCACGAGCGCCAACATCAACAACGGCAGGGTTTTGTAAAGGCTGACGACGTTATGCGAAATGAAACCGAGGTTGTAGAAAAAGATGTAGCCCACGCCAAGCACGACGCCGGGCACCGCGACCGAACCCAAGAGAAAAACGTCGGTGACGCGTTGACTCCAACTTCCAGGATTCGCAATAAGGCGTCGGGCCAAAATGATGGCCAACACGCCAGTACCCGTCGCCACGACGAGTCCCAGTTGGTTCGACAGAAGAAGCGGAGCGCCCAAACTGTCGCCCTGGATGGACGGTTTAAAGATCTGCGCGTAGTAGGTCAGTGTGAAGTGCACACCATTGGGCGATTCGATGCCGAGATTCTTCACCAGCGAGCCGATCACCGCACCGAGAATCGGCACGCCGAGCGCCACGAAAAAGACTCCTGCCACGGCCGTGGTGGCGACGGCGCGAGGACCCCGGGCGAGCTCTCGTCGACGCGGCGCGCGCGTACGCCCCGACAACACCGCGTAAGAGCGCTTTCTCATGACGCGCGATTGAAGGACGATGGGTGGAATAACAGAGATAATCAACACGGCCGCAATGACCGCGGCGACCGAGAAGTTCGCCGGAAAACTGCTGATCGCGTTGAAGAGCATGTACGTCGCCATGGGGAAGTGCGAGTGATACCCGAGCGTGAAGGCCACGCCAAAGTCGCTCATCGTCTCGGCGAAGCAGATTGCGAGGGCGCTCAGCAACGCCGGCGCGATGATCGGCAACACAGTCTGGAGACTGCGAATCGGTCCGGCGCCGTGAATCCTCGCCGCGTCCTCGAACTCTGGTCCGAGCCCCTGCAGGCCCGCACTCACGATGAAGTACGCGAAGGGCAACGCCGCACTCGTGAGGACGATCACGATGCCCATAGGTCCGAAGAACTCGCCGTAGATCCAGTGCGTGTTCACGCCGAGGGCCTGTGCCGCGCCGAAGGGTTGAAGGAGGTCGCCCCAACCAAGGGTCATCATCCAGGTAGGCATCATCAGCAACAGCCACATCGCCACGGTCCAGAGTCGACGCCCCCCTACGTTGGTTCGATGGATTAACCAGGCTAAGGCCGTCGCGACGCACACCGAAAGAATCGCGACGATCGTCGAAACCCACAATGAGTTGAAGATTCCTTGACCGAAATAACTAGAAAATGCTTGACGCACGTAGGTAAGCGTGAACCATTGGGGACCTTGTTGAAAGACGCGCGGACTGACGCCCAAAATGAGAAAACTTCCGACCGGCGCGATAATCAGCAGGAACAAAACGATCCAAAGGATCACTCCACCGAGTGATCCTCGTTTCTTCGACCTCGTCGTCGACGGCGGCGCTGCGGGCGTGGTCGTCTCGAGCACCGCGATCGCCATCACTTACCTTTCAATAGCACTCGGCGCCACGGTTGGGGAGACAACCGTGGCGCCAAGCGGGGAGTTAGAAAATCGTGATGACTTAGAGACCGCTGACAATGTTGCTGTCGAACCAGGTGTTGACCTGCGTCTCGAGCTTGCCCCACGTGTACGGGTTGGTCGAGATCGCGTGCGTGCTCGACAACGGTGGGATGATGGGGTTCGAGGGGCTCTCACCAGTGATGACCGGCCAGAACAGCGAGTCACCTTCGGGGTCACCCGTCTGCATTACTGCTTGGCCCGCAGGCGAGAGGACCCAGTCAACGAACTTCTGGGCGTCTTGGCGAACGAGCTTGGGCTGCTTTCCGTCGATACCAATCACGCTCGGTAGCGCGATGGAAGGGTTGAGGTACGTCACCTTCATGGACGGGAAGGTCGTGAGAGCTGCGCCGTAGCACGCGGAACTTTGAATGGTGGCCATCGAGATGGTGTGCGCCTCCATGGCCGTGATGGTCGCACCATTCACGGCGTTCACCACCAGGCCATTGGCCTTCAGCGAGGTGTAGAACGCCTCTCCGGCCGTGACGGCCCTCGTTGTTGAGCCGCTCTTGTACTTGCCCAAGTAGGACATGATTCCCGCGATCATGGGGAACGTGGGACCAGACTGCGAAGGGTCGTTCATGCCAACGAGACCCTTGTACTGCGAACTGGCGAGCTGCTGCCAGGTGCTCGGCAACTGCGCCGCGGTGATCTGTGACGAGTCGTAGCAGAGCGCGCCAGTGACCGTAAGGCCCGTCGGCGTGAAACTGCCATCCGCAGGGATGTTCTCCAATCCCAACGAGTTGAACTTCACCTTGGGGACACTGTGGTGGAGGAGTTTGCCTTCACCGTCAAGCTGGGCGAAGGCCGAAGCACCGTCGACCCAGAGCACGCCCCACTTAGGGTTGCTGCCCTCAGCCTGGATCTGCTGCAAGAGCGGGCCGGTCGAGTTGTCGTTCAACGTCACGGTGAAGCCTGGATTCGTCGCGTTAAAAGCGGCAACCGACGCGTGGTCGTAGCCCTGAGACGAATAGAGCACGAATCCCGGATTCGACGCCGCCCCCGACGCCGCGACGATTGCCACGACACCCGAGAGTGACGCCACAGAGGCCGCGAGAGCTAAAACCGTGAACCGCTTTCGTACAGCATTTTTTGGTTTTGATGTGGTAGTCATGCGACATTTTTAAGACGCAAGTATTACGAGAACGTGACGCTTGTGTTTATGTATTCAAAAAACTCTGTAGCAATTCTGAACGTCGTATTACGCTGCTTACCTCTCGCGGCGGTGCAGTTCGTCATCCACGGCCGCGGGATCGAGCCCTCGACTTCGCAGCAAAAGCAGCGTGTGAAACCACAGGTCTGCGGCCTCGCTCACTACACGCTCGTCGTCTTCGCTCAGCGCGGCAACGGCGAGCTCAACAGCCTCTTCACCAACCTTTCGCGCGTTGAGAGCGACGCCCGCGGCGAGTTGTGAAGCGACGTAGGAACCTTCAGCGTTCTGCGATTCGCGCTTTAGAATCGTGCGCCAGAGCCACGGCGTGAAACACGACGTCGAGCCATCGTGGCACGCTGGTCCGTCCGCGTGAACACTCACCAACAGCGCGTCGTCATCGCAGTCGTGTTCAATATTCGCCACGTGAAACGCATTACCCGACGTGTCACCCTTTCGCCAGAGTTGCTGGCGCGATCTCGAGAAGAAATGCACGAGTCCACTCGACTTCGTGAGCGCGAGCGCTTCGACGTCCATCCAGCCCAGCATCAAGACTCGTCCGGACACTTCGTCCTGAATGATCGCGGCGCGAAGTTCTTCAGCCATTGCGCTCCTTAAAAGGTCGTAGTTCAATACCTAGTTCTTCAATCTGTCTGCGCAGTCCCGCCAGTCCCGCGGGATTCTCGTGCACGATGGAAGCCACCAACGCGGCGTCGGTCACTCGAAGTGCGTCAGCGACGTGTTGCGCCGATCCCGCGCCACCTGAGGCAATGACCGGAATCGTTACGGCGTTACGTACCGCCGCGGTCAGCTCGAGATCGTAGCCAGTGCGTTGGCCATCTTGACGAATCGACGTCAGCAAAATCTCTCCGGCGCCCCGCTCGCACGCCTCGACGGCCCAGGGCAACGTCGCGGTGGTGGTGGCGACTCGGCCGCCGTGCGTGTGCACCACGCCGTCGCCGGCGTCGATCGCGACGACCACGGCTTGAGAGCCGAATCGATTGGCAATGGCGGTGATCAACGAAGGGGTCGCGAGAGCCGCCGAGTTCAGCGACACCCGATCGGCACCGGATTCAATGATGCGCGACGCGTCGTCCACGGAGCGCACTCCCCCACCCACCGTGAAGGGAATCTCTAAGACGTCGGCTACTTGGGCCACCACCGACGTCATCGTGGCGCTCTCTTCAGGCGTTGCCGTGATGTCCAAGAACACCAACTCGTCCGCGCCGCCGTCGCTGTAGAACTGGGCCAGCTCAACCGGATCGCCCACGTCGCGCAACCCGACGAAACTGACGCCCTTCACGACGCGCCCGTGCGCGACGTCGAGACAGGGAATTAAACGAGCGAGAGGCATTGGTCGAGAAATTCGAGTCCGGCGGGTCCACTCTTTTCCGGGTGGAACTGCACACCAAGAAACGCGTCGCGGCGCACCGCCACCGTCACGCCGTCAACGCTCGCGAAGGCGTCCGGTGACTGCACGGCGTAGGAGTGAGCAAAGTAAAAAGCCTCGCCCCAAGGTTCAACAATTGACCAACCGAGTCGCGGCACGCGGCCTTCGCGTAGGCGTACGACCTCGCCTTCGAGAAGACCGAGGCCTTTGACGCCGCCGTCCTCTTCGCTCGACGCCATAGCGAGTTGCATTCCTAGGCAGATGCCCAAGGTGACGCGTCCGTCATCAAAACGTTCACGTAACGTCGTCGCCGCGCCGGTGACATTGAGGTGGTCCATGGCACTGCGCGCGGAACCAACGCCGGGCAGGATCACGAAGTCCGCCTCGCGGATCGTCGAGGGATCACCCGAGACAACACTGGTTCGACCAAGGTGCGTCAACGCCGCACGAACCGAACGGGTGTTACCCGCGCCGTAGTCAACCACCACAACGTCGCTCACAAGCTGCCTTTGGTCGAACGAACGAGCGAACCGTCCTTCGTAAGAGCCTGGGCCAGTGCGCGACCAACCGCTTTGAACGACGCTTCGGCGACGTGGTGCGCGTTTTCGCCAGTGGCCGTGACGTGCAGAGTGATGCGCGCCGTTTGCACGAGTGACTCAAAGGCGTGCGCGGCCATGCCGGGATCGGGCGTGATCGAGACAGTCGCCGTCGCGCGTCCCGAAAGGTCCACGACGGCGTGCGCTATCGCCTCGTCCATTGGTACGCGAGCTTCCCCGTACCGAGTAAGTCCCTTTCGGTCACCCAACGCCAGATCGAGCGCTTCACCGAAGGCTCGGAACATATCTTCAACGACGTGGTGCTCGCCGGTCTCAAGATCACCCACGCCCTCAAGGCGTAAATCCATCCCGCCGTGAAAGGCGAGTTGTTGAAGCATGTGATCGTAGAAACCCTCACCGGTACTGACGAACACGCGACCCTCACCAGGCACGCGAAGTCGCACGCTCAGAAGCGTCTCGGCGGTGTTGCGTTCGTAGCGAAGGTACTGAGGTGGCATGGGCGTGTCGTTGAGGACAGCGCGCAGCGCGTCCAGCAAGAAATCGTTGTCGAGTTCGTCACGCACGCTGACACGAAGCCCACCCGGGTATGCCCTCGTCACCGCGCCAAAGGGCAATAACTGGTCGACGAGCGCTTGAGGATCATCCATTGGAATAAAAAGGAAGTTCGTGTGCGAGCGAAGCGGAGCAAGTCCCAGTTCGCCGAGCTCTAACGACAGTCGATCACGTTCGGCCAGAGGTGCCGTGAGGTCGAGTGGCGTCGAGAGAGCGGCGAGCGCCAGCGCCGCCGATATCGACGAGACGGAGAGTGGAGCCTGGCGTGAGCTAATGATCTCGATGAGTTCCTTCGTCGCCAAGGCGTAGCCCACGCGCGCGCCGGCCAGTCCATACGCCTTAGAGAACGTGCGCAAAATAATGGCACCGTCGGGTATTCGATTGAGCGCGTCGACACCGGCGTAGTCCGCGTAAGCCTCGTCAATGACGAGTTGACCGGGCACGTCGGGGATGTCTGGCAGTTCGCCCGTCGGATTATTTGGCCGACAAACAAAGACGAGGTCGGCCTTTTGGGGGTCGTCGATAATCGTTGCCCCCGCCATCGTGGCCGCAAAGCGGTACATCGAGTATGAGAACGTCGGCACCATCGCCACGGTGCCGCCTTCAGCAAAGAGTCGCGCGAGCAGCACGATGAACTCGTCACTTCCCGCGCCGATCGTCACTTGATCAACGTGAACGTTGTGGTGAGCGGCGATCGCGTCGCGTAACGACTGATAACGACCACGGTCGTACTCATTGATGTCCGCGAGCGCTCGAGCGAGGGCCGCGGGACGCGCGCTCAGCGGTGGATTTGCCGCGACGTTGCCGTCAAAGCGAACGATCGACTTGGGGTTTAGCCCAACGCGTTGGGCAATGAGTTCAGTTGAGGGAGGCCACTGGTAAGCCGTGAGGGCGACAGGTTTCATCGGCGGGCCGTCGCTTTGTGCGCGGTCATACCCTCAAGTTCGGCCAACGCTTCGATCGTCGGCGCGAGTCGCTCGAGGCCTTCTTTGGTGACGCGCTGTACGGTCACCGTCTTCATGAAGGCCTCGAGTCCGAGACCACCAGTGGACTTAGCCCATCCACCTGTAGGCAACACGTGGTTTCCGCCCGTGGCGTAGTCCCCCGCCGGAACCGGCGAATAGGGTCCCACGAACACCGCGCCCGCGTTTCGAATCCGCCCCGCCAATGACTCAGCTCGTTCGCCAAGGAGTGCCACGTGTTCCGCGGCGTAACCCTCGACCTCGGCCAACGCCGCGTCAAGATCATCGCCCACACGCACGACGTAGCCCTTTGAGTCGGGACCGTGTTCCATTTGTGCGGCGATCTCTTGGGCGATTAACGCCTCGTCGACGCCAGCGTCCGCGACGACGACAATCTCACTGGGACCAGCCGGCAAATCAATGGCAACGTCTTGGCTCACAAGAAGCTTCGCTTTGTTGACGGCCCCGCTTCCCGGACCAAAGATCTTGTCCACGGGCGTGATCGACTCGGTGCCGTAGGCCATGGCGGCGATTGCCTGCGCGCCACCAATCGCCCACACCTCGTCAATGCCAAGGAGCGCCGCCGCCGCCGCCACGGCAGCGGAGCCCTCGGGCGGCGTGCAGACCACGATGCGCTCGACCCCAGCAACTTGTGCGGGCACGGCACTCATGATGAGCGACGAGACCAAATTCTTAGGCACGTAGATGCCCACCGAGCGAATCGGCGTCCAACGACGCTCGAGCGTCACGCCCGGCGAAACCTCCATCATCAGATCCGCGGGACGTTGCGCCGCGTGCCAGATCCGTACCGCGTCAGCGGCGGCGAGGACGGCGGTCGTGGGAATATCCCCGTAGGCCACGGCACGTGCAGGTCTGTCACCAGTCGTGCCATCAAAGAGATTCGACCATTCAGCCACCGCGGCGTCACCGCGGCTACGAACGTCGTCAACAATCTCCTCAATCGTGATCGGTCGATCCGTCTTTACGAGCTTGCTCATGGCACCATCCGCTCAACGGGCAGCGTGATAATCGAGCTCGCGCCGGCGGCCTCGAGTTTTGGCAACAGCGACCAAATGTCCGCCGCGGGAACGAGTGCGTGTACCGCGACGACGCCGGGCGTCGCGAGGTCAATGACCGTCGGCGAACCGGCCGTTGGCAAAAGCGCGGTCACCTCAGCGAGGCGATCTCTCGCAACGTTGCACAAGAGGTAACGGTTCGCTCGAGCGTTAATGACTGAACCCAAGACCATCGTCAGCGTGCGTCGAGCTTCAAAGTCCTTCGCGTCAATTTGCCCCACGAGCACCGCTTCGGATTCGAACAGCACGCCGATGGAACGCAGCCCATTCGTACGCAGTGTGCTTCCCGTTGAGACCAGGTCAATGATGGCGTCAGCGAGTCCCAGGCGAGGTGAGATCTCCACCGATCCAGTCACTGGAACAATCTCTGCGCTCACGCCACGATCGGCCAAGGCCTTAGCGGCGATGCGCGGGTGCGACGTGGCGATACGTCGACCCTGAAGATCTTCTATTCGCGTCGCCGCGTCATCACTCGTCACCGCGGCCTGTAGTGAACACGTGCCGTACCCCAATCTCAACAACACCTCGACATTGCTTTCGCGCTCGTAGACGAGATCGAGTCCCGTAATGCCGCAATCCACGACACCGTCTTGGACGTACTCGGGCACGTCGTCGGCGCGAACGAAAAGTAGGTCAATGTCGGCGTTGCGACAGTGCGCCTGCAGGACCCGCTCACCGGGTTCTTGGGGTGAGACGCCACTGGCCTCTAAGAGCGCCCACGAGGGTTCGCGGAGTCGGCCCTTGGAGGGGAGCGCCATAGTGAGTCGTCGGGTCATCGCTTGTTCTGTTTCAAGACTGAGCGATAGCCACCCTCGCCGTGATGTAACCACTGCGCCACGCGGGTCACCGTCGCCGTTGAAGCGCCGGTTCGTCGCGAGATCTCCTGATAGGGAACGCCCTCATCCACAAGGCGAGCAACCTGAAGGCGCTGTCCCAAAGCATCGAGTTCTGTTGTGGTGCAGAGATCCTTCATGAAGGCGGCAACCACCTCAGGATCACGAAGTCGAGCAAAGGCCTGTACTAATTCATCGAAACGCGACGCTGTTTCAGGGCTCGCTTCTGCGGGTACCACTTTTCCACTTGTCATGTTCATATGCTAGTATGCTACTTCGCTACTATGCAAATCATCCCGGCACTTGATCTCCTTGGCAACGACGCCGTTCGCCTCGAACGTGGAGATTTCAGCAAAGTTCTCTTCCGCCAGCCCGTCGAAGAGTTCATGGGGCGCCTCGTCGCCACGAAACCGTCCCTCATCCACGTCGTCGATCTCCAAGGAGCGCGCGACGGCGCCCTTCGTCTTGAAGCCATCGCGCGCTGCCAACGCGCCGCCATGGGAACTCCCTTGCAGGTATCTGGCGGTATTCGTTCACTCGACAGTGCCCGCAGCGCACTCGCTACCGGAGCGTCACGCGTCATCGTGGGCACGGCCGCGTGGGCAGAGAACGGCGCCGCTCTACAATCGTTCGTGGACGCGCTGGGCGATCAGCTTCTCGTCGCAATCGATGTCAAGGAAGGCGAACTCGCAATCAAGGGGTGGATTGAGAAGTCGACCTTGAGCGTTGACGAGGCTCTTGAGCGTTGCCAGCAAGCCGGCGTTGCACGATTGCACGTCACGGCAGTTGAACGCGACGGCACTATGCGAGGCCCTGACCTCGCCCTCTACGAAAAGGTATGCGAGAGCGGCATTCCGGTCGTGGCCGCTGGTGGCGTGCGCGACGATGGCGATGTCCAGGCGCTCGCTGAAGTGGGTTGCGAAGCGGTGGTGATGGGCTTGGGTTACTTGCCGCGCCTGGGACTGTCGCTTGAGAAGTAGGTTCAGCCTCGAGAGACGCCACGCGAGGGAGGCGGTTCTCGGGTTACGTCTTTTTGCGTGAAAGCACAATGCTCATCAACGCAAAACCAATCCCCACCGTAAAGATCGCCGTGCCAAACACGAATACTTGAGGGGGGATTCCCACGCGCGTCACGCCATACACCCATACGGGAAATGGCGGATTAGAACCGCTGACAAAGTTCGAGGTTACGAAGTCATCAATCGATAACGCGAAGGCCATGAGAGCGCCGGCCAGCACTCCAGGCAATATGAGCGGCAAGGTGACGAGACGAAAGGTTGCCATAGGTTTTGCGCCGAGGTCGTAGGACGCCTCTTCGAGAGAGCGATCGAAGCCCGAAAGACGCGCCCGGACAGTCACCGTGACGTACGCAATCGAAAACATCACGTGCGCCAACACCAAAGTCCAGAACCCTCGCGCAATGTTGAACGTGACGAAAAAGCCGAGCAGGCCCGCACCCATGACGATTTCCGGCGCGGCGATATTGAGAAAGAGCACCTGCTCAATAGCAACGCGTCCACGAAATTTGGTTGCGCGGTAGCGCACGAGCGCGATCGCGAGCGCCGTTCCGAGCACCGTGGCGATAACCGTGGAAAGTAACGCCAGGCGAATCGACAGCCAAAAGGCCGAAGTGAGTCCAGGAACATCACTCCACTGTCGATACCACTGGTCAGTGAATCCGTTCCAAGAGAAACTCACGAGTTGAAGCCCACCGATAACGCGATTGAAACTGTAAATAATCATGATCGCGATGGGGAAAACCAAGTACGCAATAACGAGCCACGAATATATTGGCAGTACAAATCGCCCAATACGACGACGACGCCGAACACCACGTACTACCGCGTTGCTCTGATCCTCGCTCCCTAAAGTCTCGAGACTCATAAGTAGTCCTCAATCGTTCGCGATCCAAGTAGGCGCGCGTAGAGCCAAATGCCCAGGAGCGAAACCGCGAGCAAAATTACTGACAGCGACGCGCCAGCTGGATAGTTAAAGTTCACCAGGTACGAATCTTGGATGACCGTCCCAATCATCGTGTTCGACGTGCCACCGAGAATCTCCTGATTCACGTAGTCGCCAAAAGCCGGAATAAACGTGAGTAGAAATGCCGCGAAGATTCCAGGAATGGTGAGGGGCACTATAACTCGCAAAAACGCGTTACGACGATTTGCGTAAAGGTCGTAGGCGGCGTCAAGGACTCTGCGATCGATGCGTTCAATCGCCACGTAGAGGGGCAGCGCAGTGAACGGCAAGTAGTTGTACGCCAGACCGGCGATCACCGCCGCGCTCGTTCCGAGCACGTGAAAATTAGCAGAAATCACGTGCGCGTCTCGAAGGAACTTCAACACGACACCGTTTTGGGAAAGGATGAACTCCCAGACGATGGTACGAATTATGTAGGACACGAAAAACGGCACCAACAACATGATCAGGAAAAAGTTCTTACGGCGACCACCATAAAAAGCAATCCAGTACGCAATGGGGAATGAAATCGCGAGATCGATAATGGTGGCGATCCCAGCAAAGATCAGACTGGTGACGAACTGCTGGTGATAGAGGCTGACTTGGCTCGGTAGTTGACCCCAACTCCAGGTCATCACGCACGCGCCAGTAACGGGACTACAGGTCTCCAGCGACTCGATGAGCAGTGACGCCAAAGGAACGATGAAAAGGAGAAGTAGCCAGACGCTTGCCGGCAGACTCAACAGGTAAGGCGCGAGTTTCTTTCCCCAACCCGACGAAGAATGCTGTTTCTCTACGCTCCTTGGATGATCGGTAGAAACAGGTTGGTCCACGCCGTTATCTCCTCTTGGTTCTTGAACGGGTAGTAAGGCAACGACGCCTTAATACGGGCCGGCGAGGGGAAGACGACGAGAGAATCTGCCGTCACGGACGTGGGGAGCTGAATTTCGCTGTACATCTCTTTTAGCGCAGCCTTATTCCACCCCGTTGGGTGCAGTAGTTGTTCCTTCGCGTCGGGTACAGGACAGATGTAGTCGTTGTAGTACTCAACGACCGACTGCGTAATGGGACTATAGAAGTAGTCCATGCAGGTCATTGCGTCTAAAGGATTCGCGGCGTGAACCGGAATAATCATGTTGTCGGTCCAGATCATCAGACCCTCTTTGGGAATCATCAGCACCAAGTCCTTGTACTTACTGTTGAGATTCGCCTGAAAGATGTCGCCGGAGTAACACTGTGAAACAACGGTGTCGCCATTCTTTAAGTGTTGAATGTAACTCTGGTCGTAGTACGCCGCAACGATGCCATCGCTCTTTTGCTTTTGCAGTTTTACGGCTGCTTTTGCCCAGTCCGACTCGGTAGATTTTGCTGGTTCGACGCCGATCGCCAAGAGCCCCACGCTGCCCAGTTCGAAGGGGTCACTCAACATACCGACCTTCCCGGCGTACTTCTTGTCAAAAAGAATCTGCACACTGTCACCAGGATCCTTCACGAGCTTTGAGTTGTACGCCACTGACGTCCAACCCGATTGCCACGCCATGGTGTACTTGTTTCCCGGGTCATAGGGTGGATTCTTAACCAACGTGCCCGCGTACTTGTTGAAGTTGGTCATCTTGGACCGGTCAAGTGGAATAAGCCAGTTCGACTCAATGAGATAGCCCAGCTCGGGATTGTTATTAGTCATGACCATAATGTCGTAACCCGTTGACTGCCCGGCCTGCAGCGACGGACGAATCGTGGCGTAGAACGACGCGTTGTCCTGGATAACTTCGCGGTACGTGACCTGTATTCCCGTTGTCGCCGTGAAGTGCTCAAGTGAGAGATGCTTGCCATTGACGACGTCGATGTAATAAGGCCAGTTGGCAAAGTCCACTTTACGATGAAGCTTCTGCCCAGACCACCACTTCGACGAACCGACTTTCGCTGTCGTCGCGGCACCCGCCAAACTCGACAAATCGGGAGCGGCAAACGCGGCAACACCCGCTCCGATCGCGCCCATCATTTGTCGACGCGACAGCCTGCGTTGAGTCAAACCTCGAAAGAACGACGGATCGATTCCTTCGTTCGTACTTGGTATTTCGTCGCCTACGCCCATCCCTTACTCCTCCTCATTTGTAACCCGATCGTTGAGCCCTTCAGTCGTGGGTCGCACCGCGAACGTGTGCTCAACGGGCCACGTAAGTAGCACGTTCTCACCACTTCGCGGCGCCGACTCTTGACCGATGTTTTGTGCGTACACGGTGACCTCTACGCCCGCGTCAGTCTCGACGAGGTACTGATTACCAACACCGGTGAACGTTGACACGCGTACGCGGCCCCTCAGTGCATTGAAGCCAGATTGGACAGCGCTGTTCGAACTTACGATACTGATCTTCTCCGGCCGCACACCGACCTTCGCGTGCGTCGAACTGCCCAGATCAGGAACTCTTGCTGCGGGCACTAACAACGTCGTTGCGTCGGCGAGCGTGACCGTGCACGTGGCTCCTTGGATACTCGACACCTCGCCCCCCAGGAGATTCGACGCGCCTAAGAACGTGGCCACAAACTCTGTTGACGGGCTGTCGTAGACATCGCGCGGCGTACCAATGCCTTCAATCTTGCCTTTCCGCATAACCGCCAGACGATCCGACATGCTCATCGCCTCTTCTTGATCGTGCGTAACGTACAAGAACGTGATGCCCACCTGTGACTGGATCCGCTTTAATTCGATCTGCATCTGACGACGCAGTTTGGCATCGAGAGCGGACATTGGCTCATCGAGGAGCAACAGTTTGGGCTCATTGACGAGCGCGCGCGCCAAGGCCACACGCTGCTGCTGTCCTCCGGAGAGTTGGGCCGCGCGACGCTTTTCGAAGTGCGGAAGATCCACGATTTCCAATATCGAGCCAACTCGACGCGCGACTTCTGACTTGGCAATTTTTTGCCGACGGAGACCGAAGGCGACGTTCTCAAAGACGTTGAGATGGGGAAAGAGTGCGTACGACTGAAAAACTGTGTTGACGTCGCGGTGATAGGGCGCGTTGTAGGTGACGTCGCGGCCACCAAGAAGAATTCGTCCGCTCGTTGGTTCCTCAAAACCGCCCAGCATTCGTAGCGACGTGGTTTTGCCACAACCCGAAGGACCCAGCAGACTGAAGAACTCTCCGTCGTAGATTTCAAGATTTATTGCGTCAACTGCCGGTGCTCCGTCGAAGATCTTCGTGACGTTTTCGAGGCACACCACAGTTTCTCGACTACTCACAGCGTGACCGTCATTCGCACGTCGACTCTCAGTCACCTCGAGTGATCCGCTCATTAAATGAAAACTATAGTCAGCGAAAACCCTGAATAATGAGCAGTTCTTGACGAACGACCGTCACTGTCGTTCTTGCCAAAATGAACTACGAAGCCACACGAAAGCGCCGCCGCAATGACTGACCACACGATCTCCACCACGCCAAAGGGCCACGCGCCCGCGAGGAATCCGTAGACACTAGAAAGCAGGTAGCCAGCGACGAATCCCAGCACGTAGGGACGGCCTCGCTGTTCAAGGGCGTACATCACCATCATGAACGTTACGGCGCACAAGCCATAGATAGTCACCACGATCGGCCTCACAATTAATCGACTGACATGGATCATTGACGAAGCACAAAACACATACCCGACAAAGTCCAGTTCCAGTCCAACACTTGAACGTTCGAAGTGGGTTATCTCAGGTTCTGGCCGCGACCACGGCCGGATGAGGCCGCGCCGGAGGATTTATCGCCGCCCGCGGACACGATGTGGACGTCGATTGTTGGAGCGAATCGAAGTACTTTTTCCACGACACCGCCCATTGGACGAAACGCTGACCTCGGGCGACCCGCGCCGAGCACGATCTGGGTGCCACGCTCGGCAACGGCGAAGCGCACGAGCGCACCCGCCGCGTCGTCGTCGGTGATCTCGCGGTACGCCCCTTCGAACTCGGTCACGAGCTGGCGGGCAAGTTTCGTGTCGACGTCGGAGCGACTATCACCATCGGCGCTCACGACGTGCACCGCAATAATTACCGCTCCGCTTCTCGACGCCATTCGCGCCGCTCGGCGAAGCAGTAACTCATCCGAAGGAGACCCGGAAACGCCCACGATCAATCGCTCACGTGTCTCCCACGTTTTATCGATGTTGTGATCATCTTGGTAGTGCTGCAGCGCGTCTTCGACTCGGTCCGCCAACCACAACAACGCAAGTTCACGCAACGCGCTGAGATTGCCGACGCGAAAATAGTTTGACAACGATGTTTCAATTTTGTCGGCGGAATAGATATTGCCGTGCGCCATTCTTCGTCGCAGAGCTTCGGGCGTTAAGTCCACCATCTCAATCTGTTCAGCGCGGCGAACGACAATGTCGGGCACGGTCTCGTTTTGAGCGACGGTCGTAATTTTCTCCACGACGTCATTCACCGATTCCAAGTGCTGAATGTTGACCGTGGTAATCACGTCAATGCCGGCGTCAAGCAACGCTTCCACGTCTTGCCAGCGCTTCTCGTTCGTACTTCCAGGCACGTTGGTATGGGCGAGTTCGTCCACGAGCGCGACTTGAGGCTTGCGCGCGAGAATCGCCTCAAGATCCATCTCTTGTAATTGGGCGTCTCGGTAGTTGCGCGTTACTCGCGGAATCACCTCAAGATCGCGTACCTGTGCGTCAGTGAGGGGTCGTTTGTGCGATTCCACGTAGCCGATGACCACGTCAGTACCGCGTTCGCGGCGTCGCCAACCCTCATCCAGCATCCGAAAGGTCTTGCCGACGCCGGGCGCCGAACCCAGGTAGACGCGAAGTTTTCCTCTTGCCACGATTTCCTTACCTAGGCCACTCGTCGCGCGACGTTCAGCGTCGCTGCCGCGACGCCCGCCATCGCCACGGCCACGATTCGTCGTTCCACCGAGACGGGCCATCCCGGCGTTGGAGTAAGGATGAATCGACCCAACGCGAGACCACGCCATTCGGTCAGAATTTCTGCTTCCGGACCTGGAATACCGAGGCTGTCAGCGGGCCACTCAAATCCCACGTGGGACACCGTCCCGTCGGCGAGGAGTCGTGCCAAGGGATGGCCCTCAATAACGGTTTCGAATCGGCAACTGCGCAGATGCAGCAACTGCGTAAGTGACGTGGACGTACTCGCGATCACTTCGGATATTGGAACCGGTCTGCTCGCCAAGTCCGTGAGGTCGCGCAGCATGGCGACGAACTCTGACTCTTCACTTGAAACGCGAGCGTGATGATGACTTCTCGCCGCCAACTCGGTGACGATGACGCCAACCACCAAGAGCGAGAGCGTTGTCTCAACGTCCGCTCGGTGGCTTATGGCGAAGTGTTCGTAGGGCCTGGTGAGAAAAAAATCGAACCAGATCGCGGCCGAGATTGACGCCAGGTAACCCGCGACGCGACTGCCAGTGACCGCGACGGCAACAACAACGGCGACCAGTACCAACGCGGCCGCCGTATTGACGAACGATCCGCGAAAGGCGGCTAGTACCGCGGCGACCGTCACGGGCGCGACGAGAGAAACGCCGAGGACCATCGGTCCGCGGTACTTAGCTAAGAACGCTGTCGTCATCTTCCTCCCCGTCTGCTCTACTGCAGTTTCGCGAGCGCTTCGTTCAATTGCAACACATCGATGTAGCTACTGCCCAAGAAGCCAAACTGCGCGCCGTGCGTCTGACTTTTGATCAGCGTGCGCAACTTCGAAGGAGAGACACCCGTGGCCTTTGAGACCATGGGGATCTGGACAGTGGCGTCCAAAGCTGAGATGTCAGGGTCGTACCCACTGCCTGAGGTCGTCACGAGGTCGGGTGTTGGATTCACGCCCAACTTGTGCCAGTACTTGACCAACGCCTTGGTATCGGCGAGAAGGGTCTTTGAACGTGGTCCCAAGTTGGTCGCCGCCGACTCACCGGACACGCCGTTGGCAACCAGGGGGTTGTCGCCACCGGAGGCGCCTGTCTTGGGGTTGGCCGCGTATGGGCCGGTGTCGTCGGGGCGACCGTGGAACCACTTGGGACTTGACCAGTTCTGACCGATCAAGGTCGAACCGTTGGCCGTCAAGGAGCCATTGGCCTGGTTCTTAAAGAGCACTTGCGCGACGCCCGTGCCAGCGAAGGCGTAGACGAAGCCAAAGAAGACGAGGCAGATGATCGCCATGACGAGCGAACGACGAAGGTTGATGAGCATGAGCTATCTCTCTTTAGTAGGCGTGCAACGCGACGAGCACGAGGTCGATGAGTTTGATGAAGATGAAGGGAACGATGACGCCGCCCACGCCGTAAATCCAGACGTTACGGCGCAAGATCGCGGCCGAACCCGAGGCGCGGAACTTCACCCCTCGTAGGGCCAGAGGAATCAACGCGATGATGACCAACGCGTTGAAGATCACCGCGGACAAGACGGCGCTCTGGGGACTGTGCAACTTCATGATGTTGAGCGCACCGAGTTGCGGGTACGTCGTCACGAACAGCGCCGGAATGATGGCAAAGTACTTCGCGACGTCGTTCGCGATGGAGAACGTCGTGAGCGAACCACGGGTAATGAGTAGTTGCTTACCAATCTCCACGATGTCGATCAACTTGGTCGGATTCGAGTCGAGGTCGACCATGTTGCCGGCCTCTTTCGCCGCGGTCGTCCCAGTGTTCATGGCGACTCCAACGTCAGCTTGAGCGAGGGCTGGCGCGTCGTTCGTACCGTCACCGGTCATCGCGACTAGCTTGCCACCCTCTTGTTCTTGCTTGATTAAGGCCATCTTGGCTTCGGGCGTCGCTTCAGCAAGGAAGTCATCCACGCCTGCTTCTTGGGCAATCGCGGCGGCCGTCAAGGGATTGTCACCAGTGATCATCACGGTGCGAATACCCATCCGACGCATCTCTTCAAACTTCTCCTTAATGCCCTGCTTCACAACGTCTTTCAATTCGATGACGCCCACGATGTCGGCGCCGTCGGCAACGACGAGCGGTGTTGATCCGGCGCGTGACACACGCTCAACAATGGCGTCGAGGTCACTTGGCGTGGTACCACCTTGCTCGACCGACCAGCGCTTCACCGAGTCGCCGGCACCTTTGCGAATCTGACGGCGACCGATGTCGAGCCCCGACATGCGTGTCGTTGCGGTGAAGGGAATGAAGCTGTGATCTTCATCGAGCGTACGCTCGCGAATGTCGAAGAGCTGCTTCGCGAGCACGACAATGGAGCGACCTTCGGGTGTCTCGTCAGCGAGCGAGGCGAGCTGGGCGACGTCCGCGACTTCTTGTTCACTGTGGTTTCCCACAGGGAAAAAGTTAGCGGCCATGCGATTACCGAGCGTTATGGTGCCCGTCTTGTCAAGCAAGAGTGTCTGCACGTCGCCGGCGGCTTCTACGGCGCGACCGCTCATGGCGAGCACGTTGCGTTGTACGAGGCGGTCCATACCCGCGATGCCAATGGCTGAGAGCAACGCACCAATGGTCGTAGGAATAAGACAGACAAGGAGCGCGACCAACACCACCACCGACACCGAAGCACCGGCGAAGTTAGCGAAGGGAACGAGCGACACGACGACCGGAATGAAGACAATCGTCAACACTGCAAGAAGGATGGTGAGCGCGATTTCGTTAGGGGTCTTTTGACGATTGGCGCCCTCGACCAAGGTAATCATTCGGTCAATAAAGGTGTGGCCTCGTTCAGCCGTGATGCGCACCACAATACGGTCAGAGAGCACCTTGGTCCCGCCGGTCACGGCCGAGCGGTCACCACCAGACTCACGAATGACCGGCGCCGATTCACCGGTGATCGCCGACTCGTCAACCGACGCAATGCCTTCGATGATCTCACCGTCAGAGGGAATGACGTCCCCGGCTTCGCAGACCACCGTGTCGCCCTTCGCGAGTTCCGCGGCCGGCACCAATGATTCGGTCCCGTCAGCGTTCAGCCGTCGCGCCTCGGTTTCTGATCGCATCTTTCGAAGTGTGTCCGCCTGCGCTTTGCCACGACCTTCGGCCATTGCCTCTGCGAAGTTGGCAAAGAGAACCGTCAAGAAAAGCCAGATGGTGATCGACCACGTAAACGTGCTCGGGTGCGAGATCGCCTCAATGAGACTGATCACTGAACCAACGAGTACGACGAACATCACTGGATTCTTCACTTGGACGCGAGGGTCCATCTTGAACAGCGAACCTTTCAACGCCTGGCGAAGAATTGGTCCGTCAAAGAGTCCTCTCGACTCAGCGACGCCGTGGGCGCTTGGACCCGTGGTGGGGGGAACGCTAACTGTCGTCATTAGAAGAACCTCGTGTGGCTTAGTTGCTCGACTATTGGGCCGAGAGAGATTGCGGGGAAGAAGGTCAGGCCGCCGATGATCAAGATCACGCCAATCGTGAGACCAACGAACATCGCGTTATGAGTGCGGAACGTTCCAAGGGACTCGGGCACGACGTCTTTGGCGGCGAGCGATCCTCCGAGCGCTAGGGCGGGAATGATGATGCCGAAGCGACCAATGATCATGTCGAGACCGCCAATGATGTTGTAGAAGGGTGTGTTACCCCCAAGGCCACCAAAAGCCGAACCGTTGTTGTTGCCCTGGGAGGTCAACGCGTAGAGAATCTCGCTGAATCCGTGCGGTCCTGAATTTTCGATTCTTGATTTACCCACGTAGAGCGAGACGGCGATGGCGGTTAAGACGAGTACCGCGATCGGCATCACCAGGGCCCCGAGACCCGCGAGTTTGACTTCTCTCGCCTGGATCTTTTTGCCTAAATACTCCGGCGTTCGCCCAATCATGAGACCGCCAATGAACACCGCGATAATGGCATAGATCAATAAGGTGTACAAACCACTACCAGTGCCACCCGGCGTGACTTCGCCCATCATCATGCCCGTGAGCAGGCCGAGACCTCCGATGGGCGTGAAGGAGTCGTACGCGGCGTCTGCCGATCCGGTGGAGGTATTAGTGGAAGCGACGCCAAAGAGCGCGCTCGACGTGTCGCCGAATCGCACTTCCTTACCTTCGGTGTTACCGACGGTTGCGTGAATGCCCGCGGCCGCGACGGCGGGGTTGTTCTGGTGCTCGCCGAAGGAGGTGAAGCCGACCCACACGCTAAAGAGCAACACGACGACCGCTAACAACGCGGCGCCGTGACGGATGCTCTTGACCATCTTGCCAAAGGTGTAGGTGAGAGCTACTGGAATTGCCAGCAGCAGGTAGATCGAGAGAAAGTTCGTGAGACCCGTCGGGTTCTCAAAGGTGGTTGCTGAGTTGGAGTCGAGAAACCCACCACCGTTGGTACCAAGTTGCTTGATCGCCTCCATGAAACCAATCGGCCCACGAGCGATCGTCTGAGACACGCCGTTCAGTACGTCGTGGAAACTTGCGGTGCCCGCCAGTGTCTGCACGGCACCTTCACCCACGAAGATGATGCCGAAGGCGAAAGAGATAGGCAGCAGGATGTAGAACATGCAACGGGTGATGTCGACCCAGAAGTTACCAATCGTCGGCGACTTACGGCGCACGAAGCCTCGAACCATCGCGATGGCGACGGCGATGCCCACCGCGGGAGAGACGAACTGTTGGACGGTGAGCGCACCAATCTGGGAGAAGTACGACATCGTTGTCTCTCCGCCGTAGTTCTGCCAGTTGGTGTTGGTCAAGAACGACGCAGCGGTGTTAAAGCTAAGCCCCGGTTCGACGTTGCCTAAATGTTGGGGATTAAGCGGCAACGAACCCTGGATACGAATGATGACGTAGGTAAAGACGAAGGAGACGAAGGAGAAGACGACCAGAGCTCCTGCGTAACGCTTCCAGGTCTGTTCTTGCTCGGGGTCCGTTCCGAGCATCCTGTACACCGGGCGCTCAATGAAACGGAGCCAGCGGACGCGGCCAGCAAAGACCGCCTCCATGTAGGAACCCAGATAGCGCCACGTGAAGCCCAGGAGGATGACGAGGACGAGGAGTGTGAAGAAAAAGCCCATTTAAAATTTCTCCGGTTTGAACATTGCGTAGCCGATGTACACGAACATCAGCCCTGAGACGATGAGGAGGATGATTTGGCTGAACGTCATACGCGGTCCAGTACCCAAATGAGCCCAAGCATCGCCAGTGATAATCCTGCGAATCCCACTAGTGAGTAAATATCTGCCATGACTAGATTCTTCTTCGCCAGGTCTTAACAGGCTCTTAAATTCCAACCCCCGCTCTTCATTTTCTCTTCATTCGTGTCGACCGCGACTCCTCACGCGGATTCGGACGATACTGATTGGGTGCAAAGGCGTCTCGTCGGTTCAAGTGCGGGTATTGGGAGCGTCGCCGTTCTAGGTGCCGTGTTGCTGCCACTGCGTAGTCACGTCAGCGTGTCGACGATTGCGTTGGTGCTCGTCATTCCGGTCGTGATCGGTGCAGTCGTCGGCGGCTTTACCGCAGGGGCCGCGAGCGTCGCCGCGGGTTTTTTTGTCTATGACTTTGCCTTCATCCCGCCCTATTCAACGCTGAGCGTTGGCGCTTCGCAGAACTGGATCGCCCTTGGGGTGTACGTCGTCGTGATGTTGCTCGTGGCGCGCATCGTTGGCATACTCGATACAACACGCCTCGAGGCGCGTCGGGGCCAGGAAGTTCTGCGACGAGTCTCAGAGGTTTCTGAACTTTTGGTTGGTCAACAAGAGGTAGACGATCTCTTAAAGACCATTGTCTCAACGGCCCGCACCGTGTTTAACGTCCCGGGTGTCTCCTTGCTCGAACTCGAAGAGGGGCGTCTGGTCGTGGTCGCAAGTGACGGCGAAGCACTCACCAGCGAAGAGCTTCGTCAACTCAGCCCTCTCTCGGGTCAGCCCGTAGGTGTAGGTACAAGGTCGGGTTCGACGAACGAACTGAGAACGATTGCGCTCGCCTCCTCGGGACGACCCCTGGGAATCTTGGCAATGCGCGGCGTTCCAATCTTCCTGGAGGCGGAAAGTGTTGTCCTAAGCACGTTCGCGAACGACGCGTCGCTCGCACTTGAAAGAGCGCAACTGCGTGCGCAAGCTCTTCGCACGAAACTTCTCGAAGAGTCCGATCGCTTTCGTCGCGGACTCATGGGCGCGGTCTCTCACGACCTGCGAACCCCACTCGCCACAATAAAAGTCGCCTCATCGACGCTCGCTAATCGCGACGTGTCGATCGCGCCCGAGGACGCCTACGAACTTCACAAACTTATCGACGTCGAAACGGACCGATTGACGCGACTCGTCACTAATCTGCTCGAGATGACCCGCATCGAAGCTGGTGTATTGACGCTGGACCGAGTCGACACGCCGATCTCTGAACTCGTTGACGAGGCAATCACCTCCATGGGTTCTTCTTTCGACGTCGAGAGCATTGACGTCGTGCTTTCGCCATCGCTGCCCTACGTAGACGTGGACCGAGTACTGATGGGTCAAGTGCTCGTCAATCTCCTCGACAACGCGTTTCGCCACTCGCCACCCAAGAGCGTGATCACCATAAATGGCGAAGTGCGCGGCGATCAAGTTGTTCTCTCGGTGTCGGATGAGGGTCCCGGCGTCCCGATTGGCGATCGCGAGACAATCTTTGATCGATTCACTCAGTTCAGTACTGGAGGTCGGGCCGGACTCGGCCTCACCATCGTCAAGACGTTTGTCGAAGCGCACGGCGAACACGTCTGGTACGAAGACGCGTCACCCAGTGGAGCTCGTTTCGTTTTTTCGTTGCCCACCTACGTCTATGCGAAAGACTGAGCGGCGTGGCTCACGTACTCGTTATCGACGACGATTCTTCACTGCTTCGTGCACTTCGACTCGGACTTGAGTCTGGCGGCCACGACGTCACGACGGCGTCGAACGGCGAGAAGGGCATATCGGAGACCGCGTTGAAGTCACCCGACGTCGTGGTGTTGGACATTGGCCTGCCCGATATGGACGGACTCGTCGTCGCCCAGCGAATTCGCCAGTGGAGTGACGTGCCCATCATTGTCTTGTCCGCGACCGGCGACGAGCATCGCAAAATTGACGCACTGAACTGGGGGGCGAATGACTACGTGACCAAGCCCTTCAGCATGGGCGAGTTAGAGGCTCGCATCCGTGCCGTACTGCGCGGTCGTCCGAGCCGAAGCGACACCGAGGAACCGTCCTCGTTGACCCTCGGCAACCTCGCGATTGACTTCGTCCATCATGAAGCTTGCCTCGACGGGGCCAACGTAGAACTCACGGCCAAGGAGTTCAGCCTTTTGGCCTACCTCGCTCGCTTCGCCGGTCGACTCTGTACTTACCAGATGATTCTTCACGCAGTATGGGGGCCGGGATACGACAACGAGGCTCAGTACGTTCACGCGTACGTGCATCGACTTCGACAACGACTCAATGACGAATCTGGCACCCTCATACAAACCACGCCTGGCGTGGGTTACACGCTTCAACCAAGCGCGTAGCCACGGTCCGTTGACACAGGAGTTCAGCGTGAGTAGAAAGAGACCATGACCACACTCGAGAATCGACCCAACACCGCGCTCCTCGTCGTCGACGTGCAAAACAACGTTGTCGCGCAGGCGCACGAACGCGACGCGGTCGTCGCGAACGTGGCGACCCTCGTTGAAAAAGCGCGGCGCGAAGACGTCCCCGTCGTCTGGATTCAGCACTCTGACGAAGACCTTGTGCCAGGAACGGACAACTGGCGCATCGTCCCCGAGTTACAACCGCGCGACGTCGAAGCGCTCGTCGCGAAGAACTACGGGGACTCCTTCGAAGACACCAATCTCGAGACCGTGTTGATGGACCTTGGCGTAGGACGACTCATAGTCGTCGGCGCTCAGACCGACCAGTGCATCCGATCGACCCTCCATGGTGCGTTCGCCAGAGGATACGACGCAACGCTCGTCAGCGACGCCCACACGACCGAAGACGCGACGAAGTGGGGAGCGCCACCGCCTGACCAGGTCATTGCTCACACGAATTTCTACTGGACGTACCAAGCGGCGCCGGGACGCACGGCCGGCACGGTTGCGACGAAGGGCGTTAACTTCAAGACTGCCTCGTGAGGTTGTTTCTACGCCACGTGGCTAGGGCACACAATTAATTCCTTGTGGTGCCAGACAAAGGAGACAACATGAGCACGATTGCCGTAATCGGCGTCACTGGATACGTCGGAGGCCACATCACCGCCGAAGCATTACGTCGGGGCCACGACGTCATGGGCATCAGTCGAACGACTACTCCCGATTCCCGGCCAGGCCTTACCTTCATGTCCGGCAGCATCGCGGATCCAGCGTTGGTGCGTACTGTGGCCGAAAGGTCATCGACACTCGTCGTCGCCGTGCACGCCGCGGTCGATGACACGACGTCGCTCGCACAACTCGTGCCGTCACTGCTCGAAACTGTGGGTGACTTCGGCACCCGAATCGGATTCGTCGGCGGCGCCGGCAGTTTGCTCGTTTCACCCGACGGACCGCGCCTGGTGGACACGCCAGATTTCCCGCCGGCGTTTCAAGCCACGGCCAAAGCGCTTATCGAGGTACTCGAGGCACTTAAGTCGTCAAACTCGTCGGCGGACTGGTTCTACGTGAGTCCCGCAGCCGGCTTCGGCGCCTTCGCACCAGGCGAGCCCACGGGAAACTATCGGACGAGCGACAATATTCTCCTCATCGATGCTGAAGGAAACTCATTCATAAGTGGAGCGGACTACGCCGTTGCCTTTCTCGACGAGATTGAAAAACCAACCCATCACCGACAAGCATTCGGCGTCGCCTACTAAACACGCGTTCCGTCAGGAGCGAAGTCGTCCTTTCGGGAGGACTTTTCTCTGTTTTCTTGTTGGCGCGAACATAATCTGAACTAGCAGCCTTTGGGTTATGAGTTCGTCGAGCGTCGGCAGCGGCACGCTCAGCTACGTCGGTTGACCCCGCAATAGGGCCGTAATTCCACTGACAACTGATACGTTTTTACACGGAGCGACCTCTCCGAATAGCGATCGGGAGCCCCCTTGACCACCGTTTTTCCTCGTTCGAACTACCGCGCCACGTTCGTCGTACTAGCGACAGCCGTCGCTGCCTACGCGTTGCTGCAATCCCTCGTCGTGCCGGTCTTACCTACGATCCAGGCGGGACTGCATACGTCGCAGAACACCGTGACATGGGTGTTGACCGCGTACCTGCTTTCCGCTTCGATCTTCACGCCCATCATGGGACGTCTCGGAGACATGTGGGGCAAGGAACGGCTCCTCGTGCTTACTCTCCTCGCCCTCACCATCGGATCGGTGATGGCAGCGCTGTCGGGATCGATTCTGTTAATGATCGCCGCGCGCGTGATCCAGGGCATTGGTGGCGGAGTGTTGCCACTCTCCTTTGGCATTGTGCGCGATGAATTTCCCCCCGAAAAAGTCTCTGGCGCCGTGGGCGTGATCGCCGCGCTGGCCGCGGCGGGCGCGGGGCTGGGCATCGCCCTCGCCGGACCTATTGTCGATGTCTTCAACTACCACTGGCTGTTCTGGATTCCTGCGATCGTCCTCGTCTTTGCCACCATTGGCGCGAAAGTTGTCGTGCCCGAGTCCCCCATTCGCACCCCGGGTCGCCTGAGTTGGCCAGCCATCATCCTGCTGTCGAGTTGGCTCGTCGCGCTCGTCCTCGGCATCAGCGAGGCGCCGATTTGGGGTTGGGGATCGTCCTCAGTTCTCAGTCTCATCGCGATTGGCATCGTGCTCGCTGCGGTGTGGATTCGCGTCGAGTCTCGCTCCTCTCACCCCCTCGTGGACATGCAGATGATGCGCGTGCCAGCAGTGTGGACGACGAATCTCTGGCCTTCCCCCCAAATTCCGGACACATTTCTATGCCGCCTGAATTTGACGTCGAGCGAATTGTAACTCCCACTCGATCGGCGTCATGCCATTGATTG
>Ga0208357_1000298_pt1 | contig 40358 bp, 43 predicted proteins | sample NGESurdeep092012_6_FD_184487 | JGI IMG/M metagenome (GOLD analysis project Ga0208357, IMG submission 184487) | Arctic peat soil microbial communities from Barrow, Alaska - NGEE Surface sample F52-2 deep-092012 (SPAdes) | ecosystem: Environmental > Terrestrial > Soil > Wetlands > Peat ...
CGAATATGCACCGGATCCATCATCGGATCAAAACGCATCAAAACAATAGTGAATTAAGATGTTTTGGCAACCTATGAAATTCGGTTACGGAATCGTTGCTGTTTCATACACGGCACCCGCACTTTAACAGAGAGGAGAAAGCATATTTATGATGTGGTTTGAAGCCCCGCAGCGTGCTGCCCTGTGTTTTCGCAGGGGACTGGTCGCCCTATCGGGTCTGGAAGTCCGTGTGGCGGGATCGCTACATGCCCAGATGCGCCATTTTCAAGGTATAACCCTCCCTTTCCTGCCGCTCTATCGATCAGATGGCCCGTTCTTACGGCGCATACGCCAAGGATAGTGAATGTCCTTTCCAGATTTTTTTTGTCGAGCGACTCAGCACTGCCCGTTTCACTACCAGACGGAGCTTGGCGAGGAGCCACTCCAAAGCCGGGTGATTCGTGTTCCCACCGGCGGCGGTAAGACGGAAGCCTCGATCCTGCCGTGGCTTTGGAAGACGGAGACGGACCCTGACCATACGCCGAAGAGGCTAGTTATTTTTAGCCCGATGCGGGCATTGGTTTCGCAGACCGTCAGCCGAATTGAATCGTGGCTGGAGCGGCTCGGCCTGACTGACAAGATCGCGCTGGTTGAATTGTTGGGCGAGCATCCTGAATTACGGCAGCGCAACCGCAAATGGACGGAAGAGCCGGAGAGGCCGACAATTCTGGTGGGCACGGTCGATCTTCTTCTCAGTGCAGCCCTGAACCGCGGCTACGCGATGAGCCGGTTCCGATGGCCGGTCGCGTTCGGGTTGCTGCACAACTCCGCGCTCTGGATCGTTGACGAAGTCCAGTTGATGGGGCCGGCCACATCAACGTTTGCGCAATTGGAGCAGTTCAGGGCCACGTTCGGCACTCTGTTTCCGGTCTTCACCTGGTGGATGTCGGCGACGGTTGAGCCGGAATGGCTGGCTACTGTAGACTTCGTGCCGCCCGGAACGGTGACGCCTTCGAACATGCAGGCTCTGATCGAAGATCTGGGGATCAAATACGCCGCGAAAAAATCGCTGCGTCCGCTGAAGTTCCTGAACGCAGACACGGTGCGAGATGCTCATCAGGGACGCCTCACATTGGCCGTCGTCAACACCGTAAAGGCGGCCAGGGAGCTCTATCGGAGCCTTTCCGGACCGGTTGCCGCGCCGAGGAAAAAAAAGAATGGGAAAACGCGGGACGACTCACCCGCAATATTTCTCATTCATTCGCGCTTCCGGCCAAGCGACAGGAAAGAGAAGATGGATCGTCTGCTTTCGGCGGATCAGGAATTGCGCCCGAATTCCGGACCGGGGGCCAACTATCCCCACGGCGCGATCGTAGTCGCAACGCAGGTAGTCGAAGCGGGTATCGATGTTTCGGCACAAACGATGATCACCGAGCTTGCGCCATGGGCGAGCATGGTGCAGCGTTTTGGCCGGTTGAATCGTACCGGAGAAGAGGTGGCTGCGCAAGCGATCTGGACAGATGTCAAGGATCCAGCCCCGTATGCACTGGAGGACATTAAGGCTTCGCGCGAGCGGATCAAGCTACTGGATGACGTCGGCCCCGCTTCGCTTGCGGGGATTGCACTACCTGCACAAGAGAAGCAGGTATATGTGATTCGTCAGCATGATTTTCTGGGACTCTACTCGACCGACAAAGACCTTGCGGGCGGATTTACGGACATATCGGAATACATTCGCGATTCCGAGGATCGCGATGTCTATATCGGCTGGCGCGAGTTCAGGAAGAATCCGAACAGCGTTCCACTGCAAGGGGAGTTGGAGACGCACGAATTGTGTGCCGTTCCGGTCAATGAAGCGAGGGATTTTCGTTCAAGGGGACATCTACTTTGGGAGTGGAACGACGAGAACGGCCGCTGGCAGCCCCGTTCCGCCCATGACCTTGTGCCGGGAATGACGTTGCTTTGTGCTGTGTCGAGCGGAGGATACTCTCTTGAACTGGGATGGACCGGGGTCGAGCAGGATCGCCCCACCGTTGCTGACCAGCCCGAGGAGGCGGAAAACAACTCGAATAAGACGGATGAGTCGAGCCTGAGCGGCTGGTGTGAACTTGACCGGCATCTGGCAGATGTCGAAAGGGAGGTCGGGAAGATTTGCACGAGCTTGTCAATCGAAGGATTACCGGCTGAGACGCTGGCGCTGGCTGCACGGTGGCACGACATCGGCAAATCACTCCCGGCCTGGCAGGAAGGAGCGAAGCGAGCGGTCAAAAAATCGAATGTGGAATATCGGGAGGGCGTCTGGGCCAAGTTCCCGGCGCGGAGGGGAACGTTTCGTCCCGGTCTGCGACACGAGGAAGCAAGCGCGCTGTATGCCGCGCACCTGTTCCAGCAGGGACTGCCTGGCTGGAATGAACTCGCCGTCTACCTGATTGCCTGCCATCACGGAAAAGTGCGGACCACGCTCGGTACGTATGGGGTGAAGTCGCTTCGTGAAGTGAAGAACCGTACACTGCGTCTGCCCGGATTCATCGACGAACCCACTGACGTGAACTGCGAGCTGCTGGACTTCTGCGGTCGGGGCGAATACGCTCCGGCTTTGGGTGAGATGTTGCTTTCCGGGCCAAGTTGGGCGGCCCTGATGGCTGTATTGGTCGGTTCGGAGGATAGCGACCTCTCCCGGATGCAGACGCCCGGTCCGTTCCGGGTGGCTTTTCTCGAAGCGTTGATTATCGCTGCGGATGGCCGTGCTTCCCGTGAGCAGAAACGAGGCGGAAATGCCTGAGACTTTGCAAGCTGTTCGATTAAGTGGCATACGGCTCGATAGTCTTGGAAACTATCTCGCGGCGGTCGGTCTCTTGCAGGCATGCAGCAGGAAATGGGCTGGCTTCCGCGGCTTGTGGTCTGATGACGAGTTCATAGTCGGTTCGGCAGGGCTAACGAGTCAGGTTCTTCGAGAGTTTCTTGCGCATGAGTGGAGTCCAACCAACTACGAGCGTTGGTGGAAGGGCTCCAAAGAGGTTGCAAAACTCAGGTCCTGGGAGCCAGATCTTGCACGCGTACGGCTTCTGGATGCTCATATCGTTGCGAAAGGCTCGAATGTGTATAACGACATCCTCGGAACTGGAGGCAATGTTGGAAAGAGAGATTTCGCCAAGGTCTCTGAGGTCTGCCGAGAGTTGATCGGGAGACCAGAGTCGGAAGCATGGTTGGGCTATTCGTTATTCGGGGCTCAAGCCAATGACGGTCTTCCAGTAGAATTGCCGAACCTGCCTTCGACAGGGACTTGGTTCGCGAGCGCAAACAAGGCCTTTAACAGCGGCTACAGCGTGGCACGAGAGGGGCAGTTGTCGCCATGGTCGTTTCTCCTGGCGTTGGAGGGGGCTATTCTGCTCCGGGGCGGTTCAGGGAAGCGGCTGAGCGCGAGAGCAACTCGCTACGCGACCTTCCCTTTCGTGAGTGAAGCAGCCGCTCCTGCAACCCCAGGCGAGATAGAGAGTGAGCGGTCGGAATTCTGGGCGCCAATTTGGGACAAGCCCGCGACAATCCTCGAATTGAAAGCGTTGCTGCGACGGGGACAGGCAAGAGTTGGCATGCGGGCGGCGCGGGCACCGTTCGACTTTGCCGCGGCGGCCCTCACATCTCAAGTTCAGGCCGGGCTGGTGGGTTTCGAGAGATTTGGCTTGCGGCAGACGACAAGCGCCAATACCTATGAAGCGATCGGCATGGGACGGGCCGCGGTGGCTGACGGCGGCAACTCGCTGAACGCAGCAACGATCCAGATTGCCGATTGGATGGAATCGCTGCCGCGGGATAAATCGTCAGCGCAACAGTCCGTATTTTACGGATTGCGAGCGCCGGTTGAGCGATCTCTCCTGAATGTGGCTCAGAGCCGTGACGCGGAACGATGGCGCGAATTGCTGCTGGCAATCGGGCAAACGCAGCGCCGTATCGATCGGAACCAGAGCTGGCGGAATTCTTCAAGAGCGATCTCGAAGTTACCGTTGGCGCTGTTCGATGAGGCATGGCCGGAGGTTACTATCCCCGAGGTGGAGATCGCAAGGGCTATCGCCAGTCTTGGGCCGCCTGAGTATGGCTTGCGGCACAATATCTTCGGTCTGGACCGTATAAAGAACGGTCGCCGGGAAATGTTTGCCGATCCGCGCCCCGCGTCGGCCGTGTGGCATGACGGCGACCCGGTTCGGCTGCTCGCGGATTTGCTGGAGCGCAGGTTAGTCGATGCGGAGGCGACCGAGGGCCGTGCGCCGGCGCCGCCGCTGCGGGGCAGGCAGTTCTGTTCGCCTGCGCTGCTGGACAGCTTCGCGACCGGAGAGATAGATGCCAGCGCTGTGACTGATTTGCTTCCTGCTCTTTCCCTCATTGACTGGCCGCGAGGTCAGGAATGCGAGATTGCAAGGGATTTGCCTCCCGCTTCGCCGGAGTTCCTGTTACAGGGTTATTTCCGGCCTCTTTTCGCGGCAAAGTTGATTCGCCTGGGAAAAAGTGTGGACGCGATCGCCCCCGATGCGACGCGTGCGCGCGCGCTGGCGAAGATGATTCGAGGTGAGATGTGGCCGCAGGCTTTCGCTCTCGCCGAGCGAGTCTATCGCAGCTGTGGCATCGACGTGGTGAGGCCGCCCGGGAACATTGGGGTTCCAGGAGATCGGATCGCGGCATGTCTCCTGATTCCCGTGGAACTGACCGTTACGCGAGCGGCATTCCGGCGATGGATTATTCAGACAAAGAAAGGACACGTGTGACGACATTAGAAATCTTGAAAAGCAAGAAGCACTGCCTGACCTTGAAGGCAGTCCTGGAACCAGTGGGTGGTACGAAGCGCTTCCAGCCGGCAGGGTTTCCGGAGATTGGCCACGTCATCTACAAATCGCCCGTCGAAGGCGGAGAAACGACTGAAGATGTCTGCATTATCGACAGTGCTGCCAGCATGGCGAATCATCTGGAAACGGTGTGTCTGGCTGGCGGCGAGTCGGTCGAGCTGCATGAAGACCTGACCGGTCTTCCATATGTGGCGTGCGTGACGAAGGAGCGCGAGGTGGATCGGGTTGTATGTACTACGTTCACAGAGGGCCACCGGCTTGCCTCGGACTATTTCCTGAAAGGGACGTTCGGCGAGAAGACGTTCCGGGAGTTTCTGCGAGAAAAGATGCAACTCAAAAAACTGACGAAGGACAAGAAATATTTTTTCTATCCGGATTCCTGGCCAGCGATTTACGAGACTATTTTTCGGCACGATCCGAATTCACTTGTGCACGGGCTGCTGTTTGCGCGCGAAGAAATCAAAATCAGCAGAGTACTGACCGCACATCACGAAGGGCATGGGGCCCGGCGAGTGCCCAGTTCCGGAGTGAAGTTCGACCGGCTTGGGAAGACGTTGTCCGGGCAGCCGATCTTCTCCGTGGATGAAGAGACGGCAGAACGGATTGTGGCCACCTTCACCATTGACCTCGGACTGATTCGCTCGTATGGACGAGGAGAAGCGGGGCTACCCGAGAAGAGCAAGCTGCTGTTACTGGAACTCGCTCTCTGGAAGGTGCTGCAGTTGACAGGGCGACCGTTCCGTTTTCGCAGCGGCTGCCATTTGAAATTGAAGGATGAGATTCTCTGGGATCTGGATGACGAGAAGATCGAGTCACCCGCGATCGATTTAAAGGGCCGTATTGCGGAGTGCGCAGATCAATTTGCGGACTCACCCACGAAAGTGTTTTATTCGGCTTCCGAGTTGTACCGCGTGGAATCCCCGAAGGAGAAAAAATTGAAGGGCGGAGGGAAGACGGAAGCTGGAGAAAGCGAGCCGGATTGATGCCTCTAACGATCGAGCAATTCTTTCCGCAGGGAAGATTTCATGCAACCCGGTGGCGTGAGAACCCGTTCGCGGATGCCTTTGGGGAATGGCCACCGTCCCCATGGCGGCTGCTGCGGGCGCTGGCGGCGCGTTGGTTCCAGTACAGCCGGGAAACGGGAGACCAGGACGACAGCGCCGTGGAGCGAATTCTTCGCGCGCTGGCGGCGGAAAGGCCGGAATACCATCTGCCACCCTCCGCGGTAAAGGGCACGACCATAAAACAATATCAACCAATCAGCGAGCATTCCTGGTCCGATCCGAGCGCCGGTTCCGGCGCGGTGAAGAAGGCGAAGACTACCTTATTCCCCGATGGCTATTTTGTCGTCGATCCGACGCGGCCGGTCATCTGGAGGTGGCCGGGAATCGATGTGAGCAGCCGGGATCGGGACCTTCTGGCGCAATTGCTGGCGAGGATCACCTATTTCGGCAGAGTCGAAAGCCTCAGCCGCCTGGCGCTTTCCAGCCGGCGTGAAGAATCCAACTGCTTGCCGACCATCAGCGGGGGGAACGCCCCCGTCCTTTGCTTTGCGATGGGTGCCGATTTGAATTTCGAAGCGTTGCTGGGCGTTTCGGATAAGGAACCACTGGAGAACACCGCCGTTCCTCCCGGGACCGAGTGGGTTTTCTATCAGCGACCTGAGCCATCTCCGCTCCGGATGAAGACACAGCGGCCGAGATTTGAACCCGTTACGCATGTCCAGTTCGCGCTGGGAGGACACGTGCTTCCCACGATCCCTCTTTGGATCAAGGTAACGGAACGTTTTCGTGGCCGCGTTCTGCGCGAGTTCGACGGAGATCCGGAACTATTGCAACTGTTGTCGGGAAAGGTGGATCAAGGACGGCCGCTGCGGGGAGCACACGAGCACGCGTTCTATCTTTTGTGGCCGGGGGACGATCCGGGGAGTCCCGCGAGGCTGATTGTCTGGAGAAGGGGGGAACCATTTCAAGAAGACGAAGTGGATGCGATGATGCTTGCCGCAAGCAAGCCAATTCCGTGGACGATGGAAAAGGGCGGGTGGACAGTGCAACTCGTTCCGCTGCCGGGCAACACGGTGTTGCCGCGACAGTTCCAGATAAGCGCGCGTGTTTGGGAGAGCGTGACACCCTTTGTACGACCGCACAACCGGCACTTTCACAGGTCGAACGGGAAGTCGCGGCCAGAAGAAGAACCGGAAAATATATGCGGCAGGCTGATTGAAAAAGTGTGGGGTGTTAGCCCCGTGCGGATCGAAAAGATGAGGGACACGGCGCCCTGGGTCAAACTGCATGAGACAGCCGCGATGCGCCGGGAGCACCGCACGGGCGGCAACCGGACGCCGCATGTGGGGCCGGGGTATTATCTGCGGGTCACTTTTTCAAAGGAGTTTCAGGGCCCGCTCATTATAGGAGACTCGGCACATTATGGGCTTGGAGTATTTCAGGGTATTTCGTGAGGTGGTCTATGCGACTGCCCTATCTTGAAACGTTGGCGTGTTACGGGTACCCGATGTGAACATGCTGTTCTCGCCAGCCGCGCGAAGCCCGGATCCCGCTCTGACTATCCCGATGTGGACGATGTGGTCCCACTGACCCGAGTTGTAAATAGCATCCCTCAAACCTATTGGAAACCGCATAAGCACAAACACGCGAAGATGCCGGTAGTTGCACGAGCTTGCGACTTTTCCGGGCCGCACCCGTGAGCAGGCTGGCTTGCGGGGTTTGCAAGTTCACCGATTTGTTGGACAATACAGCTCATGCGGCAATCCTACCTGGTTTGTTACGATATCTGCGACGACAAGCGCCTTCGCAAGGTCTTCAAGACCATGCGGGGGTACGGCGATCATCTTCAATACTCGGTGTTCGAGTGCCAGTTCACTTCGCGCGATCTGGTTCGCTGCCGGACGGAACTTGCGGGTATCATCAATCACGATGAAGATCAGGTTCTGTTCGTCCATCTCGGACCTTCGGAAGGGCGCGGCGACCGCGTCATTACGGCGCTCGGTCTGCCGTACACCGCCATCGACGCACCTTGTTTCATCGTTTGAGGTTTTTATCGCGTGAGGTTTCGCCTTCGCGTCATGCATCAGATGCCGTACGCTGAAATTATGAGGACCACCCTGGATATCGACGACGAACTTCTGCTGACGGTCAAGGAGATCGCGCGGCAGCGGAAGATGACCGCCGGGAGCGTGGTTTCCAGTCTGTTGCGGGAGTCGCTGCAGCCGAAGAATTTCCAGCTGGAATGCCGGAACGCTGTTCCAGTGCTTCCGCGAAGGCCTAACGGTCCCGTTGTCACCTCCGAACTTGTGAACAGGCTCCTTGACGAAGACGAATGAAGCAAGCTTCGGACAAAACGCTTCGCCGGAAACCGGGCCTGCCGGACGTCAACGTCCTGATCGCGCTCATTGACCCCGCACACGAATTTCACGCCTGCCCCATTACAGAAAACGGATGTCTGCGTATCCTCAGCAAGCCCGGATATCCGTTTCCGGACCTGACGGTGGCGCGGGTTCGGGACATACTGGCCGAACTGGCCGTGGCGGAGGGGCATCGGTTCTGGCCTGACTCGGTCAGTCTGCTGGAAGCGAACCGGTTCGATCTTGCAATGGCAGGCACGAAGAATCTTACGGATCTTTATCTGCCGCGGCTCGCGGCCGCGTCCGGTGGCCGGCTTATCACCTTCGACAGGACGATCCGCAGGCAGTGGGTGACGGGTTGCGGACCGGACAATCTGGAAGTTCTGCCGGGCTGAGCCAGGCGGCGAAAGGGAGATCATGAGCGCTCAACCGATTCCGTTTCCGGACCCATTGCGGCGAGAGCCGCGGCTGCCTTCGCCACGGGAGAGCATGCCCGATTATCTGCCGGCGCGCATGGTCAACGAGTTCGTCTATTGCCCGCGCCTGTTTTTCTACGAATGGGTGGAAGGGGTGTTTCGGGAGAGCGCGGATACGCTCGAAGGATCGGCGCAGCACAAGCGCGTGGATGCGCGGGCATCGGCGCTGCCAGAGGCGGGGGCCGCGGCCGAGAAGATTCACGCGCGGTCCGTCACGCTTTCGAGCGAACGTCTGCGCGTGATCGCGAAACTCGATCTGGTGGAAGCGGAGGGGACGGCGGCGACGCCGGTTGATTACAAACACGGCGCGCCGCGCGAAGGAAAGGACGGCATCGAGATGTGGCCTGCCGACCGGGTCCAGCTTGCGCTTCAGGCGATCGTGCTGCGTGAAAACGGGTACGACTGCGGCGAGGCGGTGGTGTTCTATCAGAAGACACGGCAGAGGGTGCGGGTTCCGGTGGATGCGGCGCTTGTAGCCGAGGCGGAGGAAGCGGTGGCGCGCGCGTGGGATCTGGCCACGCACGGCGATATCCCGTCGCCGCTGGTCGATTCGCCGAAGTGTCCCGGCTGCTCGCTGAACTCGATCTGCCTGCCGGATGAGACGAATCGGCTGACGGGCATCGACCTGGACAGGCTCGATCGAAGCGGAGCGCAGCTGGAACTGTTCGGCGATTTCGGGGATGCACCGGCGCGGAAGCCGGCCGCGAGCGAAGGAATGCAGGGACCGGGTGTTTCGAGGGCGAGCATGCCTGGCACGGTGCGGCAACTGATGACGCCGCGCGACGATCTGAAGCCTCTGTATCTGAACACGCAGGGGTTCAGGGTGGGCAAATCGGGCGAAGTGCTGCAGGTGAAGGACAAGGACAAGACCGTGCAGGAGGTGCGGATCGGCGAGGTTTGCCAGGTGAATTTGCTGGGCAATATTCAGATTTCGACGCAGGCGGTACAGTCGCTGTGCGAGGCGGGCGTGCCTGTCACGTATTTCTCGATGGGCGGATACTTTTACGGAATTACGAACGGGCTGAACACGAAGAACGTGGTGCTGAGACGATCGCAGTTCCGGCTGGCGGATTCGGAGTGGTTTCCGCTTTCGCTGGCGCGGACGCTGGTGTCGGGCAAGATTCGCAATCAGCGAACGATGCTGCAACGGAACCATATTGAGCCGAAGAAACAGTCGCTGGGCGGGATGAAGGCGCTGGCGGAGCGGGCCGAGCGGGCGGAAAGTCTGGAATCGCTGCTGGGGTTTGAGGGGGCGGCGGCGCGGATGTACTTCGAAGAGTTTTCGGGGATGATCAAGCCGGGGGATGGGGTGGAGACAGCGCCGGGGGGATTTTCGTTCGATTTCGAGGGGCGGAACCGGCGGCCGCCGCGCGATCCGGTGAATGCGCTGCTGTCGCTTGCGTACAGCATGCTGGCGAAGGATCTGACGATTGCGTGTTATGCGGTGGGATTCGATCCGTATATGGGGTTTTATCATCAGTTGCGACATGGACGTCCGGCGCTGGCGCTGGATCTGATGGAACCTTTCCGGCCGCTGATTGCGGATTCAGCGGTGTTGAGCGCGATGAATACGAGAATGGTGACGGAGAGGGATTTCGTTCGTGCAGGCGCGTCCGTGGCGCTGACGCCCGCGGGGAGGAAAGGTTTTTTCCGCGCCTACGAGTTGAGAATGGATTCGCTGGTGACGCATCCGCTGTTTGAGTATCGGGTCAGCTACCGGCGGCTGCTGGAGATTCAGGCGCGTTTGCTGGCACGCGTGATCGAGGGCGAAATTCCGGTATATCCTGTTTTTGTGACGCGGTGAGGGACGCGAGCGGCGAGGATGTGCGAAAAAGCGGGGGATCGCTCGCGCCGTGTAAGTTGTTGGATAATCGGGGGGTTGAAGACTGGAGAAGGCGTCTGTCGGTTGATTTTGGCCGCGCGGGGCCGGACCGCTCGCGATTCGGTGTACAGGTCATTGAAAATAGAATAGGTTAGGCGATATGCTATTTCCGGGACTCATGAGTCCCGGCCTCATTGAAGCAACATGTTGAAACTAAGATAGGATTGCCTCTTGGAATTTCCGGGACTCATGAGTCCCGGCCTCATTGAAGCCGAGTTAGGATTACATTGTTCCTGTACAGCTTCAAATTTCCGGGACTCATGAGTCCCGGCCTCATTGAAGCGGACGCGAACTGATCTTTCTCCTCCGCGTAGAAGTCATTTCCGGGACTCATGAGTCCCGGCCTCATTGAAGCCCTCGGCTTCGGTGTCTTGTGTTTGCCGGCAAACGCATTTCCGGGACTCATGAGTCCCGGCCTCATTGAAGCTCGCGGGGTTTGCGCTTACGCCGCCGGGTGTGGCACATTTCCGGGACTCATGAGTCCCGGCCTCATTGAAGCATTGCCACAAACTGGAATGCGCTGGGATCGTACTGCCATTTCCGGGACTCATGAGTCCCGGCCTCATTGAAGCGATCCGATGGAAACCACCAGGCACGCGCCCATAACATTTCCGGGACTCATGAGTCCCGGCCTCATTGAAGCGCGCCGCCGTGATAACGGCGTTGTACCAGGCGAGCAACATTTCCGGGACTCATGAGTCCCGGCCTCATTGAAGCGCGCAGACGCCCCAGCCGAACGGCGTATGGATCGGGATTTCCGGGACTCATGAGTCCCGGCCTCATTGAAGCAAAAACGCAGCCGCACCGGCTTCGCGGCACTGACATAATTTCCGGGACTCATTGAAGCGATCCTCGCCGCCCCGCCGAGATATCCAGCACTGATATTTCCGGGACTCATGAGTCCCGGCCTCATTGAAGCTTGATCAGCAAGCTCTGCCCGGTGCCTTACGTTCCATTTCCGGGACTCATGAGTCCCGGCCTCATTGAAGCTCTTTCTCCACTCCCAGGTCGGGATCGGACCGGTGTATTTCCGGGACTCATGAGTCCCGGCCTCATTGAAGCCAAGCAGGCTGGATCTCTGCCTTTCGAGATGGAATGATTTCCGGGACTCATGAGTCCCGGCCTCATTGAAGCCCGCTGCGTACTCCGCGCCAGGTCAATTCGACCGACAATTTCCGGGACTCATGAGTCCCGGCCTCATTGAAGCAATTTATAAAGACAAGCCAATTGTTTCTCATTTAGCATTTCCGGGACTCATGAGTCCCGGCCTCATTGAAGCTTAAAGGAATCATTAAAAGTGCTGCTATTTCCCATGCATTTCCGGGACTCATGAGTCCCGGCCTCATTGAAGCTTGACGGTAACGCGCATCCCGGGAGGAAATGCCGTGATTTCCGGGACTCATGAGTCCCGGCCTCATTGAAGCAAACAGGTCATTCCGGCGCCGGGCGTCGTGGTGACATTTCCGGGACTCATGAGTCCCGGCCTCATTGAAGCAGGATGCGCTGCGTGTCTGTGGCGACATAGGTTTCATTTCCGGGACTCATGAGTCCCGGCCTCATTGAAGCGGGCTCCGCTGCCGCCGCGCGCCTGTTCCCGCTCTCATTTCCGGGACTCATGAGTCCCGGCCTCATTGAAGCGTAATCGACGATGGTTTTGCCGCCGACCTCGAACGTATTTCCGGGACTCATGAGTCCCGGCCTCATTGAAGCCCGGTATCACTGTGATATCTGACCAGGTGATACCGTATTTCCGGGACTCATGAGTCCCGGCCTCATTGAAGCGAGATGGATGTCAGGCCAGAATGCGACCGTCGCTCCATTTCCGGGACTCATGAGTCCCGGCCTCATTGAAGCTACCTCGCGCCGATGGGTTACGACCGCCGCGATGCATTTCCGGGACTCATGAGTCCCGGCCTCATTGAAGCAGCCGATCTCGCCGCAATGCAGGCATCGCCGCTGCATTTCCGGGACTCATGAGTCCCGGCCTCATTGAAGCCTCAAGCCAGATTGCCCGTTGCTGGCTCGTTGTCCCGATTTCCGGGACTCATGAGTCCCGGCCTCATTGAAGCTTAAGATGGGATCATGCCAATGGACAAGAAATAAAAGATTTCCGGGACTCATGAGTCCCGGCCTCATTGAAGCCAGAAACGGAACTGGGTAGCTGGAAACTCGAAGCTGCATTTCCGGGACTCATGAGTCCCGGCCTCATTGAAGCGAGATGTTGGAAAGTAGCATGAACTCCTTCCCTAGATTTCCGGGACTCATGAGTCCCGGCCTCATTGAAGCTAATTCTCCTTTATCCTCTTCTTCTTCTCCTCTACATTTCCGGGACTCATGAGTCCCGGCCTCATTGAAGCAACGACAACTGAGTTGGCGTAGGTACGCAGGTAAACATTTCCGGGACTCATGAGTCCCGGCCTCATTGAAGCCTGGCCTGCGGGTGCGGCCGCACTTGGCTTCGGACATTTCCGGGACTCATGAGTCCCGGCCTCATTGAAGCCAGCGGGCGCGGTCCAGGAGAACGAGTTACCGATTCTATTTCCGGGACTCATGAGTCCCGGCCTCATTGAAGCAGCCTGGTGGGCGACAAGGTAACGTTTCTGCCGCTGTATTTCCGGGACTCATGAGTCCCGGCCTCATTGAAGCATCGTGACCTACTAGATGTGTGTTACCAAGAGGGCAATTTCCGGGACTCATGAGTCCCGGCCTCATTGAAGCACGCCGGCTGCTCGATCTGGTCTGTGCTGAATCCGGATTTCCGGGACTCATGAGTCCCGGCCTCATTGAAGCTTCATCGCGAGCAGCTCGACCCCGTTGCCGTCCCGCATTTCCGGGACTCATGAGTCCCGGCCTCATTGAAGCCGATACCAGGGGATTCCAACGGCGGAGATTTTCATATTTCCGGGACTCATGAGTCCCGGCCTCATTGAAGCTTGAAATGGAAATGGAAATGGCGCGTCAGCGTTTAAATTTCCGGGACTCATGAGTCCCGGCCTCATTGAAGCCCGAACGTTCCGTTGATGGCAATCTTCAGCGATTCCATTTCCGGGACTCATGAGTCCCGGCCTCATTGAAGCAAAGATGCGGTCAACTGGTCCACTCACCCTGTCGACCTTTCCGGGACTCATTGAAGCAAGCAGCCGCCAGCCAGCGGGCGAAAGCGCAAGCAATTTCCGGGACTCATGAGTCCCGGCCTAATTGAAGCTCGGTGCCGCTGAATAACACTCCATGCGGGTCCTGCATTTCCGGGACTCATGAGTCCCGGCCTAATTGAAGCAGGGAAATCCGTAATTTTCAGCTCGCGCACGCCGAAGCATTTCCGGGACTCATGAGTCCCGGCCTAATTGAAGCACGTCGGCAGGAGCGCTCTCTCGCGGGCCAGGATAATTTCCGGGACCCATGAGTCCCGGCCTAATTGAAGCCGGCGCTTCGGCACGGGGGCGGGTGAGGCTGTTTTGAATTTCCGGGACTCATGAGTCCCGGCCCCATTGAAGCCAGTTCGGTTTCGTCGCCTCAATCTCCCGGTATCGCATTTCCGGGACTCATTGAAGCATTAGTTCATTTCACAACTGTCTGGCTATAAATCGAACAGAATCAGTTGATTGGCGGGACTGGGAAACTCTCCTTGGGAGTCTGGTGGCTGGAGGGCCTGTAGAATGGGCGTTTTCTCGAAGAGGGTAACGCTGAGAATCTGTAGAATTTGGTAGAGGCTTGCCTCCAGACCGAGCCGCTTCCGGACGATGGCGACCAGGACGTAGACCGGGACAGCGATCCAGATGCGGGTCTTCACCGCGTTCTCGCTGATGCCATAGAAAGCCTTGATTCGCAGGTGCTGCTTGATCCCTGAACCGTTTCCCGGTTTCCACGTCGAAATAACTTACGCGCCGCAACGCGTCCGGGTACACTTTCGCGGAATCGACAGCGGTCAGAATGACGGTATGGCCGGATCGGACGCCAGTGGTCTTGTCCACGGCTCGGGAGGAGCGGCGTTTGAAAATGACGCTGGATTTCGTTCGGACAACGTAGAACGCGGCAATGGTCACGCACTTTTTGACGTTTTTTTGATGTGGCTTCCTGTACAGTCGAAGAAAGCGCGCTCCAGAAAATGCACAAGGACCAACGAGGAATTATGGCAAAAACGGCGATCGGTCTATTCGAAGATTCACCCACCGCTGACAAGGTCGTGGCACGTCTCTTGAAATCCGGCTTCTCTCGAGATGAGCTCAGGCTGGTGAGGCGTGGAGATTTCGATGGAGACGCAGAAACCGAAATCTTGAAAATAGCAGCGTTGCTGAAGAACGATGCCGCCAGATACCGGGAAGCGGTGCGACGCGGGCGCGTGGTAGTTTCTGTCACCGCGGGTGGTGACACGGCGGATCGAGCAGCAAAGGCCGACAGCACAACTCTTCGAGGATTCATGAGGATCTTCCTGCGTTTTTGAGAGACGCCCGGCACGTTATTCAATCGTCCGGACTGGTTCCGATCGCCAGCGGTTCGACCCGCGGCGGCGGGAAAACATAAGGAGACAACGAGACCATGGAAGCCGGTCAACCACAAACACCTCACACTGGAGCGCAGAGAACTGTAGAGCCCACTGCCGGTGTATTTCTGGAATTCGATTTGAACGCTCAGATTGAACAACTGAAATACGAGCCGGCCTGGCAGAACGGCCGCAACGCCAAAACCATCGTCAAGTATCCGGACTTTACGATTGTTCTGATGCTGATGAAGGCGAAGACGCGCATTGAGGAACACCACGCGGACGGAAGAATCTCCGTGCAAACGATTGCGGGCCATATTCGGATGCATGTGGCGGGAAAGGATTTCGATCTTCCCGCGGGACATCTGCTGGCTCTCGATCATGAGGTACGGCACGATGTCGAGGCGTTGGAAGACAGCGCGTTCCTGCTGACCATCGCGCGGCCCGCCGCCAGCGGCACGAAGGAGGCTTGAAGTGACCGTCTGGCCATTGACGGTGTATTTCGCGCTGGTGCTCCTGGTGGTGGCGGGAATGCTCGCGCTTTCCTATTTGCTGGGGCAGCGGCATAATGAACGCGCGACCGGCGTGCAGTACGAATCGGGCATTCGTTCGGAAGGTTCGGCGCAGGTGCACCTGTCCGTCAAGTTTTACCTGGTGGCCATGTTCTTCGTCGTTTTCGACCTGGAAGCGGTTTTCATATTTCTTTGGGCCATTGCCGGCCGTGAGCTAGGCTGGGCTGGTTATTCTGAAGTGCTCATCTTCATTGGGGTGTTGGTCGCCGCCCTTGCCTATCTCTGGCGGGTGGGAGCGCTCGACTGGTTTCCGGCAGGGCCCGGCGCGCAGGAGAAGATCCGATGAGGTCGCCCGACACCTCCGCAGTAAGCCAGCGGAACTCTCTCCAGGAACTGGTACGGCCGGGCGAGAGTCTGGCCGAAACCAGTGTGCGACAAAGCGTGGTGTTTTCCCGCCTTCAGGACTTGCTGGCGTGGGGCAGGAAGAATTCCATCTGGCCATTCAACTTCGGGCTCTCGTGCTGCTACGTGGAGATGGCTACCAGCTTAACCAGCAAATACGACATCTCCCGGTTCGGCGCGGAAGTGATCCGCGGGACGCCGCGCGAGGCCGATTTGATGGTGATCGCCGGCACCGTTTTCATCAAGATGGCACCGGTGATTCAGCGTCTCTATGAGCAGATGATGGAACCTCGATGGGTAATCTCCATGGGCTCGTGCGCCAACTCCGGGGGGATGTACGACATCTACAGCGTGGTGCAGGGCGTAGACAAGTTTCTTCCCGTCGATGTTTACGTGCCGGGCTGCCCGCCGCGACCCGACGCGTTTGAGGAAGGATTGTTGCTCCTGCAAAAAGCGGTGGGAACGGAGCGACGGCCTTTGAGCTGGGTGGCCGGTCCGCAGGGGACAGTGCGGCCGCCGATGCCTTCGCCGCGCGATCTCAAGCGGGCGGAGCGGCAGAAGGCCACAGTGCTCAGGCCGGTCGATGAAGTCTGAGAACAATGGTTACCGGCACCAGTATCGTCGATCAGTTGCGCCAGAAACTTGACGACAATGCGGTCACGCCTCAACACACTGCCGATGGAATTGTGACCTGCTGGATCGCCAGACAGAACTTTCACGATGCGCTCGCTTACCTAAAATCGGATGTAGACCGGCCATACCGGATGCTCTATGACCTCACCGCTATCGATGAGCGCATGCGAGTTCACCGGGAGGGCCAGCCGCCAGGTGAGTTCACGGTGGTGTATCACCTCTTATCCTTTGAGCGAAACGAATATATCCGCATCAAAGTGCCTCTCAATCGCGATCAGCCGCCCATCGATACGATTACCGATCTCTGGCCCTCGGCGAACTGGTACGAACGAGAAGTCTGGGACATGTTCGGGATTCGTTTCCATGGTCATCCTCACCTGAGGCGTATCCTGATGCCGAACACCTGGGAAGGGCATCCGCTGTCGAAAGACCACCCGGCGCGAGCCACTGAAATGGGTCCATTCCACCTGCCCGATGAGAAGGAGGACGCGGAGCAGGAAGCACTGCGTTTCAAGCCCGAAGAGTGGGGCATGAAGCCAGGCCGCGACGGGATGGATTTCATCTTTTTAAACGTCGGGCCGCAGCATCCCGGGACTCACGGAGTGCTGCGTATCGTACTGCAGCTTGATGGTGAAGAGGTCGTTGACGCGGTCCCGGAAATCGGCTTTCATCACCGCGGCGCCGAAAAAATGGGGGAACGGCAGTCCTGGCACACCTACATTCCCTACACCGACCGGATCGATTATCTCGGCGGCGTGATGAACAACATGGCGTACCTGATGGCCGTGGAAAAACTGGCGGGGATTGATGTACCGCCCCGGGCGAAGGTCATACGCGTGATGCTCTCGGAACTGTTCCGGATCATCAGCCACCTGGTTTGGTACGGCACGTTCGCCCAGGATTTAGGCCAGCTTTCACCGGTCTTCTATACATTCAACGACCGCGAGCGCGCTTTCGGCATCATTGAGGCCATTTGCGGTGCGCGCATGCATCCCAACTGGTTCCGCATTGGCGGCGTCGTACAGGATCTACCCAAAGGATGGGAGGCCCTGGTTCGCAATTTCTTAAAGTACCTGCCGCCGCGCCTGATCGAGTACGACAAGGAAGTCATGCAGAACCGGATCTTCAAGGCGCGAACCAAAGGCGTCGGAGTATTCACCACGGAGGAGGCCATCGAATGGGGTGTCACGGGTCCCAATTTGCGCGCCTGCGGATTCGAGTGGGACTTCCGCAAGAAGCAACCTTATTCCGGTTACGAGCAGTTCGAATTCGACATTCCCACAGGCCGGCATGGGGACTGCTACGACCGCGCCGCGGTGCGCGTTGAAGAGATGCGTCAGAGCCTGCGCATCATCGAACAGTGCGTGGACAACATGCCCGAGGGCACATATAAGTCGTCCCAGCCACTGGCATGTCCACCGCTCAAGGAACGAACCATGCACGACATCGAAACCCTGATCACGCACTTTCTTGGAGTGAGCTGGGGCCCGGTGATTCCTCCCGGTGAGGCGCTCGGGGCGATTGAAGCGACGAAAGGCAACAACGGTTATTACCTGATTAGCGACGGAGGCACAACTTCGTACCGGACACGCATCCGAACGCCATCGTTCGCTCACATGCAGATGTTGCCAGAACTCATCCGCGGCCGGATGGTTCCCGACGTGTTCGCTGTCCTGGGTGCAATGGACTACGTCCTTGCGGATGTGGATCGATGAGAAAGGAAGAAGATGCTGACGGCTGAAGAGCGGCAGGAGATTGAGGCCGAAATGACCCGCTATCCCACTCGGGAAGCGGTCTGTATCGATGCCATGAAGATCGTGCAGCGCCACCGGGGATGGGTTTCCGACGAAAGCATCCGCGACATTGGCGAACTGCTCGGGATGTCGTCCGCCGACCTCGATGGTGTTGCGACGTTCTACAACCTGATCTTCCGGAAACCTGTAAGCCCGCACGTCATCATGGTCTGCGACAGCGTGAGCTGCTGGATTATGGGCTACGATCGCATCCGCGAACATTTGACCGCGCGCCTCGGAATCCGGTTCGGGGAAACCACCGCCGATAATCGGTTCACTCTATTGCCCATCGTGTGTCTCGGAGCGTGCGAGCGGGCTCCGGCCATGACGATCGACAACGATCTTCATGGGAACCTCGATCCGGCCAGGATCGACAGTCTGCTGGAGGCGTGCAAGCAGATATGACTCTGGAGAAGCCGCTCACCAAAGATATCCCAGCGGATGGCCGGGCTCTCGACCGCGAAGGTTATGAGCGTGCGGGCGGTTATCTGGCGCTTCGCAAAGCTCTTCGCGACATGACGCCCCAGAAAGTTCAGGAAGAAGTCAAGAACTCCGGTTTGCGTGGCCGGGGAGGCGCCGGTTTTTCGACCGGACTCAAGTGGAGCTTTACTCCCATGGGCGCCGATGCTCCGCGACCCAAGTACGTTATCGCCAACGCTGACGAGATGGAGCCTGGCACCTTCAAAGATCGCTACCTGATGGAAGGGAACCCTCACCAGCTCATTGAAGGATTGATTCTGACGGCCTACGCCAACCAGGCGGATATCGCCTACATCTTCATCCGGGGTGAGTACAAATTGTCGGAGGAGAGAGTGGCGCGGGCGGTCACCGAGGCCTACGCGGCCGGATACCTTGGAAAGAACATTCTCGGTTCCGGCTACAACCTCGAGATGTATCTTCACGTCAGCGCGGGGCGATATATGTGCGGCGAGGAGACCGGACTGTTGAACGCGCTCGAGGGCAAGCGCGCCAACCCGCGTGCGAAGCCGCCGTTCCCACAGGTGTCAGGCCTCTGGGGCAAGCCGACCATCGTGAATAACGTCGAGACGCTCGCGAACATTCCTCACATCGTCATTAACGGGACTGCGTGGTTCCAGAGCTTGAGCCGCACCAAAGATGCCGGAACAAAACTTTACGGCGCGAGCGGCAAAGTCAAGCGGCCCGGACTATGGGAACTGCCGATGGGTACGACGATGCGCGAGATTCTTGAAGAACACGCAGGCGGAATGCGCGAGGGTCTGCAGTTTCGTGGTGCGTTACCGGGCGGCGCCTCCACCGATTTCCTGGTGCCTCAACATCTGGACGTGCCCATGGACTTCACAGAAGTAGAGAAAGCGGGCAGCCGGCTGGGAACCGGCACCATGGTCGTGCTCGACGATCAGACCTGCCCTGTAGGTATGGTCTCGAACCTCATTCACTTTTTTGCTCAGGAGTCCTGCGGCTGGTGTACTCCGTGCTGGAGCGGCTTGAACTGGGCGAAACAGATTCTGAAAGCAATGGAGGACGGCGAAGGAAAACATGGAGATTTGGAGAAATTAGAGTTTCAAACCAAGTTTTGGGCGCCCGGGCACACGTTTTGCGCGCTCGCGCCGGGTGCGGCGGAGCCTTTGCAGAGCGCACTGAAATACTTTCGGGACGATTTCGAGCGGCACATCCAGGACAAGCGCTGTGCTTTCCGGAGATGATGGGCGAACCTGATGGGAACCATTTACGTCGACGGCAAACCACACGAAGCAGACGCTAAGCAGAACCTGCTCCACGCATGTCTTTCGCTGGGCTTTGACCTGCCGTACTTCTGCTGGCACGCTGCTCTCGGGTCCGTGGGCGCGTGCCGCCAGTGTGCAGTCAAAGAATTCAAGGATGAAAAGGACACCAAGGGCAAACTCGTAATGGCGTGCATGACGCCCGCCAAGGAAGAGACGCGGATCTCCATTTACGATCCGGAAGCTGTCGCTTTCCGCGCTGCCATCGTCGAGGGGATGATGTTGAATCATCCTCACGATTGTCCTGTATGCGACGTAGGCGGCGAGTGCCATCTCCAGGACATGACGGTCATGACTGGCCATGACTACCGCCGCACGCGGTTTGAGAAGCGCACGTTTCGCAACCAATACCTCGGCCCTTTCCTCTATCACGAGATGAACCGATGCATACAGTGCTACCGCTGCGTGCGGTTTTACCGCGAATACGCCGGAGGAAACGACCTGAACGCGTTTGGTATCAAGAACACCGTTTATTTTGGCCGCAGCGAAGACGGAGTTCTCGAAAACGAGTTCGCGGGTAACCTTGTCGAAGTCTGTCCGACGGGTGTTTTCACCGATAAAACGCTGCGGCGCCACTACACGCGGAAATGGGATCTGCGAATGGCTCCCGCGATTTGCGGTCATTGCGGAGCGGGCTGCAACACCACCATCGGCGAGCGCTATGGGTCGTTGCGCCGAGTTTTGACCAGGTTCAACAGCGAGGTGAACGGCTACTTTCTCTGCGACCGCGGGCGCTACGGCTATGAGTTCGTGAATAGCGAATACAGAATTCGAGCAGCGCGGCTCAATGGGCAACCCATTTCCGCCGATGGAGCAGCCCAAAAACTTAAATCTCTGGTTGGTGGCGGTAAGACAATCGGTATCGGCTCGCCGCGCGCATCGCTCGAAGCCAACTTCGCGCTGCGCACGCTGGTCGGGAAGGATCGGTTTTTTGCAGGTGTTGCGGACGACCAGTGGCGGATGATCACGGCGATGGTCGGGATTCTCCAGAACGGGCCGGCCCGTTCGCCGTCCCTCCATGACATTGAGCTGTCCGATGCCGTGCTGATTCTTGGCGAAGACGTCACGAACTCCTCGCCGCGCATGGCACTCAGTTTGCGCCAGGCCGTGCGCCAGCAGCCCTTCGAGATTGCGGAAAAGCTGCACATTCCCCTGTGGATGGACGATGCCGTGCGCGAAGCCGTGCAGGGTTCAAAGGGACCTCTATTCATTGCGGCGCCGGGCCCCACTCGCCTCGATGACGTCGCCACAAATACTTACCGGGCAGCGCCGGAAGACGTGGCGCGGCTGGGCTTCGCCGTCGCTCATGAGATTGACCCGGAGGCACCCGAGGTTTCAGGCTTGGCCGATGAACTCCTGGATCTCGTACGGATCATTGCCGGCGCATTGAAGAGCGCGAAGCGGCCTGTCGTGATTTCCGGGCCGAGTTGCCGGACCGAGTCCGTGATTCAATGCGCGGCGAATGTTGCGAAGGCATTATGCGATACCGGGCATCCTGCTTCTCTGGGCTTTATCGCGCCCGAGTGTAACAGTTTTGGTTTGGCGCTTATGGAAGCCCGTCCGTTCAGCGAGGCTTTCCACGTGGCCCAAGCGGGCGATGCCGAAACCCTGATCATCCTGGAAAACGATCTCTACCGCCGAATTCCGCCCGCGCTGGCGGATACCTTCCTGGAAGCCGTGAAGCACGTTGTTGTGCTCGATCACCTGTCGAACGATACAACCGCGCGGGCGGACCTGCTTCTTCCCGCCGGCACGTTTGCGGAATCCGATGGCACACTGATCAGCAGCGAAGGGCGCGCGCAAAGATTCTTCTCCGTGTTCGCGCAACAAGGGGATGTGCGCGAGAGCCGGCGATGGCTGGGCGACTCAACATGGCCGACGCTGGACGATCTACTGGCGTCCCTGGCAGAAGCGCTCCCACAACTGGCTCCCACCGTAAGAGCCGCTCCTTCCCCGAAGTTCCGTATGGCTGGCGCGAAGATTCCGCGCGAGCCCCATCGTTATAGCGGGCTCACCTCTATAACCGCCAATATCAGCGTTGTCGAGCCCAAACCGCCAGATGACCCCGACTCGGCTCTTGCTTTTTCGATGGAGGGCACTTCAGTCCAGCCGCCTGGCGCGCTACAACCTTTCTTCTGGTCGCCCGGCTGGAATTCGATCCAGGCCGTGAACAAGTTTCAAAGCGAGATCGGCGATGAGATCCGAGGCGGGGACCCCGGAGTTCGTTTGTTCGAGCCGTTACAGAGCGGCGCTTACTACACCACAATCCCGGCCGCGTTCGCCAGGCGTGAGGCGGAATGGCTGGTGGTTCCGATCGAACACATTTTTGGATCCGAGGAACTGAGTCTCCGCGCCCCGGCGGTCGCGGAACTGGCTCCCGCTCCCTACCTCGCGGTGAACGAAAACGATGCCGCGAGCCTTCACGCGGGAGAACCCGGTGGAGAGGCCGAGGTCGATCTTGGCGGCGTAAAGCTCCGCCTGCCGCTGAAGATCGTGCGGGAGCTGCCTCGAGGAATCGCCGGAATTCCCGCAGGTTTGACTCCGGCGCGTGGAGCGGGGCTTCCGGCCTGGTGCCGGATTTCGAAGGCGCCATGACGAGTCCATACCCCATCGTGGCGATTGCCGGAATCCTGATCGCGGTGCTCAGCCTCGCGGCTTTGCTTATCTGGGTGGAGCGCAGGCTTCTCGCGCTCTGGCAGGATCGCTACGGCCCGAATCGCGTGGGTCCGTTCGGGCTGCTGCAAGTCGTGGCCGACATGATTAAGATCTTCGCCAAGGAAGACTGGCTACCGCCGTTTGCGGACAAGGCTGTTTTCATCGTCGCGCCGGCCATCATTATGGTGACGGTGCTGCTCTCATTCGCCGTGGTGCCTTTCTCTCCGGGCATTGTCGTCGCGGACCTCAACATTGCCTTGCTCTTTTTTCTGGGGATGTCCTCGCTCGGCGTTTATAGCATCGTGCTGGCCGGCTGGGCGTCCGACAGCAAATATTCCCTGCTCGGGGGACTGCGCGCCGCGGCGCAGATGATCAGCTACGAAGTCTTCATGAGCCTGTCGCTCATGGGCGTCGTGCTCCTCGCCGGCTCTTTCCGGCTGTCGACCATCGTGGAGGCGCAAAAGGGGCTGTGGTTCGTCGTCCCACAGTTTCTGGGGTTTCTCTTGTTTCTGATCGCGGGCGTGGCCGAGGCGCGGCGGTCGCCTTTCGACCTGCCGGAGGCAGACAGCGAGTTGGTCGCCGGGTTTCATTCGGAGTACTCGGGCATGAAGTTCGGGATGTTCTTCGTGGGCGAATACCTTGGCGTGATCCTGATTTCATCGATGATAACGGTACTGTTCTTCGGCGGCTGGCTCGGTCCGTGGCTGCCCCCGATCGTCTGGTTCCTGATTAAGATGTTCGCTTTTATCTGTTTCTTTATTCTGTTGCGGGCTTCGCTCCCGAGGCTGCGTTTCGACCAGTTGATGTCCTGGGGCTGGAAAGTGATGCTTCCACTGGCGTTAGTGAATCTGGTCGTAACCGGCGCGGTCGTGGTGGCATGGCGATGAATGAGGCGGCCTGAGATGCCGTGTCTAAAAGGTGGATCGATATGTGGAGTTTGATCAAAACGATCTGGAACGTGTTCCTGCACAGCTTCCACAAACGGGTAACGATCCAGTATCCCGAGGAGAAGCCATACATGGCGCCCCGGAGCAGGGCGCGAATCATTCTATCGCGCGATCCCGATGGCGGCGAGCGATGCGTTGCCTGCTACTTGTGCGCGATTGCCTGCCCGGTGGACTGCATCGCGCTTCAGGCGACGGAAGACAAAGACGAGCGCCGCTATCCGGAGTTTTTCCGAATCAATTTCTCGCGATGTATTTTCTGCGGGTACTGTGAAGAAGCGTGTCCCACCTACGCGATCCAGCTTACGCCCGATTTTGAAATGGCTGAATACAATCGCCAGAACCTGGTTTACGAGAAAGAAGACCTGCTGATCGACGGTCCGGGCAAGTATCCCGGCTATAACTATTGGCGCGTTTCGGGAGCGCGGATCGCCGGCAAAGACAAGGGCGAAGCAGAAAACGAGGCGCCGCCCGCCGATCTCCGCAGCCTCATGCCATAGGCAAACTTTATGGAAGCCGCTTTCTATATCGCCGCAATCGTGGCCATCGTCTCCACGGCGCTGACGATCACGCGGCTCAATGCCGTGCATGCGTTGCTGTACCTGATCGTCTCCCTGCTGGCCGTGGCCGTCGTGTTTTATGCGATGGGCGCGCCACTCGTCGCGGCGCTGGAAGTGATCATTTATGCGGGAGCCATCATGGTTCTGTTTGTTTTTGTAGTCATGATGCTGAATTTGGGAAAGCGCGCGGCCATTACCGAAGGGCAATGGATGCAAGAGAACATTTGGGTGGGTCCAGTCCTCCTGTCCGCGGTTCTGATTGCGGAAGTAGTCTATCTGATCCTGCGGGCCCGGCTGACCGGGTCCGCGGGCGGTGTTGTGGATCCGAAACAAGTGGGGCTCGCGCTGTACGGGCCTTACCTCATCGGCGTGGAACTCTCTTCCATGCTGCTGCTGGGTGCCCTGGTGGGCGCTTGCCATCTGGGGCGGCCGGTACTCGAGAAAGCTGAGGATCGATATGACAGGAATTCCGATGGGGCACGCGCTCCTTCTGGCGGGAATCTTATTCGCGCTGGGGCTGGCCGGCCTCCTGATGCGCCGTAATCTGATCTTTATTCTGATGTCGATCGAGATCATGCTGAACGGCACGGGGGTAGCTTTTGTTGCGGCAGGGTCGCGCTGGGGCCAGCCCGACGGCCAGATCATGTTTCTCTTCATCCTGGCCACGGCGGCGGCTGAAGTATCGGTCGGCCTGGCGCTAGTGCTTCGGTTCTATCGTCTGCGCCATAATCTGGATGCCGACGCAGCCAGCGAGATGAGAGGTTGAGCATGCTCGGCCTCCTCTGGCTGATTCCGGCGATTCCTTTTGCGAGCGCGCTCGCGTTAGCCGTGCTCCGTTTTTCACGAAAACAGGTGGCGTGGATCGCAGTCGGCGCGACCGCGGCCTCTACCCTGGTTTCCGTGCTCGTGACGATCGCTTTTCTGAGCGCTCCCCCCGTCGCTCATTCATATACACAGGTTTTGTGGACATGGATCGATGTCGGCGGCCTTCGTCCCGAAATTGCGCTCTACCTCGATCCACTCTCGCTCATCATGACGCTGGTTGTGGCCTTTGTCAGCTTCCTGATTCATCTTTATTCAACGGAATTCATGATCGACGACGATGGATACAGCCGGTTCTTCGCCTACATGAACCTGTTTGTGGCTTCCATGCTGACACTGCTACTGGCGAATAATCTGCTGCTGCTCTACCTGGGGTGGGAAGGCGTCGGCCTGTGCAGTTATTTGCTCATCGGCTTCTGGTATCGGGACCCGGCTAACGGCGCGGCCGGCCGCAAGGCGTTCGTCGTGACCCGCATCGGCGACACAGCCATGGTGATCGGGCTCTTTTTGCTTTTCCGCGATCTGGGTACGTTACAGATCCAGGAACTTATGCAGCGAGCCTCGCAAAGCTGGCACACAGGGTCGCCCGCCGCCGTCGCAGCCGCGCTGTTGCTTCTGGGAGGCGCAGTGGGTAAATCGGCGCAACTACCCTTGCAGACGTGGCTCCCGGATGCCATGGCCGGACCCACTCCCGTGAGCGCCCTGATCCATGCGGCCACCATGGTAACCGCCGGCGTCTACCTGATCGCACGAATGCACGTGTTGTATTCCCTCGCGCCCGCGGCACAGTTCACGGTTGCGCTGGTGGGCGCCGCTACTCTTCTCATCGCGGGGTTCAGCGCGCTCACCCAATGGGATCTCAAACGCGTGCTGGCTTACTCCACGATGAGCCAGATCGGCTACATGTTTCTGGCCCTGGGCGTGGGCGCGTGGCCCGCCGCCATCTTTCATTTCATGACGCATGCCTTCTTCAAAGCGCTACTGTTCCTGACGGCGGGAATCGTTATCGAAGCGCTGCATGACGAGCACAACATTTTCCACATGGGCGGTTTGCGCTCGCGGCTTCCCGTCGCATTCTGGACTTTCCTGATTGCTGGATGTTCACTCGCCGGATTACCCCTGATCACCGCGGGCGCGTTCAGCAAGGACTGGATCATCTGGGGTGCATGGAGCGGCCCCGGTGGAAGCCCGGGACTATGGATCGTGGCGCTTCTCGGAGTCCTGCTTACCTCTCTTTATACGTTCCGTATGATCTTTCTCGTCTTCTTCGGGGAAGCGCGAAGCGAGGTGACGAAGCGGCCGGGCAAGGCGATGCTCATTCCATGCTTCGTCCTGGCATTTTTATCGATTGTGGGCGGATATGTCAAAACGCCGTTTGCCCGATTCCTGGAGACAGTCCTGCCGTGGACTGAAGGTACTCACGCAGTCCCCATCACCGAACTTTTTTCCGAGGTCGCCGCTGCCCTGGTATTTCTGACCGGGGTGTACTTCGCGTACATCTTCTTCCTGCGCCGGCGAGCGTTCACGGCCGCTCTGGCATCGAGCGTGGCCGGTAGTGCCCTGCACCAATTCTGGTTTTCAGACTGGGGAATGGACTGGCTGTATGACCGGGTGTTCGTGAAGCCACTGGTGTGGTTCGCGCGTATTGACAAAGGTGATTTCATGGATGGCTTCTACACCGGCGTCGCGCGCATGAACGAGCTTGCATGGCGCATTCTCAGCCGCACTGAAACCGGGCGTTTGCGCTGGTACGCGGCGGGCATCGCGGCTGGATCCGTTGTCTTCATTGCAGTGGTGCTGTTCTTATGATCCTGCTCTGGCTGATCGTCGTCCTCCTCGCCGGCGGAATTCTCGCGTGGATTCTGGCGCGCTGGAACGAGCCCGCCTCCCGCTGGATCTCGTTAGCCGCGGTCTGCATCGATTTCGTTCTGGTGCTGACCCTTTGGAGCCGTAACTCCAATATCAGCCTCGCCCGCACAAACGACTGGTTCGAGCAGGTGGACTGGACCTGGATCCCGCAGTTTGGCATCCAGTTCCACCTGGCGATGGACGGCCTCAGCCTTCTGCTCGTGCTGCTGACTCTATTTCTGGGTTTCGTATCGGTCCTGGCGTCCTGGACCGAAATTACGAAGGGCGTCGGATTTTTCCACTTCAATCTGATGTGGATTCTCGCTGGAATCATCGGCGTCTTCCTCGCGCTCGATCTGTTTCTTTTCTACTTCGCCTGGGAACTGATGCTGGTCCCGATGTATTTTCTCATCGCCATTTGGGGACATGAGCGCCGCGTGTATGCCGCGACGAAGTTTTTCCTGTTTACACAACTCAGCGGCTTGTTGATGTTGATCGCGATCCTCGCGTTGTACTTCGCGCATCACCGCGCCACAGGCGTCTATACCTTCGAATACACGGCACTGCTGGGCACGCCCCTCGAACCACATACCGCGATGTGGATCATGCTGGGCTTTTTCATCGCGTTTGCGGTGAAGCTTCCGATGGTCCCGCTTCATACGTGGCTCGCGGACGCACATACTGAGGCGCCCACGGCTGGCAGCGTCATCCTGGCGGGACTGCTGCTCAAGACGGGCGCGTACGGCCTGATTCGTTTCGCGGTTCCGCTGTTTCCCGGCGCGGCCCGCGCGTTCGCTCCCGTCGCCATGACTCTTGCGGTAGCCGGAATTCTGTATGGCGCCATCCTGGCCTTTGCGCAAACCGACTTGAAGCGCATGATCGCCTACACCAGCATCAGTCATCTCGGTTTCGTGCTGCTGGGAGTGTACGCCGCCAACACGATCGCGTTACAGGGCGCATTGATGACGATGATCTGCCACGGGATCAGCACCGGTGCGCTCTTCGTTGTCGCCGGCGCGCTGCAGGACCGCATGCATACGCGCGAAATGAGCGCAATGGGAGGCTTGTGGGACACCGTACCCAGATTGAGCGGGGCCGCCTTATTCTTCGCTCTGGCGTCGCTGGGATTGCCTGGACTGGGCGACTTCATCGGCGAATTTATGGTTCTGCTGGGAACTTACCGCGTGAATGTCGCCATGGCCGCCGTGGCTGCCGCCGGTGTTCTCGCCGCGACTTTCTATGCGCTTCGTCTGGTGCAGCAAGCGTTCCAGGGGTCGAACACACACCACTGGCAACTGCCGGATCTGGCGATTCGCGAAGGACTCATGCTGGGCGCGATGATCGCTTTGCTGCTCTGGCTGGGTCTCTACCCGCAGCCCGTTTTCCATATGTTCACGCAAGCCGCAAACCGATTCCCCGCTCTCTGGAGATGACCCATGACCGCCACTGATGTGCTCGCCCTCCTGCCGCTTGTGCTGGTCGCCGCTACTTCGGTCATAGCGATGGTGGCAGCCGCGGTCCGCCGCAACCACGCACTTGCCCTGGGAATCACTCTTGCAGGTCTTGCGGCGGCCTTTTGCTCGGTGTTATTCGTCCATCCGCGCCAGGTCACGGCGCTGCTCAGGATGGACAACTACGCGCTCTTCTTCATGGGGTTGATCGTGGCCGCCAGCTTTGCAGTGGCGTTGCTTGCATACGCTTACCTGGCGCAACGGAAAGGCAACCACGAGGAATTCTATATCCTGCTCCTGGTGGCAACACTAGGCGGCATGGTCCTCTCCGCCAGCACCCACTTCGCCTCATTTTTTCTCGGGCTGGAGATCCTCAGCGTGGCGCTGTATGCGCTCATCGCCTATCTGCATGAGCGCCCGCGACCCGTAGAGGCGGGGATCAAATACCTCGTCTTAGCCGCCGCGTCGGCCGCGTTCCTTCTCTTTGGAATTGCCCTGATCTACGCCGACCTGGGTACCATGGATTTCGCTCGTATCGCGCAACTACTCGCCACCCAGGCCGATCTTAATCCGACATTACTGCTGCCCGGCGTGGCGTTGATTGTCACGGGCATCGGCTTCAAACTCGCGCTGGTGCCTTTCCACATGTGGACGCCGGATGTCTATGAGGGGGCGCCCGCGCCGGTGACAGCCTTCGTTGCCACGGTTTCAAAAGGCGCTATGTTCGCACTCCTGCTTCGCTACTTCAACCAATCGGGTTTCAATCATGGCTTCGCGCCCGTGGTTCTGGTGTTCTCGATCGTCGCCATCGCTTCCATGTTTACCGGCAACCTCCTCGCGCTTTTGCAGAACAACGTGAAGCGCATACTGGCGTATTCCTCGATCGCCCATATGGGCTATCTCCTGGTGGCATTTCAGATCGGTGGACCCATGGGTGCGAGCGCCGCGATCTTCTATCTGGTGGCCTACTTTGTCATGACCCTTGGCGCATTCGGTGTCGTCACGGTGCTCTCCGAGCGGGAAAGAGACGCAGATCTACTCGAAGATTACCGAGGGCTGTTCTGGCGCCGGCCGGCACTCGCGCTGGTTTTCACGGCCATGTTGCTATCCCTCGCCGGAATCCCGCTTACGGTGGGTTTCATTGGCAAGTTCTACATCATTGCGGCGGGCGCCTCCATGGGAGCCTGGTCGCTCATTCTGATTCTAGTGATTACCAGCACCATCGGGTTATTCTACTACTTGCGAATTGTAGTGACGCTGTACGCACAACCGGCGGTCGGCGATCGGGCTCACGAGCCAGTTTCACGCCGGGCGCCGGCGGCAATCCTCGTGCTGGCTGCGCTCACCGTCATCCTGGTCTGGTTGGGAGTTTACCCGGCGCCGCTGCTCGTTGCGATTCGAGCGGCGATCGGCAGCCTGGTCTGAAACGACGTATCGTATCCTATTTCAGCGTATTTTTGACGTTGTTTTGACGGGGATTCACCTCACAATGGAAGAAGCCGATTCCCGAGAATCGAAATAAGAGGACTCCGGGAGATCACAGATGGTACATGACTTCAAAACAGGCGATCACGTCGAGTGGAACTCGGAAGCAGGACGGGTCCGGGGAACGATCAAGAAGAAGCACACCTCTGAGGTCATGTTCAAGGGGTACACGGTCCACGCTTCGAAGGGGGAGCCGCAGTATTTGATAAAGAGCGATACGACCGACCACCTGGCTATGCACAAAGGTTCAGCTCTCAAGGCGGTCCCAAAGAGCAAGCCGTGATCTGAAGGCTGGCTCTATCGGTGAGAAGTGAAAACCAGACTGGCTCTAAGGAGTTTCCATGCGTTCCACCGATAGGCGGCCGCTGATGATATCGAACCTTTGGATATCTCCCGGAAGTCGCGCCGTTCGGATTCGGCCAGTGGTGCCATCGCCCAGCCGTCGATCACATTGAAGCGCCGCATGAACCGCAAATACGCGACGGCGATGGCAGCATTTCCGGGACTCATGAGTCCCGGCCTAATTGAAACTCCAGGCGCCCTGCCAAGATGATCTTTATCGCTCTTCCGTTATAAACGCTCAAAAAGAACCCATTTCATGCGGTCACAGACCTGGGATGAACTTGAAAGGATACCGTTTTCTCCCTGGAATCCATGACTACAGCGGCCTTCAAAACTTCGCTGGAGGAGATTCCCGGTATGCCGGCCGGCTCTCTTCGGGATACCGACAGCCGCGACTCAATCGAAGCATGGACGTCGATTGCCGACGTGCAAATCCTCACCGGTATCACGAGCGAGTTCGGGATCGAACCCGATGCCGGGGAGCCTTCCCCGCGTGACTGGAAGCCTCACAGCCTGAAATTTTTCACGGTGACGAGGGCGACTCACCGATGTTCGTTGTCGGCCGCGGGCGTTTGTTCAGCCGGCAGCGGTACCGGGGGGAGATACTGAATTATGGCCCGGACGTTGACTCAGTCCAATCTCGGCGGGCCGCCGCCCACCCTGCCCGGCTTGCCTCCCGGCGGTGGCGGCGGCGATGACCGCGACCGGCGCGTGCCCGGCGCGTCGCGTCAGACCTCCATCACCGGCATTATCGTGCTGATGTGCGCGAGCGTGATGACCTTCGCATCGATCGTCAGCGCAATGGTCGTGAGGCGTGGACTTAACAACGATTGGGGGCATATCGGGCTCCCGCACATTCTTTACTGGAATACCGGCATCCTCATCCTCAGCAGCATCGCGATCGATATGGGCCGCCGGGCGTTGCGCAGGGGCCGGCGCATCAAGTTCAACTGGCTGTGGTCGGCCGGGACAGTCCTTGGAACCGCGTTTCTGGCAGGTCAGATCGTCGCCTGGCTTCAACTGGAACAGCGCGGATTCTTTCTCAACGGCCATCCGAGCAGTTCCTTCTTCTATGTGCTGACGTGGGCGCACGCGCTGCACGTGGTGGGCGCACTGGGCGCCGTGGGCTACGTCGAGTATCGGGCGCTCCGGTACCAGCTGGGCCCGGGCCGCCGGACAATGGTCGATGTCAGCGCCATCTTCTGGCATTTTCTGGATGTGCTCTGGCTGGGGATTATGGGACTGTTCGTGTTCTGGGCATGACACAGTTTCTCGCGGAGTATTACGCGACGCGCGCGCGACGCGCCGCATTGTGGATTATCGCCGCCCACGTCGTGTTCTTTTCGGCCCTGCTGGCTGTAATGTTCTACCTTCGCTGGGGCGCGGAATCGTGGCCCACGCCGTTCCACTTCGCGTCCCTGCTGATGGTGGCGGCGCTGACCTTATTCGCCATTTCCGGGAGCGCGACGCTCGAGATGGCGGCACGAGCGGTGAAACTCGACGATCCGGAACCTGCGGTCCGCTGGATCGCCGTCGGGATCGCCAGCTGGCTGACATTCCTGTTTCTCGAAGTCGTGGAATGGGTGCGCCTCATCTATCTTGAGGGGCTGGGCCCGCACACGGTGTTCGGCGGCACCTTTCTCTCGCTGACCGGCTCCCACTGGATCGCCACCTGCGCCTGCGTCTCCTGGATGACGTTTGCCGCGAGCAACACCCGCCGCCGGGACGTGCTGGCCGTAGCCATGTATTCGCATTTTCTGAACGTGCTGTGGATTGTGCTGGTGTTTACCCTCTATTTCACGAACGCCAATCTGGAAGGTGTATGAGCCCGCACCTGCTCCATTCCGTGTTTGCACAGTGCGTGATGTGTTACCGGACGGCCGCCGCCCAGCAGGCGGAACGTTCCCGCGTGCTGAACTCGGGTATCGTGATTCTGCTGGTTCCGCCGATCCTGGTGCTGGCCGGAATCCTGCTGCTGGCATTTCGCAGGTCGCGGACCGATCGGGAAACAGTCAGACTCACGCATGTTCCGGGTATGATTGCGAATGATCCCGAATGACACCTCCGACATCTTCCGATATCCAGTCGACGCTCAACGAGCAACGCGTCTTTAATCCACCACCGGAGTTCAGTTCCAAAGCGCACATCGGCAGCATGGCCGAATACGAGAGGCTGTATGCGGAAGCCGATCGCGATCCTGAGACGTTCTGGGGCAATATTGCAAAAGAACTTGACTGGTTCGAACCCTGGACGAAAGTTCTCGACTGGAATCCGCCCTGGGCCCAATGGTTCGCGGGCGGCAAGCTCAATCTCTCGCATAACTGCCTCGACCGTCACGCCGCGGGCTGGCGCAGGAACAAAGCCGCCCTGATCTGGGAGGGGGAGCCGGGAGAAATCCGCACGCTCACTTACCAGCAACTGCTTGCCGAAGTATCGAAGTGCGCCAATGTGCTGAAGTCGCTCGGCGTGCAAAAGGGCGATCGCGTGGCCATCTACATGGGGATGTCGCCCGAACTGGCCATTGCGATGCTGGCGTGCGCGCGGCTCGGTGCTCCCCACACCGTGATCTTCGGCGGCTTCTCATCCCAGTCGATCGTCGACCGCGTCAACGATGCGCGGTGCAATTGCGTCATTACACAGGATGGAACATTTCGCCGCGGTGCCGAGATCAAACTGAAGCCCACCGTGGATGAGGCGCTCGCCAACTGCCCGACCGTTGCGAAGGTGCTTGTCTACCGGCGAACGGGCACCCCGCAGACCATGTTGGCCGGGCGCGACCACTGGTGGGATGAGTTGATGTCGATTGCGTCCGATGAGTGCCCGGCCGAGCACCTCGATTCCGAGCACCCGCTCTATCTTCTCTACACCTCCGGCACCACGGGCAAGCCAAAAGGCATCCTGCATACGACTGGCGGTTATGCAGTTGGCACCTACATCACTTCGAAATGGGTTTTCGATCTCAGGGATGAGGATGTTTTCTGGTGTACGGCGGACATCGGCTGGGTCACCGGGCACAGCTATGTGGTTTACGGCCCTCTGCAGAACGGCGCGACCGTTCTGATGTACGAGGGCGGCCCCACGCACCCGCGGCCGGACCGTTTCTGGGAGATGATCGAACGACACAAGGTCACGGTCTTTTACACTGCCCCGACCGCAATCCGGGCGCTGATGCGCCTCGGAGAGCAATGGCCCGCGAAGCATCCGATGAAGAGTCTGCGTCTGCTCGGAAGTGTCGGCGAGCCGATCAATCCGGAAGCCTGGATGTGGTACCGCAGCACCATCGGACACGATCGGTGCCCGATTATCGACACATGGTGGCAGACAGAGACGGGCGCGATGATGATCAGCCCCATTCCTGGGGCGACCCCGACGAAGCCTGGCTCGTGCACCCTCCCTCTGCCGGGGATCAGCGTCGACGTGGTCACGCGCGAGGGCAAACCTGTTCCCGCCGGATCGGGAGGCTATCTCGTGATCAGGAAACCCTGGCCCTCCATGCTGCGCAACATTTACGGCGATCCCCGGCGCTACCAGGAACAATACTGGTCGCAGATTCCGGGGTCGTACTTCACTGGCGACGGGGCCCGGCGGGACGAAGACGGCTACATCTGGGTCATGGGCCGGGTGGACGATGTAATCAACGTTTCCGGCCACCGGCTCAGCACGATGGAAGTGGAATCGGCGCTGGTCGCGCACCCGCAAGTGGCCGAAGCCGCCGTGGTATCGCGGCCTGACGAGATCAAGGGCTCGGCGATCGTGGCTTTCGTGACGTTGCAGCTGGGCAGCAAACCGGCGGATGAATTGAAGGCTGAACTGCGCGCCTGGGTCGGCAAGGAAATCGGTTCGCTCGCGAAACCCGACGACATCCGGTTCACCGATTCGCTGCCGAAAACCCGCAGCGGCAAAATCATGCGGCGGCTACTGCGCGAACTCGCGGCGGGCGGCGACGTGAAGGGCGACGTAACGACACTCGAAGATATGGGTGTTCTGGCTAAATTGCGCACCGACGAAGAGTGAAGCCGAAGACTGAAGCTTACTTCTTCAGGAAGGGCGCCACATCCACCGCTCCGGTGAGTCCGGCGCGGTCTATTGCCGCCTGTATGAAGCCCGAGGCGCGTCGATCGTTCAGAAACCGGTTGATCACGGTCAGCGCCGGAACATTGCCTTTTGTGACAGCGATGGCCTGCAGCACCGCCGAGTAGTTATCGGGCAGGACGCGCGTATCGGGCGCGTTGGCGGCCATTTCGATCAGCCTCTGCCGGTTCGCCGCGTAGGCGTCGATCTCGCCCGCGGCAAGCATCCGCAACGCGTCCGCGGCGGATGGGCTGGCGTACCGTTCGATCTCCGCATTTCTGATGTTGCGCGAGAGAAACAGCTCGGGCGAAGCGCCGGTCGCGGCGCCGATCCGGATGCCCGGCCGGTCCGCATCGGCGACAGCATGAAGCGGCGAATTCACGGGCACCAGATAGCTGCTCCACGAGAGATCGTAGACGTTCGAGAAATCCATCGAGGTGGCGCGCGTCGGGTCGAAGGCGAGAAACGCGATGTCGAGCGTATGGTTCGCGAAGCCTTCCTCCATGGCGCGCATTCCCGCCACGCCGCGGATCGAAACGGGCACGCCGAGCCTCCGGCCCAGCTCACGCGCGAGATCGATCGCCACCCCCCTCACCGCGCCCGTTTTCGGATCCACTCTCCCCTGGACCGGGTTCGCGGCGAGGAATACCGCTCTCAAAGTTCCGGTCGGAGCGACCAGTTTCGCGGCGACCGGATCGCTCACCTGCGCGGCAAGACAGGTTGATGCCAGAAGCAGATAGTGAAGCCTCATCCTGATGAGAACTTTCTCACAACACGCCACTGCTTTCCAAGCGAGGCAGTAAATGACCGAAGCGGAAAAACGCAAAGCGATCGATCTCGCCCTTGTGGCGATGGACAAGCAGTTTGGCAAGGGGGCTGTTCTGCGGCTTGGGGCGAACAACACCGTCCCCGTCCAGGTGATTTCCACGGGCTGCCTGTCGATTGACGCAGCTCTCGGAGTGGGTGGATTTCCCCGCGGCCGCGTGGTCGAGGTCTTCGGACCCGAATCGTCCGGCAAAACGACGCTCGCCCTGCAGGTTGTCGCCCAGGCGCAGAAGAACGGCGGCGCGGCCGCGTTCATTGACGCGGAACACGCGCTCGATCCCATTTATGCGCGCAAACTCGGGGTCGACGTCGACAACCTGCTCCTGTCACAACCGGATACCGGCGAGCAGGCTCTTGAAATCACCGCCGCGCTCATCCAGAGCGGAGCAATCGACGTGGTGGTCATCGATTCGGTGGCGGCCCTGGTTCCGAAGGCTGAACTTGAGGGTGAGATGGGCGACAGCCACATGGGTCTGCACGCCCGGCTGATGTCGCAGGCGCTCCGGAAGCTGACCGGCATGGTCGCGCGGACCAATACGTCTCTCATCTTCATCAATCAGATTCGCGAAAAAATCGGCGTGATGTTCGGGAGCCCCGAGACCACGACAGGAGGCCGCGCGCTGAAGTTCTATTGCTCCATCCGGATCGATATCCGGCGCATCGCCGCCATCAAGGACGGAGAGAGCGTGATCGGAAACCGGACTCGCGTGAAGGTGGTCAAGAATAAAGTGGCCTCGCCTTTCAAAGAGGCCGAGTTCGATATTCTCTACGGCGAAGGGACGTCGCGCGAAGGCGATTTAATCGATATCGGGGTCTCGAAGAACATCGTCGAGAAATCCGGATCGTGGTTCAGCTATCGCGGCGAACGCATCGGCCAGGGCCGTGAAAACGCACGCATCTATCTGAAGGAGCATCCGGAAATGGCGGTTCGGCTCGATGAGGAACTGAGGATCGCGCTGGGTATCGGGCCCAGGATAACGGCGGCTGTTGCCTGAAGTGTGGCGAGGGCTTGTTTTGGGGGAGGAAATAGTCATATAATATGACCATGGTTGAGCAGTATAAGCTGGCGGATGCGAAATCGCACTTTTCCGAGATCGTGCAGAAAGCGATGCTCGGAGAATCCATCGTGGTCACGAAGGAAAATCGCCCGGTAGTGCGCATTGTGGCGATCAAACCGGCTACGCGCGCTCCCGGCACGGGCAAGGGCATCTGGATGGCGCCCGATTTCGACGAGCCCCTCGCCGATTTCGCGGAGTATATGTAATTGCCGGTTCTCGTCGACACCCACGCGTTTCTGTGGTGGTGCGAGGACAGCCCGGAACTCTCCCGGAAAGCTCGCACGGCGATGACGGAGCAGGATTGTTTCGTCAGCTATGCGAGCTTTTGGGAAATCGCGATTAAAGTCAGCCTCAACAAGCTCCGTTTGCCAGGAATCATCGACCGTTATCTCGCGAACCAGATGTCGTTGAACGGATTTGAGCAACTGGAGATCGGTTTCCGCCAGATTATGCGTTGCGCCACGCTCGAACGACATCATGGCGACCCGTTCGACCGGCTGCTGATCGCTCAGGCGATGGAAGAATCGTTGCCCATCGTATCCCGGGATGCCGTTTTCGATGCCTATGGCGTCGAGCGGATCTGGTAGCCCGATACACTAATCGTGGATGCCCGAAGAACCATCCGCGGCTGAAACCGTTGCGCGCGCGGCGCACATGCGTCATCTCGTCGAAACACTCCACCACCTTGAAGATAAACTGCGTGAGGGCGGAGGCGCGCAACGCATCGAGAAGCAGCATCGCGCCGGTAAATTAACGGCTCGCGAACGCATCGTCCGTCTGCTCGACCCCGGGGTGCGTTTCCTCGAAATCGGTCTCCTCATCGCTTACGATCAGTACGAAGGTCATGCGCCGGCGGCCGGAGTCGTTACGGGCATTGGAAAAATCGAAGGCCGCCTGGCCGTCATCGTAGCCAACGACGCGACGGTGAAAGCCGGCGCGTGGTGGCCCGAGACCATCACGAAGATTCTGCGCGCGCAGGAGGTGGCAATGCGCAACCGCGTCCCCATTGTTTATCTGGTGGATTCGGCGGGTGTCAACCTCCCCTATCAGGACGGCATCTTCCCCGGCCAGTATGGCGCGGGCCGGATCTTTTTCTACAATTCACTGATGCGGCGCAAACTGCGCGTGCCCCAGATTGCCGCCGTTATGGGTCCGTGCATCGCGGGCGGCGCGTATCTCCCGGCGCTCAGCGATGTCATTATCATGGTGGAAAAGACGAGTTTCATGGGGCTCGGCGGACCCAATCTCGTGAAGGGCGCGACAGGCCAGTCGATCGGCCAGGAGTCGCTCGGCGGCGCGCATCTGCATAACGCCACCAGCGGCGTCGCGCACTATGCCGCGAAAGACGACAACGACTGTCTGGACATGATTCGCGCGCGTTTCCGTCAATTCCCCCTGCCCCCGTCCGCTCCGCCATCGGCCGAACCCACGCACTCCGCCGAAGGGCTCTATGCCGCGCTGCCGCCCGATCACAGGCTGCCGTATGAAATCGAAGACATCCTCCTGCGCGTTTTCGACCGCGACGATTTCGTTGAATTCCAGCCCGAGTTCGCGCCGGAGATGCTGTGCGCCAACGCCCGGCTGCACGGCCATCCCGTGGCCATCGTCGCCAATCGGCGCGGCTTCCTGAAGCCTCGTATCGGCGGTATTGTTTACACGGAAACCGCACGCAAAGTGGCCTATTTCGTGGATCTGGCCGACCGCGCAGGCACGCCGATTATCTATGTGCAGGACGTCTCCGGCTTCATGATCGGCCTCGAAGCCGAGAGCGAAGGCATCATCCGGGCTGGGGCCGAAATGGTGGAAACCATGTCGTGCGCCGGCGTCCCGCGCATCGTCCTCACTATCAATCATGCGAGCGGCGCCGGTTACTACGCGATGGCCGGACAGGGCTTCGATCCGAACTTCACGTTCAGCTGGCCAACCGCGCGGATTGGCGTGATGGAGGGCGATTCCGCGGTGCAGGCGCTCTATTCCGCGGATCTCGAAAAATCCAGGCACGACGGCACTCCATTGTCCCCGGAAATCACCGAATCCATTCGGCAAACGCGCGCCGATTATGAGCGCTGGCTCGATGCGAAATACGCCGCCGCGCGCGGCCATTGCGATGCCCTGATCGATCCACTCGAAACCCGCGAGATCCTGGCGCTCGCGCTTGAAGTGACACTGAACCGTCCGCGAGCCACGGCGCTCGCGCTGGAGACCTTATGATCCGCATCGCGAACGGCCAGGGCTTCTGGGGCGACTGGCTGGAAGCACCGGTCCGCCTCGTCGAGCAGGGTCCTATCGACTTTCTCGTGCTCGACTATCTCGCCGAAGTCACCATGTCCATTCTGCAAAAGCAGAAGCAGGACAACTCGGCGCTCGGCTACGCGCGAGACTTCCCTCCGCTCATCGGCCGCCTCGCGCACGGACTGAAGGAGCGCAATATCAAGGTGGTCGCGAATGCGGGCGGAGTCAATCCAGCCGCCTGCGCACAGGCCGTGCTGCAATCGGCGCCAGGGCTCAAAGTAGCGGTCGTACATGGCGACGACGTCCTCGATCGCATCGATGAATTCCTCGGTAAAGGTTATGAGATGCGAGACATGGATACGGGCCGGCCGATCTCCACCATTCGCAGCCGCATTCTCTCGGCCAACGCTTACATAGGGGCTTTCCCTCTGGCGGAAGCGCTCGATACGGGCGCGGACGTGGTGATCGCCGGCCGTTCCACCGATACCGCGCTCACCCTTGCGCCCATGGTGCACAAGTTCGGGTGGCAACCCGGCGACTGGGACAAACTGGCGGCGGGCACCATCGCGGGGCACATCATTGAGTGCGGCGCGCAGTGCTCCGGTGGCAACTGCCAGACCGATTGGCAAAACATCCCCGGCATGGCCGATATTGGTTATCCCATCGTGGAAGCGGAGCCCGACGGTTCTTTCACCGTGACCAAACACGCCAACACAGGCGGGCGCGTTCACTCCGACACTGTCAAGGAACAACTTCTCTACGAACTAGGCGACCCGAAACGCTACATCACGCCGGACTGCATCGCCGACTTCACGACGGTCCAGCTGACCAATACCGGTCCTGACCGGGTGCGCGTGACCGGCATCCGGGGAGGCCCGCGCCCGCCCACGCTTAAGCTTTCGATCAGTTACGCGAACGGCTGGAAAGCCGTTGGAACGCTGGTTTACAGCTGGCCGCAGGCGCTTGAAAAAGCGCGCGCCGCCGACCGCATCGTGCGCCAGCGCCTCGCCGGACTCGGGCTCGCGTTCGAAGAAATTTACACGGAATACTTCGGCATGAACGCGTGCCATGGCGCGGCGGCCCCACCCAATCCCGATCCTCCGGAAATTCAATTGCGCATCGGCGTGAGAGGCCAGGACCGAAAGGCCGTGGACCGCTTCACGCGCGAACTGATTCCGCTGGTGCTCAACGGGCCTCCGGGCGCGACGGGCTTCGGCGAGGGCCGTCCGCCGGTCCGCGAAATTGTGGCCTACTGGCCCGCGCTGCTTCCGCGGGAAGAGATTCAGACACGAGTGGAGGCGATTGCGTGAGGAAACCGTTAGGCAGTATTGCGCATACGCGTTCCGGCGATAAGGGAGACACCGCAAACATCGGCGTGATCGCTTTCAGGCCTGAGGATTTTACGACGATCGTTCGCGAAGTGACTCCGGAACGGGTGAAACAATTCTTCGGAGACCTCGTCAAAGGCAACGTGGAGCGCTTCGAGTTACCCAATCTGGGCGCAATCAACTTGTTGCTGCACGAATCGCTCGGAGGCGGCGGCACGGTATCGCTGCGCGTGGATGCCCAGGGCAAGACTTACGGTGCGGCTCTGCTGCGCATGGAGATTGAAATTGATTGACATCGAACAGACCGGGCGAGTGAGGGGAATCACGCTCAACCGTCCGGAGAAACGTAACGCGCTGAACCTTGAACTTTGCCGCACGCTGGTCGATGCGATTGACCGCGCGGATGCCGACCATTCGGTGGGAGCCATCGTCCTGAGCTCCAAGGGACCTGCTTTCTGCGCCGGAATGGATCTGAAAGAAACCATCGACGTCGATCAGGTGCAGCTTGCCGGCCTCCATGAGTGCCTGTTTACCACCATCCACCGGGTGCGCACGCCGATCGTCGCCGCGGTCCAGGGCGCCGCACTGGCGGGTGGAACGGGGCTGGTGGCAAATGCGCAT
>Ga0208357_1000299_pt1 | contig 40326 bp, 27 predicted proteins | sample NGESurdeep092012_6_FD_184487 | JGI IMG/M metagenome (GOLD analysis project Ga0208357, IMG submission 184487) | Arctic peat soil microbial communities from Barrow, Alaska - NGEE Surface sample F52-2 deep-092012 (SPAdes) | ecosystem: Environmental > Terrestrial > Soil > Wetlands > Peat ...
GTCCCAGTACTCCCCGCTCATCATCGGGCCGTTGGGGCGCCAGGCCTTGAGAGCTGCAAATGCCTTCTCTGCTTCGCCTGCCCCGAAGTTCACGGCCGATGGCAACTCCGGCAACGAACCGCGTGCGAAGAACTCCGGCCCGTCCGCCGTGAACAGGTATCCATCTCCCATGCCGCTCGACTTCAGCGTGTCCTTGATCTCCTCCATGTACTGGTGGTCGTCGCCGAACGAACCGTATTCGTTCTCCACCTGGACGGCGATAATGGGGCCGCCCTGAGACAGCATCAACGGATGGACGACCTGGCCAAGCTTGCCAAACCATTGCCTCACGGCGGCCATGAACAGAGGATCGCGGCTGCGAATCTTCATGTCTCGATTCTTGAGTAGCCATGCCGGGAAGCCACCAAACTCCCACTCAGCACAGACGTACGGGCCGGGGCGGAGGATGACGTACAAGCCCTCCTCCTGTGCCTCTCGCAAATACTCGGCAAGGTCATTCTGGCCGGAGAAATCATAGTGACCAGGCGAGGTTTCATGAACGTTCCAGAAGACGTACGTGGTCAGGGTGTTGAGGCCCATCGCCTTCATCTTCCTCATCCGGTCACGCCAGTAGGCGCGGGGAACCCGGGGGTAATGCATGGAACCTGCTCGAATGTGGAAGGCCTTGCCGTCGAGCAGGAACTGACCATCCTTGCCCACGGTCAGGCTGTGCACCAACGTCTCTGGATGCGTCGAAACGATTCCTGTCTGCCCAACCGCTCTGCCGACTCCCACCAGGCTGACTCCTGCCAGAAGGAGTAGCACCCCAAAAAGCTTCTGCGACTTCATTCGATCTCCCCAGTCCCTAGCCGTTCCGGAACACGAGCTAGGCCTCTCCATCCGGCGACATTCGTGATTCATTCGTACAGGGATTGTATGCTCACACGTTGGAGAAGATCTGCGCGAAGTCATGATATTTCGGCGGCGACAATGTGTTCCGCACGAACGGGAGCGCTCGGACGGGCGCTTCAAGCAGCGGCAAGGATGGCTCGGCCGACGACGCCGGTCAGACCGTCCTGCGCTGCTAGGGCAGCTTCACGAGCCTGATCGTCGAGACTGCGCAGATGGCCGGCAAAATCCCAGGCGAGGTCGCGAGCACGGCAGATGTTCCAGAAGGCGAGCAGTCGACCGACTTTGCCCGTATCCTCGGCGAGAACACCCAACGTGTCGGTTGCGAGCATGTTCAGCGCGGAAGGCATCACCGTGTTGAGCAACTCGTTGACGGATTGGTAGTCATTAGATTCCGGGCTGGCGGGTGCGGGAACGATATTCAAATCGTCGTCGGTGGCCAGAAGAGCCAGTGCGAGGTCGTGGTTGATGTGAGCATTCATACCGGCCAACGCAAACTGGATGCGATCGATGCCGGTGCGGTAGCGGGCCTCAAACAATGCGCTCCATGCCGATGGAACCACCTGTCCCGCGAGAGAGCCGACGATCGCGCGGAAATAAAAGCCGGCAAAGACAACATCGAGGCGCGTAAGCCATATGGGACTCTGCCACGCCCCACCGGGCGGATGGAGATCGACCTGCTGCGTCACCATCAGATAGAGACGGTTGAACCACTTGAGTCCGTCATTTGCCGGTAGGAGCGCGTCGATGGCCTGCATCCGCGCGATGACGTCGGCGATCGTTGCCGGAGACGGACCGTTGACGAGATCGTAGAGTGGCTGGTCAGCAGAGGACAGAGGGGAGGTGGACATGCGATGGGTCTCCAGTGATGGGCTTGACTATCCAAAGCTGCACCGGCCAGATGTGCGGCCTCAACATCATTCAGCGTCGCTCCGAGATAAGCGGTGAAGTAGTCATTGTGGGGGTGATCCCATTCATCGCGTAGACTTTTCCGCTGGTATGGCTCCTCGGACTCACAGTAGATTACTGCTGGATGAAATGGTGAAGAACGGATGGCCCGGTCGAAGAGTGAAAGAATTGTGCCAGATGACGGAGCTAAAGCACAACGAGCGAGTGGATTTTTCATTAAATTCGGCGTGGCCAACCTTTGGGAGGCTGGTTGGAGCGGAAGAGATCTTCTTCGCTCATTCGCGTCCATTTTCGCCACGAGCAGGTGTGGGCGATGCTACCTCCACTCGGGACTTCAGGAGAAGGGGTACCCTAACGGCCGTCAGGAAGGATTTCGGATTGCCGCGAAATCGACCAGTTCCGCGTATTGCGCAATTGAAGCCAGCAGCGCGAATGGTCTAACCTGCTCCCTTTTTCTTCTTTCTTTTTCTGAGACCGTTTACTAGCCAGGCGAGCACTACAAAGCCGGTTCCACCGGGCAAAATGTACTCGAACCAGACCGCAGGATTTGTGAGAAAAGCATCCCATGCGCCATGGAGGTAATCGCCCATGGTAGGCGTAGTTACCGTTACGGTTTCGTCCTTGACGTCGTAGGTTGCCGGGAGTTTTCCCGCCTGATCGGGGAACATGACCAGCGTCTGGAATCTCAGTTTGGCTGTTCCCGTGGTCTTTGGAGTCACCGTCCAGTTCCAATCTGTTTCCGATGTACTCGAAACCCACCGCGGGTTTTGGTCGCCATTCTGTTCGATAGCGAAGGCTCCTGGGTTGTCCTCCTGCGATAGGTAGACCTGCATGTAGTTCGAAGTCGGTACAGGTGCGGGAGCGGTGCCACCGGCTGCGGCTGCGAGTGCGGCGGGAGCGTGGGATCCGAATATCTTCACGCTGACCGTAACGGGCTGATTCAGGCGCATCTGCAGGGGGACCACGTATGAAATTAGCCCCTTCGGAAGGCTATTCACGAAGTCCTGAACCTCCTGCTGTTTTTGCTGTTCCTCGGCGACCGCGGCCTTCGCCTGCGCATCTGCAGATGATTCCCCAGGATTCTCCGAAACCTTCGGTGGTGCGGCTATAGAAGCGGCGGAGTAACTCTTGCTCTCAGGATGCAACTGGATGACCTGCTCCGCCTGTTGCGGAGCGATCGCTTTTGGCCCCGTGGGCGGAGGCGGAGGCGGAGCGGCGGCAGGACGCTCAGTTGGCATGGATGCACCGGCAGGAGCAAGCGATTGGAGATGCAGGATTGCTCCGCTGACCGCTGACGGCGGCAGCGCCGCAAGGCTGAAATTCAGGGGGACAGTGCGGCCAGAGGTGACGATGACATTGCCGATACGGAGCCGAAGAAATCCCGGCCGGCTTACCACCACGGCATACGTTCCAGGCGGAAGTTGTATGCGGAAGTGACCCGACGTGTCTGCGGCCAGTGTCGCTCGCGTAGAACCATCCGCGTTCAGTACTTCAACTTCGGCCGCCGCTAGCGGAGCACCTGAGAGCGTATGCACCGCGCCATCAATCTCGCCGGTTTTAGCGGCCGGATTGAACGCTGGACCGTGCACCATCTGCGCGGCTACCTTCGGAGGTTGAGTGAGGGCCGCGCAGGAACACGCGCACCAGCCCACCACACAACACACCACGAAACGATTGACATTGTTTCCCATTGGCTACCTCGCGAAGGACTGGGACAAGCACTCCTAGTTCTAGCGGAATCCATCTAAACTTTCATCAACTTCCTACCGGGCGGCTCCGATCTGAATCAATCCACACTCCCGTAAATTTCATCCCATCGAACGAGCTTGTCATCAGACTTCACTTATTCCAAAGATTTGCAACGCAGTGATGAGGCCTGTTGCCTTTGGGCTGTCTCGCAGACAGCGAAAAAAACCGATCAAATATTATGCCAGAGCCGAGTCTCGGCGGTTAGAATTCCAGACACCGCAGTCACGCGAGGTCATCCGGTGAGCAATCAAGCACTGAAGAACGTTGTATGGATCGGCGCTGGAGTCGGAACGGCAGCAGTGCTGCTGAAGATTCTTCGGCGCCCTGACGTCAAACTCGCGCTGGGGGAATTTTTCGACTCGGCTTGCACGCGGTTGGACCAGCAGATTGGTTGGAGCGGTCTGCCGACGTTGGGCGGGTTGGTTGAGCTCGTGGGCATCCGCAACACGCTGCGGGCAAAGAATCTGTATGACACGGGCGTGCCGGATGTGACGCAGGAAAAACCTTTGCCGCCGCACCCGAACGTGGACGTGTGGCGCAGCGCGGACGGGACCTCGAATGATTTGAAGTGTCCCTTTATGGGCAGCGCGGGGACGCGGTTTGGCCGCAATGCTGCGCCACCGATGACATGGCAGGAGCCCATGCCCGCAGTGATGTCCCCGAGTCCGCGGGTGGTTAGCCGCGAGTTGATGACGCGCGAGAGCTTCACGCCGGCGACGACGCTGAACTTGCTGGCCGCAAGCTGGCTGCAGTTTCAGATCCGGGACTGGTTCAGCCATGGGCCGTCCGTAAAAGACGATCCGTGGATGATCCCACTTGCCGAAAATGACACGTGGCCGCAGCCGGATATGAAGGTGCTTCGGGTGATGCCCGATCCTACGCGCACCGCGGCAGACGATGGAAAGCCGACGACGCACGTTAACACCGAAACACATTGGTGGGACGCTTCTCAACTGTATGGAAGCAGCGTGGCGTACAGGGACAATGCGAGGTCAGGCGTCGACGGAAAGATCAAGGTGGGCAAGGACCATCTGGTGCATCCGGACGCACAGGCCCTGGTCCAGTTGCAGAGCGCTTCGCTGGTGGGATGGTGGGTTGGACTGGAGATGCTCTTCACGTTGTTCACGCTGGAACACAACGCGATCTGCGACGCACTGAAGGCGACGTATCCCGAGTGGAGCGATGACGACCTGTTCGAGCACGCAAGGCTGGTCAACGCTGCGCTGATTGCCAAGATTCACACCGTCGAATGGACTCCCGCGATTCTGGGCCATCCGGTGTTGCAGATCGGGATGCGCGCGAACTGGTGGGGGCTGGCAGGGGAGCACATCAAGAACCTGTTTGGAAGGCTCAGCGGAAGCGAGTTGCTTAGTGGGATTCCGGGGTCCGACACGGACCACTTCGGCGTGCCCTATAGCCTTACCGAAGAGTTCGTCGCAGTGTATCGAATGCACCCGCTCATTCCCGATGACATCACGTTCTGGTCGGCGAAGGATGGCCGCCAACTGCAGCAAATCGGGTTCGCGGGGATTGCCGGAGATGATGCGCAGAGCATCTGCGATGCGATCACGATGACTGATTTGTTTTATTCCTTTGGGCTCATGAATCCAGGAGCTGTAACCCTTCACAACTATCCGAAAGCGCTGCAGCAGTTCACGCGTCCTGATGGCGTCCTGATCGATTTAGCTGCGCATGACATTATGCGTTGTCGCGAACTGGGTGTGCCACGCTACACCAAATTCCGGGGGATGCTTCACCTGCGGCCGGTGCGGACGTTTGAAGAGCTAACGGAGAATCCTACGTGGCGAGAGGAGATTCGCCGCGTGTATGAAGGCGATATCGACCGGGTCGATCTCATCGTCGGCCTATTCGCAGAGACTCCGCCGAAAGGATTCGGTTTCAGCGATACGGCCTTCCGAATCTTTGTGCTGATGGCATCGCGGCGGTTGAACAGCGACCGGTTCTTCACCACCGACTTCACGGAAGAGATCTACAGCAAGGCAGGGATGGATTGGATTCGCGATAACACGATGAGTACGGTTCTGTTGAGGCACTTCCCTGGGCTGGAGGAGGGCTTGCGTGGCGTGCGAAATGCATTTGCGCCGTGGACTCCTGTTAGCCGGCCTGCAGAGTCGCACGCAAGTTGAGCCATCACGATCGAAGAGGTTTGGGCTGCGTACCTATCAGACTTTACCGGAGATCATGTCATGTTCAATTCCACCACGCTGGAAGTCGCCATCGGAATGGCGTTCATCTACCTCTTGCTGAGTCTGTTCTGCACAGCATTCAACGAGGCAATTGCATCGATTCTTGGCTCGAGGGCAAAGAATCTTGAAAAGGGGATCGAGTCCCTGTTTACGGGCGGACTTAAGTCCGCGGAGGGAAAGGATGCAATGGGTGCCGTAGTGCCTGCCGTCACCTTGACGGAAGCGATTTACGATCATGGCCTGGTGCAGAGCCTCTATCGAAGTATTGCAAGCGAACAGGCGACGGGACTCCTAAGCCGGCTTGGGACGCACCTCCCGTCCTACATCCCGTCGCGCACATTTTCGAGCGCGTTGCTCGATGTATTGTTTCCGCAGACAACCGCTACCATCGGTGGAAGCGCGGACAATCTGGCGGGGATGCTGGCTGAGCTTGAAAAACTTCCGGACAGCAAGGCGAAGCAGGCAATTTGCACGCTGGTGAAGCAGGCGGGAGGGGATATGGCAGCTACACGGTGTGCCATTGAGGAGTGGTTCGACGACGGAATGGACCGTGCCGCCGGCTGGTATAAGCGAAAGACTCAATTCGTTCTGTTCGCAATTGGTCTGGCCCTCGCAGTGGGGCTGAATGTCGATTCGATTGCTATTGGACGAACGCTTTGGATCAGCCCTGCTCTGCGTTCGTACTCCGTGGCCGCGGCGGAACAATATGCACGAAATCAGGGTGAAATTACTGGGGGGGCTGCGGACTACTTGCATCAGCTTGATTCACTCTCCCTGCCCATTGGATGGAATCCAGCCAAGTATCCGTGGATGAAGACACAGATAGAAAAACCCACTTCTTCTCAGGAGTTTTCAAGACTCAGCTTGATCGTTGTATTGGCCGGATGGTTTCTGACTGCGATCGCGATGACCCTGGGTGCTCCATTCTGGTTCGACATGCTCAACCAGATTATGGTGATCCGCTCCACGGTCAAGCCGCAGGAAAAGAGCGATACAGAGGCGTCGAAGGATCCGCAAAGGTAAGGGTTCACGTTACAAATTGTTCGGTGCGTCGAGGACTCGTCAAATGGGAGACATAAAGATTACTGACAACGTGAGCCTATCGGCCGACCTCGATGTTCGTGAGGGCGCTGCCTTGCTGAAGGCTGGGCTCGGCTCGTTGGTGACCACAGGAAAGCAGTTTTTTCAGGATTTGAACAAGCCCCTGGACCAGACGAATGTGCAGGCCGTGGAGCTGGGTGGTGACTTCAGCATTCCGAGCCTGCTGAGCGGCGATTTGACCAGTTTGGCGGCTTGCGCGGGAATGAATTGCAATCTGACCGTCAGGAAAACTACCGATAAGTTGCTGTTTGAAGACGATGGGTTTTCTCCCGTCATCGCGATTGCAGCGAACCAGGCGTGGGTGGGCGTTGCGATTGATCTCTCGGCGCAGGCGACCGTTGCAGCATCGGCGAATGGAGTGGGCGTTTCGTTTGAGGGCGTCGGGAAACTCACCTGCGCCACGTACACGCTTTTTACGGCCTCGCCGCCGCCGCTCCCGTTGCTGCTCGATGCTTGTGGCGTGGCCTTCGGCAACTTCTCGCTATCGACAAATGCGGCGGCAATTCGGATGCAGCCGCCGAACACGGTCAATGAGACCGAGGTGAGCGGGTCCATCACTGCTGCGGACTCGTTTGAGCAGCCGTTCGCGATGAACGCGCTGGCTTCGGCGAACCTGTCGTTCAATGAGTCGGCCAGCATACAACCGACGGTTACGCTAAGCCTCGGAACCTCACTGGAGTTGGCTGGAGATTTTCTGGTTCGCTGCTACAAGATGAGCGACAGTGTGGTGCGCATGGGAGTTTACAAAAAGCACGGTTCCACACTGACCGTCACCTTGAGTGCAGGAGCGGGCATCGAGGGAAAGGTTGGTGGGGACGATGTCTTGGACGCGTTACTGAAGGCGGCGCTGCCGGGAGTAGATGTTGCAGCGGCGGGTCTTCCTGCCGATACGGCCAAAACTTTGAATGGGGTGGTTCGCGATGGCTTGAGCCGGAATCTCTCTGCATGCTTGAATGCGGCGTGCTCCGCGGCGTTTACGCATGAGGCGGCATTACTGTACGACGTCCAACTCGACATCGGAGACAACGCGGCGACCGATTCCGCGTTGGGCTCCGCGCTGCGCGGTCACTGGAGCGCGTTGGAAGGATTGCCCAACGCTCGCTGCATCCGCAACATCGTGGTGGAGACGGTAGAGAAGAAACGCTCTCTCACGGTCAATCTTTTCGGCTTCTACAGCGCCGTTTCGACCTCGGATTACGTGAAGACCTGTACGGTGTTGATCGATGAATCCGGCCAGGTGGTTATCACCGACAAGATCGATGCATCGCGTATCAGCGCCTCCACGAGTCCCTATGCCGCCGACGGCGACAAGCTGAGACGGGCGCTGATGGAGGACTTCCTGTGCACTGCAACCTACGCGGTGATCAGCGGCAAACTCAATTTGAATCTGGTGGTTAAGCAGTTTTATCACCGTTATTGCAGCAACATGTCAGCCGCCGAGATACGGGAAGCGGTTTCCATTGGGTATGCTCTGAATCTGATTCCGCAAGGGTCACTTGACGTGACGCTGGATGCGACTCCGTCGTTCGATCACGCATTGGTCAGTGCGCAGGTAAGCTACGACACCCCTGCGCTGATGGACATCTTCTACAAGGACCCGGCGACGCAAACCCAGCGCTCCAATGCAGAGTTGGAGCAGGCGGGCCGCGATGCCATGTGCCTGCTGCTGAATCCTTCAGATCCGACGGACGCGGTTCGGCTGGGAGTTCTGCAGAACGACAGCGCGTGGGCACATATGGACGAGATTGGAAATACCTCTGTCTTTAGCAGCATTCCCGAACTCAGCAGTATCGGCCCGACTCAACTGGGCGTGGTCAGTTCAGATTGGATCAGCATCGTCTGGTGGGCGGAGGCGTTGGCGAAGGTCGCGCCGGTGTTGAGTGAGACGACTCTCGCGCTGAGCCAGACTCCAGCGGGCAATCCGTCGCAGGATGCAGGATTCATGCAAGCGAGAGCGAAGCTCGCGAACGTGCTGGGCGACGTAACCCGTAATACGAGTGCCGCCTTTGTGCACGGTTGGGGTTTGGCGGTGATGTTCTCTCTGAGCGGAAGGCGTGGCTCCGCGGAGATGGATTTGACCTGGAACAGTAAGAGCGTGCACTACGAATGACGCGCGCGAACTTCGCCAACTGACGCGCGAACTTCGCCAACTGGCGGACACTGGAAATCGAGCTCGGCTTAGGCCGGTAGAAGGGCTTGCAGCGTAGGCGCGTCGAGACTTCCGGTGGGAGAAATCCCGACGGACATCTGAAACGTTTTGATTGCATCCAGGGTTACGCTTCCGAGGACGCCATCGATGCCATGGCAGTCGATCCCACGGAATTGGAGATAGATCTGCGCGGCGCGGACCTGAAGATCAGGAATCGCGCTTACCAGATATTTTTGATAGAACCCGTTCAGTTGAATGTCATACCGGTTGGTCGCGTAATTCGGCCCGTTATATCCGCGGGCGAAGGCGCTCCAATTGTGGGTGGACAGGTAATTGGCCATTCCGTTCGTATTGATAAAGCTGGCCATGCCTGCCAACTGGGCGTCTTCGGAGTCGCACATCGTTGCCACCATATCCTCGACGCTGTCAAAGCCGGCCGCGCTGTAGTTTTCTCCCATGACCTGGGCGAGGCCCCAAGAGGCGCTGCTGAGGGCTGCTTCCCTATCCAGCAAAAGTGCCTGCGCAAGACGATCGTGCTGGTGGGCGCCAGAGTTGCCATAGCCGCCAGGGGTCGGAGCGCTGATGTCGGGGTTGGTGGCGTCATATTTCCCGCCGGTGAGACGTGAAAAGATATGTCGTTCAAAAAGAATCTGCGGGCGCCGGTCGGGAAGAAAACCTGCGCCGTGCGTCTCGACGGAAAAGACTGCTGCGATCTCTGCGGTTCCAACTGACAGGTCCGTGGCTGCTTTTGCCAGACCGTCAGCACTCATTGCTAGACTTTTGCCTACGAATTCCATGACCGACCTCCATGATTAAAAGATGTACGAGCTGGGCCGAGTTAGAACAGAGAAGGACGAGTCGAGCCGCCCAGCAGGGCAGGATCGACCGTGGTCGTGGTGTGGTCGCCCTCCGGGCCGCCCCAGGCGAACAGGAGCGAGATCACGGGAAGTCCGCCGGCATGCACCGTAAGACCCGTGCTGAAGGTATGACGGAGATGGCTGAGACTGACGTCGTCGCGGCGCAGTCCGACCTTGCCTTCGTCGACTGCAAACAAGATGCCGATCGGAAGCTTCCCGAGCGAGTGCTCTATGCCTCCGCGAAAGAGGAGAACGTCCGGGCCGCGGAAGCGGTAGTCGGGATAGCTGGCGAGCATTGCGGTTCCATTGATGTCGGAGCCGCCGATGGTGGGCGAAAAGTAGAACGGGACGACACTGCCGCTACCCGCAAAAGATTCCGATACGAAGGCTCGCAAGGTGATGGAGCCTTCAAGCTTCTGCGTAGTGGAGACGATGGGGCATGGGCGCGCAGGATGAGGTTTCGCTTTCGCGGCTCGTGCGACGGAAATGTTGGTACCGGAGCCGGTGCAGTCGTCGGGACCGTCGTACTGGAGACTGGCAGCACGATTCGGCGTGTACCTGGCGGAGAGTTTGGATGGCAGCAGACTATAGAGCGGAATCTGGTGAGAGAAGTCTCCGTTCCAGCGCCGGAAAGAGTAGCCGCGCTCGCTGGATGCAATGAACTGCTGAAACTGCACCAGGTAATTGAGGCGGATGTGATCCTTGAAAAGCGAGGGTTCGATGCGCAAGCCCTCGGATGGTTCCAGATACCCTGGCTGGCGAGACAGGCCCGGAGCGGTGGCTTCGTTGAAGAGAAGTGTGGTGGAGGGTAGAGTCGCGTCCGTGCCGGGGCGGAGCGTCGGAAACCGACCGTTCAACTCGGCGACGATAGCGAGTCGGACGCCGGCAACGGGACCCCCAAGAGGTAGGATGGCGCTGACGCCTGCGATCGTCTCCGAAAAGCCGTAGGTGGTGTGGGCGAGCGGCGTCGTGCTCGGTCCGAGCCCGTAGTAGTCGACCCGGTTCAGTGAGATCGCTTGTGCGTAGAAATTGAATAACGGGGCGCTGGTGAACAATGGCGCAGTGGCAGGCTTGCCGCCAGAACCTGGGAATTGCATATGGATGGCGCCGCCGGGTAAGCGATAGGCCTTCGTGTATGCGCCGGCGCGCCAGGAACCACTCGCAGTTGCGAGCGCATCGACGTCGAAATTCATTCTCCATTCAGAGGCGAAGTTTTTGTGTTCCACGAAAGCCAGTCCCGCTCCAAATCCGTTTTGCGGAGCCAGGCTGCCCAATGCGATATGCATGGGCTGTCCCATGACGAGAGTTTGCCCGCAATCCGTGAGGCTGCCGAAGTTGAACGTGCCGCATGAGCGCAACGCTTCACCCTCGACGCGGAAGTCGCGGTGCAGACGGCCTTCGTTCTGCGCGACGGCGGCTTGCCCGGCGATGAACAGGAGAAGGAGAAGACGGCACGCCTTCATCGCTTCTTCCCCTTGCTGGACGGTTTACTCTTCGGCTTGATTGGAGGCTTGCCGGCGGGGGCCTTGCCTGGAGGCGGGGCACCCTCTTGTTCAGCGCTCGCGGCGAGTTGCAGGACCTGCTCCGATCGAATCGGGATCGGCTGTCTGCGGATCGAGCGCACTGCAGCGGGAGGAGCTGACGCGGCTCCCTGCGTCTGGAACAGGTGGGTCATGGCCGCTATATAGCTGGCGGCATCCGCTTCCGTGACGATCGCATGTTGAGGAATCTGCTGGCGCAGAGAAGGGGACAACTTTTGTTCTACATGCTTCAGATGGTTGGTCTGAGCGCGAATCAGATCTGAGATTCGGCGATTCTTATTGAAGGCCTGGCTGGGTGGTCGGGGTACGCGGATTGGTTCCATCGGTGACCTCCATGATCAATCGATAGTGAAAGTGGGGCAGTCGGCATCCGCGCGCATGGCGGGAAGATTGAGGTAGTTCAGGAAAGTATTGGCGGCGATCTCCCGTGGCGACCGAGTGGGATAGTCGCCGATGAGGTAGTCGGTGATGGTCGCGGGAATCGAAGCGTGCTCGAAGGTTTCGTTGATGACCGATCCGCGTGCTACCCATGGCGAGATAAGGATCGCCGGCACGCGGACACCGAGCCGATCGAAGTGGAATGGGTCAGGTGTGCCGGTGGCGCTCGGCTGTGCAACGAACCCATCCGGCATGCAGGCGGGTGGTGGAACGTGATCATAGATGCCGCCGTGCTCGTCGTAGACCATCAGGATGGCCGTGTTCGGCCAGAGCTTGGGGTTGTTACGGATTGCGTTGTAGACCGTAGCGATGAACTGTTCGCCGGCGCGGACATCGTGGTCGGGATGCTGGTCGGACGCGATGAGTTCGCCGGACCCATCTGGAGCATCGTGGTCGGTGTAGTTCGGTTCGATGAAGCAATAGTCAGGAAGCTGGTTCCGGCTGCATGCGTCGAGAAAGTCCTGGAACGTGCCGAACAGCGACGGCTGATTTTGCAGGAGATTGACGACTTCGAGCGACGAACTGGCTTCGTCGAAGTAATAGAGGCGGGTCGTATGACCTGCGGCCACGACGCGCTCGTAGATGCTCTTGTATTGCTTGTTCCAGTAGAAGACATCCATGCTGACCTGGCCGAAGGAGGTGCCGTAGTGAGCGAACGCACGATTGCAGAGAGTGGGGCCGGGAATCGATGCGAACCAGCGATTGAAGACGGCGAACTCCGTTGCGAGCCCGGTGAGCACGGGGAGCTTGTCCGGCGTGAAGTAGTTGAGAATGTTGTGCGAGTGTGCGATGTTGTGCTGTTGATTGAAGTAGCTCTTCACAAAGCCCTGCATGTTGGGAGCGCGGTTCGGATCCTGCGCTGTTGTGACCCCACCAAAGATTTGCAGGTCGACTGCCGGGAAGTGATGATCCGGATCGGGATCCAACTGGCTCTGGAATTCGGCGGTAGGGCTGACCGTGACGGGCACGCTGGTGGAATCGGGGTTGGTCTCAGTTCCGATCAACCCGTCGATGGCGGAATTTGTGGTGTGCAGTGCCCCCAGCATGTGATCGAAGGAGCGATTTTCCATCATCAGAACAACGACATGCTGCAGGCCTTGAATTCCAGGCAGAGTCTTGTCGGTCATAAAGCCGCCTCCGTGAGGTGGTAGTTGCTCTTGAGTGCTGTACCAATCGCATGCGCTACAGGGCACCCAAGTTGAACGCGAGTCTTGGGAAGAAGGGAGTACTATATCGCCAAAAGCGTGCAAGAGTCTAGTCCAAAACTCTCCGAAGTACCTACGGATCGAAACCAGAGGGAGACACCGGCAAGTCACGTAATGATTGTGTCAAGCGATCGTTATTTGTGGGATAATTCGCTGGTTACTATTCCAGGTGGTTCGAAAGTCAGGGTCCGTTCGCCGATTTTAGTTGGCCTGTTTTGCGTTCTTGCTTCACCTTGAGAGGTCCGCATGAGCAACATCAACGGGAAGGTTTACGCACTCAACGTCATCACTCCGATGAAGCCGTGGAAGACCTGGATCCTGCGGGTCGTATTCTTTGCGCTGGACCACATCAAATCGATGCAGAGCGATCTGATCAATTTGTCGTTCATCGAGTTTGCGCGGTGGGTAATTGTTCCACGCACAGCATTCCCCTCGCTGGGGCAAGGACAATTGAAGGAAGATCTTAAGTACGACTACCTGCTTTTCTTCAGCAACTTCAATGGCACATGGAACCAGTACATCGATGCATTCTCCGCCGTGCTGAGCCGCGGGCTGAATCTGATTTGGCGCTGGAGCGAGAAGTTCCCCGGCTCGGTTCCGGTGACTCTGTTCAAGGAGTACATCGCGCGCGTCCAGTTCGACACGGATTATTACTACACTGCGTATCCTCACGCTACGGCTAACGATTTGAAGTCGGCCCATATTGTTCAGAGTTCTTTTGATGGTTTCAGCGCGGTTGCGGCACAAGCTACTCCGCAGCAATTTGCCGATGCCTATCTTCGGTTCGTGCTGCAGGTCCAGGCACACTTGGGAGAGACCGGCGAACCTCCGGTGGTCGGGTAAAGACTTATGGCGAATACGAATGGCAACGTCTATGGACTTACGATCCTCTCGCCGATCATCGACGACGCGAACGCTACGCCGTCGCACGATCTGCAGATCCGTGCCTACCTGGCAAAGCTTTCCACGCGCGAAGACAGTCCGTTCGCGATGGCTCCGGGGACGCATTTGGCGCGTCTGGTGGTGATGGACGATGTCATTTACGTGGGTATGCCATCCTGCGAAGAACACCTCAAGTCCAAATATCTTGTCTTCGAGTCGAACTGCGATGGCGACTTCAACAGTTATCTCACCGGCCTGGCTGACAGTATCGCCAGCCACCTCGATGCAATCTGGAGTCATTGCGTGGGGTACCCAGCGCAGGGCGCGGCCGACCGCCAGGGCTTCATCGCATACATGAAAGCCTGCCAACTCGAAACCACCTTTTACTTTGCGGCAGTGAATGACAGGTCGGTGCCGGCCACGCTGCGTGCATTACAGACTCAGGCGGCGGTCGCTGATTTCATTGCCGCACACCAGGGTGCCGATCCCGAAACGGTGCAACGCGACTTCCTCGACTTCGCAGCGCAACTCAGTTCCCTTCCCCCGCCACCTCCCGGAGCGATGGGCCGGTATCGTGCGATCAAGACAGGCGGTCACAATGAGTAAACTCAACGCCACGGATATCCAGGGCTTCGTTCTACGGGGGTACAACTTGCCGGTGGCCCGCTATCTTTTCTTGCGACTGGAAGACGCACAGCGCGAGCGCACGCTGGTGAGCCGGCTGCTCAATCAAATCACCACGGGCCAGCGCTGGGATGGCGGCAAACCGCAGAGCACCCTCAATATCGGATTCACGTTCAGCGGTCTCCAGCAACTTGAACTCCCGCTGGCAACGTTGATTACGTTCCCGGTTGAATTCCAGCAGGGCATGCGCCACCGCGCCGAGCTTCTGGGCGATACCGGGGTCAACTCGCCCGACCACTGGGACGCCGTCTGGCGGGAAGATCATGTCCACGTTTGGCTGGGCATCAACGGCCAATCCGTCGAGGCACTCGATGCCTGCCAGGCCGCTGTTCTGGCGACTCTGGATGAAGCGGGCGGCGCAACCTTGGTGGGGACCCAGGACGCGGCAGCCCAGGTTGTCGACGGCAAGCCTACAACGAGTGAGCACTTCGGCTTCACGGATGGCTTCGGCAATCCGGAATACCTCGGCGTCGAGCGCAGCTCCCAGCCGGGACAGGGCAAGCTCCTGGACGACGGCAAGACCTGGGCACCGCTTGCTACCGGCGAACTTCTGCTCGGTTACGCGGACGAGGCAGGCGAACTCCCCGTCGCTCCGGTGCCGCATCTGCTCGCTGCCAACGGGACGTTCATGGTCTACCGCAAGCTGCATCAAAACCTGGCGACGTTTCGCACGTGGCTCGATCGCCAATCAGCGCTGTATGGCGGCGGCAAGGAGAAGCTCGCCGCCAAACTCATCGGGCGCTGGCGGGACGGGACGCCCATCGAACTTTCTCCCGACTGGCCGGACCCCGCCATTGCGCAGGATCCGAATCGCAGTACCAACTTTACGTACGGAGCGGATGCCGATGGCACCCGCTGCCCCATGGGCGCTCATCTTCGACGCGTCCATCCGCGCGACGCCTTTGGCTTCAATGGGCGGCTCATCAATCGGCGTCGCATTACACGTCGCGGTTTGCCCTATGGCCCGTTCGTCGGGGAAGACCAACCGGTCGCGGACACAGACGATCGCGGAGTGATCTTCATGGGGCTCAACGCCAGCATCTCCCGCCAATTCGAGTTTGTACAGCAGCAGTGGATCCAGTACGGCAACGACTCGCACCTCGGGAACGACAAAGACGTGTTGATGGGCAATCACGGAGGCCACGGACGCTTCGTCATCCCAGGAGGCACCTCGCCGGCCAACCCGCCTTTCGTGTGCAGCCACCTGCCGGATTTCGTCGAACTGCGTGGCGGGGACTACTTCTTTCTGCCCAGCATCACCGCTCTCGGCATGATTGCCCTGGCACTGGTTGACCCTCGCTGATGCTAACTGTGAACAACGAGCCGCGACGATGAACAACGATCCTCAACAATCCGAACCTCGCGCGAAAAGGGCCTGGGCCGTCATCCTGGCATGGATCGGTGGAATCTCAGCGGTGCTCGCCTTCATCGGGGCGATGACAGGATTCTTCGGCAACATCCAGAATCACTTCCACCACAACGCCCAGGTCGACTCGCAGATGGCCGTCGCACAGTCGCAGGCTCGCGAGGGAGATTACCAGGCGTCCGTGCAGAGCTACGCCGACATCCTGAAGACAGAGCCGCTCTATCGACCGGCGCTCGACCAGCAGCTTCAGAACACGCTGCTGTGGGTTGAGGACTACCACGTCTACCTGAAGCCGGGAGAGGGCCCTGGTGCAGCCGTCGCTTCGCAGTTGGATCAGATCATCGCCATTCTCGATGCTGCGCTTGTCCGCACCAAGGGCGCGGTGACAGCCGACGTGCAGGCGCATCTTGGTTGGGCGCACTGGCTGAATCAGCACATCGCGGAGCGAGAGTTTCCTCCCAATGCGATGGCGGAACGAAACTACCGCGCAGCCCTGGCTACTGATCTCTCAAATGTCTACGGGAACGCCATGCTGGGAAGCTGGCTTGCCTTGAACGGCGGGAGTCTCGCCAATGCGATTCAACACTTCAACATCGCCGTCGCAACCGGCAAAGCGCGTGCCTTTGTCAGGACCTTGCAACTCGGCGGCCTCAGAGATCGTGACGAGCCCGGCTCAAGGACGGCGCTCGTGCGAGCCCTCAACGAGATGCGGAAGAACGGAGAGCCCCTCGACGCGGAGGACAAGCATCGGATCATGGGGTTCTGTTGCGATCCCTCCGTGACCGACCACGCGGAGCTGACCGAATCTCTTTCCGCGGTTCCCGCCGCCGACGCTTGGCAGACCTACTTGTGGCTTGACGATCAACAGAACACAGCGGAGGATATGAAGCACCGGGATATCGTTCACAACTTCATTGCTGCCAACCTCGCCGAGTTGTCCGGTGATAAGCAGAAATCATTGGAGACATATAGGACTTTGCGGGAACAGCTCAACGGTCAGAGCAGCACCTTGACGGATTCGGTCGACGAGGCGGTAGCAAGGCTATCGCATAGTTAGGTGGCAGTGGGAGTCGAGTTCCTGGCGGTATGAAACGGAGGGGAATCGTGAGTAAGAAGATCATCTTATGCGCTGATGGAACATGGAACACACCGCACGGCCCCGCAGCCCAACCCAACGACACGAACGTTCGCAAGCTCTACGAATTGCTGCACGACGATCCTTCCCAATTGAAGTACTACGACAGCGGCGTGGGCACAGATGGTACCGCCTTCGAGCATTTCTTCGGCGGAAGCATGGGTGTCGGCTTGTTCCAAAAAATCCAGGATGGCTATGCGTTTCTTTCCTATGTTTGGGATCCAGGGGATGAGATTTATATTTTTGGCTTCAGTCGGGGCGCCTACACAGCCCGAAGTCTGGGCGGGATGATCGCGTCTTTCGGCGTGCCCAACAGGAACCTGGATAACCAGACCGTTCCGCGCATCTTCAATGCCTATCGAATTACCGACCGCACGCAGCGCTTGGCAGCTAAGGATCTCTTGAATGCGGACTACGGCCTGGTAGATGTCACCATTCGAATGGTCGGTGTGTGGGATACGGTCGGGGCGCTTGGCGTTCCGGGACACTTGTTCAATATTTTCGACGAGGACAAATACGGGTTCCTCGACACGACGCTCAATCCGTGTATTCAAAAGGCATTTCACGCGATTGCCATTGACGAGCGACGGGCCTCCTTTCTCCCTACGCTGTGGACAAATCCAGATGGAACTCCACGAGCCAATGATGACAAGGTGCAGCAGGTGTGGTTTCCAGGCGTGCATTGTGATGTAGGAGGAAGCTACTCCGAAAATGAACTCTCCAACATTACCTTGCGCTGGATGATCGACAATGCCGCGGCGCAAGGCCTGGTCTTCGATCAGACAGCAGTCGACGCCTGTCTCATGCCCAAGCCCTTCAATCCTGCAGGCGCCGCTCATGACGAATGGAAGATTATTCCGTGGGGTTTGCCGAAACATAGAACGGTCCCGGCGAACGCTGTGCTTTCTAACACCGTCAAGATTCGGATGGATCGAGATCCCACATACCGACCCGGGAATCTGCTGAACGGGTCGGTGGATGCCTATGCCATAGCGACCGTCATACCCGACTCGGAACTCTAGCTGCACGGGCCGTCAGGCGACCGCGCTTCCGAAGGACCCGTAGATGAAAGCAGGCCTCCCGCTGATTGCCCGCGACGCTAGACGCCCTGAGATAACGGTCGCCTCGATACAGCCGACATTCAGGTCGCTGAGGGTCCAGTCTCCCGCGAGATAAAGGTTGCCAAATCGGGAGTCACCCGGCGCCAGCCGATACTTTGTTGAGCCGGGCAGACTCAAAACGTAGCGTTCACTTGGATCGATGTTAACGCGGAAAAATTGCTCGCGGAATCTGGCCTCGCCCTCGGCGTCTGTGAGCGAAACCAGCGAGGCGAGATCGAAGGTTCCCTGCTGCATCGACCCTGGCCAGAGCACGCCGATGTTCTCATTTAAAAACGAGCGAGAATTCTGCACGACGCATTCCTTCTCCCGTGCCGGATAGGTGGCATCTGAGAAGGGCGCTTCGGGCAGAGGATCAAGATAGGCGTTACAGAAATAGGCTGACTGTCGCGCGTTGTCTGCCGGCAGCCAGCTTTCATACGGCAACAGCGGCGTCATGTCGGACCAGGTGTCGAAGGGCTCAACATATCCGCAGAGAATGCCGCGCGGACGTGTCCACCCAAAGCTCGCTGTGTCCCTGTTCGCCCAGAGCTGAAATCCTTGCGTCTTGATGGCCTGCACGTTAGTACACATGTTGCTCCAGGCCTGCGTGGTATCGCGTGCGATGAGTTCTCCGCAAAGGTGCGGGATTGTGCCGAGGGACGTCGCCAGCACCACGAGGTCAAAGTCGTTGCCACGCTGCAGGGTTCGAGTTGCAACCGGCTTCCAGTCGCTCCACCAGGATTCGAGATTGCCATTCACACACTGCTGGATGGCATCTCCTTCAACAAGCTGGTCGAAGAACGGCTCTGAAGGCCAGCACGGAATTCCCTTCACTGTAAACAGTGGGTCATAGCCGTTCTGCAGTTCGGGTTTAGGCGTGGCCTGCACGTCCATCAGAATCGTATCGATCTGCTTGCCGTCGGCAGAGACGCCGAGGTTGGTGACTTTATGAAAGAAGTTGAACTTCACGCCGCGCTGCGAAAGCGCGAGGTAGATGGGGCTGAAGATCGTCTCTCCCATGCCGGCATTCATCCAGAACATCACGGCGCCGCGATAGGTCAGCGCGAGTCGCAGGAAAGTGTAGAGCGCCGAACCGGCGGCGATGCGGGGGAGTGCGCGGTCGCCGTTCTCATAGGCAAAAAGGCCATCGTAGATTCCTTTCACGATCGCGGAGGCGGGATAGCAGCAACCATGGCGGGCGAGCCAATCACTGAAGTCGACATCATCAATCGAGAGAAATCCCTTACACAACACGTCGTCGGTGTTCATTCCGATCACGATGGCGAGGAAGGTATCAATCACAATGACGGCGTGGCGCAGTTCATCGTCCTGAGCGAGCAAGCCGTCCGTTGCGCGATGCAGTTCTGCGAGGAATTTCTGAAGCAGTGAGCCTATGATCGCGCGCTCTTCGACGGTGTGACATTGCACATCTTGATTGAGATGATTGGCGAATGAGAGGGCCGCGTGGAGCCATGTGGCGGGCGGTGTGGGAACGACAGGAACGGCGGTGCTGGCGCCGCCAACGGTATCTGCGAGCTCTCCCGCAAATGCCTGGTAGAGAATTTCGAGAAAGGGTCGCTTTTGAGCGATGTCCTGGAATTGAAGTCGCACTTCTTCAAGGATTCTTTTGCTGAAATCCCACGGAGTGGGAGGAGCATGGGTGCCGTCGAACAATTCGTCTTGTCCGGGGAAGTCATTTGATGCGGGCCAGGGAACGTCCCAGAGCTTCCATTGCGGGCCAACAGCCTCGGCCTGAACACCGTGAATCATGGGGGTAAATGCGTCCTCCGCGCTTTTAAACGGAGTGCCCGGCATCAATCCTTTTTGTGTACATTCGTCGTAAACGTGACGCATGAGATTGAAGGCATTTTCATAGAAGCCCATCCAGAGATGGATGCCGTGCTCTTCAATGCGATTGCGGTAGGACTGATTTCGCCCGCAGGCGCCCTTGCCACCCAGACGCCACCCGAGGGTATAAACCGTGATCTCATATTGCTGCTGCCAGCCGGGATCTTCTGTCAGCTCAAAAGCTGCACTCAGGGCCGCGATACCACCACCCAAAATAGCTATCCTTTGCATTCATACCTCCGAGTACTCCTGCGGCGCAGAGACTGGCGCGTGGACGGGACAGTATCACAAGATCAATGCACTCTTTGCAGCAAGATGATAGTAAGCCGTGGCTGGGAAACCCTACAATACCGCGTCGCGAAAAGTTGCACGCGATTAGCCGGACGAGACTCTCGGTGGACGCCAACGGATCAACTCGTTAGTTCGCTGCGCTGTCCTTAGAGGCGGCGTAAGACCTGCGTCGACGAAGACACTCCCACCCAGATGATCGTGACATTGGCCAGCCGGTCAGGCCACGATCGATGTCGCAGATCACGGAGTTGCTCAAGCGGACAGGTGGCAGGCGAGGAAGGACCGGTTGAGCGGATCTGGCCTCGTGAGGGCCTGAAGGTTCGAAGGAAGCAGAGACGGCCGAGGCAGGTTGTGGCTGAGCGGGAGGGGACGCCTCTCGCTCGCGAATTGGTGGACGCTGCTTCCGCTGAGGTGAGCGCTGCGCCCTTTGAGCAAACCAAATCTCCGAGCTTGTTGGATTTTGAATCCAGCGATCACGCCACCGAATGCCCAAACATGACAAGGCACGCAAGAATTCGATACTGATTCTCTATGTTATTGACCCTAGGAGGCTTACCTATAGCAACATTGCCTGAAGTGCCACGAATTCGATGGCATATGATAAGGTCAGAGAGTCGCTTGATTCCCTATAAGCGGAGAGATGGCCGAGTGGCTGAAGGCGCACGCTTGGAAAGCGTGTATACCGCAAGGTATCCAGGGTTCGAATCCCTGTCTCTCCGCCATAACTATTTAGAATCAGTAGCTTATCAAAGCGAATCCTCTATATCGTACATACAGGCGAACAGGTGAACCTTAGGAGGGATTGTTCCCTCCACTTGATGGCCAGACCCTATGGCAGTTCGTGTTTCCCTGGCGGTTCGGGCAAGTGGAGCCCATCCAAACCGTTCACCCGGTTGCGACGGAAGCGACGAAGTCTGCAAGGGGTTTCTTGGTGGTGGAGGAGCGAACGACGAGTGATGGATTAAGAATCACACTCATCGGCTGAAGAGGAACCTTCGATTCAATCAGCTTAAGCAGGATCTTGCCAGTACGTTCTCCAATCATCGCGTTGTGTTGATCGATGCTGGAGAGCGGGATGCGGAGTGACGCATCATAGTGCAGATTTCCGCAACCGATCACAGCGATATCCTCTGGGATGCGAAGACCTGCGTCGAGGATCGCATTCATGGCTCCGATGGCCAGTGGATCGTTGTAGGCAAAGACACCATCAGGCCGCGGGTTTCGTTCGAGTAGCAAGCGCATGGCCTCTGCGCCCAGCCGGGTACTGTCGATGTCGACGCTGGATCGTGCGACCACGAGATCTTCCGCATAGCTCATTCCGCGACGCTCCAGAGCTTGCCTGTAGCCCTCCAATCGACGAATGCCTGTGCTGTTGTCTCTGCCGCGAATGTGCGCCACCGTCCGGCATCCTGCATCGATGAGGTGTTCTGTTGCGAGGCGCCCGGCCACTTCGTCGTTCACCCCAACAAAGTTTGCTGATAGGCCAGCGAGTTCCCTGTCGATAAGCACGTAGGGCACACCGTTTCGCTCCATCCGTTCAAACGAGGATAGGTCTGATCCCGACGACGCGATTACCAGACCATCAAGGCGCCGCGCCATGAGTTGCCGGATCTCTCTCGCTTCGAGCTTCGGGTCCTCTTCCGAGGAAGAAATGATCAGTGAGTATCCGTGGCCGCCCAAAAGGAGCGACAGGGATTTAGCTACTTCAGCAAAAAAGGGATGCAAGAGGTCTGGAACGATCAGGCCAATCAAGAAACTGCGTCCGGTGACCAGGCTACGCGCCATCAGATTCGGCTCATACTCAAGATCTTTGACGCGCTTTAGAACGCGCTCTCGCGTGGCCTCGGCGATATCCGGATGATTACGCAGCACCTTGGAAATGGTGACAACGGAGAGTCCTAGATCCTTCGCTATATCCTTCATCCGGACTCTCATACGTTGCACTATACAAGCTGGCGAGACGCAAAGGAATAGTCGGACCACGCAGGAATTGAGCCCTTCAAGATGTTCACGTCGAGGTGATCATGCCGGCAATATATCCTGGTTCTCTCATCGACCAGAAGCCCATCTGTAGTTGAAAACGGGAGCCAGCATGGTGGTCACTTCGCGCAAGACCTCTCGGTTTGGCAAAGTATAGAAAGCCCGAAGATTGCGGCGAACCTCTTCGACATCGGACATACCCACGAGAGTGCTCGCAACCCGCGAATATTCAAAACAGAACTGCAGCGCGAGTTCGGATAGATTTTCGCCCTGGATGCGGCAGAACTCTGCAGCCTGCCCTCCGGCCTCGCGAACTGAGGCGGGAGCTGGATGCCAGTCCGGTGCATGGCGATCACTCAGAATTCCCATATGCAGGGCGGAAGCATTGATCACACCGATTCCCTGCCGCTCCGCACTGGGGACAAGGACCGTGTCCAGGTCGTTACACAAGAGGTCATAGCGGCAATAGGAGAGAACCGCGTCCACGGGCACAGCCTCCATTATTTTGACCAGCATCTGCGGCGGATATCCAGTAATGCCGATATAACGAGCCTTCCCTTCCTCCTGCAGGCGTCTCATCGTTGGGATTGTCTCGTGAATGATCTGGTTGACGTCTCCAAATTCGACATCGTGAACTTGCAACAGGTCGACATAGTCGGTGCGTAGACGTTTGAGTGAAGCATCGAGGCCCTCGCGAATGTGGGTACTGGAAAAGTCGAATACGTCCGTCCCGTACCTTCCACATTTGGTGGCGAGGATGACTTCTTTTCTACGACCTTCGAGTGCCTGTCCCAGGCGGCTCTCGGCCAGCGTCAAACCGTAAAAAGGCGACACGTCAAAGAAATTAATGCCTTGATCGATGGCGAAGTGAACGGCTCGGCTGCAGCCCGCGGGATCTACGTTCGCGTACACATTCCCGAGAGGCGACGCACCAAATCCTATGACAGAGACCTCGAGCTGAGTCTTTCCAAGGGTACGATATCGCATGCCCACGGGGGCCGCGTTCTCGTCCTGCAAAGGGCTGGATTGATGCATACGACCTCCACAAGAGTTGTTGGGAAAGGCTTGCACCTATCCAGAATTTGACACACTCATCCCCGATCCCATAGCGTCTGAGACGAAGCATATTTATTGTCGCAGTAAACGTGAACTAAAAGGGATTTATGAGGCGATCCAGGAGTAACGCGTGAAGGCATTTCAGATCCAGGCACCACGGACTGCGGCTGTGATCGATATTCCCCACCTGGGTGAGGCCGGGATGGGTGAGGTGCTGCTCAAGGTGAATCTTGTAGGGATGTGCGGCACAGATCTTTCGACCTATCGCGGAGCGAACGCGATGGTTGGTTTCCCGAGAATTCCGGGACATGAAGTTGCCGCGACGGTCGTGGAAGGGGTGGGGGATCTCACTGCGGGCACCGCGGTAACCGTGTCGCCCTACACCCAGTGCGGGACATGTCCGAGCTGTCGCCGTGGCCGACCCAACGCATGCCAACATAATGAGACCATGGGCGTGCAGCGCGATGGTGCGATGACGGAGTATATCTCGGTCCCGCACGGGCGAATTTATGCGGCGAACCTCTCGCTGAAGGAACTTTGCCTGGTCGAGCCCCTCACCGTAGGCGCCCATGCGGCAGCACGCGGACGCGCGACTGCCGATGACACGGTAGCGGTGTTCGGATGCGGTGGCATAGGACTTGGTGCGATTGCGAGCGCGGCCTTCCGCGGCGCCAGTGTTATCGCAATCGACATGGACGACCGGAAGCTTGAGGTCGCGCGCAAGGCTGGAGCCAGTTTCCTGATCAATACGGCGCGACAGAATCTACATCAGCGACTGCAGGAAATTACCGAGGGGAACGGGCCAGACGTCGTGATCGAAGCGATCGGTCTGCCACTCACATTCCGTGCTGCAGTGGAAGAGGTGGCCTTCACGGGGCGCGTGGTCTACATCGGGTACGCGAAGGAGCCTGTCTCCTACGAAACGCGGCTGTTTGTACAGAAAGAGCTCGACATTCTCGGAAGCCGCAATGCCCTTCCAGAGGACTTTCGTGACGTGATTCGGATGCTGGAAGCTGGCAGATTTCCTGTGACTGAAGCGGTGAGCGCCATCGTTTCTCCGGAAGAGGCGGCCGCGACTCTCGCAGAATGGAGCGAGAACCCCGGACGATTTACAAAGATACAGGTAGAGTTTAGTGCATGATTGTTAGCGGCCCACGGGAGAGTTGAATGCACCTTGTCTCATCTGGAAAATCTATTGAAGGCGCTCCTCAAGGCAGGGACGGCGTGCGGCCTTCGATGTTCCCAACCGGCTACCTCTTGCCGTTCCTGCTGACGACGCTCATCTTTTTCTTTTGGGGGATGTCGAATAATCTCACCGACATTCTGGTGCAGCAATTTCGCAAATCATTTTCTCTCAGCCTTCTGCAGGCGCAACTCGTTCAAACCTCTGTCTTCCTCGCGTATGGAACGATGGCCATTCCATCGGCGCTCCTGATGAAACGTTTCGGATACAAGACCGGATTGATCGTGGGACTGATCGTCTTCGGTGTGGGAACATTGCTCTTCTGGCCTGCGGCAGTCGTTGGCCTTTACACGCCCTTCTTGTGTGCTTTGTTTGTGGTGGGAACGGGATCGTCCATTTTAGAGACGGCGGCCAATCCGCTGGTCGCGCAGTTCGGTGATCCAGCCACGTCCGAACAACGCCTGAATTTTGCGCAGGCGTTCAATCCTCCCGGGACGATCACGGGGGTGTTGATTGGCACCTGGTTCATCTTTTCAGGAATCGAGAAGAATCCGGGAGAGGTCGCCTCGATGCAGGCTCAAGGGACGTATGCTGCCTACCTGCACAACGAAATATTACGCGTAGTGCCCACGTATGTAGGCCTGGGCATTGCCGTGCTGATTCTTGCAGCGGTCATTTGGCGCACGCGCTTTCCTTCCAGTCTGGATACTGTTACGACGTCGCCGGATTTTGGGATTGCCTCTAGTCAAAAACAGCGAGGCGCCTATGGACGACTCTTGCGCAATCCTCACCTGATGTTCGCCGTGGTGGCTCAGTTCTTTTATGTTGGGGCGCAGGTCAGCACATGGAGCACGCTCATCCCTTACATGCGTGCCTACACGACAGCGAGCGAAAGGACGGCAGGCTACTTCTTGACCGCGACCCTCGTTGCGCTGGCGGTTGGGCGCATCGTCTCAACACCGCTGATGCGCTACATCTCCCCAAGCCTGATGATGGGCTGCTATGCAGTGATTAATGTGATGCTCCTGTCGATTGGAATTTCCAGACCCGGCATGGTCGGGGCGTATGCCATTCTGACTACGAGCTTTTTTATGTCGATGATGTATCCCACCATCTTTGCGCTGGGCGTCAAGGACCTGGGCGAAGACACCAAAATGGGCGGCAGTTTGATTGTGATGGCCATTGTAGGAGGAGCAATCTTTCCTCCGGCCATGGGCTGGATCACACGCCTGAGTGGGAGCGTCGCCCTTGGATATATCCTCCCTGCAGCAGGCTATATCGTCGTTGCCACGTATTCGTTCCTGGGACCTCGCATCAGTCGGCGAGCTGTAGTCCAGGCGCCTGCGATCATTTGATCTTTGGCGTATGAAACGATACGGAAGCCCTCAGACGGAGATTTGCGAATGATTGAAGGTGAGGCTTGGGTCCACGAGGCGGAATTGACTCTCGGTGATCAGGGTAGCAACCCGAAGACTGCCACTCCGTTGGGTGTTCCAACGTAGACCTTCCCGTTGATGATCAATGGCGTTATGAACTTGTTACCTGTTCCAAAACCATCTCTGTTAGCTGATGCCTGCGCGCTGTTGTAGAGCTCCTTGGCCAGATTCGTGGCGTCATAGGCATGAAGTACGGCCGTAGAACCGGTACTACTCTCCAACGCCCAGACGATGCCGTTGGCGGTGCCGTTGGAACTGATGCTCGGAGTCGCGCCTGGGTATGCGAAGCTGGTGGCAGATTGGCTGGATGGGGCGCTACTGAGCCTTGCGTTTGTAATGGAATAAGCTTTGAGGACATCGCCCACCCCGCCATAGTAGACGGTCTGGTTGAAGTAAGCGGGCATCGACCACGCGCCGTTAGGGAGCGCATTCGTCAGCTCCTGATAGAGATTCGTATTGTTCGCGGAGTTGTATTTACCGAGGTTATCGCGATCCCCGACATAGATGTTTCTATCTTTGCCGGCACCCACAACCAGGTGACGGACCTTGCCACTTGAATCCGTGAGATCGGGCAACAGGAGTGCTCCGCCAGAACCGAGGTCGATGTCGGCGTTCGACTCGGAGATCGAGTTGTAGGGCTCGAAATAGTCCGCGACCGCGAGTGAGTTGTTCGCCGTTGCGAGCTTAACAATAGCGTTCCCATAATCCGCATTGATGGGAAATCCATTGTTGTTGACCGTAGGATCCAGAGTGCCGTTGGCATCCAGAAAGTAGATATTTCCGGATGGGTCTGCGGCAAGTCCTGCGCCGCTCATCCAGATGGATCCTTCGTTTCCGTTCGGAGTCAGGTTGAGAATCTGGGTCTGCTTCAGAGTGTCTTCACTGTATGCCATCACCCAACCGGTATAGGGCCGACTATCGCAGTGGGACGTCCAGCCAAGGTAGATCGTCTGATTCATCAGCAACAGGCCTGCGCGCTCAGCGTACTGACCGGGGGCAAAGATGACATTCCCGTTCTTACTATTGTCTCCAGTGCCAGGGTAACTACCGGCAATCTCAGTAGGACTTCCTGCGGTTTCTGCTCCGGTAGTGATATCCAGAGCATGGAGGCGTTGATGGTATCCACCACTCGAATCTTTGGACATCGCAACAATAAAGATCGTGCCGTTGGTGCCCCTGCGTCGGTCGATGACAGGGGTGGAGGTGATGCCAATCTCAGGTGTGATCTGGCCGCAGCCGTGATTATCGCTGGTCGTCTCGGCAGACCCGAGTGCTGAAACCTTCCAGAGCTGCGCCCCATTGTCGGCGTCAAACGCATAGATGCTGTCGTGTTCAGTTACAGCGTAGAGCACGTTATGCGTCTGGCTATTGATGGTCACGTCGGAGAGATAGAGAGGTTCGGCATCCACTTTGCCGTCGACCGAAATCAGATTGATCTTGCCGAACGTCGAGGAATGTACGTTGCCAGGATTGAGAATCGTTTCATTTGGATTGAGACCGGTGCGCGCGTTGTCATAGTGATAGGTCATCGCGTTGTTGCCGGTTGGAACCGTGACCGTGATCGAGAGACTGGCAGAGTGGCTCAGTGAGCCAGACTGTCCCTGAATATTGATCGTAGATGTTCCGACGGCGGCATCTGCGGCCGCCACAAAAGTGATGGACTGAGGAGCGCCGGGAGTGAGGCTGAGGGTTGATGGAGCAGCTGTGACGCCAACCGGAAGAACAGAGAGCGAGATGCTGATTGCACCGGTGAATCCGTTTATACCTGCGGCCGTCAACGTAACCTTTTGGCCGGAGGAACCGGTCGTGAGGGAAAGGCTCGTAGGAGCAACGGTGATGGAGAAGTCTGGCGGAGGAGCGGCAGCGACCTTGAGCGTGAAGGTGGTGGTATGCGAGAGCAAACCAGATGTGCCGGTAAGCGTGATCGTGCTGGAACTCGCCGAGGCTGTTGGCGCTGCGGTAAGCGTGATAGCTTGGGATGCTCCAGGATTAAGGACAAAGGAAGCCGGCTTTGCAGTGATGCCCGCCGGCAGCCCTGAGAGAACGACAGCAACGGACGAGTTGAAACCATTTAACCCTGTCGTTGTGGCGGAGATCTGCGGGCTGTCCACACCGGCAGTGAGGGCAACCGTGGCAGGCGTGGCAGTAAGCGAGAAGTCAGTGACGGGGGCAGTGGCAGCAGACTTCGAACTACAGCCGGTAGGAATGAACACAATGCAAGGAAGGGCGAAAAGCAGGACTAGCGACTGAGGCATGCGCGCATGGGAACTGTGATTTCGATGTCGGATAGAGAAGATCATGCATCTCCCGTACGCCTATTGTTGGATACGAACGAACCAGTCGTCCAGAGTTCATTTCTCATTTCCTCCCGGGGACGTTCGGTGATCTACAAAGTCATGGTACATCAGGCTCGATTCTCGATTGAAGAACCTTGCAAGACCCATCTCATCCGCAATAATTACTTAGCTGGCTTGGCAATCTCCACACCAAAAACGTAGGTGGGACCGAACATATTGGAGCGAAAGATAATCATTTTTTGATCGGGGGTAAAGCTGACATTTGGCTCAAGCGCGTAGTTGTGCTTGGACATATTTACTAGCTTCTCTGCATGCAGGACACCAGGATTAATGAATTCCTTGTTGGCAATTCCGATATTTTTAATCAGCTCTGGGTGGAATAAATAGATCCATTCTCCGTCGGGTGCTTTGGCTACCTGCCCCGGATCGCCGCCGTCACCGGCCATGAGAGTGCCGTCCTTACTCACGTTGAAGTGAATCGACCACTCGTTGCGGTTCATGTGATACCAGGTGCGTTCGCCCGTGGCCAGCTTCAAGGTAGCGAGCCAGAAATCCTGTCCCTTAGGCGTCTGTAAATCGTAGAATACCGTGTCACCGTGCCAGTTCCAGAATTCGTGTCCCGCTATCTCCATCGCCATAGTCCGCTTGTGCATCAATTCGTTGTGCGTACCATCGGTGTGAATCGTCCAGATGCGGTCGACGGACTGCCACGGACCTTCGTGGCAGTACATCAGCACGGTTGGGTCAGAAGGCGAAAACAGAAGATGGTTCACCCAATCCGTGCTGTGAAGGAGCGTTGTTACCTTCCCGTCTTTCAGGTTGAGCGTGTAGAGAACAAGGGGAATCCGAGCCGCCAGACGTTTCACCATCATCTCGCCCTTGCTCGCTGCCTGCTCCAGCGGACTGGTCTGAGCCTGCACTGCACCGGTGGATCTTGGGCCATTGTGGCCGAACTGTTCGCCCGGCCTATCCACTTCGTCATAGGTCCCAGCAGCGAGAGTCTCATCCGCGTTCACCGTAGCGATGTTTCCGTGCGGTGGCACCTTTGCGAGCATTGTCGTCTCGCCTGTATCAACGTTGGTCTTGTAGAGCGCGTTCTCGCCTGGCTTGAGGTAGAAGACGCTCGGAGTCGTGTGGCCAACAACGATCGTGTGTACCCTGCCCGTGACGACGGATCGCGTCTGCAGCGTCTGCAGATTGAGCACGGAGATGCCCTCGGGTGTGGTGTAAATCATCTCCTTGCCGTCGGGAGTATAGGCATTCACGTTGAAATAGAAACTCGCGGATCCAGGCTCATTCGTCAGCCGCACAACACGGTGACCTGTATCCTTATCGATCCATGACTTTGGCGGATTCTTAATCTCCGCTGCAGTGGGCAGCTTATCTGGCGATCGGGTGTCCCTATGAGCCTGCGCGTATGCGCTTGGAAGTGCAGCAGAAAGAAGGAGCGACAAAAGCAAAGAGTAAAGGATAGGTCGTTGCATGATTAACTTCCATCGGGAAACGTATGCGTAGGAAAGTGATTACAGGATCGTGGTGGCGCGGAGGATATCGCGGCCCGCGGGATGTGAAAGAAAGCCTCGGAAGCGACGAGGCGCTTCCGAGGGGTGGAGGTTTGCAGCAAAGTTCTAGAACGTTAGGTGCCCGGCAAATTGGAAGTCCCTCTGGTTGGCTTGCGCTCCAGTAAGTGTTCCGAAGGCATTACCGGCAGGTGTTCCGGGCGCGCCCCAGGCAGACGTCAGGCCGGTCAATGTCGGGTGGTTGGCTACGTTAAGGCAATCCACTTCGACGATGAACCGCATGCGCTCTGGAGTGATGTTGATGCTGCGACGCAGACTCACGTCATCATCCCAGAAAGATGGCTGACGAAGGCCAAACGGTGCAGTACGCGATACGTTGCCGATGAGCGTAAGATAGCCGCTGAGTTTGGGGTTGAGGGGAGTGGGAGCTTTGAATGCGTTGGGATCAATGTATTGGATACCGAAGCTTCGCATCTTGCCATTCTTGCGTCCGTTGCCCGTGTAGTCGGGGTTGTAATCCACCTCGCAGGTGCCTGCCGCGGGAGAGGTGCAACCACCGTACGTGATCACCATCGGAGTACCTACGGTATAGCGGAAGATGGAGGAGAGCTGGAGTCCGCCGGCAAGCGCCCGCACCAGAAAGTGGTCGCCACCGATGTGTCCCTTGCCAAACGGCAACTCCCACACACCATACATCGCGATATTCTGCGGAGTGTCGGTCAGCGCCCGTGAACGATCGATGCGGTTCTTCTTATAGGCTTGGGTTCTTCCTGAAACCGCACCCGCTGGGAGGTCGTATCCTGCACGGTACGTCCCATCATCTCCAATATTCGCGGACCACGTATAGTTCAGTGAATACGAAAGACCGTGCCATGGACGTTGCTCCAGAGTAACCTCCATCGCGTTATAGCTGATGTTGGCGACATTGCCCCAGGTGTTCGTTACGCCAGAGTACTGCGGGAATGCGAGCAGTGTTTGAGCGATCGTAGCCTTGGTCGCGGTCCCAGAGATACTTGCGTACGGCAACGAGTAACCGGGGAGATTTGCCTGCGCAATCGCGACGTTTGCAGGAGTCGCATAGGCCCCTAACAGAGGAGCCTTACCGGTGGAGTCAGCCACAGCGCCGAGTGCGAGTAGATACTTCGGGTCGAGCTGATTACTCCAATAGCCGCTGCCATTGGAGCCGCTGGCTAGCAGAAAATGACTTTGCGTTCCAGCGTAATTAAGGGTCAGCGTGAGGTTGTTGTTTAGCGCCTGCTGAATTCCGGCGTTGAACATCGAGAACTCAGGAGCACGCCCTCCGAGGTATGGATCGGCATAGGCAACACCACCTGGAGTAACGAATTTTCCAGAACCATTAATGTAGTTACCTGTCTCGAGTGTCTGGGTCGCCGCGCTCGGTGTGGTTGGAGTCGGCAACACGAAACCAGGTCCGCCATAGCCCGTATTTGCGAGACCGGAAGAGGTGAACTGTGTGCTGTTATTCAAGTAGTATGACGGACCAGCTCCAAGACCCTGCGTCGTTTCTGTAGGCGAGTTGGCAGAGACGTTGAAGCCTGTTGCTCCCGTTCCATTCCCTGCTCCGCCGCGGCCACCAACACCGCCGCCGATGGAGTAGACCAGGGCGTAGCCAGCACGAAACACCAGGGTCGGCCTGATCGAGTAAGCCAGCGATAATCTTGGGCCGAAGTTCTTGTACCACGACTGAACAGGTGTGCGGCATCCGCAACTAACTCCGGCTCCGCCTTGGTTGCCGGCGAATTGAAGCGCTCCCTTACTCCCAGTGACCGCATTCGTGAGGTTTGGATTGAGAAAGCTCCAACGATCCTGGACCTCGTGAAACGGGGGAAAATAGTCCCAACGCAGACCGACGTTCACCGTCAATTTCGGAGTGACCTTCCAGTTGTCCTCGATGTAAGGGGAGATGTCGTGATACCGACCACCTGTCTCAGAGACGCTCTGGATCGCAATGCCGGATGAGCCAGCAGCTCCCAATAGAAAGCTTGCATAGGAGAAGCCGGAGTTGGTGGTGTTCAACGAAGTTGTACCGGTGCCAAAATTGGCCGTCGAATTGGCCGAGTACGGGATCGTGTAAATACCGGAGTAACCTGTTTGCCCGGCAACGTTGTCCTGCAGCCACTGGGCTTGGATCCCGATGGTGAGGTTATGCTTTCCCTTCGTGATCAAGAAGTTATCAAGCAGTGTATAGGTATTCGGAACCGTGGTCTGGTTCGCTCCGCTGGCACCGTTGGATGTCCAGGCAGAGATCGCTGTAGGGTTCGCTGTGGTTGTGCCGAAGGTGGCTCCAGGAAACTCAGTGGAGGCCTGGCCGTCGGGGAGATTGGTAATCCCGAGATCGGCCACCGCGCGATACGGTGACAGATTACTGGTCAGCGACCCCACTGGTTGAGAGAACCGGTCGAACGCGAACTTTAGTTGATTGGTCATCGAATTCGAGATTTGCCATGCATGCTCCACATCCGCGATCAGAGGAATGATCGTTGCCGTTCCTCCGCTGGTGTAAGGGATGGGCAGCACGACGCCGCTGTTTCCGACCGTAAAAGGCACGTTCTTTCGCACGCCGTACCCTGCAACAACAGAGAATCGCTGCTTCGAGGTCAAATCGTAATCCAACCGTCCAGCAACTTCCCAGTTGTCATACCCCGACGGCACGCCGCCATAGTAATTGTTCACCAGCCCCGCGCTTGTGACAGCCGGAAGAAAGCTCTCCATCTTAAGAGCGATCGGAGACAGCTCTTGAGTGGGAATGGTATTACCCGGATACGGGTTGCGGCAGAGCGCACCACCGTTCGCGGCGGTGCATGCAGCCGTGGTTGTTGGATCATAGATGGGAACGCTGAGCTCGCTGAAGTTTCCTTCGCGCATAAGCGTCGTCGGAACTGTAAGAAAGTTTGGGTTGACGCCTGTGCGGCCATGATATTTGTCGTAGGTCACATAGAAGAATCCCTTATGGTGTGTAAATGGAATCGGGCCACCGCCAGACGCTACGAACTCTGACTGATGCTCATCCGGCTGCGGCGCAGGCACAACCTTCCCAGCGGAGTTTGTGAACGTCGCGTGCTTGGAAGCATAGCTCCAGGTGTCGAACATGCGAGCACGCACGTAAGCAGCGAAGATTCCATGGTACTGGTTGCTTCCTCCCTTGAGCGTGAAGTTAATAAGACCCGCACCTTCATATTCGGCGTCAGGGGAACTGGTCACAACCTGAAACTGATCGATCGCCTCCACGGGAATGGAATTGGCAACCACGCGGTTATCTCCCTGCTGGTTGATGGTGAAGTCCGGAACACCATCGACATAGACGGCTGCAAGGTAGTTTCCTGTGCCTCCAATCACTGGAGCTCGTGACCCAGAAGTGGTGCCTGGGACCAGCGTGGCGAAAGCTGTTGGGTCACGCTGTTGTCCGCTCATTTGAAGAGGAAGATTCTCATAGGTCTTATTCTCCAAAACGGCTCCGAGGGTCGCATTGGTGGTCTCAAGAGCGGGCGGGGCAAGGGTGACGGTCACCTGCTGCGTGTCGACGCCAACCGCCAGCGTCAGATTCAAGCCGCTTAGCCTGAGAGCATCGATATTGAAGTTCTTCTGCACCACTTGATTAAAGCCCGTGGCCGTCGCGGTTACGGTGTAAACGCCAGGCACGATGGGCGCGATGGTGTAAAGTCCACTGCCCGTACTCAAGCGTGTCGTCACAACTCCAGTCGCATTATTAGTTGCCGTTACAGTGGCGTTGGGTATGGCCGCACCGGTCGAGTCGACCACGGTTCCTTGAATTCCTGCTTCACCGCCCGTCTGCGCCCGGCCAGGGCTCACGAACAGTGCAAGCACGAAGATGCAGGCCATCCAGATTCCAATACGGCTCGCGGAGTTACCACCTCGTGCGAGGGTGTCCCAAACATTCCACTTATTCGCATCAACTGCGTTCATTACTTCCTCCGAAGGCACCAGCAGACATTTGTTGTAAGCGAAGTCAACCTTACGGGGGTGATTCAATCATTGTCAATAGAAACATTATTCCACAATGCGACTTACGACATCGGGCCCTGAATTATCCCGTACCCCCGTTGCACTCCAGCGCATCTCCCCATCACGGTCTATCTGCAAGTTCCAATAAGACAGAGTATCCGATTGCACAAGTCGATCCTCCCACCATGAAAGGTGCGGAATGGAGCAATTGAGTTTTATCTCGGAAGCTTCATCCGACTCACACGCAGCAATCCAGACTACTCAGTGTGAAACACCTCATTCAGTTCACTCCACTTTTCGCCGGCTTCAGCATCAGTCATGGACGACTGCATAGGATCCATAATGGCCCACCAACGCTGCGTGTCGGGGCATGCTGACATTCTGCGCATATCTTCCGTGTAGTCGATCCCGTGGTACTCGAAGTAAGCAAATAGAAGACCGTTGCGCAAAAAAATGCTGTAGTTACGGATGTTGCATGCAGCGATCGTCGCAAGCACCTCGGGCCATACCTGGGCGTGATAACGAAGATAGGCTGCCTCATCTTCCGGATTGAGCTGAATGATCTGTGCGATGCGACGCAAGCGATTTCCTCCTATTCTAGATCTCTGTTTCTTAGAGTGGAAAAGCTAACTCGATGCGAGACCTAACGGCATGTGTCCCTGGAGGCGGAGCACGTAAGGAAGCTGCAAGGAGGTTTCGCCGACGGGCAGTGCGACGAGAAGTGCTTCATTGGTCTGGTGGAAACTCAGCGGGGACGTTGATCCAAGCAGGTTGACGCGCTCGACCTTTGCGCTGCTCGACGCGAAACTGACGAGCTTTGCTTGCTGCGACGGCCATTTGTAGCCGAAAGCATATACAGATTCATTCGCCGCGGTGAAGCGGAAGTCGGCGTCGCCAGGCAGGGGCAGCTTTGGCCTCGAAATGCGGGGACCAGCCTCCGCGGTCGATCCACCCTTCCAATCGCCCGGGGCTTCGTTGGGGATCAAAGGACCTTCGCCCATGCGAACCCATGGGTGAGAGCCGTAGATCGATTCACCATTAACTTTGAGCCACGCGCCAATGGCGAGGAGCGCTTGTTGCTGGACTTCTGGGATGGAGCCGTCACCCATGGGAGAGATGTTGAGCAGAAGATTGCCGCCTTCGCTCGCGATTTCGATGAGTTCTCGAACGACGCTCTCAGGGGAACGCACGGTCATATCCGTGGTGTAGCCCCAGGTACTTCCAAGCGCGTCGTCACACTGCCAGCCGGCGGCAGGGTAGATCCAACGCGGAGCGCGCTGTTCTTTTTCGAAGTCCTGAACGCTGCCGAAGAGGTAGGCGACGTCCTTGGTGGCGAGCGTCGCTTCCCTACCCCATTGGACTGCCCGGTTGTAGTAGTAGGCGGCTGCACGCAACTTCACGTCGTCGTAGGCGCGGGTGTTGACGCCGTTGTCGAAGTAGAGCAACTGCGGCTGATACTTGTCGATAATTTCCTGCACGCGGGCGAGCCAGTCGGCCTGGAAGGCTGGCGAGGCATTGGAGTTGTTGAACTCTCCGGGGATAGGGGGACCATAGAAGCCAGCGTATCTGGGATCGAATTCATCGTTAGGAATGCCGGGGGCAGGATAGGCGAAGAAGTCGTGCTCCATGCGATGGCTGGAACAGCCGAAGATGAGGTTACGTTTGCGCGCTGTGACGGCGAGCTCGCCCATCAAGTCTCGCTTCGGACCCATGCGACCAGCACACCATGTGGTCAGGTCACTGTTGTACATCGCAAAGCCATCGTGGTGTTCGGCGACGGGGACGACGTATTTTGCTCCAGCTTTTACGAAGAGATCCGCCCATTGATCGGGATCGTACCTTTTCGCGGCGAAGAGGGGGATGAAGTCTTTGTAACCGAACTTGTCCGGAGAGCCGTAGTGGTCGGTGTGCCATTGCGCATCGGTGGTGTACATATGGCGCTCGTACCATTCGTTGAGACGAGCCGGAATGGAGTAAAGGCCCCAATGAATGAAAATGCCGAACTTAGCATCATTGAACCAGCGCGGCACGCGGTAGTGGTCTCGCAGGGATTCCCATGTGGGCGCGAAGGCGCCGGGGATCATCGGCTTGGGTGTGGCATAGGCGTCGGGCGATCCGGCAGGAGCCCCCGTCTGCGCGGCTGCAAATCGCGGGAGCATGGTGGAGACGAGTCCGGAGGCAGCGAGTTGTCCGCCGCGAGTGAGCAGGCGTCGGCGGGTAAGAGCAGGAGCTGATCTAACTTTCATCTGTGGATCTGTCCCCGGTGCTGTGGTGATGAACTACTTCGCACGATATTTCGCTATGGCTTTCCCTTTGGGCGAGAAGTCTTTGGCAACCGGATCGTGGTGCAGCGCCTTGAATCCGGCGACTACACTTTCGGCGTTGATGATGGCTCCGGCGACGGTGGTGTGGGTGTGGGGGTCGCCGAAGAGCGGCTCGACAGCTGCCGGTCCCATTGCGTCATATTTGCGTGCTGTGATTTCGTTGAGGTCAATGAAGTCAGCGTGCTGTGCGGTGGCGACGGAGCGCGTCCACCCACCGTAGGTGGCTGCTCCGCGGACAATCCTGTTGTCCTTCCAGATCTTTCGGGGGATGAGCGAACAGAAGATTGGAGTCGCAACTTTGGCCTTGGCTTCGACGGCATACTGCGTCATGTACCAACCGAAGGTATGGACAGTTTCCTGGCGTTTCAGAATGGGGTTGTAGATGTCTTTGTTTTCATCGCCTACGCCGGGGAGCGAGCCGCGCGCGCGTGAGGTGTCGTCGATGGGGCCGCCATCATTGTGCCCGAATTGGATGAGAATAATGTCGCCGGGTTTCACGCTTTGCAGAACGTCTGCCCAGTGGCCCTCGGTAATGTAGGTGCGCGAGCTTCTACCGCCGATGGCGCGATTCACGATGTTGACTTTGTCAGTGTTGAAGTACTGCGCGAGCTCGTCGCCCCAGCCCATCTGGTTATTTGCACCGTCGCCGCGCCCGTTGCGGACGGTTGAATCGCCGACGAGCCAGATGGTTGGGATACCAGGCTTGATGTTGGCAGCTGGGATAAACCGTATCTTCTGGCCAGGATCAGTGCTCACTGCGGAGGCTTGCTCTTCCTTGATCGCCATCTTCTTCAACTCGCTGGCTGCCACAAGGTAGCCGCCGACGCCATAGGTATAGCTCGAACTGGGGAGATAGTACGCGGGTTCAGCGCCTGTCTGCTGCATGGAGCCGAGACGGCCATCCGCATAGACATGCTGCAAAATACCACGCCAGGCTCTCTCGATCACAGGATGATAGGTCTTGGCATCGAGCACGCCTTCATTCACCCCCCAGGCTATCCCATAGACCATCAAGACAGAGCCAGAGATCTCTGGTTGGGGGTAATCCTTCGGATCGAGGAGTGAGGAGGGCCAAAGGCCATCAGCTTGCTGTAGCCCGGCGACGCGAGCCGCCATTTGCTGCAGTTGCGTGATGTAGAAAGCCCGATGAGGATCATTCTCCGGGAGGTATTCGAGCGTACGCGCGATGCCGCCCATTACCCAGCCTTCGCCGCGAGACCAGAAGATCTTCTTCCCGTTAGGCTCGCGTTTTGTTTTATAGGATTCGTCGCGCGCGTAGAGATGTTCATCCTTGTCATACAGCAGATCAGAAGTTTGCTGCCACTGCTTGTTGAGATAGTCGACGTAGGCGTGGTCGCCGGTCGCTGCGTACATTCTTGCCCAGACGGGCGGCGCCATGAAGAGCGCATCGCACCACCACCATGGCAGCCGCGGATCGCCTGGCTTGAGCGTATCGAGATGGATGACAGAGTCGAGATCGCTGCGCGTTGGCGCGATCATCTTGTCGTCCTTTTTACCGTCAAATAGATAGAGCTCGAGATACGTCTGTGCAACGCTTTGATCGTCGGCATTGGGCAGGCGATTGCGCAGTGACCAGTCGAATTTTTGCGACATCGCGGTCATGGCATCGCGGTATTTGGGGTCGCCGGTGGAGGCAGAGGTTGCCATAAAGCCGCTATACAGAATGCTCCATGTCCAAATGCGATCGAAATAGGGCTGCGATCGGGCAAGTTCCCAGTCAGCTACTTTGCGCGTGGCCTTATCGATTGCGGCTGGCGTAATTGCAGGCGAGAGATCGACCGCGATCGGGCCCGGGTCGGCTGGGGCATCGCCGAAGTGGCGTGCGACGTCCTTGTCGATTCCCTGCTGCTGTGCGGGCGTTGGAGTTGAGGAGCTCTGGCCCTGAACCGTCAAGGCAAAGGTGGCGACGAGGGCAAGTGCAATGGTGCGTGTCCAACGATTCATATTCATCAGTTCTTATCCTGTTCTGCAAAACTCTTCATAGCGGATGTTGGCTTGTTGGGTGGTGCCTCGCGTGAGGCAATGCCAATGATATGACTGTCGTCTGAGAGTGCGACGACGCTGCCGTCGGTGGTGTGTAGTGTGACGTCAGAGAATGTCCAGTCTTTGGCGTCCGAGATATGGCCTGCAGTGACAGCATCGATTTGAAGATGCTTCAAGGTGAAGTGATCGAGTTGGAGTTCGGGGAATGCGTTAATCTCAAAGGCGGTCTTCGCGCCGGTGGCTTTGATATTTGAGATGTGAACATCATGGAAGTGCGCTCGGCCCTGGGCATCGGGGACAGGCGTTGCCAGGACTTTCCAGTAGGCAGGATAGTTGGTGATGCCGGATGGAATCTTTGCGTAGCTGTAGCTTGGGTTCCAGTTCATCGTGATGCGGAAGACAACGGGAACGTCGATCAGTGTGATGTCGTGGATGCGGATGTTCTCTGCCCAGCCGCCGCGAGTGTGGGCCGACTTGAAGAGGATACCGACGCCTACATGGCCGATGCCCGTGAGGTTGTATGCCTCGATGTTGCGGAAGCCACCGGAGGTTTCGCTGCCAATGGTGATAACGGCAGCACCGTCCCTCACGATGGAATCACGAAGGACGACGTCTTCGGTGGGGCGGTTGACTCGGAGGCCATCGGAGTCGCGACCAGCTTTGAGGCAGAGCGCATCGTCGTTGACTGCAATGTCGGCGTGCCGGACGAGGATGTGGGTGGAGGAGTCGATGTCGATGCCGTCGGTGGAGGGGCCGCGGCCGCCTTCGTTGTTGCGGATAGTGATGCCATCGACGGTAACGTTGGTGGAGTAGACGATGTGGACGGTCCAAAAGCCGGAGCGGCGAAGTTTGAGGCCTCCGCCTAGATGAATGTGGGCGGAGTCGAAGATCTGGATGAGGCGCGGGCGTTGGGCGTCATAGTCGGCCGCCCAGCGGAGGCCGCGGGGCTCGTACCCTTTGCGGAGGCTCCAGTAGCTCTCCCAGAATATTTTACCGTCGCCGTCGATGGTGCCTTCGCCTTCAATGGAGGCATTGGACTGCCGGTAGATGTTGATGAGCGCGGCTGGCCAGGACATCTCTATGCCTGCGATGCGGGTCGGCATGATGGGATAGTCGGAGAGGTGTTGCGAGCCAAGGAGGGTGACGTTCTTGTCGATGCGAAGGGTGACGTGACTCTTCACGAATACGGAGCCAGTGAGGTAAGTGCCGGGCGCGAAGGTTACAGTGTCGCCGGATTTGGCAGCGGTATCGATTGCGTTTTGAATTGCGGCGGTGTCGAGGGTGAGACCGTCACCTTTGGCGCCGAAGTCTTTAACGTTGAGGGTTGCAGCGCTGGCCGATGCGGTGACGACAGCGATTGCCAAGAGAGTAAGGAGGCGGCTCATTTCTGCTCCGTCGTGACTAGAAGAATAGAGCCGAGGAGGCCGGAAGAGATGGGCCTGACCTTGTCGAGGTCCTGCATCTGGAAACGGTTGCCATACTTCACGATAAGCGGCTTGTAGTCGTGAGGAGGAAGGGCCGACCAGGCGTTGAGTGCTGTGTTGTAGACGTGAATCTCGATGTGGTTCCGACCGGCCTGGAGATACTTCGATACATCGAGGGAATAAGGCGGGTGCCACAGTGCTCCGACGGGATGACCGTTGAGGATTACCAGGGCAGCTTCGCGCACCGGCGCATCGTAGTAGGCGTGCATGCCCGGACCAGTGCGGGTGACGAGTGGATTGGGTAGGCCGTCGGGCGTCGTCGCGGCAGGCTCGGGCTCGGAGTTCGGCGCGCCGGGTAGTGGCTTGCCGCCTTCTATTTTGAGAAAAATCGGGTCATGGCGAGGGATGTCAACGAGAGTGAAATCGCGCGCATAGATGGCCTCGCCGGAATAGTGGAGAGTGGCAGGATCGTCGATCCAGTCGGTGAGCTTATCTTCATTGATGGTCTTGCCGGTGGTGGCAAAGGTGACCCGCCAATCGTTACTGAGGTCAGCGAGTTGTTTGGTTGGATTGGGTGTGGGGGCGGAGGTTTGTGGGTCGTTGGAGAAGACGAAGACGCGGGACTGATAGGGCGCGAGTTGGATGGGTTGCGCCCTGGAGGAGGCTGCGGTCGCGGCGGCAGTGTCCGGGTTCCACTGCTCAGCGAATTTATGCGTAGTCGCGAAGTTGGCGGTGGTGTTGATCGAGCGGTTGCTGGTGTTGACGACG